>Ga0302324_100000196_pt1 | contig 160574 bp, 132 predicted proteins | sample Palsa_T0_1_FD_201949 | JGI IMG/M metagenome (GOLD analysis project Ga0302324, IMG submission 201949) | Peat permafrost microbial communities from Stordalen Mire near Abisko, Sweden - Palsa_T0_1 | ecosystem: Environmental > Terrestrial > Soil > Palsa > Peat permafrost | place: Sweden: Abisko...
CCGATCACCCCCCACTCCTCATCCGTCATATCGCTTGCGTAACGCATTCCGTCCCGTCGATACTTCGCGCGGGTGATCTCGGTCCAGGCCATCGGAAACTCCAGCGAATCAGCAAATCCGATGGAATAGTGGCCGGCCGGGATCACTCAACCCGATTTTTCGGTCAGCCTCTAAGAAGCGCCTATCCCCCACCCAGCAAACTCGACTGCCGCGCGAGCTTGGCCATCAGCTGATCGAGCGTCGCCCTTTCGGCGGGCGACAGCGCGCTGAGGAACAATTCTTCCAGATGCAGCGCCAGCGGCGCGACCTGGTCGTAGATCGCGCGGCCTTTCGGCGTGAGCGACAGGCGGGTGATGCGTGCGTCGTTCTCGTCGGCCTCGCGCTGCACGCGTTTCTTTTTCGTCAGGCTCGCGACCGCACGGCTCACCTGCACTTTATCCATAGCCGTGCGCGCAGCCACTTCGCGCGCCGAGAGACCCGGCGTGCCTCCCAGCACCGCCATGGTGCGCCATTCGGGAATGTTGAGGTCGAAGCGCGCGGAATATTGGCGCGCGATGGCGCTCGACACGCGGTTCGACAGCACCGAAAGCCGGTAGGGCAGAAAACGATCGAGATCGAGCCCCCGCGACGGCGTAGTAGCCGTGTTATTCCGCATCGGGTTGCGCCGCCGGAAGCGCCGCCGCAAAGGCGGGATGCGCAAGCGCAGTGTGTTCGATGCGCAGGATCGTCGGATAGGATGCGAGATCGAGATTGACGCGCCGGGCATTGGCGATTTGCGGAATGAGGCAGATGTCGGCCAGCGTGGGCGTATCGCCATGGCAATATCTGCCCGTCTGCCGCGAACCCGCGAGCAAAGTCTCGATAGCGGCGAACCCCAGCGAAATCCAGTGCCGCTGCCAGGCGGCGCGCTTCTCTTCCGATGCGCCGAAGTCGTCGCGCAGATGCAGCAGCACCCGCAGATTGTTCACCGGATGGATGTCGCAGGCGACCATGTCGGCCAACTGGCGCACGCGCGCGCGGCCGGCCGGATCGCGGGGAAGAACCGGCGGTTCCGGCTTCACCTCGTCCAGATATTCGATAATCGCAAGCGATTGGCCGATCGTGTGGCCGTCATGAACCAATGTCGGAATCAATTCCTGCGGATTGACGGCCCTGTAATCCGGCGCGTGCTGCCGGCCGCCGTCTTTCAACAGATGAATGAATTTCCATTCGGGCTCGATCCCTTTGAGATTGAGCGCGATGCGCACACGAAACGCCGCCGAGGAGCGGAAATAACCGTAGACCACGAAATCAGATTTCATGACGGACGACATTCTGATCGATTGCTCCGAAGATGGAGCGTCCTTCCGAATCGAACATTTCGATGCGCACGCGATCGCCGAATTTCATGAAAGGCGCGCGCGGCCCCCCATGCTCAAGTTGCTCCAACGTGCGGCGTTCGGCGATGCAGCAGGAGCCGTGGGAACGATCCTTGTTGGACACCGTGCCGGAACCCACGATCGTGCCTGCACCCAGCGCGCGCGTCTTGGCCGCGTGGGCGATCAATTGTGGGAATGAAAACGTCATGTCCTCGCCCGCATTGGGCGAGCCGAAGCGCGCACCGTTGAAATCGACCGTGAGCGGCAAATGCACCTTGCCGCCCGACCACGCTTCGCCCAATTCGTCGGGAGTCACGGCCACGGGAGAAAATGCGGACGCCGGCTTCGACTGGAAGAAACCGAAATTCTTCGCAAGCTCCGACGGAATCAGATTGCGCAGGCTCACATCGTTGACCAGCATCAGGAGTTTGATGTGGTGCTCGGCCGCGGCAGCGTTCACGCCGGCCGGCACATCATCGGTGACGACTGCAACTTCGGCCTCGAAATCGATCCCCCACGCTTCATCGCCCGCCGATATCGGATCGCAGGGGCCGATGAACGAGTCCGATCCGCCCTGATACATCAGAGGATCGGTCCAGAACGACGGCGGCATTTCCGCGCCGCGCGCCTTGCGCACCAGTTCGACATGGGTGACATAGGCCGAGCCGTCCGCCCATTGATAGGCGCGCGGCAAGGGCGAGGCGCAACCTCGCGGATCGAACGGTTTCGCGCCGTCCGCATCGTTTTCGTTCAGGAGGTCGTAGACGCGCATGAGGCGCGGCGCCAGATGCGCCCATTCGTCCATCGCGCGCTGCAGGCTGGGCGCGATATGCGGCACGGCCACGCAATGGGAGAGGTCGCGGCTCACCACGACAAGCTGGCCGTCGCGGCCATGGCGGAGGGAGGCAAGCTTCATTTGTGCTTCCAGCTGTCGGCGTAACCGCGATCTTCGGTGGCCTCTGCGGCCTTGCTCAAGTCGAGCGGATCGCGCGCGTCGACCATCACGGCCACTTCGTCGGTCATCGTCTTGGCGGCCTTGGCGCCGGCGGCGAACGCCTTGGGATGAGGGCCGTGCGTGAAGCCGTTGGGATGGAACGTCACCATGCCGGGACGAATATTATCTCGGCTGAAGAACTCGCCCTGGTGATAGAAGATCACTTCGTCGTAATCGTCGTTCGAATGGAAGAACGGCACCTTGAGTGCGCCGGGATCGCTTTCGATCGGGCGCGGCACGAAAGTGCAGACCACGAAACGATCCGCCACGAAGGTCGAATGCACCGAAGGCGGAATGTGATAGCGGTGGCTCATCACGGGGCGGATGTCGCGCCAGTTGAGCTTGACGACAGACAGATTGCCCTTCCAGCCCACGGCATCGAGCGGATTGAACGGATAGGTGACGGTGGTGATAGCCCCTCGCCGCTTGATCTGCACTTTCCATTCGCGCTCGTCGGCCTGGGCGCGGAAAGAGTCGTCGAGCTTCGGCGTGTCGAGCGCGGCCGGATCGAAGAACGCATGCGGTCCCAGGATGCCGCGCTCGGGCAGCTTGTAGGAGCCATTGGTCGCTTCGATCGTGAGCGCGACGGTTCGCGCTTTCGGCGCCAGCCGCCACATCGTGCCGCGCGGCAAGAGGATGTAATCGCCGTCGCGATAGGGAAGATGGCCGAAATCGCAGAACAGATCGCCCGCGCCTTCATGGATGAACAGCAACTCGTCGCCATCGGAGTTGCGCGCAAGATGCGGCATTGGACTCTGGCACGCCCAGATTCCGATCCGGCAGCTTGCGTTCGAAAGCAGTTCCGCCGCGAGAAACGGCTCGCTCGCCCGGTCGGCTGCGGCCAGCGCATCGAAGGCGCGCGGACGCAGCGGACCTTCGAACGACGTCCAGCCTGTCGGCGGATGGCGATGATAGATATGGGCGGCCGGCCCGAAGAATCCGTCGCGTCCGATTTCGCGTTCGAACGTGCCGGCGGGTAGATCGGCATGGGCCTGGCGCGAAGTTTCGCCTTCGATGCGGGGGAATTCGATCCAGTTTTTCGCGCTCATGCCTGCAGCACTCCGCGCTTCACCTGATCGGCTTCGATCGATTCGAACAGGGCCTTGAAATTGCCTTCGCCGAAGCCTTCATTGCCCTTGCGCTGGATCACTTCGAAGAAGATCGGGCCGATCGCGTTCTGCGTGAAGATCTGCAGCAGCAGCCCCTGGTCTTCCGTCGGCGCGCCGTCCATCAGGATGCGGTCGCGCTTCAGCCGGTCGACATCCTCGCCATGGCCCTTGATGCGATTGTCGAGGCGCTCGTAATAGGTATCGGGTGTGTCCTGGAACGCGACGCCGCTTTTAGCGAGCGTTTCGACGGAATTGTAGATGTCGCTGGTGCCCAGCGCGATGTGCTGGATGCCTTCGCCACGATAGAGATCGAGATATTCCGCGATCTGCGATTTGTCGTCGGAGGATTCATTGATCGGAATGCGGATCTTGCCGTCCGGGCTGGTCATCGCGCGCGATTTGAGACCGGTGAGCTTGCCTTCAATGTCGAAATAGCGGATCTCACGAAAATTGAATAGCTTTTCGTAGAAGCCCGCCCATTGATCCATGTTGCCGCGAAACACGTTGTGCGTGACATGGTCGATATAGGTGAGCCCCGCGCCTTCATGGATATACACCTTTGACGAATCGGTGGGCAGGAAATCGACGTCATAGATCGAGCGGTCGCCGTAACGATCGACGAGATAGATCACGCTGCCGCCGATGCCTTCGATGGCGGGAATATTGAGCTCCATCGGGCCGACCTGATTGGCGAAAGGCCTCGCGCCCAGCCCGATCAGCTTCTTGTAGGCCGCCGGCGCGTCATGGACGCGGAACGCCATCGCGCAGGCCGAGGGGCCATGCGCCTTGGCGAAGCGGCTGCCATGGCTGTCGGGTTCCGCATTGACGATGAAGTTCACTTCGCCCTGGCGGAACAAAGTGACGTCCTTCGAGCGATGCCGTGCGACGGCGCGAAAGCCCATGTGCTCGAAATAGGCATGCAGCCGGCCCACATCGGGTGCCGTGTATTCGACGAATTCGAACCCGTCGGTACCCATCGGATTGTCCCAGATGTTCGCCATGGCAGGCCTCTTTGAGTCGCGCGGGGATTGCGAGATAGTTTCATATGAAACTAATTCGGGGTCAAGGCGTTCCCCGCGCGGCGGGCTGAAAGATTCGATGTACGGGCAGCTGCCGGCGGCCTCTGGGCCCTGCGGCCACCGATCCGGCCCGCATCGGCCATGCGGAGTGAGCAAAGCTGCGCGACCGAAGTCAGCCCCTAGACAAACGCCTTCATCACATCGGCGCGCTCGAGCGCACCCCGCAGCGCCGTGTCGGATACGTGCGTGTAGATTTGCGTCGTCGCGATGCTGGCATGACCAAGCAGCCGCTGCACAAAGCGGATATCGACACCCTCCTCCAGCAATAATGTGGCAGCCGTGTGCCGCAACATATGCGGCGTGATGGCCCCGCCGATTCCGGAACGGCGCACCAGCGAGTGCAGCCGCAGGCGCAGGCACTGCGGCGTCATCGGCCGGCCGCGACTGTTGCGGAACAGCGGTGCATCGGATTGCGCGTTTCCGGCGACGGCAAGAATGCGGTCGGCGAGTTGCTTTCGCACGCGGGAATTGGCCACGATCACCACGCGCTCACGCGAGCCTTTTCCCGATACGATAATCTCGCCGCTGTGCGGTTTGACGCTTCCGACGCGCAACGCGCAGAGTTCCGAGACCCGCAAGCCCGTCGCCGCAAGGAGCGACAGGCACAGATGCGTGTCATCGTGGCGTCCGTGCCCTTCGCGTTGCTGCGTTCGCGCTCCCCTCAGCAACGTGCCCAAATTGGCGCGATCGATGGCTCTCGGGAGCTGCGCAGGCGTACGGATGGAGAGCTTCCAGGTGCCGAATGTCTCGAGCGCCAAAGGCTGATCGACGGCGCGAAGAAAAGCCCGCACGGACGCAATCCGGCGCTTGACCGTCCGCGGCGCAAGTCGCCGCTCTTCCGCGATCCGTGACAGGCAGGCGCGAATGGCGGTCGCGGTGAGCGCCTCCTTCTTCGAGAGGCGCGCCGCGAACTGCGCCAGATCGTTCTCATAGGCAGCGACCGTATGCGGCGACAGCCGCCGCACATTCCGACAACGATCCAGATAGCCCTCGATCAGGCCCCTCAACTCCAACATCCGCGCCCCCCGGCGTTCGACGCAGGTCGGATAGCAGAAGGGACTTAATTTCGGGTTCCAGGCTGCCCCGCCTCATCTCGCGCGACGGTTGTAGCGATAACTGGGAATTATGAGTGGGACCAAATACGAAGAACTGGACCGGATACTTGGCTTTGATCATCAGATAACCTTGCTCGCGGCTCGTTTCCTAAACGACCGGGCCAAGCGACTGGTTGTCCGAGGCCCTTCTGGCGTGGGTAAAACGACTCTAGCGCAATCGATGGTGCGTAACCGAGAGTTGTGTCAGAAGCCACCCTATTGGAGTCAGCCTATTGTAATTCAACATTGGCAGCTTCGGATGCCGGAAGCCGCAAATGCGTGCGATCTCATTCGAGTTCTCTAAGCACGGCTTCGGTCAGCTCAACGCGCGCGATCCGTGCCCGCTACAGCGGAGGGCCAGGCTTTATCCCGCCATGGTTGCCCCGAGAGTCCTATCCCGAATTGGGGATGAAGAAGAACGCGTTGCCGACAAACACGCCGCGCGTCGGATCGCCCGGAATGCTTGGCTGTTTGATAACAGGTTGCGCAATCGCCTTTGATCCCTTTCCGTCGAGTTCCAAGCGCGTCCGCCCGTTCAGGCGAGCGGCCGATTTGAACCCCGCAGACCGCAATTCCGCGTACCCGATGGCCCCTTCGGCGCAATTTTGCGCTCTCGAGGTCACCCCGCCTCGATCGAAATCGTCCTGTCGTGGAAATCGAGCGTCACGATTTTGTTCTGCAGGAGCGCCAGTCCGACGGTGCCGTCGAACATGCCGTCCGGCTCGTGCACGCCTTTTGTGGGGAAATAGATCGGGGAGTTGCGCGCGAGCGTTTGGCCGGCGAAGGCGATCCAACGCGCGGGGGCCTTGCGCATTTTTACGCCGCCATCCGTGAACGGGAATTCCTCCACGCTCGCGGTGTCCGCCACGCTCGACAATCCCAGCTTTGCGATGGAGGCCGAATAGATCAGCAGGTTTCCGGTGTAGACGGAATCGATCTGCACCGTGATCGGTTTGCCGTTCACGGCAAATCCGTCGGAAACGACAATCGGCGGGCCGGCCTTGCCGAAGGTCGGGAAGTTCAGAGTGGCGCAGGCGCCGTCGCAGGCCGCAGGCGCCGTCAGAACGTCCGATATCCGAACCCTCCGGTGGACGAAATCGAGCTGCAATATGCGATTCTTGAACGCCGGATAGGCGAGCAGGAATCGCGAATGCGGCATCTCGCCTTTGGCGATGTCGTCTTTCATGGCGAATCCGATGGTCGGCACGGATTTGAGCACGGTCGTGCCGGCCGTCACGTCGGGATGGGCAAGATCGTAAGCGCCGGCCTTGGTCTTGCCGTCGAAGCCGGCGCCGTTTTCGTCGGTCACGTCGACCAGCGAGGCGACGTCGCCCGTATCGATCACGGCAAGCCCCGCCGGCCCTTGTCCGAATTGCACGTCGATGCATGGAACGCCGTCGCAACTCTGCATCGGAAGATCGGCTGCCCAGACGGTTGGCACACTCGATCCGGCGGCAATGGCGGCGGTGCCGATAGCGGAGAACGCCGCCGCGACGAGCGCGCAACGAAAGATCATCGTCCCATCCCCCTATGCCGGCCGGAATTATGGCACAATCGCGCTACGCGACTCATCAAAGGCGCGTGAGGGCGTCCGCCTCGTAGGTGAGAAACCGGAGAACAGCGAGACAGCCACTATGCCGAAGCGCGCAATGGATTCACTTTCTCCCAGGCTTGTGGCTCTTTCGGCCATCGCGACTGCGCTTCTGCTCGATCTCGCGATTTCGCGGGTATTCATCGTGGACCGGATGGACGGCGCCACCATCATCCCCGGTGTCCTCGACATTCGCTACCTGTGGAACCGCGGAATTTCCTTCAGCTTCTTCTGGCAATCGAATGCCTGGGGCAGTTTCGCGCTTTCGATTTTGATTCTGTGCCTGACCGTGGCCGTGCTCGTATTTGCGCTCCGAACGGAACGACTCGTGCTGGCGGGAGCGCTCGGCCTCATCGTCGGCGGCGCGACCGGAAACCTGATCGACCGCGTTCTCTACAACGCAGTGTTCGATTTCCTCTCCGTGCATCTCGGCGCAATTCCACTGTTTGTCTGCAACGTTGGCGACATCTTCATCACTTGCGGTTTTCTGGGTGTGGCCGCCGACGCCGCATGGCCGGCAACTTCAAAGCCGGTTCAGGAAAATTCGTCGCTCTAAACCCGAGGTCCGTCCGCTGCCGGACCTTCGGCCGCGAAGACAACCGCAGGACAGCCCGCACATTGCGTTTCGCCTGACTCCCGACATATTATTTCAGGCAAGCCGAGCGGGGATGTGGAAATTGCGGAAAACCTGGGTCGACATTACCCTCTTGGGCTGCGTGGCGCTGATTTCGGCGCTGCAATTCGGGCTGTTTCCGGTGCTATTCCACCCGAGCTGGACCGGCGCCGTGGCATTGGCGATCGTTGCGGCGCTCACCGAGCCCCTGCATTACGGCCTCATGCATGAGAGCATGCACGGCAATCTACTTCCGGGCGAAAGCTGGAACCGCCGGGGAGGTCGCGCACTCGGCATTGCGCTGGGGCTGCCATGGGAGACCATGCGATTCGGCCATCTCGCGCATCACGGTTTCAACCGGCACGATTTCGACCGTCCGGAATCCCTGGCGCCGGGTCAGTCGCGCGCGATCGCAGCGGTCGCCTATTATTTCAAGCTCGTGATCGGCAACGCGGTCGCCTACGCGATCGTGCCGTTTCTGGTGATGATTCCCAATAGCGCGATGAAGTGGGTTCTCGAAAACGTCGACCGCAATCCCGAGACCGCGCCGCTGCGCATGGCGGCATATCGCGCGTTCACGAATCCGCCCCGGCGGCGCGCAGTTCAGTTCGATCTGACAACCATCCTTGCATTCGACGCGCTGGCGCTCTGGTTGTGGGGTCCTTGGTGGCCGGCTTTCATTGCCTCCATCGTCGCACGCTGGTTCATGCTCTCCCTGCTCGACAACGCGCCGCACTACGGAATGCCGCTCGATTCGGGACTCAATGCCCGCAACACGCGCATTGCGCGCTGGGCGTCATGGCTCGTGCTCAACCAGAACTTCCACGACGTGCACCATCACAATCCGCAACTTCACTGGCGCGACCTGCCGGGCGCCTTTGCGCAATCCGCGAAAAGCTATGACGGCAGCTGGTTCGGCGCGTTGCTGCGCCAGTTCCGCGGGCCGATGGCGTTGAATTGAGGTTTCGCGACGGTCAGGCCCGCGCCGCGCAATCGATGACGGCTTGGCACAATCCCGCCGTGCGCGGATCGCCCACCAGTTCCGGTCCCATCTGATTGCAGACATAGCCGATGGCAACGCCGGCGTCGGGATCGGCGCAGCCGAACGATCCGCCCCAGCCGCTGTGACCGAAGGCGCGCCGGTTGGGGCCGTAGATTCCCGGCGTGTTGAGCGCCACGCCCATGCCCCAGGAATCGACAAAGCCCAGGAACATGTCCTGTCGCCCGGCGGTGGTGGCGGGCTGCGTCATGCGTGCGACGCCTTCGCGCGAAAGAAGTTTCGCGCCGTCGAGCGTGCCGCCGTTGGCGAGCGCCGCATACATCCTCGCCAGCCCCATCGCGCTGGCCTGCCCGTTCGCAGCAGGAATTTCCGCTGCGCGCCAGGCGCGCATGTTGGGAGCCAGCGGATCCTGCTGCGGATTGACGAGCGCCATGCGCGCCGCTTCCGGGAGCGGCAGGCTCGATGTATCCACGATGCGCTTGGGCGCGAGCATCTCGGCCGCGCGCGCGTCGATGCTTTCCGGAAGCCCTACGAACAGATCGGCATCGAGCGGCGTGGCGATTTCCTCAAGAATGACGTGACCGATGGACTTGCCGGTTGCGCGCCGCACGATTTCGCCCAACAGCCATCCATACGTCATCGCGTGATAGGAGGTTGCCTTTCCCGGTTCCCACGCGGGCCTCTGACGCGCGAGCTTCGCGCAGCAGCCGAACCAGTCGAACTGATCCTCGACAGCGGTGGACTCGACGAAACCCGGCAGACCCGCCTGATGCGAGAGCATCTGCGCGATGGTGATGTTTTCCTTGCCGTTCGCTGCGAACTCCGGCCACAGCGACGCGACCTTGTCCTCGTAGGCGAACACACCGCGATCGACGAGGATCGCGGCAGCGGTTGCGGAGATACCCTTTGTGCTCGACCATACATTGCACAGCGTGTTGCGGGTCCATTCTCGGGTCCGCGCGGAATCGGCAAACCCGCCCCACAGATCGACCACGCAGCGGCCGCGATGAAACGCGGCAAATCCCGCGCCGGTCTCCTGGTAATCGCCTTCGCGCGCAAAACTCTCCGCGAAGGCATCGCGCGCAGCTTCGAAGCCGGATGACACGGTGCCAAAAATTTCGTAGCGAGCGGTCATGGGATCCTCATTTCATCCTGCTGCTCAACGCACCCGCAAACCCCCGATGAACAGGTTGACGATCTCCTGAACCAGCGACCCGTGCGCGCGGGGATCGTCGGGCCGGAACCATTTCGGCATCCATTCGAACGCTCCTGCGCCCAATTGCGCGACGGCGCCGAAATCGACCTTGCGGAGACTTCCGTCCGCAAGGCCCTGCCGGCCGAACCCTTCGAACCGCTGCTGCAAGGCGCGCGACCGGCGACGGATTTCGCGCCGGGCCGCGGGAGGCAATGCGCTCGATCCGGCCAACTGGATCAATGGCGACAATCCCGACGCATGGGCCTGCACGTTGAGATAAAGACCGATGAGCCCGCGCTCGATGCCGTTGCGGCCGTATTTTTCCGCCGCATCCACGAATGCGTCGAACAACGCCGTCGCGCGCCGGTGACAGCGCACGACGAGATCGGTCTTGTTGTCGAGATAGTGATAGAGAGCGCCCTTGGTGGCTCCCAGCTCCGCCGTGATGTCGTCGAGCGACGTACCATCGATGCCGCGCCGGTTGAACAGCTGCGACGCCGTCATCAGCAATTGCTCGAGCTTCGCGGCCGACGCGGCGCGGCGGTCGAACGCATTGGCCTGCGGCGGAAAAAAGCTCTCGATCCCGACCGGCGGCACGAAGACGAAACCCGGATCCTTCGAATATCCATTCACGACCAGATCGACCAGCGATTCCACGGTGCGAGCGCGGAACGTCTCGTCGGTTCCTTCGACCCAATCGACCGAGAGAGGAATCCACGCGACGGTTCCGACAAGCGTCTCAGCCACGATCTCATCGTCGCAGGGACGAATGCTGCCGTCCGCGATTCCGGCTCGAATGAAGCCGCGAAGTCGTTCGACATTGGACGCATGCGCCCGATGGATCGCTTCGCGCGTGCGGCCCTCGAAATAATCGAGCTCGCCCAACACGGCGCATGGCGCCCGCCCCGGATCGAGGGCCGTCCTCACATAGGCAAGCATCCGCGCGAGCCCGTCGCCGGAAACTTTTCCCGCGGCGTCCAGGTCGGATGCCATGATCTCGCAGCTGCGCCGATAGCATTGCGCGGCGAGCTCGTCGCGGTCCTTCACATAATAGTAGACGGCCGCGCGGGTGAGTCCCATGCCCTTGGCGATTCGGCCGATCGACGCGCCGGCGATTCCCCGGGCATTGAATTCCTGCGCCGCCACGTCGAGCAGCGCCGCGTGCCTCGTCGCCCGGGCGGATTGCGCAGCCGGCGCCGGAGCGATCGAACTCGGCTGAAGCATGTCTGCAACGGTCCTCGCGAAAAGCCGCCCGACTTCGGCTCCTAGGAGCATACCCCGGCATCAAACCGGTTGACAAGTCGATTTAACCGGTAGTTATCTGAACATACTTTAGTGTCAAATCGGACGCGAGAGCCGGTTTCAGCGAAAGCCTGGGGAGGCCATGCCATGACGATCCGCCGACAAGTGACTTCCGTGTCCGCGCGAACTCGAGCCGCGCTGTTCCTTGCCGCGAGCTTGGCGGCGCTCGCGAGCGAGGCACAGGCGCAGACGCAGGCCGGCGACACGATCGAGACCGTGACCGTCACGGCCGAAAAGCGCGCCGAGAACATCATGGATATCGGCATCAACATCACGGCCATCGGCGCGGAAGATCTGCGCCAGAACCGTATCATGACGCCGACAGACCTGATGTCCCAGGTGCCGAATCTGGACGTGAAGGACAACATTCCCGGCGCTCAGCAGATCATCACCATCCGCGGCGTCGGCCTCGACGATTTCTCCACGACCAACAATTCGACCGTAGCCGTATATGTGGACGATATCTATCTCGCATCCTTTGCCGAGATGGATTTCAACATGTTCGACCTCGACCGGGTCGAAGTGTTGAAGGGCCCGCAGGCCGTCCTTTACGGGCGCAATTCCACCGCCGGCGCGATCAACATCATCGCGGCCAAGCCGTCCTTCGACGAATTGGACGGCAGTCTCTCGGTAGGCTACGGCAATTACGACACCTTGCAGGCCGACGGCATGATCAATGTGCCCGTCACCGACAATTTCGCGTTGCGCTTTGCAGGCGAGACGATCCAGCAGGACCAGGGTTATTGGTATAGCCGCGTGCTCGATACGGATTTGGGACGGCAGGACAATTATTTCGGCCGCGGCCAAGCGCTGTGGGACCCGACAAGTTCGATCGCGGTATTGTTCAAGCTCGAAGGCGTTCACGAGCATTCCCAGATCGGCGTCGGCAAATTCTTCGGCGACGTGTCGACCAACTCCCAAGCCTGTCCCGATTTCAGCGATCCCGCCCATTGCGTCAACGATCACGGCTACACCGACACGACATCGGACCCGTTCGACGGCGATTGGGAGCATGAGACGCCTTACGACGAAGACCAGTGGAATGCCACACTGCACATCACTGACGATCTCGGCTGGGCGACACTGACCTCCATCACCGGCTATATCGAATCGCGCCGCAACTTCTACATCGACGCCGACGCCGGGCCGGCCGACGACGCGGAGTTCGACGAGAACGACAAAGTCAATCAATTCAGCCAGGAATTGACCTTGGCCGGCGAGACCGATCATATCAAATGGCTTGTCGGCGCGGATTATTCGTGGGATCGCGTCCAGGACAATACGCCGGGCACGCTTGCAGATTCCTTCGGGCTGGACGCGTTGATCACCGCCAATCAGGTGACGAATTACGCGGCCACCTATGGTCAAGTCGACTGGCCCTTCACCGACCAGCTCAACCTCTCTTCCGGCGTAAGGCTCGCTTATGAATCGCGCAGCTATGTCGGCGGATCGAGCTGGACCATTGCAGGCACGACTATTCCGTTCCCGCCGCTTGACACCTTCGAGGACGACACGATCTACAGCCGCAGCATCGATTTCCGCGAGGCGCTCGACTGGAAGCCCAGCGACAGCACGCTTTTCTATCTCAGCGTGTCGCGCGGCACGAAGAGCGGCGGCTTCTTCGACGGCATCACCACCCAGGACCAAGCGCTCGCGCCTTACAAGCCGGAGACGCTCATCGATTATGAAGGCGGCGTGAAGTCCACGCTGTTCGATTCGCATCTAATGGTCGATGCGAGCGTCTTCTACTACGATTACCACGACCTCCAGGCCCAGACCTTCACCACCGTGGGCGCGGTCTCGCTGATCAAGCTCAGTAATATTCCCGCGGCGAACATCTATGGCCTCGATCTGGGAATGACATGGCTGCCGGTCGACGGATTGTCGCTGCGCGGCGGGCTGGGGCTGCTCCATTCGCGCCTGGGAGCGTTTCCTTATGAAGATACGAGCGGTCCGACGACCGAGCCGGCCGGCAACAGCCTGCCCGATGCACCAGACGTCACGTTCAACGGCACGGCGCGTTACGAGCACCAGATTTTCAGTCAATATCTGGGCGCCATTCAGTTCACGGGAACTTACGGCTCCGGCAATTTTCTGGAAGCGCTCAACACGCCCTATCTCGCCACGCAACCCAATTGGGTGTTCGACGGACGAGCCTCGCTTGCCACCAACTATATGGGCTGGGAACTCGCATTCTGGATCAAGAACATGTTCAACGAGGAGCACGTGGTCCAGGCGACCAATGACGGCGCGCCGCTCGATGCCGGCTACCGCATCTTCAACGAACCGCGGACCTATGGCCTCACTTTGACCCACAAGTTCTGAGCGTAAGCGCATAGCGAGAGGCGCGACGGCATTGGCGCGTCGCGCCTCTTCATTTAGTCATGTGTCAGAGGCGTTCATAGACGAGCCGCGTGCCATCTTTCGTCAAGGCGGTCAGGCCCGTCCATGTGCCGTCCGAGCCGTACCAGAGATCGAGCGTGTCGGTGCCGCGCCAAGCGTAGTGCTGTGCCGGAACTTTTTCGCCGGACGCCAGCACGACATCGTCCATACCCATGTTCGAGATTGTTGGGCGCAGCAACACGCCGTTTTCCGGATTGACCATGGGAACGGAAAGCTCGGCCTTATTCCAATGCGTGGCGGCAAGAACACTTGCCGGCGCCGCATAGCGCGCGACCTTCGAACCTTCCGCGAACAATTGCCCGCTTTGCCGGCGAAGCGTGGCGAAGGCCGGCGTACCGTCATAATCGGTTGCGGCGTCCATGCTCTCCAATTGTCCGCCGCGCCAGCATTCGAGATTCTTGTGTTTGTAATGGAACAGCCGGATCGGACCGAAATATACCGCGATCTCCACATCGACCCGAACGTTCAACGCGTCCCCGGTCTTCTGGAACGAAAGCGCATGCGTGCCGATGCGCGAGCCGTCCCGCATGATGCGGAACGCAAGCTTGTCCGTCACCGGCACGGGCAATGCGGCGAGCGCGGGACCGGCGCAAAGCGCAGCACCAGCACCCAACAGGACGTGACGGCGCGAAGGCATCACTCACCTCTCTCGCCCGGCCCCGTTGCTTCTAGGGCATAAGCCGCCTTTTGGATCACCTGAAACTGATCCTTTGGGGGTCGGCTTCCGTAAACCTCCCGTCCGAGAGGAGAGGCGAAATGGATTTTTTGACCGCCGGTGGCCTGTTGGCCGAACGGTTTCCAGTCCCGGATGCGCTGGTCATCGCCGGCATCCGGAGGAAATTGTCGGAGACGCAGCGGCAGCTTTCGGCGGCTGGCGCAACCGATGGCGCCTTCGCCGCCGGCATGGTCGCCCATCCGATAGCCGAACATCCGGCCGATGCGAATGCGCAGCACTACGAATTGCCGCCGGAATTCTTCGCGCTCGCGTTGGGCCCGCGACGCAAATATTCCTGCTGCCTGTACACGCGCGGCGATGAAACCCTCGCGCAAGCCGAGGAATGCGCCCTGCAGGAGACCGCGGTCCATGCCGATCTGCAGGACGGCCAGGAGATTCTCGAACTCGGCTGCGGCTGGGGTTCGCTGTCGTTGTGGATGGCGGAGCGTTTGCCGAACGCGCGCATTACCGCCGTATCGAATTCGAGGCCGCAACGGGAGCATATCGAGCAGCAGGCGATATTGCGCCGACTGCACAACCTTTCGGTCGTCACCGCGGATATGAACGATTTCGCGATCGACCGACGATTCGACCGAATTGTGTCCATCGAGATGTTCGAGCACATGGCCAACTGGCAAGAATTGCTCGAACGCGTGCGGAGTTGGCTCAAACCGGAGGGGCGCCTCTTCATTCACGTGTTCAGCCACGACCGCGCACCCTATCGTTTCGATCGCGGCGACGAAAGCGACTGGATCGCGCAACACTTCTTCACCGGCGGCATCATGCCGAGTCACGGCTTGATCCAGCATTTCCCGGATCTGTTTCAGGTCGAGCAGGAATGGCGCTGGAGCGGCGTGCATTACCGGCGCACAGCACTCGACTGGCTCGCGAATTACGATGCGAATGCGAGACAGATCGGCGGCGTCCTACGCAAAGCTTATGGCCGCGACGCAGGCCTGTGGCGCCGTCGCTGGCGCATGTTCTTCCTCGCCACAGCCGAATTGTTCGGCTACGACGAGGGTCGACCCTGGGGTGTCAGCCACTATCGCTTGCGCGCGGCGGATTAATTGACCGCCGGCGCTTTTTGCGGGCCGCGGACAAGTTTGCCCGGCAATGCCTCCATCGCTTCGCCGTTGCGATAGACGATCTCGCCGGAAACGATCGTCGCGACGTAACCGCTGGCGCCTTGCAGCAGCCGTTTGCCGCCGGCCGGAAGATCGAACGCCATTTTGGGCCGCGAAACTTTCAGCTTGTCGAAATCGATCACGTTGAGATCGGCCTTCATTCCGGGCGCGATCGTGCCGCGATCCGCGAGGCCCACGGCGCGCGCCGTATCCGACGTCTGCCGTTTCACCAGCCAGCCGAGATCGAAACGGCCGGTCGCGCGATCCCGCCCCCAATGCGTGAGCAGATAGGTCGCGTAGCTCGCATCGGAAATGATTCCGACATGCGCGCCGCCATCGCCCAATCCCATCACGCAATCGGGATGCGCGATCATCTCGCCGCACACATCGAGATTGTAATTCGCGTAATTGGCAAACGGCATGAACAGGAAATTCCTGCCCTCGTCTTCGAGCAGCATGTCATAGGCTAGCTCAGCCGGCTTGCGGCCCTGCGCCGCTGCCAACGCCGCGAGCGAACGCTCGCGCGGCGGCTCGTAATCGGGCTCCGCACCCAGCGGGAAAATGAATCCGAACGCGCTCATGCGACGCGCCAGTTCGGGATGCGCGGGGGCCTCCGACAACAGCTTCGCCCGAAACGCGGGATCGCGCATGATCGCGAGCTTCTCGGCCAGCGGCTTTTCCTTGATCGCGATAAATGAAGGCTGCGCGGAGAACGGATTGAGCGAACCCTGCAATCCCAGCAGGAGCCCGATGGGACGGGGAGCCACCTGCGCGCGGATCGGCAGGCCGTCGCGCGAAGCGCCTTCGATGCGGCCCAGGATTTCGCGCCAGCCTTCCGGCGAACGATGGCCCTGCGCAAGCGACAGCGACAGCGGCCGGCCCGACGCTTCCATGATGCGCCGGATCATCGCGAATTCGCTTTCGAGATCGGGCGTGTCGAAATCGGAAATCAATTCGATCACGCCGCTGCCCGCATCGGCCAACCCTTGCGCGATACCGACAAGCTCGGCCTCCGTCGCGCGCAAGGACGGCGTGGGATCGCCCTTGACGGTACGATGATTGAGCGTGCGCGAAGTCGAAAATCCGATGGCGCCGGCGCGCATCGCTTCCGCCGCGAGCCTGCGCATTTCGGCGATGTCGTCCGGCGTTGCTGGATCGAGCCGCGCGCCGCGCTCGCCCATCACATAGACGCGCAACGCACCGTGCGGAAGCTGCGCGCAGATGTCGATATCGTGCGGCCGGCGTTCCACCGCATCCAGATATTGGCCGAAGGATTCCCACGACCAGCTGAGGCCTTCGTGCAGCGCTGCGCCCGGAATATCCTCCACGCCTTCCATCAATTCGATCAGGCGGTTGTGATCCTGGTTCCGCACGGGTGCGAAGCCCACGCCGCAATTGCCCATCACGATCGTCGTCACGCCATGCCAGCTCGAAGGCGCGAGACGCGAATCCCATGTCGCCTGACCGTCATAGTGGGTGTGAATGTCGACGAAGCCCGGCGTGACCAAAAGCCCGCGTGCATCGATTTCTTCGCGACCCGCGCCGGCGATGTTTCCCACCGCGGCGATAAGGCCGCCCTGAACGGCGACGTCCATTTCCACCAGCGGACCGCCGCGCCCGTCGGCGACCTGACCGCCGCGTAAAATGAGATCGAATTCCTTCATCTTGTAATCCTCCCGGGTCCGCCCGTTTGTCCGGTCGCGAACCCGTCTGTTACCGTACACTTCCGAATGGATTATGTCATGTTATTGTGTTCCGCGCTCGCCCGTGCCAGATGCGGGCGCATCGGCGAGTCCCCCGGACCGAGGCTGCCCTGACGTTCGAATCCGCCATCGCGCGCGCGCGAAACGCACTTCTCCGCTTTGTCTTCGGAGCGGGCGCGGATTCGCGCGACTCGCGGGCGGACCTGTTGCGCGCGGCCACAGCACTTGCAGCATTCGCCGTCGCGTTTGCCGTCAACGCGTCCGCGCCCAACCCCGCCACGGGCTTTTCGCTGCTGCTCTATCTGCCGGCGGTCTTTATCGCCGCCTTCGTGACGGGATGGGCGCGCGGCTTGCTCGCGCTGCTGGCGGCGATCGGAATCGCATGGTGGTTCAAGAGCAATCCGCTCTATGGCGTAGGCCTCTTCCATGGCGGGCCGGGGCTGCCGCTGTTCGTCTTCTCCTGCATCTTTCTCTATGGCATGGCCGTGCTTGCGCGCGCGGCCGTGCGCGACAGCTGGCGCACGGAAATGCGATTGCTGCGCCTCGTCGAGTCCGCGACTGCGCTGTTGTTCGTGACGGACGGCGACGGCAATCCGCTCAGGCCCAATCCCGGCTGGCAGCAACTGACGGGTATGCAATGGCCCGAGTACCGCAAAGGCGGCTGGATGGAAGCGATCCATCCCGAAGACCGGCCGCATCTGCCCGCGGGCGCATTGCCCGAGGGCGAAAAGGCCTATGAGCGAGAGTTGCGCGTGCGCGATGCGCGGGCGGACGATTGGCGCTGGTATAGGCTGCGCAGCGTGCCCGTCGTGGATCAACGCGGCGACATCGTGGAATGGGTCGGCACGATGCACGACATTCACGACCGCAAGCTCGAGAGCGAGAAGCAGGAACTCGTGGCGGGCGAGATGCGCCACCGCATGAAGAACCTCATCACGGTGATCGACGCGCTGGCCAAGAATTCGCGCCGCCGCGCGGAAAGCACGTCCGACGTCGAGGAATTCCTCAAGCGCTTTCTCGGCCGATTGCATGCGCTGGCCGCCGCGATCGATCTTCTTCTCGCAACCAATCACCAGGCAATCGATGCCCACGCCGTCGTGCGCGCCACGCTGGTGCCGTTCGACGAGGAGAAATCGAGCCGCATCCGCATCGGCGGGCCGGATCTGCAGCTCTCCGAGGATTTGGGCGGCGGACTGGCGCTCGCGGTCCACGAGCTTGCCACCAACGCGCTCAAATACGGCGCATTGTCCGTGACTGGAGGAACGATCTCGCTCACCTGGACCGTCACGCCGCGCGACGACGGCGATGAGGTGGTGTTCGAATGGCAGGAACGCGGAGGACCCGTGCCCGAGCCGCCCACGCGCGAAGGCTTCGGCAACCGCGTGATCAAATCGGTCACCTCCCGCGAAAAAACGGGCAGCGTCCGGATCGAATACAAGCCCGAAGGCGTCACCTGCCGCATCGCCTATGTGAAACCGAGAGCGGCGGCAAACGCGCGGGAGGCGGACTAGGGACCGTTGCAATCCAACCGTTCGACTCTCTTTCGCTTCGGGATATTGTCGCGTGTTCCTCGCTGTGCCTCCATCCGGATAGGGAGTTTGCATCGTGCGGCCGAAAGCATTCGTCTCCTGGAGTTCGGGCAAGGACAGCGCGTTTGCGCTGCACGAGGCGCGCACGCGCGGTCTGGCCGAGATCGCGGGTGTTCTTACCACCGTCAACGAAGTCTATGACCGCGTGGCGATGCATGGCGTGAGGAGCGCGCTGCTCGACCGGCAGATCGATGCGCTGGGGTTGCCGGCGATCAAGGTTCATATCCCGAGCCCCTGCCCCAACGAGATCTACGAAGCGCGCATGGCGGAAGCGTGCGAGCGCATCAAGGCGCTGGGCATCCGCCACATTGTATTCGGCGATTTGTATCTCGCGGACATCCGCGCTTACCGCATCGAGAAATTGTCGGCGGCCGGGATAGAGCCGATCTTCCCGTTGTGGAAGCGCGACACCGCTTTGCTCGCGCGCGAGATGATTGCAAGCGGGCTCGGCGCCCGCGTCGTCTGCCTCGATCCTCGCAAACTCGACCGCAGATTCGCGGGCCGGCGTTTCGATACCCAATTGTTGCGCGACCTGCCGGACGACATCGACCCCTGCGGCGAGAACGGCGAATTCCACACGGCGGTGACGGCGGGCCCGATGTTCGCGCACGACATCCCCGTGCGCATCGGCGAAACCGTCGAGCGCGACGGCTTCGTGTTCACCGATGTGATAGCGGAGTAGCGTGACATTTCCGTCGTCACGACGGAGCACACTGTTGTTCGATCGCAACATTCTTCGAGTCTCGTTCGACTTTTTTCCCCTGTTAAGCAGGCGAACAATATGAGCCGCTTCTGTTCCGCCTCCTTTCTCCAATCAAAAAAATGGGAATTACATACTTGGCTCCCTTGGGCCTGTGTACTGGCATTTTGCCTAGTGATTGTCCCTGTCGCGGCGAGGGCCTCAGTTCACGGTCTGGGGCCGATCATCACGCGGATCATTCCGAGAGGCACAAAATCATTTTCTGCGCCGGAAACCATTTGGCCCGTCGATAGCGCAAGCGCGTGTTGCACGGCCTCAAAGGATTCTAAATTTTGGTCGCTTGCGCGTTTTACTACCGATAGCCCCCAAGCCTGCATTCCTTGGATGAAGTGTTTTGGGCCGGAAGCATACGCGCCCTCAAGTCCGATAGGCGCTGGCGGGTCATCTGGAATGGGCGCGGGAAGAGTCGCGGCCCATGAAGCTCCTCTAAATGCGCCATATATGGCGGTAGCCAAAAGGGAGGCGTCTGATTCATCTGCGTCGAAAAGTATTTCTATCGGAACTTTTGGCTTTCCATCTAACGCCGTTATCATGGCGGCGCGATCAAAATTGAAGATGCGCGGCCGTGATTGCGCTCGCAATGCCTCTGTCCGTAGTTCAGCATTGGCGGCGCGCTCATTAGCCTCTCCGGCCTGTTTTGTCGCCTTACCAAGTTCGATATCCGAGCGCCGCTGTAATTCCGATTGGCACCGCTTGCCGATATTTCCGAAGACCGCCTCGCCGATAACACCGAGGACGACCAATTCATCTGCCCAAATTGCACAGAATGTTCCCCTGAAAGAATCGATAGGCATATGCAGGGCGGCGGCTATTACCTCAACCAAGAGTCCCCATATGACCATTGCGGCGCAGATTTTCTCTGCCTCTTCGCACCGAGATACGGCGCGCTTCAGGTCATTGTCTTCCGCGTTCATTACGCCATTTGGAAGCCGCCACGGGGCGTCGAAAATGTGGCCTATATGGCTCGCCGTTGTGTGTGGCGCGTTAGTTCCCATTATCCTTGAACTTGCGAGCTATTGGTTCAAATGAAAAATTCGATTGAGTCGCGCTCTAATGCCGTTTCGGTTCGACGCGCGGCTGCTTGCTCATTTTCTTCACGAATTTCTTTATCTTGCGCTTCCGCTTTTTCGCGCCGTCAGTTTTTGCCTTCGGCTTGTAGGCCAGCACCACGTCAACAATCGCATCCAATATCGGCGGCGGTTTTGTGTCGCTCATTGGATAAGCGCCTTGTAGGTCAAACGCTTGCCAGCCGCTTTCTCAATAAAGCTTTCGAGGCGTTGCATGGTGTGACGCTCGACGTTGCCCTCGTTCAGGCGAAACGCGAATTCATCGACGTAGCGGTGCAAATGCTTTTCACTGGCGTGATGATAGACGCCATGCAGGCCACGCTTCATGACTGCCCAAACGCTTTCGATGCCGTTCGTGGTCACGTCGTCCCGAACATATTCCTTGGCACTATGGTCAACTGTTTCGTGCCCATAGGTCGGGGTGAGACCGAGATAGCCCTTGTGTTCGTCCGTATGCAGCATGGAACCCGGCTCGACCGCAGCTTTGATTTCGGATTGCAGGCTGACCTTATCCGTTCCGCCAACCGGCATCGCCTTCGTGCGACCGCCTTTGCCGCGTTCACGCATACCAAGAACCGCAACCTTGCCGACAGTCCCGCGACCGGCCTTGAGCTTCTTGTGTTCGTGCTTGTTCTTCTCTTTGCCGCCGATGTACGTCTCGTCAATTTCGATGATGCCCTGCAACTTGCTGAGATCGTCGCCGCACGCTTCGCGAAGGCGACCAAGGACGAACCACGCCGACTTTTGCGTGATGCCGATCTCCTTCGCGAGTTGCATGGACGAAATGCCCTTGCGCGCCGTGACAAGGAGATACATGGCATAAATCCATTTGTGCAGGGGGACATGGCTGCGCTCGAAGATCGTGCCGGTGCGAACCGTGAAGTCTTCCTTACACTGGTTGCAGCGGTAGTACCCGCCAGCGCGCGCCGTGATGCGGTCGCCAAGACCACAGACCGGACATTTGGGACCTTGCGGCCAAAGCCGACCCTCCAAATAGACCCGCGCCGTTTCCTGATCCGGGAACATCGCGAACAACTCAAAGGTGGAAATGGTGCTTTTCGACATCGGCGGACCCTCAGTTCAGGGCCAGAATATGCGCCGAAATCACGAGGGAGTCAAGTATATAATTCCCAAAAAAATCACCTGTTATCTGCCCGAAAACGCAGGCAAACATTGGCTTTTCTCAAACCATAACAGGCGATAACAGGTGTCCTACCTTCCGCCGTTTCATTGCTTTGCATAGCGTTTGTTCATGATACGTTCCTTTGGAACGCTACCGCTGTCCCCATTCCATTGTCAACGGCAGCGCGCAGTCGCGGCGTACAGGTGTAATCATGGGTCGGCCGTGGCGTTATTCCGCCAGCCGGGAGCAGCGAAATGAGATGGAATTCTGTCCTCGCGGTTCCGCTATTGCTCTGCGCATTCGCGTCGCCGTCTCCGGCGGTCGCTGCGGACGGATCGTTTCCGTGGAAGGCCGGCGACACTCCTCCTCCCGTCGCGGGCATCGCACTCGGCGATACCGAACAGCATGTGCGCGACGTTCTCGGCGCGGCGACGAGCACCGCGCAGATGGGTGCGGGAACCGCATACGAATACCCGGCTGCCGGGCTTGAGATCGTCGCGACGCAAGCGGACGGGGTTTCCATCATCCGGCTGCGCACGCCGGCGGCGGGATCGATCGACGGACTTGAAATCGGCGACGATATCGCGGATGTCGTCGCGAAATGGGGCCAACCGAATGACGGCCGGGGTCGCGTCGCGCTGTTCAGTGCCGGTGTCTGGACGGTCGAAGTGCGGCTTGAGGAGAACGGACCAAAGATCGTCGATATCCTGCTCGCCTGGAACACAACGAAATGGCCCGACTTCGACCGCGGCAAGGCGCAATATTATCGGCCGCAATAGCGGCAGAGCTCCGAGCGCCAATTCGACTTTAATGCTGCTTTTTGTGTAGGCGAATCCGGCGCCAGATGCAATCCGGCGCCGAAGACGCAGCATTCAACTACGGCAGTGCAGTGCCCGGGAGCAGCGTACGCAGCGCACGAAGCTCCTGAGGCACGCCCGCGTGCGCGGCCGGCGCACCAGGCGTCGCAAGTTTGTAAGTGATGCAATCGCCGCGACATTTATACTGAGCGAAAGTCCCTCGCGGAACGGCGATGGGAGCATTGACCGCCGGAAGATGATCCGTCGTCGGCGTGCATGCCGGCACCGGATTGGTCCGGCTGTCGCAATAAATGAAAGGACCCGTCGCCCCTCCAATGACCATCCGATCGGATTTGTTGATCCCGAAGGACTGCGAATAGCTCGAATCGGGAACTTTGATTTCGATAAACGTCGTGAGATCCGGGCTCAGGATGAACGCATGCGGTTTGTAGGCTTTGTCGTCCCACGATCCGACGATCCAGCCTTTTTTGTTGACGCCTTCGAGAAAGGTGCCGTTGACGGCCTTTACGTCGGGATCGTTGACGACCGTGACGGTGTCGTCCTGAATCACGAATCCGGAGGTTGTCGTGCCGTCGGCCGAGGTGAAGAAGCCGACGACTTCCCCGCTGTCGCTAAGTCCGCGCCCCTTCGTCGAGGAAGTCGAGAAGGGCAATGTGATATCCGACTCATAGGCATGCTTGTCGCCGTAATAGCCGAACGATTGGTAATCGTCTGCAGGATTGTAATACGCCCCTACGAATTGGCCCGACGTATTGATGCCGCCGGGTATGCCGATCAGCGGCGTCCCGGACATCGCGATCGTGTTGATTTTTCCGGTGGCGGCGCGCTCGAATTCGCACAAGTCGATGTTGCAGCTCAACGCGCTGGACGAAAAGTAACCTGTGATATCGCCGCCATTGTTGATGGCGCGCGCTTCGGTGCCGGCACCCTGAAACCCCGGAGTTCCATCGTCGAACGTCGTGTAGTCGCTGCCGTCCGGTGGCCCGAAAAATGCGTGCTCGATATTATTCGAGTCGTACCAACCTCCGGCGACGATGCCGCTGTCGTTGATGGCGAGAGCGCCCGTCGATGTACTTCCCGAAACGGGCGCTATGGGTGTGAAGCTCGTGACGGGCGTGGCCTCGGCGCCGGCGACAGTTCCGAAAAACAATCCCGCGATTGCGGCTGCCTTCAGCAAAGAATGACGCATGAATTTATCCCCCTCAAGGTTGGAAAGGCGCACCCCATCCACCCTATCACAAATGCCGGAGATATTGGAGCGGCAAAAAAGGCTGGAATAGCGGGGCGATTGCGGCCGACACAATCGTGGAGCGTGACGCAGTTGGGGTGGACTTTCGCGCCACGTCGCTGCGGGAATTTCACGGATCCTTCGACGCTCGAGCCGCGGCGACGCGAGACGGAGTCTTCCGCCGATCGGGCAATGGGAATCCCGTCGGTGCTGCACTTATTTTTTCCCGCTCGCTTCGGTCACAGCAGCAGCGGCACGAGTTCGAGAATGGACGCGTTGTGGGCAAGGATCGGTAGGTGAAGGCAGCCACAATATTTGCCGCCTGGGCTTTCAGCGTGAGCGTTTCCCGCCAAAGCGGCTCGGGCACTATGGCGACACAAGCCATATTGCCCAACGCTAGCTGCTACGAACGAATATGATTTACGGCTCGTGTCGCGTTATCGGATCGGACGTCCGCAATCACGTGGCCAGCGGCGGTACGATCTGCATCGTAAAGCTGCGGGCGCAGCCGTTGGCGTCCACGCCGACACCCAACATCGTTCCCGGGATCCCGTTCTGGATGTTTGAGTAGACGACATTGTAGATGGTGTTGTTCAACGTGATCGTGGTGGCCGTGTTCGAGAAGGTATAATCGTACGACTTGTTGATCACCGAGAACGGAAGCGCTGCAGTTTTTACGGAGCCGAGCACTTGCGTCTGCTGCATCGCAATAACTCCGGCGCCCGAATTGAACTGGATGGTCCCGACATTGACATCGTAGGCGCCGCCCGATCCTGCCGCCACGCCGGGCTGGCAAAATACCGTGCCGGTCACTGTGTAAGTGCCGTATAAATTCGGGGGCGGCGGCGTTGCCGCCATGACGGTCGTCGCGGTCGCCGAGCCCATGAGAGCAGAGCAACATACGAATGCGATAAAGCGTTTTTGGACAGTGTTCATCTTTTGGTCCCCAAAGTTTGGCCAGGATAGCTCAAGTCTGCGCTGCCCCGACCGATTGTCAATCCGTGTTAGGTAAACACGCTGCAGGTGCTTCCGTTCCCTGCCCGAATGTTGCGGCTGTTCCGCCTGCGGCCCATATTCGGCGCGCGGCGGCGGGGTGACCGCAATGCACGAAACCCTAAAGAGGCACATCGCCGGCACCGCGGTCCTGGGATCGGCGCTGGTCGCCACGTCCGCGTTCGCGGGCCATGACACCGAGAGGTGTAAAAAATCAGGGGCCGTTGGTATTATGTCCCCACTACACTTCATTGCTCCCCTTCCGGCCCGATCACGAACTGAAGGATGTCTCCCGGTTGGCATTGCAGCGCCCGGCACAGCGCATCCAACGTCGAGAACCGGATCGCGCGCGCCTTGTTGGTCTTCAGGATCGACAGATTTGCCAGCGTGATGTCGATGCGTTCCGCCAATTCCGTCAGGCTGATCTTGCGATCGAGCATGACGCGGTCGAGATTGAGCTTGATCATATTCCGTCGCTCATATGGTCAGCTCGTTCTCATTTTTGAGCGCGAGGCCCTGACGGAACACTTCCGAAAGCGCCAACACGAGAAGGCCCGAGAAGAACAACGGGCTGCCGAACGGGAAGCCGCCTCCCCGCGGCAGCATCACGTAGCTCGGCGCAGGCAGGTGTATGGGGGTGCCCGAAATCGTGATCACCGCGTGGTTTGCGAAATAGGTCAATGCCGCGTGCGCGAACAAACCCTCCGCGAAAGAGGACACGAAAGAAAATGCAATCAACAGCCCGCCGACAATCTGCACCAGCAGGACGGTGTGCCTGCTGAAACTGTCGCCGCGCCCGACATTGCGAAACAGGCGCCGCAGAAGTTCGAAGAGCCCCGCGATGAATACGAGATCGACGAGCACCAGAGGCAAGCCGTAATGCTTGAGGATTTCGATGAGGCCGCCGGCTTTGCCGACGAAGACCGTGATAGTTCCGCGAAACACCGTCACGATGAAATCGACATCGCCGTTCGCCGGGCGAAGGACCAGACTGCCGGGCTGGCCGCCGACATTGGTTGTGATCGGGCCGAAATGCGTGCCCTGCGGCAGGTGCGGATCGAGCACGATCAGGATGCAAACGGCCACGGCTGCCAGAACGGCGAGCGCCGCAAAAACGGTGAAAACCCAGCGGAAAATCCTGGGCAGAACGCTGACGGAAGCCATCGGGGTAATCCTCTTCTTTTATCGATAAACGGTAATATTTATTGTTATTCGATAAAAGTCAAGGGCCGGTGGAACGGCATACCGAGCGGGCCGGCTGATGGCGCCGGCACGGTTGCGGCGATGGAATTGGTATTATGGCCCTGTAACTCCGGCCGGAAAAAAGGGGCCGGGCGACCGGCCCCGAAGGTGTCAAGTGAACAGGAAATCGTGTGCGGTCAGTTGGGTGAGCTTCGCGCCCACGAGGACAATGTCGTCGGTGGCGTCGAGCGTGATGACGACGTCGTTGCCGACCTGCGCCATATGCGATTGCAGCTCCGTGTAGCCGGTGAATTCGTCGCTTGCGAAATCGATGACATCGTAGCCCGTGTGATGGTTGGAGTAGCCCGCAAAATCGGCGATCTGGTAATGGCCGAACTGACCGCTGAAATCGAACGTGTCGGAAGTGGACGCGACGATCCCGCCCGCGACCGTTCCCGTGCTCATGGCCAACGTGTCGCATGCGCCGAGATCGAGATTGCCGTGGATGGCACCGGTATTGACGAAGCTGTCGCCCGCACCGAGCGTGACCAGGCCGTGGATCGTGCCGTCATTCGCGACCGTGTCGCCCGAGCCTTCGAAGGTGAGCGAACCCGTGATCGTGCCGTCATTGGCGAACGCGCTCTGGGTTGTAAATTCGATGTTGCCATGAATGAGGCCGGAATTGGTTGCGATCGCGTCCTGCAGCGAGATCGAACCCACGATCGTGCCCGAATTGTCGAGGGAATCGACAGGTTGGGAGTCGGAGATCGGGCCCGTGATCGTTCCGGAGTTGACGATGGTGTCCGAGCCATAGCCCGTGATGCCGCCGGAAATCGTGCCGCCCGAATTCGTCAGCGTGTCGTTCATGCCCAGCGTAATCCCGCCGCTGATCGTGCCTTGCGTGTTGGTGACCTGGTCTCCGCCGTCCTCGCCAAAGTGAATGCCTCCGGAGATTTTGCCCTGGTTGTCGATTTCCTCGCCGGTGCCGCTGATGCCCTGAGTGACGACGCCGGTGTTCGACATTTCATCGCCTGAGCCAAGCGTGACGCTGCCGCTGATCGAGCCCGAATTGTCGATCGTGTCGCCCACGCCTGCAAAAGAAACGGTACCCAGGATCTTGCCTTCATTGGTGACGGCGTCCGTCCCCGTTCCCATGACCACCGAGCCATGGATCGTTCCGCTGTTGGTCACGGTGTCGTTGGAGTTCGTGCCCGTCACGGCGATGCCGGCAGACTGGATTGTACCGCTGTTCGAGAGATACATCGGTCCGGTGGACCCGGCATTCTGTATTGCGCCGTCAATGGTTCCGCTGTTCTCGATCGTCGTGTCGTTCGCCGGCCCAAACATGACGATCGACCCGCCGTCCCCGCCGTCGATCGTGCCGGAATTGACGATCAGCGCATTCGCGCCATAGACGTCGATCGGATCGACCGGCCCGGCCAGGACGCCCGAATTGTTGATCTCGATGTTCGAGTCCGCGATGTAGATGTCGTTGTTGGAATTGTGGCTGCTTTCGATCGTCCCGGCGTTGAACAAGGCGCTTCCGGCCGACCCGGCGAAGAAAAGAGCACCGCAATCCTTCGCGGAGACGACGGCGCCCGCGTTGACGGTGATGTTCGTTTGGGCGTTGACGGCAAGGCCGGAGCCGTCCGCAGACAGGATGGACCCGTCGACCGTGATCGCGCTGCCGCCGGCATTCGCGCCCACGAAGATGCCGTCGCTGTTGGCCGACAGCACGCCCTGCGACCCGATGAGGATGTTGCTCGCGCCCAGCAGATTGAATCCGTCCACGCCGCCGAACGCGCTGCCGGTCAGCGTGAGATCGAGATTCGTGCTCTGGGAAAAAACGGCGTCGCCGGAAGCGCAGTAGACCTCACCGGCGATCGTCACCGTATTGCCGGTGCTGCCGCCATCGAGATAGATTGCGGAAACAGAGCCCGTGCCCAATGCAACGATATCGCCCGTGGGCGAGACATAAAGATTGTCGGTCCCCGTGAGGTTCTGGCCGTTGACATTGTTGGCAGTCGTTTCCTGCAGGCTGTTCACAAAGTAGTTGGTCATTTGGCAATCTCCGCGCCGACACAGTGCTTCGTTGCGCGGGTACATAGCGACGCGGGGAACCGTCTACTTGGGCTGGAGCGCCGCGTTTGACCTATAGCGACATCCGCAAAAAAATATTATGCGGCACAATTGCGGCAAGTGCGTCGGGGTTCGCGCCGCTTTCGCATGCAGAAGCAGCGGTTTGCGCGGATACGCGTCAGCCGGATGCCGTTCTAGTGGAAGACACATGCGGTAGAGTCATATCCAACCCGACTTCAATCCGCCTTCGCTGAAGCTTCGGCGGATAAGGCGTTCTGTTCGGCGAAGCCTTGGCGTAGCCGGGCTATCTCGCGACCTTGACGGCATTGCTGGGGCACGCCCCCTATGAGGACTTCGTGCGCGAAACCGTTCTCGAATGGCGGAAGCAGCAAGCGCCGCGGCTGCCCAATCGCCGGTACTTTTGGGCTCAGAGTAAGATCGTCGGCTGTAGTTCGGGATTTCAGTACCTGCGCCACGCAAATTCCTACTCTGATTCCGACCTTCCTCCGACCTTCCTATGCAACACTGTGGTCGGGTGCTGTGCGACGCAACACAGCTACAGCTTAGAGCGCCTTGTCCGCGTTGAAGAAGAATCCCGACAGGCTGGCGCGGAACGCCTGGCCCGCCGCGCGCTCGACATTCTTGATGCAATGCAAAGTGCCGCCGCGCAACAGCACGAGCCGATTGGGTCGCGGATAGACGAACGCGCCGCCCGTTCGGCAGACCGTTTCCGCGGCGTCTCTCGAACGATCCGTGTTCAACGAAGCGACGGCCTCGATGCCGGACGCGGAGTCATCCGTCGCCGCCACCAGCAATTCTCCGCCCCAGGAAGAACGCCACACCGGATGCATGTAATAGATATAGGCCGCGAGCCAGCCCGTGTCGCTGTGCCATTCGAGACCGAAGCCGGGACGATAGATCCAGGCCGAAAGGCTGAAGCCGGTCCACGCTATCTCCGAGACGGGCAGTTGATTGCCGCTCGCGAGCGCAAACAGCTTCTCGCCGAATACGCGCAGTGCCCCCGGCAGATTTCCGGCGGCGTCGCGCGAGATCGGCGTGTGCAGCCGGGACTCCGACCCATGTTCCGCGTCTTGCCGCTGATAGACTTGGTTCCATTCGCCGGCGCGCTCGGGGGAAAGGCCGGTTTCCTGAAATGCATTCCACAGGTCCAGATGTTCCCGATCGGTGAGAAAATCGTCGACGATGGCAAAGGCGCGATTCACGCTTCCCCCCGATCGGGCGATGGCCGGCCGCCCCCTACCCCAATCTCCCCAGCGCCGCGAGCACCTGCTCCGGTTTTTCGATCGTCACCATGTGGCCCGCTTCGGGGATGGCGACCAGTTCGGCGCCTTTGATGCCTTTCTTGAACGCTTCGGCGTAGATGGGCGAGATCAGCTTGTCGCTGTCGCCCCAAATCAGAATCGTCCTGGCGCGGATGCGATAGAGGCGCGACGACAGTCCGCGATCGGGAATCGGAAACAGGATCTTTCCCGCCATGCCGAGCTGGCGCGCATTGGTGACGAGGAAGCTCTTGAGCCATTCGGGATCGTCGAGCGCGACGCCAGCGGTGAGTAGTGCCGCGCCTGCCTCCACATTGTGGAACATCAGCGCGGGGTATTCGTAAGGCATCAGCGCGAACATGTCGGGGATCGGATGATTGTCGAGCCACAGGCCTGCCGGCGCGATGAGGCCCAGGCGGTCGACATCGTGGGGTGCCACCGCCGCCATTTCCGCCGCGATCATGCCGCCCATCGAATGGCCGACGAGGATCGGCTTCTTCAGCCCCAGCGCATCGACCACGTCCCAATTGTGGAGCGTGAAATCGAGCATGTCGCGCAACTCATGGCATTCCTCGGAATCGCCGTAGCCGGGAAGCAGCGGCGCATAGACATGATATTTGCCGGCGAGCTTCGCGAGGAACGGATCGGCGGCCGTCAGTCCTCCCGCGCCGTGCAGGAACAGAAGCGGCGCGCCTGTGCCGCCTTCGAAATAGCGCACGGGAACGTGCGGGGTCGCGACGGTCTTGAGCTGCATGGTCGCCTCCTCAATGCACGGCGTTGAGCGCGGGGAGATCGCGCTCGGCGGGCAGATTTCCCGGCGTCACGCGCTTGGCGATCGGCTTGCACCAGAAGCGGTCGTCGTCCGCATAATCCGGGAACACATTGCGCAGCTTCGGCATCACCTTCTCGGCGAACAGCTGCGACGAATACATGCATTTCTCTTTCGGCATGTTGCCCACATGCATGAGGCAGAAGATGTTCCCCACATGCAGGCTCTTGGCGAGCTCTTCCATTTTCTGGCGCACGGTTTCGGGGCTGCCCGCGATCACATGGCCGCCTTCGTTCAGCTCCGCCCAGGTGACGTCCGCATAGCCCTTGGGAGGCGCATATTGCGACAGCGCACCCGTCTGGATCGTCTTGATGGTGCGATAGCCGGGAGCGTCCGCGAAGCCCGGATAGACGTGCAAACACCGATTGTAGAAATAGAGCACGTGCTCCTTGTAGAGCCGTTCGGCCTCCGCGTCGGTGTCCGCCACGCAGATGGTCTGCGCGAAGCCCGCGCGATAGGGCGAATGATCGGCGGTGTTGCGCTGCGCCACCCGCTCCCAATAGCCCGACATGAGAGCCTTGGCGCGGATATAGCCGGAGAACGACAGGTAGGAATAGGAATAGGTGTTGTCGAGGCAGAAATCGTAGGTCTCGACCGAGCCGCCTCCAGGAATGTGGATCGGAGGATTGGGCTGCTGGATGGGCCGCGGCCAGATGTTCACATGGCGCAGCTTGGTATAGCGGCCGTTGAAGGCGAACGGTTCGGGCTCGTGCCAGGCGCGCATGATGAGGTCGTGCGCCTCCTGGTATTTCTCGCGCGTGAGCGCCGGGATCTGGCCGTAGCAGTAATTGGTGTCCATCGAGGTGCCGACGGGAAAGCCCGCCACCAGCCTTCCTCCCGAAATGCAATCGAGCATGGCGAATTCCTCGGCCACGCGCACGGGAGGATTGTAAAGCGCGATCGAATTGCCCAGCACCACGATCGCCACATCCTTCGTGCGCCGCGCCAAGGTGGCGGCGATGATGTTCGGCGAAGGCATGATGCCGTAACCGTTCTGGTGATGCTCGTTGCAGCCGATGCCGTCGAAGCCAAGGGTCCCTGCATATTCCATCAGGTCCATATAGGTGTTGTAGACCTCGTGGCTCTTCACCGGATCGAACAGCCGCGAATCGATATCGACCCAAACCGAATGGTTCTTCTCCCGGAAATCGTCCGGCAGATAGGGCCAGGGCATCAGATTGAACCAGGTGAATTTCATGGCGGCGGTCTCCGGTGGCTAGTGTCGAATGTCGGTGTAAGGCGAGTAGCGAATGGCGAGTGGCGAATAGGGAAGGAAGAATAGAGGCGCGTGTCCCACGTCCCCCCATTCGCCATTCGCTATTCGCCATTCGCCTGTCATGCGCCGATGCCCAACGAGCGCCGCGCAAATTCCGACGCGCTCTTGTAATCCGCTTTGCCGTTGGGGGCGCGCAGCGAGATCGTCGCCTCGACGATGCGCTTGGGCGTTTTGTAGCCCGCGAGTTTCGCGCGCACGTGTTCGCGCAAGCCTGCCTCGTCGAAATAGGCGCCGTTGGCGAGCTTGACCACGCCCGTCACCGCCTGGCCCCAGGTCTCGTCGGGCACACCCAGCACCAGCGCGTCTTCCACCGCGGGATGCGTCTTCAGCGCTTCCTCGACTTCCTCGGGATAGACCTTCTCGCCGGCGGTGTTGATGCAGTTACTGCCGCGGCCCAGTAACGTGATCGTGCCGTCCGCTTCCACGCGGGCCCAGTCGCCCGGAATCGAATAACGCACATTGCCGATGGTGCGGAAGGTGCGCGCGGTCTTCTCGGGGTCTTTGTAATAGCCGGCGGGCAACGGCCCCGCCAACGCGACAAGGCCTGCCTTGCCGCTGCCGGCGGGAACCCGCTTGTCGTGCTCGTCGATCACGATGGTGTTTTCCATGAGCGTAAAGGCGGCGGTCTGCATCTCGCCGTCCTTGGTCATGATCGAATTGCCCATGCCCATCGCTTCGGTGGACGCGAAACTGTCTGTCAGGGTGAGCTGCGGGATGTGTTTGATCAGTCCGCGCTTGACTTCCACGCTCCACATCGCGCCGGACGACGTCATCGACATCAGGCTCGAGAGATCGTAGCGGCCGGGCGATTCCTCCAGCGCGCGCAACAGCGGCTTCGCAAACGGATCGCCCACGATCGCCATGCTGGCGACGCGGTTCTTCTCCACCGCGGCCCAGATCGCATGCGGATCGAAATTGAGATTGTCGACCGTGACGATTGTGCCGCCGGTGATGAGCGCGACGAGCGCCGTCATGAAGCCCGTGCCGTGCATGAGCGGACAAGCGGGCAACGCGCAGGCGCGCGCAGGCGCCATCGCGAGCATGGCGGCGAATTTCTCGATCGAGTCCGGCACCGCAACACCCGTCGTGCGCTCCAGCCGCGCATGCCACAGATTGGCAAGATCGCCATGCCGCCACATCACGCCTTTGGGCATGCCTGTTGTGCCGCCGGTGTAAACGAAGATCATATCGTCGGGCGAACGCTTGATGCCGAGCGGCGAGCCGTCGCCCTCCTGGGCCAGCGTTTCGTAATTCTCCGCGAAAGGCGCGATGTCGCTGCCGACTTCGATAAAGGTTTTGAGGTTCGGTAACGCATCGCGAATCTGCGCCACCGTCTCGCGGAATTCCGAGCCGAAAATGATCGCCTGCGCGTCCGAATTGTCGAGGATGTAGCGCACCTCGTCCGGCTTGTAGCGGTAGTTGATGTTCACATGTGTCAGGCGCGCGCGCAGGCACGCGCCGATGCTTTCGGAATAGTCCGTGCCGTTCCTCAGGTAGAACGCGACCTTGTCGCCGGGCTTGGCGCCGCGCGCGATCAAGGCGCGGGCCAGGTTGTTCATGCGCCGGCTGGCGTCCCCCCACAGGATCCTGCGCTCGCCATGAACGAAAGCCGGGGACTCCGGCGGAACCGCGCGGCCGATGACGTCCAGCAAATCCCCGTAATTCCACTGCATGAGTTCCGCCCTATCGTTATGTCGCTGGTCAACCGCCCGTCGTTGCGGGCAGCCCACTATCCCGCCATCCGGGCGGCTCTGCAATTGATATGCGTCGAGACCCCCTTCCGCCTCGCCGAGCTCGGCACCTTCCCCCGAAATGGGGGAAGGCTAAGAAATATGAGCGCCTCGTCTTTTCTTACTATCCTTCCCCCATTTCGGGGGAAGGTGGACGCCTCGCACTTGCGAGGCGGACGGAAGGGGGGGCCGCCGCACGCCTGCTTTCGGGCTTGACGCTCGGGCCTGCGAACTCGAAAACAAACAGCGGCATTGGACCAGACGACATGCTGAAAACGCTTCTGATCGCCAATCGCGGCGAGATCGCCATCCGCATCGCCCGCAGTGCAGCCGAAATGGGCATCGCGACGGTGGCGATCTTCTCCGAAGACGATGCCCAATCGCTCCATACAGCCAAGGCCGACAAGGCCGTTGGCCTGCGCGGTTCCGGGGTTGCGGCCTATCTCGACGGTGCGCAGATCGTGGCGCTGGCCGGCGAGGCCGGTTGCGACGCGATCCATCCGGGCTACGGCTTCCTCAGCGAGAACGGCGATTTTGCACGGGCCTGCGCCGCAGCCGGCATCGTGTTCGTGGGCCCCGCGCCGGAGACGCTCGATCTGTTCGGCGACAAGGCGAAAGCGCGCGCGCTGGCCGAGAAAACCAAAGTGCCCGTGCTGCGCGGCACCTCGGGCGGCATTGCGCTCGAAGAGGCCGCGAAGTTTCTCGCCGCCGCGAACGGCCCGATCATGCTCAAGGCGCTGGCTGGCGGCGGCGGTCGCGGCATGCGGGTCGTGCGGACCGCGAACGAGCTTGAACAGGCCTTCGAGCGCTGCCGTTCCGAAGCGCAGCAGGCTTTCGGCAATGGCGAACTCTATGCCGAGGAATTCTTCGAGCGCGCGCGCCATATCGAAGTGCAGATCGTGGGCGACGGCACAGGCGCGGTGTCCCATCTGTGGGATCGCGAATGCAGCCTGCAGCGCCAGCGCCAGAAGCTGATCGAAAGCGCTCCCGCTCTCGGCCTGCCCGAGAAACTGCGCCAACGTTTGCTCGATGCCGCGATCACGCTGGGCCATGCGTCGCATTACAAGAATCTCGGCACCATCGAATTCCTTGTCGATGCCGACGGCTCCGACCGTTTCGCCTTCATCGAGGCCAATCCGCGGCTGCAGGTAGAGCACACCGTCACGGAGGAAGTGACGGGCCTAGATCTCGTGCGCATCCAGCTCGACATCGCGGGCGGGCTTTCGCTGCGCGATCTGCATCTCGAACAGAAGAATGTACCGGCACCGCGAGGGGTCGCATTGCAGGCGCGCGTCAATCTCGAAACGATGAACGCGGACGGTTCATCGCGGCCCGCCGGCGGCACGTTGTCTGTCTATGAGCCGCCATCGGGACGCGGCGTGCGGGTCGACGGTTTCGGCTATGCGGGCTATCGCACCAGCGCGCGCTACGATTCCCTGCTGGCGAAGCTGATCGTGCACACACCGACCAGTTCGCTCGCCGAGGCCGCGAACAAAGCCTGGCGCGCGCTCGGCGAATTCAGAATCGAAGGCGCTCCTACCAACATCCCGTTCCTGCAAACATTGCTGCGCCATCCGGGCCTTGCGCAACAGCACACGCGGTTCGTGGAAGAGCAGATCGGCACATTGCTGGGCGACGGCGCGCACAAAAAATTCTTTTTCGAGCCCGCGCGCGCCGCATCGTCACGGGCCGGCGTGAAAGTCGACAGCGCCGATCCCCTCGCCGTGCTCGCGCATGGCAAACGCGCAGGCGAAGGCGCTTCAACGCGCGAGTCGTCCGACACTCCGGAAGGCACCACCGAACTGCGCGCGCCTCTCCAGGGCACCATCATCAGCCTCACCGTGAAGCCCGGCGATGCCGTGCGCGCGGGCCAGCCCGTGCTCGTGATGGAAGCGATGAAGATGGAGCATGTGATCGAGGCCAATGTGGGCGGCGTGGTGCGCGAGCTGGCCGTGGCCGCGGGCGACACCGTGTTCGAGGATGCGCCGCTCGCGTACATCGAAGAAAGCGAAGTGGGGGGAGCGCACGTCGCGGCCGGCGAAGACATCGATCTCGATGCGATCCGCCCCGATCTCCAGGCGCTTTACGACCGCAAGCGTTTCACGCTTGACGAAGCGCGGCCCGACGCGGTCGCGCGCCGCCGCAAGACGGGCCAGCGCACCGCGCGCGAGAACATCGAGGATCTGTGCGATCCGGGATCGTTCACGGAATATGCCTCGCTGGTGGTGGCCGGGCGCCTGCGCCGCAACACGATGGAAGAGCTGATCGAGCGCACGCCGGCGGACGGCCTCGTGATGGGGCTTGGCCGCGTCAACGGCGACATGTTCCCCGACGAGCAATCGCGCATCGTCGCGATGTCCTACGACTACACCGTGCTGGCCGGCACGCAAGGCCTGCGCAACCACCAGAAGAAAGACCGCATGCTCCACATCGCGGAGAAGTGGCGGCTGCCGATCGTGTTCTTCACCGAAGGCGGCGGCGGCCGACCCGGCGACACGGATGCGCAAAGCGCGGGTGGGCTCAACACGACGACCTTCTGGATGTTCGCGAAACTGAGCGGGCTCGTGCCGCTCGTCGGCATCAATTCGGGCCGCTGCTTCGCGGGCAACGCCGCGCTTCTGGGTTGCTGCGACGTGATCATCGCGACGGAGAATTCCTCCATCGGCATGGGGGGCCCCGCGATGATCGAAGGCGGCGGACTCGGCGTGTTCCATCCCGACGAAGTAGGGCCCGTGTCCGTGCAAGCGCCAAACGGCGTGATCGACGTGGTGGTGAAGGATGAAGCGGAAGCGGTGGCAGTCGCGAAAAAATATCTCGGCTATTTCCAGGGTGCGCTGCCGAAATGGGATTGCGCCGACCAGCGCCTGTTGCGACGCGCGATTCCGGAGAATCGCCTGCGCGTCTATGACGTGCGCACCGTGATCGACAATTTGGCGGATACCGGTTCGGTGCTCGAGATCCGCAAGCAATTCGGCCCCGGCATGATCACGGCGCTCGCCCGTGTCGAAGGCCGACCCATCGGCATCATCGCGAACAACCCGAAGCATCTGGGCGGCGCGATCGACCGCGACGGCTCCGACAAGGCCGCGCGCTTCATGCAGCTTTGCGACGGCTACGACATTCCGATCCTGATGCTGTGCGATACGCCGGGAAACATGGTGGGACCCGAAGCGGAGAAGACCGGCCTCGTGCGCCACAACAGCCGGCTGTTTGTGATCGGCTCGAACGTGACCGTGCCTGTGTTCACGATCATATTGCGCAAGGGTTACGGCCTCGGCGCGCAGGGCATGGCAGGCGCGAGCTTCGTGGCGCCGTTCTTCACCATTTCGTGGCCGACAGGCGAATTCGGCGGCATGGGCCTCGAAGGCGCGGTCAAGCTCGGCTATCGCAACGAACTGGCCGCTATAGCCGATCCCGCCGAGCGCAGGGCGAAATACGACGAGATGGTCGCGCGCTCCTACGAACGCGGCAAGGCGTTAAGCGCGGCGACTTTGTTCGAGTTCGACGAAGTGATCGACCCCGCCGACACCCGCCGCTGGATCATGGCGGGGTTACGCGCGGTGCCGACACCACCAAAGCGTGAGAAGAAAAAACTGCCGTGGATCGATGCGTGGTGAAGACGTTGTTTGAATTCGGCTCGCTCGCATAACCCCAAATTCTCTCCATGGCCGGGCTTGACCCGGCCACCCAGCCGCCGCGTGTCAACGCGGCGAATGACTCTCGGACTCAACGCTCTTGTTGAAAGAGTCCTGGCTCGCGGACGCTCACTGACTGGGTGGCCGCCTCGGGGGGCGGCCATGGAGAGTTTTTTTACTTCCTTTCCGCCTCTGCCTCGATCAGCAACGTCACCTCGTCGGAGACGAATCCCGTCCAGATCACATGCGTCAGTCCGAAATCGGAGCGCTTGATGGTGGCCGTGGCGTCGAAGCCGATGCGGTAGGGTTGCAGCGGCTCGCCTGTGCCGCGGCCACCGTTGAAGGTGACGGCGAGCGTCACGGGTTTGGTCACGCCCGCGATGGTGAGATTGCCGGTCACCGTGCCGGTGTTGGCGCCTGTCTTCGCGATTGCCGTCGAAACGAAACCGGCGGTGGGGAACTTGTCGGCCTGGAACAGGGAATTCGGCACCGAGTTGTCGAGTTCCGGCACGTGGGTGTCGATCGTGGTGGTGTCGATCTCGACGCGCAGCGCGCTCCTTTCCGGCGCGGCCTGGTCGAAATCGATCGTCCCCGAAGCCTTGCCCAGCCGTCCATAGAAGGTGGAAAGCCCCATATGCTTGATCGCAAACAGGATCTGGGTGTGCTCGGGATCGAGCGCATAAGCGCCTTTCGGCGCCACGCTCGCGGCAAACGCCGGTCCGATCATCAGACTCAGCAGCGCGACCGACAATCCCTTTGCGATGCGCTGCATGGAGTCACTCCCTAATCGATGGAAACCGCGTTGTTCGTGTAAGCGGCGGCCATGATGCCGCCGTCGACCGGCAGGATCGCGCCCGTCACATAAGACGATGCGCGGGAGCAAAAGAAAATGGCCGCCCCGATCATATCGTCGTCATTGCCGATGCGCCGGCGCGGCACACTATCCTCCAGTTCCATGCGGCGCGTGGCCAGAACGGGCGCCAGCATCTTGGTGTCGAAAGGTCCCGGCGCAATCGCGTTCACATTGATGTGACTCGCGGCCAGATGCTTGGCGAGATGATGGGTCAGATGGTGGCAACCCGCCTTGCTTGCGGAATAGGCGTAGCTTTCGAGCGTGGGCGACAGGAACCCGTCGATCGAGCCGATATTGACGACGCGCGCGGGATCGTCGTCGGTCGCTGCCGCGCGCAGCACAGGCAGGAGAGCCTGGGTGAGCGTGAACACCGCCTTCAGATTGAGATCGACCACTTTGTCCCAGCCGGATTCGCTGTAGCTGTCGACCGGCTCGGCCCAGGCCGCACCCGCATTGTTGATCAGGATATGAAGCTTTGTCTCGCGCGCCTTCACTTCGTCAGCCAGCTTGTGCACTTCGGCGGTGCTCGCGAGATCGTGCGCCAGCGGAATGCATTCGCCGATCTTCGACAATTCCTTCGCCGCGCGCTCGCAGGCCTCCGCCTTGCGCGAGGAGATGTAGGTCTTGACGCCGGCTTCCACGAAGCCGTGCGCGATCATCAGGCCGATGCCCCGCGACCCGCCGGTGACGAGCGCCGTCTTGCCTGTGATGTCGAACAACGAGGAAACGGTCATGAGGGTTCTCCGAAATGTCGATCGGGCGGCGCCATTTCTAGGGCATGACCGAGTTCGGTTCAATCGCGCGCCGCTCGCCCGGGCGGTAATCCGCTTCGATATGACCCGCAAGCTGCGCGCGCGTAAACAACACGGGCTTTGTTTTCATCGCGACAAAGAGCGGCGTCTGGTCGGCGTAATGCGGCGAGTGCGAATCGAGCGTGGCGGAGCCGAATTGATGGATGCTTTCCGACGATAGTTTCCCCGCTTTATCCCAGGTCACGAACATGATGAAGGTGTCTCCGCCACCGGCCGTCAATGTGCCGTCGGGTTGCGGTGTGCCATAGACCGCGCGATAGGTGTCCGGCCCGCCGTCGATCGCGAGATCGAGCGTGCCGCGCCGGATGCGATTGACCTCGCCCCAGGCGGGATCGAGACGGCCGAAATGTTCCTTCAGGGTTTTGATCGCCGCCTGCAAGGAGGACAGCGGGTCGATCGGCGCTTCCTTTTCCGCTTTCGCGTGCAGAACCGGCTCGGCCGTGAGGACCGCAAGCGCCGTGCCCCGATCCGCCACATTCGTCATGCGATCCCAATGGCGCAAAATTTCCTGCGCCGCTTTGAGATCGGCGTCTTTGCCGGGGTCGATCGTCAGCAGCTTTGCGATCAGATGCGCGATGTCCGAACGCGTGCTGTAGGCGAGATCGAACTTGTATTTGCGAAACGCGGCTGCCGTGATCGCGGTGTCGGCGCCGAAATTCTCCAGCGCGCGCCAGGCGCGGTTGGTCATGTCGGTCTGAATGCCCAGGGTCGGCGAAAAATCCTGCGGCTTCAGGTCGTCGGCGGGCACCGTCGCCTGAAACGGCGTGTTGTTGGAATTGAACACGAAGCCCGATTTCGGATTCCACAATTGCGGGACTTTGTCGAACGGCAGATAGCCATGCCAGATCAGGTCGGAGCGATCGCCCGGCAGCACGTGCTTCCAATCGACGCCTTCCTTGCGCACCGGAAACTGGCCGTTATAGACATAGCCGATATTCCCCTTCTCGTCGGCATAGATGTAATTGATGCTGGGCAGCGCTTGCAGCGCCATCGCGGCGCGCCATTGCTGAAGATTGTTCGCTTTGTTGAGCCGGTAATATTGCAGCATCTGTCGCACTTCGCCCATGCCCGCATAGCGGACCGCAAATACGCCGTGATCGGTTTTGAGCACCGGGCCTTGCGCGGAATAATAGACCGGGCGATGCACGGTCCAGATCAACGGACCGAAAATCTTCACGCGGATCGCGGCGTCGGTCTTTTCGAAATCGCGCCATTTGCCGTCGAGCAGATATTGATCGGCGTTGGCCGGGTTGACGGTCAGCTTGTAGACATTCGCGAGATTGGGCGCGTTGACCGTGTTCGCCCAGCCCAGATGCTCATTGTGTCCGTGCAGCATGAAAGGCGTGCCGGGAAAGAATCCGCCCGCGACATGCCAACCTTCGTCGCTCTGCAGCACCGCCTCGTACCACGCGACCGGCCCCGTGTAGGGCTGATGCGAATTGACCAAGAGGCGCGTGGCGCCGTCCGCCGAACGCGAAGGCGCCACCGCCGCGCCGTTCGAACCCACTTCCGGCCCGCGCGTGGCGGAGGGCTTGTCGTTGACTTCCTTCAATGTCGTGTCCAGGCCATAAAAGAACGGCGTCTTGAACACGAAACCGGCAGCGATGTCCTTGCCGGTGAGCGGCAGCAGGCCGGACTTCACTTTATCCGGGTGCAACGCCGCGTAATAATTCACACCGTCGGCATAGGCTTCGGCCACCGCGCGCACATCGGCCGGGAGATACTTTTCGTAGCGCGCATTGACTGTGTCCCACACGCGCAGCAGATGGACGATATAGTCGGTCGTCGCGGCCTTGACGCCTTCCGTCGCCGCGAGCTGCCCGCGAGTCGCCAGCGCCACATCCTGGATAGTCGCGAAATCGTCTTCCGAATGGGCGAACGCGAATCCGAACGCGACGTCGACGTCGCGGTGTCCGAATACATGCGGCACGCCGAAATTGTCGCGCACGATATGCACGTCGTAGCGCGCAGCCTTGGCGATGAGGATCGCGGGATCGGGCGGCGCGGGTTGCGCGATCCGGTCCGAAACGATGACAAACCCAAGCCCCGCCAGCACGATGACAAGCAACGCGATGCCGCCGATTTTCAGATAACGCATGCACCACCCTCAATGCGAACGGCGCGCAAGTTAGGGCCCGCAAAGGATTGGGGCAATTCGGTGGAGGCGTCGCACCTTCAATTGCTCCCGAATCCGCGCATACTCCCGATATGAAGACCCGCGACCGCACCCTCGCCGTCCTGCTCCTGCTGAGCGCAATCGTCACCGTGCTCTATTGGATCAATTATTATTCCGGCGGCGATGTGCGCGTGTCGGATGCACGCTGGTACACCGCCTACGAGAGCAGCTTTCCGGTAGCCGACTGCTGGATGGCGGTCTGTCTGTTCGCGGCCGGCATAGGATTGTGGTCAGGCCGGCCCTGGGGTGCGCGGTTCGGACTGCTGGCGGGCAGCGCGATGCTCTATCTCGCCGCCATGGACATCACCTTCGACGTCGAAAACGGACTTTATGCGCTGGCGGCCCATTCCAACCCCATGAAATTCGAGATCGCGATCAACGTATGGTCCCTGGCGCTGGGGGTTGCTACGGTCCTTCTGTCGTGGCGGCGCAGCATCGCGTCGGCCCCGTAACCCGGCGAGGCTCATCATGAAATACCGCAAGCTCGGCGCGAGCGATCTCCGCGTCTCCGAAATCTCGCTGGGATCCTGGCTCACCTTCGGCGTCGGCGTGGCGCGCGAGCGGGCACTGGCCTGCGTCAAGCGCGCCTTCGAGCTCGGCATCAATTTCATCGACACGGCGAACGTCTACGGCCGCGGCGCAGCGGAGACGTTTCTCGGCGAGGCGCTCGCGGGAATCCCGCGCGACTCTTATGTGCTCGCGACAAAGGTCTTCTTCCCGATGAGCCAGCAGGACCAGGGTCTGTCGCGCGCGCAGATACTCAAGCAGATCGATGGGTCGCTCGCCCGTCTCAAGACCGATCGTGTCGATCTCTATCAGTGCCATCGCTACGATCCGAACACGCCGCTTGAGGAGACGATGGGCGCACTCAGCGAAGTCGTGCGCGCGGGCAAGGCGCGCTATATCGGCTTCAGCGAATGGTCGCCGCAGCATATCGAAGAGGCGTTCGCCGTTCCCGGCGCGGTCCATTTCGTCTCCAGCCAGCCGCAATATTCGCTGCTGCGCCGGCGGCCCGAGGAGAAAGTGTTTCCGCTCTGCAGGAAGCTGGACGTGTCCCAGGTCGTGTGGTCTCCCCTGGCGCAAGGCGTGCTGACGGGAAAATACGCGCCCGGCACGCCGCCGCCCGCGGATTCGCGCGCCGGCAGCGAAAGCATGAGCAGTCCGATGGGCGGCTGGATGCAGCCGAATATCCTGGAAGCGGTGGAGAAGCTGAAACCCATCGCGAAAGAAGCCGGCGTGACCCTGGCGCAATTTTCGCTCGCCTGGGTGCTGCGCGAGTCGAATGTCGCCTCCGCCATCGTCGGCGCGAGCCGGCCCGAACAGCTCGACGACAACGCAGCCGCATCGGGACTCGCCATCGACCCGGCGCTGTTCGCGAAAGCCGAAGCGATCGTCGCGGGTGTTTCGCGCGCGCAGTAAGTAGAATTTCGCGCAGATCGCTCCGCGATCGGGCCTGCAACCGCCGCGTGCCTCAGCGCGCTTCCGCAGGCGTGAGATAGAGCATCTGCTCCTTGTATGCGATGTAGAGATGCAGCTGCCGCAGGACGCCGATGCCGATCAGCAGGTCCGGTTCGCCCTTGTCCGCATCCGACCCTTTTGTGATCGCGATGTCGGGATTGTGAATCTGAATCCCCTCGAAGGTGAGAGATTGAAACGGATAGCGATAGAGCTGCGTGGCGGCGACGTTGTTGATGCCGACGACGCCCAGCGATTTGAGCGCAGGATTTTTCTCGTCGAGCCCGAATATCGCCTTCGCGACGTCCAGGTTCATGAAGGAGCGCGCGGCGCCCGTGTCCGCGACGGCCGTCAGCGCCTTTCCGTCGAGCACCACGGGGATGGTGATGTGGCGGTCGCTGTCGAGCTTCATGGGCACCGCCGCATAAGGCGACTGGGTCCAATAGACCACCTGGCCGGGACAATGATCCTGCGAAAAGATATTCAGTTTCCCGCCGGCAAAATCGATTTCCACGTCATACGCGCCCATGATGTCGGGACCCAGCATACCCATCGTGTCGGGACTGAGCACCTGGGATGGTGCGACGACGAACCGAAATCTGTCGGCCGAGAGGCGTCCGAGCCTGAGGGTGTGTGTGGCCACCGTCTGTGAGAGCGGGATGCCGCCGCCCAGCATCATGTACATCCCGTTGCCCATGGCGCGCGGCTCGAGGCCCACCGATTTGACGAAGGATTCGTCGATGGTGCTGAACGCGGCGCCGGTATCGATCATCAGTCGCGCCGGGTGATTTTCGACGGAGACGGGCACAGTGATCGTGCCGTCTGCGCTCGTGTCCGTGTCCAGGGACTCGATCAGCTGCAGCTGACAGGGCGGATCGGCCCGCGCGGCGACGGGCCACGCGAGCGCCAATGCCGCAAGGCATGCCTGCGCCAAGCGCGCCGTTCGAATCCGTCGCGCGGAATCGATCATGACAGCCGCTTCAGCTCGGCGATGGCCGCCGGAAGCTCGACAAAATCGCGCGGACAATTGGCGGCGGCGGCCTGCAGCATCGGCTTGGCCAAAGCCTCATTCTGATGAAACAATTGCCATTCGCCGATATAGAAATTTGCCTCGCAGGTCTGGTTCTGCGTCAGATCCGCGCCGGCCTGACTCGCGGCCTGAATCGCCTGGTCTGGCGTGGCCTTGCCGAGAAACACATTGACGACGGGAGCGGGCCATTTGGTTCCATCCAGTCCGGCTGCATTCCGGGCCAGGTCGTCGTCCGCTTTGCCGGCCTTGATCCGCGTAATTTCGAGCCACAAGACGCCATAGGCGTTCGCCGGCCGCATCTTCACGACCTGCTCGAAGGTCGTCGCAGCGTCGTCGAAGCGCCCCAACTCCCATTGCACGAGGCCGGTGTGCAGGCGTGCGTCGAAATCGCCCGGCGCATATTTGAGACCGGTTTCCAGATCGTCGAGCGCGTCGCGGAGCTTGCCGCGATCCTGGTAGATAAGAGCGCGTGTGAAATAGGCGGTTGCATCCTGCGGGCTCAAATCGACGACCTTGTCGATATCGGTCTGGGCCGCGTCGAGCTTGTCTTGAAGGCGGTAGGCCTCGGCGCGCAGGAAATAGCCGACCGCGGCGGCCGGATCGATCCCGATAGCGAATGTGAAATCGGCAACTGCCGCGTCGAGTTTCTTGCCGTCCGCATTGACCGCGCCGCGGGTGAGATAGCCGCTGGAAAGATCGGGGCGAATCTGAATGGCCGAGGACAGGTCGGCGATCTCCTCGTCGAATTTCTTCAACTCGCCATAGCTCAATGCGCGCTGGACATAGGCGTCGAAGCTGCCGGGCTTCAGTCGCAGAGAGGCCGTGAAATCTGCGATCGCCAGATCGTATTGCTTCTTGTCGTCATAGGCTTCGCCCCGATCGAGATAGGCGACGGGCAATAAATGCGGCGGTAGGTCCGGAGCCGTGATCGCCAGGCTCAACAGCCTGATGGTTTCGTCGGGTTCGGAGTGTCCCCGCGCGGCGATGCCCGCATTCAGCATCGAATAGCCGCTCGCCTGAGCCTGTCCTGCAAGAAGGAAGACCAACAGTCCGAAAGGCAGAATCGTTCTCATTGCCGGTTCGCCCCTTGCGGTCGACTCTAACCGCGACAGACTTAACCCGCAACGACAGCAGCCGAACCGGATAGGCCTGCGTGCGCTATATCGTCGACTTCAGCGTGGCGGCGGCGGCCGCGGCGTCTTTTTGCGCTGCGGCGATGTCGGTCGTTGCGAGACCGGCCTGGGCTTGTGTCACGGCCGTCTGCAGGCTCGTCTTGGTCGCGGCACTCGTCGCGTCGGGAAGCGCGCCCGCGCCCTGGTTCTGGCAGGGGTTCATCTGCTTGGGGTCATATCCCGCGCCGTTGGGTCCGACGATGCAATTGATCGTGTGGTGCAGATGCATCTGCACGGTCGCCATGTCGGAAGCCGCGGCCGCCATACCCGCATGCTGGCCCGCGGTGGTGATTTCCGCCTTCAGGTCGGCGGCCATTCCGGCGGTCGGCAAGAATGCAACTGCTGCAGCAATAAAGGTGAATTTTGCGAATTGGTTCGGCATTGTCGTGTCCTCCCCGCCCATTGCCCCGCGGGCGACGCCCGCACGGGAAACTTACCGCTCGCCAAGGCGTCATACAAGCGCGGGCCGGGCGGGATTGGCCGCTGACATCGCGCTGCGAAGAAATCTAGGATTACCCGCATGACGATTCGAAACTATTCCGACCACGCCGCCAACGAACGCACTTTTCTCGCCTGGGTGCGGACCTCCATCGCCGTCATCGCCTTCGGCTTTCTGGTGGAGCGTTTCGATCTGTTCCTGGCCTATATGGCGCCCGCGACGGGCAAACCTCGCCTCGCGATCCCGCATGGCGAATTCGGCCATCTCGCGGGTCTCACCCTTATCGTTCTGGGAATGGCGATGATCGGCGTGACGACCTGGCGCTTTGCGCGCACGGCACGCGAGATCGACGATGCAGAGGTGCACCACGGCACGGGCTCGCGCGTGGATTTTGCGCTGGCGGCACTTCTGATTATCCTGAGCGTCGGCCTGCTCTTCTATCTTTACACCTCGCTGTCGGCGCAGGCCTGAAACGACCGAAACAAGCGAATTGAAAGTGCGATGGCGGGCGATATTGTTCTGGTGACAGGTGCGTCCGGCTTTGTCGGATCGGCAGCGGCGCGCAAGCTGGCGGAACGCGGATTCAAGGTTCGCGTTCTCCTGCGCGCGAGCAGTCCGCGCGCGAATGTCACAGGGTTCGATTGCGAGATCGCGGAAGGCGACATGCGCGATGCCGCTTCGCTCACGGCCGCGATGAAGGATGTGCGCTACCTGTTTCATGTCGCGGCCGACTACCGGCTGTGGTCTCGCGATCCGAATGAGATCGTCGAAAACAATCGCGAAGGCACCCGAAACGCAATGCGCGCAGCGCGGGACGCGCAGGTCGAGCGCGTCGTCTATACCAGCAGCGTGGCGACGTTGAAGCCGAGGGACGGACGTGATGCGACCGAAGAGGATCGCGCTACGATCGAAACCGCCATCGGCCACTACAAGAAGAGCAAGGTCGCTGCCGAGCGCGTCGTCGAAGAGATGGTCGCGCAAGGACTGCCTGCCGTGCTCGTGAGTCCATCGACTCCCATCGGTCCGCGCGACATCAAGCCCACGCCTACGGGCCGCATCATCGTCGAGGCTGCGTCTGGCCGCATGCCGGCGTACATCGATACCGGTCTCAATCTCGTTCATGTCGACGACGTGGCCGACGGACACTTGCTGGCGCTCGACAAGGGCCGCATCGGCGAGACTTATATACTGGGCGGGCAAAACGCGACGCTCGCCGATATGCTCGCGGCCATCGCCCAGCTTCAGGGGCGTGAGCCGCCACACTTTCAGCTGCCGCGCGGCCCGCTTTATCCGCTGGCCTACGCCGCCGAAGCGGTCGCTCGCATCACGGGCCGCGAACCGTTTCTCACCGTCGATGCGCTGGATATGTCGAAGCATCATATGTTTTTCGCTTCGACGAAGGCCGAGACCGAATTGGGTTATCGCGCGCGGCCCTATGTCGAAGCACTCGCCGATGCGCTCGTCTGGTTCCGCGAGGCGGGCTACATCAGATGATCGCGTTCGCCTCGTTCGGGCTACTGCCGCTGGCGATCTGGCTCTATCTGCTCTCGGCGCGTGGCGGGTACTGGTTGACGCGCGAGCGCGACGACCGATACGAACCGCAGGAACCCACGACTTGGCCGTCCGTGGTCGCCGTCGTGCCCGCGCGCAACGAGGCCGATGTGATCGCGCGGTCTATCGGCAGTCTTCTCGCACAAGACTATAAAGGTCCGTTTCGCGCGATCCTGGTTGACGACGAGAGCGAAGACGGCACCGCGCAGATTGCGCGTGCGCTTGACTCCAGCGGCCGGCTCACGGTCATCACCGGCTCGAAACGTCCCGCGGGCTGGACCGGGAAATTGTGGGCGGTCTCGCAAGGCATCGCGCAAGCAACCGACGCGCCCGATTATCTCTGGCTCGCCGATGCAGACATTGCGCACGCGCCGGACAATCTGCACCATCTCGTTGCCCGCGCAGAAAACGGCAAGCTCGTTCTAGTGTCACTGATGGCGAAACTAATGTGCCGGAATTGGGGGGAGCGATTCTTTGTTCCGGCCTTCGTCTATTTCTTCCGGATGCTCTATCCGTTTTCCTGGAGCAACAATCCGAAGGCAAAGACCGCGGCCGCGGCCGGCGGTTGCATGCTGGTGAAGCGCGCATCTCTCGAAGCCGGCGGCGGCATTGCCGCAATCCGAAGCGCCATCATCGACGATTGCGCGCTGGGCCGACTGATGAAATCGCAAGGTCCAACCTGGATCGGCCTCACCAACCGCGCTTTCTCGATCCGGCCCTATGCCGACATGGGCGAAATCCGCCGCATGGTGGCCCGCTCGGCCTATGCGCAGCTTGAATACTCGCCGTTCATCCTGGCCGGAACCTTGTTAGGCCTCTGCCTGATGTTCGTCTTTCCGCCGCTTGCCACCATTTTTGGCCGCGGCGCCATGCAGATCGCCGGGGCCGCGACATGGTGCCTGACGGCCCTCAGTTTCCAGCCGATGCTGCGCTTTTATGGACGTAATGCTTTGTGGGGGTTCGCATTGCCTTTGACCGGGCTCGCCTATGCAGGCTTTACGCTCGACTCCGCGATCCAGCACTGGCGCGGCAAAGGCGGAATGTGGAAAGGTCGCGCCCAGGCCATGGCTGAGCGATGACGGACGGTATGACGGGAGCGGAACTGCAATCGGGCAACGGTCACCGGAACGAGAATTTTCCGGTGGCGTCCATCCTGATTCGAAAACCCTATCGCGCGCCGATCATGGCGTTCTATCGCTTTGCGCGCGCCGCCGACGATATGGCGGATCATGCGACGGCGCCGGCCGCGGAGAAGCTTCGCCTGCTGGAGGAATTTCGCACCGGGCTCACGGGCCAGGGTGCGGAGGAAGCGATGGCGTTGCGCGAAGTTCTCACCGCGCGAAACCTCACGTCGCAGCACGCTGCCGATCTTCTCGAAGCGTTTCGGCGCGATTGCACGATCCAGCGCTATCGCGATTGGGACGCGCTGATGGACTATTGCCGCTATTCCGCAATGCCGGTCGGCCGCTTTGTGCTCGATGTGCACGGCGAAGCACGTTCGACCTGGCCAGCCAACGATGCGCTGTGCGCCGCGCTGCAGGTCGTCAATCATCTGCAGGATTGCAGGAAGGATTTTCTCGCGCTCAATCGCATCTACATGCCGCTCGACTCTTTGGCCGAAGCGAGCGTGCGGGTCGAAGCCCTGGCCGCGGACAAGGCCTCGCCGGCCCTGCTGCGTGTGATTTCCGGTCTCGCGCGACGCACGATGGGGTTGCTCGAAATCTCGCGGCCCTTCGCGAGCCAGATCGCGGATGCGCGCCTCGCACTGGAAGTGAGCGTGATCCAGAAACTGGCCGAAGACCTCTGCTGCAAACTTATGCGCCACGATCCGCTGAGCCAGCGCGTGCACCATACGAAGCTCGAACTGGTGCCGCTGCTGCTGCGCGCGACGGCACGCTTCATGGGCAGAGGCCGCGAGAAGCGCGCGCTTGGTCTCGCGGGCCGCACGCGATGACGGCCGCCGTGGCGATCGACGAGACAGCCCCCGAAATCCGCGCCGTGCAGCAGAAGGCTTCCGGAAGCTCGTTCTATTCCGCGATGCGGCTGATGCCGAAGCCGGAGCGCGAAGCGATGTTCGCGATCTATGCCTTCTGCCGCGCGGTCGACGACATCGCCGATGACGGCATCGGCACGCGCGCGGAGCGTCACGACGCGTTGACGGCCTGGCGCAACGATCTCGATGCGCTTTATGAAGGCGGCGCAGCGCCTCGCACCGGGTTTCTTGCCAAAGCGATCGACGCCTATGGCTTGCGGCTGGAAGATTTCCTCACCGTGATCGACGGCATGGACATGGACGTGGCGGAAGACATTCGCGCGCCATCGCTCGCAACCCTCGATCTCTATTGCGAGCGCGTGGCAAGCGCGGTGGGACGCCTCTCGATCAAGGTATTCGGCATGGCGGAGGAGCCCGGCTTTGCGCTGGCCCATCATCTCGGCCGCGCGCTGCAGCTCACCAATATCCTGCGCGACATCGACGAAGACGCACGCATCGGCAGGCTTTACCTGCCGCAGGAATATCTCAGCGATGCCGGCATCGAGACCACGGATCCGTTCGAGGCGATTTCCGATCCCGCCATCGACCGCGTCTGCCGCAAGGTGGCGAATCTCGCCCATGACCATTACCGCGAGGCGAAGCGCGTCATGACAAGCCGGCCGAAAGGACGCATCCGCACGCCGAAACTGATGGGTGCGGTTTATTCGCAGATTCTCAGCGAGATGGAGAAGACCGGCTGGCTGCCGCCACGCCATAGGGTGAGCCTCGGCAAATTGCGCCTGTTGCGCATTGTGATCGCGGACGGCTTGCTGGCATGAATACGGGCACGGTTTATGTGATCGGGGCGGGACTGGCCGGCCTCTCCGCCGCCGTTGCGCTCGCGAGCCGCGGAGCGAAGGTCCAGCTGATCGAAGGTGGCGTGCAGGCCGGAGGACGCTGTCGCTCCTATTTCGATCCCGTTCTCAACCAGACCATCGACAACGGCAATCATCTCGTGCTGTCCGGCAATCATGCGACGTATGATTATCTGCGTACGATCGGCTCGGCGGACAGGCTTGTGGGGCCTGAGAGCGCGCGTTTCGACTTCATGGATGTAAGAGACGGCGCGCGCTGGACCATCGCACCCAATGAAGGCCCGGTACCGTGGTGGGTACTGTCGGCATCGCGCCGCGTGCCGGGAAGTTCGCTCGGCGAATATGTCGCCTTGGCGAAATTGCTTGCGCGCTCTCCCGGCAAGCGCATCGACGAGGTGATCGCCTGCAAAGGCGCGCTGTGGGACAAGCTGCTCCGGCCGCTACTGCTCGCCGTGCTGAACACCGACCCGGCATCGGGTTCTGCCGAGCTCGCTTCGGCCGTCATCCGCGAAAGCCTCGCCAAAGGCGGCCGCGCCTATCGCCCCCGCATCGCGTCACCCACACTCGGCGCGACATTCATCGATCCGGCGCTTGCCTATCTAAAGCGCGGGAACGCGAGCGTGAAATTCGGCTCGCGTCTTCGCGGCCTCGGCTTCGACGGCGAAAGGATTGCGAGCCTCGATTTTGCGGATGGGCCCATCGAGCTCACCGCCGGCGATCGAGTCGTGCTCGCGACGCCGGCCTGGGTCACCAAAGAATTGATTCCGGACATCGCCGCGCCCACGGAATTCTGCGCCATCGTGAACGCGCATTTCGCGACACCCGCGCCGCAAGGCGCCGCGCTCATGACCGGCGTGGTCGGCGGGACGGCCGAATGGGTGTTTGCATTTTCCGATCGGCTTTCGGTCACGATCTCCGGCGCCGACGCGATCGTCGACCAGGATCGCGAGACACTCGCGAAATTGCTGTGGAAGGATGTCGCGGCGGTGCATCGCCTGGGACCCGACCTGCCGCCATGGCAGATCGTAAAAGAGCGCCGCGCCACCTTTGCCGCAACCCCGGAACAGGCCAAAATGCGGCCGCCCGCCGCGACCCGGTGGTTCAACCTGTTCCTCGCGGGCGATTGGACGGACACAGGCCTTCCCGCCACAATCGAGGGGGCTGTGCGCTCCGGGAAGAAAGCGGCGGAGTTGGCGCTGCGATGACGGACTCGTAATGGACAAAGCTTTGACCATGGACGGCGCGGAGCTCGAGGCGGCGATTGCCAAAGCTTCGGATGCGCTTCTCAAGCAGCAGCGCGCCGACGGCCATTGGGTGTTCGAACTCGAAGCCGACGCCACGATCCCGGCCGAATATGTGCTGCTGGTGCATTACCTGGGCGAGACGCCGAACCTCGAACTCGAAGCCAAGATCGGGACCTATCTGCGCCGCATCCAGGGCGCACATGGCGGCTGGCCGCTTTACCACGACGGCGCATTCGACATCAGCGCGACCGTGAAGGCCTATTTCGCGCTGAAGACGATCGGCGATGCGACCGATGCTCCCCACATGGCGCGGGCCCGCGAGGCGATCCTCGCCCGCGGCGGCGCGCTCAAGACCAATGTGTTCACACGCATCCAGCTCGCGCTGTTCGGCGAGGCGTCATGGAACAACCCACCGACCGTTCCCGCCGAACTGATCCTCTTGCCGCGCTGGTTTCCGATTCATCTGTCCAAAATGTCCTATTGGGCGCGCACCGTGATCGTGCCGCTGCTGGTGCTGCAGGCGCTCAAGCCGCTGGCGCGCAATGCGCGCGGAATTCACGTGCCCGAGCTGTTCGTGCGCGACGGCGCCTCCGTCTCGCAGCGCGCGCCGCACCAGAACCGCTATTGGGCCGCGTTCTTCGGCGCGGTGGACAGGTGCCTCAAACTCGTGGCGCCGATCTGGCCCAAGGGCCTGCGCAAGCGCGCGATCGACCGCTGCGTGGCATTCGTCACCGAACGGTTGAACGGCGAGGACGGGCTCGGCGCGATCTATCCCGCCATGGCCAACAGCGTGATGATGTTCGATGCGCTGGGCATTCCGGAATCCGATCCCCGGCGCGCGGTTGCGCGGCTGTCGGTTGAGAAGCTGCTCGTGATCAAGGACGACGAAGCCTATTGCCAGCCTTGCGTGTCGCCGGTGTGGGATACTGCGCTTACCTGCCATGCGTTGATGGAAGCGAAAGGGGACGCAGCGTCCGGTGCGGTCGCGCGCGGGCTCGCATGGCTCACGCCGCTTCAAGTTTTGGATGTGAAAGGCGATTGGGCGGAGGAACGGCCGGATGTGCGGCCGGGCGGCTGGGCGTTTCAATACAACAATGCCTATTACCCCGACCTCGACGATACGGCGGTGGTGGTGATGGCGCTCGACCGTGCGGGCAAAGACATCGCACCGAACGGTAATCATCAAAATCCAATCGCGCGCGGCAAGGAGTGGGTTGTCGGCCTTCAGAGCAAGAACGGTGGCTGGGGCGCGTTCGACGCCGACAACGCCTATCATTATCTGAACAACATTCCCTTCGCGGACCACGGCGCGCTGCTCGATCCACCGACCGAAGACGTGACGGGCCGCTGCATCGGCATGCTGGCGCAATTGGGCGAACCGGCCGACAGCCCGCGCATGAAGACCGCAATCGGTTATCTCGCGCGCGTGCAATTGAGAGACGGCAGCTGGTTCGGGCGCTGGGGCGTCAATTACATTTACGGCACCTGGTCGGCGCTGGCGGGCCTCGCTGCCGTGCCCGTCGATCCGCAGACGCCGATGATCCGCAAGGCGGTCGACTGGCTCGTCGCGATCCAGAACCGGGACGGCGGCTGGGGCGAAAGCTGCGACAGCTACAAGCTCGACTACAAGGCTTACGAACCCGCGCCGTCGACGGCGTCGCAGACGGCCTGGGCGCTCCTGGGCCTGATGGCCGCGGGCGAGCGCGATCATCCCGCCGTTGTGCGCGGGATCGCCTGGCTCAAGGAGATGCAACAGGATGACGGGCTGTGGGGCCAGGAACATTACACGGGGGGCGGATTCCCTCGCGTGTTCTATCTTCGCTACCACGGCTATCCGAAATTCTTCCCGCTGTGGGCGCTCGCGCGCTATCGCAATCTGACCGCCAGCAATTCTCGCCGTGTGGCTTACGGCTTGTGAGCGTTCTGGCCGTCGTGGGTCTCGCTCGCGAAGCGCTGATTCTGCGCAATCACAGCGTGCCCGTAGTGTTGGGCGGGAATGCCGACCGTCTCCGCCAGACCATCGATGAAGCGATCGAAGGCACGGTCGGCGGCATCATCAGCATCGGCATTGCGGGCGCCTTGGCGCCTTCGCTTCACATCGGCGATTGCGTAATCGCGCGCGAGATCGTCGTGGGCGCAAAGCACTTTTCGACAGACAAAACCTGGTCGGACATTCTGGCCCTGCGCCTGCCGGAGGCCAATTCCGGCGCGATCGCAGCCGTGCTTGCTCCGGCCGGCGACGCGGCCGCGAAAGCCGCGTTGCATCTCGCGACTGGAGCCAAGGCGGTCGATATGGAATCGGGGATCGCCGCCGAGGTCGCCGCTTCGCGCAACCTGCCCTTCGCGGCCTTGCGCATTGTTTCCGACGACGCGTTCGATTCGCTGCCGCATGCGGCACTGGTGGCGATGAAGCCCGGCGGCGGGATCGATTTCGGCGCAGTCACGGTTTCGCTGCTGACGCGTCCGACACAGATACCCGCGCTAATCAGGACCGCGCGAGGCGCCGAGCGCGCGTTCGGCGAGCTACTGCGCTGCCGCGACCTTCTTGGGGTTGGCCTGGGTTGCCCGTATCTCGCCTAGCTTGCGTTCCACATGGGTGAAAAACACGAATTCTGCCGGCCGCTGACGGTCGAGCGGGATATCGGGCGCCATGGGACCTTCGGTCTTCACCCCGCGCGCGACAATCGGAACGATCTTCCACGGATGCTTGATCGAATCGGCGAGTGCTGTGCCTTCAAAGCCGCAATGCACCATGCAGTTGGCGCATTTCTCGTAATTGCCGACGCCGTATTTTTCCCACTCGGTGCCTTCCATCAATTCCTTGAAGGTTTTGACGTAGCCTTCGCCCAGCAGATAGCAGGGCTTCTGCCAGCCGAACACGCAGCGCAGCGGCATGCTCCAGGGCGAGCATTCATAGGTCTGATTGCCCGCGAGGAAATCGAGGAACAGGTCGGACTGGGTGAACTCCCAGTTCTTTCCGCCGTTGCCGCGGCCGAGAATATCGCGGAACAGATTCTTGGTGCGCTCGCGATTGAGAAAATGCTCCTGATCGGGCGCGCGCTCATAGGCATATCCCGGCGAGATCGTGATGCCGTCGATGCCCATCTCCGTCACTTCGTCGAAGAACTTCGCGGTCCGTTCCGGATCGGCACCGCCGAACAGGGTGCAGTTGATCTGCGTGCGGAATCCCTTGGACTTGGCGAGCTTGATCGCGTCGACGGCCTTTTCGTAGACCCCGTCCTGGCACACGGACTTGTCGTGCATCCCCTTGTCACCGTCGAGATGGATCGACCAGCTGAAATTGGGATGCGGCTTGTAGTCATCGATCTTCTTGGCGAGCAGCAGCGCGTTTGTGCACAGGATCACGAACTTGTCGCGCGCGATGAAGCCCTCGACGATGCGGGGCATGTCGCGATGGAGCAGAGGTTCGCCGCCGGCTATGGAGACCGCGGGTGCGCCGCATTCGTCGATCGCTTCCATGCATTCGTCGAACGAAAGCCGCTGGTTCAGGATCTCGTCGGGATAATCGATCTTGCCGCATCCGGCGCAGGCGAGATTGCAGCGGAACAACGGCTCCAGCATGAGCACGAGCGGATAACGGCTGCGGCCCAACAGATGCTGCTTGACGGCGTAGCTCCCGATACGGGCGGCCTGCTTGAATGGTATTCCCACTTTGCTACTCCGTTTTCGATGGCCGCGTCGGCCGAATCAGGCTCTCAATTCTGCCGGCAACCGGAAGGTAATGTGTTCCTTCTTGCCGTCCAATTCCGCAACTTCCAGCGCGCCGTCCAATTTGCGCAACGCTTCGATCACTTCCTGCACCAGTTTCTCGGGTGCCGAGGCGCCGGCAGTCAACCCGATCGTATTCTTGCCCTCGAGCCAGCTGAGATCGAGTTCGCTGGCATCCGCGATGAGATAGCTTGGTACGCCGTTTTCAAAGCCGATCTCTCGCAGGCGATTCGAATTCGAGCTGTTCTTTGCCCCCACCACCAGCACCACGTCCGCGATCTTGGAAAGCTCGCGCACGGCGGTTTGCCGATTTTGGGTAGCATAGCAGATGTCGGACGTATTGGGACCGACCACATCGGGAAACTTTCGGTGCAAAGCCCCAATGATCGAACGGGTATCATCGATGCTCAGAGTGGTCTGGGTGACATAGGCGATTTCGGCGTCTTGCGGCAGGTCGAGGGCCTGCACATCGGCCTCCGACGAGACGAGATAGGTGGGGCCTCCCACTTGGCCCATCGTCCCTTCGACCTCCGGATGTCCCGCATGGCCGATCAGGACCAAGGTGCGACCGGCAGCGACATAGCGCTTGCCCTGGCTATGCACCTTGGAGACGAGAGGGCATGTGGCATCGATCACCGGCAGCTTGCGGGCAGCCGCGTCGTTAACCACGGCCTGCGATACCCCATGCGCACTGAATATCGTCACGGCTCCGTCGGGGGCCTCGTTCAGTTCCTCGACAAAACGTGCGCCCTTGTTCCTGAGGGTTTCGACCACATGTTTGTTGTGAACGATTTCATGACGCACGTAGACGGGTGCGCCGAATTGCTCGAGGGCGCCCTCGACGACGTCAATGGCCCGCACGACGCCGGCGCAAAAGCCGCGAGGCTGAGCAAGAACGACGCGCATCAACGACTCCCTCGATTACGTCCTGCGCTCCAGCCCAACCGACTTGCCCCCGCATTTCGATGCAGCGCCGAGTTTCGGGAAACTTCCGTTCTCTCGCAACCGCTATTTTCATCAATGCCGACGGCAACCGAAAGTCTGTTCGCGGGTTGGGACAGCTACGGATGAATTTCTGTGCGATTGGGGGATGGAAATGCGCAAGAATCCGGCACTTGTTGAAAATTCAACAGTCGGGCAATCGCATTTGTGCGCCGCTCTGGATCACATCATGGGGCTGGCGAAACCGGCCCTTGCGCTGGCAAGATGGCGTGTTATTCGGCTAATCATGCTGAAGTGATCGGGACAAGACACGATGAGTTCATCCAGGTCCAAGCCAACGCATTCGGTCGTCGAAGAAATGCATCCCGAAAGATTCATGACAGCGCTGTCATCTGCCGCCGAGACTGTCGATGCGGTGCTTGAACAAATATTGCCTCAGCCCCGCGGCCTGCACGGACGCATTCATGAAGCGACCCGCTATGCGATCTTCGCCGGCGGCAAGCGACTGCGGCCTTTTCTGGTTTTGCAGAGCGCCGGTCTATTCGGGGTAAAATCGGAATGGGCTGCGCGCACCGCGGCCGCCATCGAGGCCGTGCACACTTATTCGCTGGTACATGACGACCTGCCCTGCATGGACGACGACGATCTGCGTCGCGGACGTCCGACCACGCACAAGGCATTCGACGAAGCGACGGCAGTGCTCGCGGGCGACGCGCTTCTGACATCCGCATTCGAGATTCTGGCCGCGCCCTCGACTCACGATTCGCCGGAGGTCCGTTGCCGGCTGGTGCAGGAGCTGGCCAAGGCCGCGGGCAGCGACGGCATGATCGGCGGACAGATGATCGATATGCAAGCGCCATCAGGCGCCTTCGGCACGGACGACGTGATTCTCCTGCAGCAATTGAAGACGGGCGCGCTGTTCGAATTCTGCTGCGTGGCCGGACCGATTCTCGGCCAGGCCGGCGGCAAGGACGAAGATCGCCTGCGCAGCTACGCCCGCGATATCGGTCTCATATTCCAGATCACGGACGATCTGCTCGACGAATTGGGCAGCGCGGAAAAAACCGGCAAAACCGTCGGCAAGGACAAGCACCAGGGAAAAGCGACGCTGGTGTCTCTTCTGGGCGTCGCAGCCGCGCGCGAAAAAGCCGAAGCGCTCGCGCGGCGCGCCGTCCAAACCGTTGCCTCCTATGGCAACGCTGCTGCAGGGCTTCAGGAATTGCCGACGTTTTTGCTGACGCGCGAATCGTGACATTCGATGATCCAACCATTCGAGACAAGTTTGGAGACTTCATGAGCCTCAAATCGGTGAAGCCTCAGTTTCCGCATCTGGACGCGATCCGCGAACCGGCCGATCTGCGCCAATTGGACAAGAGCGAGATGGCTGCCGTCGCGGAAGAATTGCGCGACGAGTTGATAAGCATCGTATCGGTCACGGGCGGCCATTTCGGTGCCGGGCTCGGCGTGATCGAACTGACGGTCGCGTTGCACTACGTGTTCGACACGCCGCATGATCGCGTGATCTGGGACGTCGGCCATCAAGCCTATCCGCACAAGATCCTGACGGGTCGACGCGACCGTATGCGCACCGTGCGCAAAGGCGGAGGCCTGTCGGGCTTCACCAAGCGCTCGGAAAGCGAATACGATCCGTTCGGCGCCGCACATTCCTCGACCTCGATCTCCTCGGGCCTCGGCATGGCTGTCGCGCGCGACCTCGCCGGACGCAAGAACCATGTCATCGCCGTGATCGGCGATGGCGCGATGAGCGCGGGCATGGCCTATGAGGCCATCAACAATGCCGGCGTGCGAGATTCGCGGCTGCTGGTGATCCTCAACGACAACAATATGTCCATCGCGCCCGCTTGCGGCGCGCTAAACAAGCATCTCAACCGCATGACGGCGGAGATGTCGAACAACGGCACGATCTTCGAGCAGCTCGGCATGCGCCATCTGGGCCCCATCGACGGCCACGACATCGACGGCCTGATTGCGATGCTTGAAACCATCCGCGACGACGAAGACGGTGGCCCGGTGCTGCTGCACATCGTCACCGAAAAAGGTCACGGTTACGCGCCTGCGGCCAAATCGGCTGACAAAGGGCATGCCGTGGGCAAATTCGAAGTCGCCACGGGAATCCAGGCTGCGGCCAAGAGCAGCACACCGAGCTACACCACCGTCTTTGCGCAGGAATTGATTCGCCAGGCCGAGAGCGACCCCCGGATCGTCGCGATCACGGCCGCCATGCCCTCGGGCACGGGACTCGATATCTTCGGGAAACGTTTCCCCGAACGGATGTTCGACGTCGGAATCGCCGAGCAGCATGCCGTCACCTTCGCGGCCGGAATGGCGACGGAGGGCTACAAGCCGTTCTGCGCGATCTATTCCACCTTCCTGCAACGCGCCTACGACCAGGTCGTACATGACGTGGTGATCCAGAAGCTGCCGGTGCGCTTCGCGATGGATCGCGCGGGCCTCGTAGGCGCGGACGGTTGCACCCATGCTGGCAGTTTCGATCTTGCCTATCTCGGATGTTTGCCCGGCATGGTCGTCATGGCGGCAGCCGACGAGAATGAACTGACCAACATGGTCGCGACAGCCGCGGCCTATGACGAAGGCCCGATCGCATTGCGCTATCCGCGCGGCGAAGTTGCACCTTCCGCGTCGGCCGAGAGATCAAAGATTCTCGAGATCGGCAAAGGACGAATCCTGCGCGAAGGCAGCGATGTTGCCATTCTCAGCCTCGGCACGCGCCTCGCCGCCGCTTTGGAAGCTGCATCGTTGCTGGACGAACAGGGAATTTCCTGCACGGTCGCCGATGCGCGCTTTGCGAAGCCCATCGACTCCGATCTCGTGAACCGGCTCGTCCGGCATCACCGCGCGTTGGTCACGGTGGAAGAAGGCGCCGCCGGCGGCTTCGGCTCGCAGGTGCTGCACTATTTGGCGAACGCGGGCCTGCTGGATCGTGGCCTGACGGTGCGCGCGCTCACCCTGCCCGATCGCCTGCAGGATCACGACGACCAGGCTGCGCAATACGCCGAAGCCGGCTTGGACGCGAAGGGCATTGCGAAAGTGGTCATCGGAGCGGTTCCTGCAAAAACAGCGATCCGCACCCGCCACGTCGCGGCGGCGGCGCGGAGTTCATGAAACATCGGGACAATAATTCCGGCCATTTCGCTGACCGCGATTCGACCGTGGATAACGCAGGCTCCTGAAGAATAGGTAGATCCCGAGGACCCAAGGAAGGCTGGCGTTAACCCCTTTCTGCCAGGCTAACCTCTCGCGCCTAGGCGCAACGGAAAGCCATCGCCTCTTGCATGGCGCCGACAAGCGAATCTGCGGCATGACCAGTTCGTACGACAAGACCCGGCTCGCATTCGATGAGTTGCGAATCGTCGCGAACAATCTGAAGCCGAACGTCATCATGATGCCGCTGTTGGCGGCGCTCATAAGCCTCATGTTCTCGCAGTGGGTGCCGCACAGCGTCTTGTTCGTTTGGTGCGGCCTCGTGCTCGTCGCGGTATTTCCGCTTCACTTCGTGTCGAGAAGATTCTCGCAGACCGAACAATTGACTTCCCCCACCAGATGGACCGCGATCTTCTGCGTCGCCATTGTGACGTTCGAACTGGCATGGGGCAGCCTCGCAGTCCTGCTGTGGGTGCCCAACAGCGATTTCGATCACGTCCTTATCCTGCTCCTGCTCGGCTCGACGATCGCCGGCAATTGTGTGCTGGCCGGCGCGAGTTCGCGAGTTACGCTCACGGCATTTCTGGTCTATGGACCGGCAATGGTGCTGACGCCGCTACGGTCTGGCGGCATGGTTTACGACACATTGTCCGTCGTCGCTCTCGTGTACATCGTCTTCCTCCTCTACATGGCGCATGTGTACCATGACGTTTCGCGTGGAATGCTGCTGCTGCGGGAAGAGAAGAAGGATCTGATCGAACGTCTCGAAATCGCTCTTGCCGACGCGCAGTCGGCTCGCGAGCGCGCGGAGGGCGCAAACCGCGCCAAATCGCAATTCCTCGCGAGCATGAGCCATGAGCTGCGCACGCCTTTGAACGCCATTCTGGGATTCTCCGAACTGATAACCATGCGCGTGTTCGGGGACGACCCCGACCGCCAGGTTCAATATGCAGGCCTCGTTCACGGCGCAGGCCGGCACCTTCTCTCCCTCATCGACGACGTTCTCGATCTTGCGAAAATCGAGGCTGGTCGGCTGGAACTTCAGGAGCGCGAAATCGATCTACCGAGACTGATCGAGGAGGCGCTCACCTTCATCGCGCCAAAGGCGGCCGCGGCGGGTAGCGCTCTCGCGAGCGAGTTCGGGGGCGATCTTCCACTGGTCGTGTGCGACGAGCGCGCGCTGAAACAGGTTCTGCTCAATCTTCTTTCCAATGCCGTCAAGTTCACGCCGGCCGGGGGAACAATCACTTCGTTTGCAAGGGTGACCGGCCAGGGAGATTTGGAGTTTGGCGTCCGCGACACCGGTGTCGGCATCGCGGCCGAGGACCTCGGCCGCGCGTTCGAAAAATTCGGCCAAGGCCGTCACGACGCGCTTTCCGGCGACAAGGGCACCGGACTGGGCCTGCCCATCGTGAAGGGACTCGTCGAACTGCATGGCGGCGCGATCACGCTCGAAAGCGCCGTGGACAAGGGCACGTGCGCCACCATCACCTTGCCTGCCGCGCGCCTGCGCCGCCGCAGGAAACAAGCATCCTGAACGTCAGCCAGCGCAGCTCTTTTCGTTGTATCTTAGCCGCGCAGTATTCCGCGGTTATCGCCACCAGGGTGGGACTCGTCCGGCGGCGCAAATCTCATCCATCCATCGGCTTGCCGCAGCGGGCGAGCACGGTGCGCAGATCGCGAATGGCCGGGAACACTTCGTTGTTCCAGTCGCCGCCTTGCGAATCGTAGGCGCGCTGTTCGTGTTCGACGATGTCCTTGTCCTCGGCGAAAATATTTTCCGTGAACCAGACGACGAACGGCCATACTGCGTGGATGAGACCGGGAACCGGCGGCTTCTTCACCGACAAATAGCCGAAGGTGCGATTGGTGCGTTGCGCGGCGTCAAGCGGCGTATAGCCGAGCCACACATCGAGCACGGGATCCTGCGTGTCCTTGATATCGCGCCCCACCCAGACCCTCAGGCTCTGGCTCGGATAATCGGTGCGGATGCGCATGCGATCCGAGAAATCCTTTTTCGATTCGTTGCGCTTGCGCACGAGATCGACGATCACCTGCTCGCCGAGCGAGGGTCTTCCCTCAGTGCGGCTGAACGTGTATTCGACCTGCGCCCAGTCGTCGCCGTGATCGCGCCCGATGCAGCGCGCCTTGATCGAGCCCATCTGCTTGCGATGCATAAATTGATGATTCATGTCGAACAGATTTTCGTGCATAAAGGTGTAGTGGCACGCAACCTGGCGATTGAGACGCCGCGTCTTGTAATCCTTGCGCTGCGACGCGCCGAGCGTCGTGGGCACGCGGGCCGCCGCCAAAACCGGATCGCCCGGGAACACGAAAATAAGCCCGTCGATCTCGCGCGCGGGAAAGCTCCGGACGCCGTTGGGCAGCCGCTCCTTGCCGAGATAAGGCACGTCCACGCATTTGCCGGCGGAGTCGTACGTCCAGCCGTGATAATGGCATTTGAGTTCGTTGCCGCAGACGACACCCAGATGCAGCGGCACCTGACGATGCGCGCAGCGGTCTTCGAGCGCCACGACCTGCCCGTCCTTGCCGCGATAAAGCGCAATGGGCTGATCGGCGAAACGCCGACCGATCACCTTGCCCGGCTTCAATTCGTCGGACCAGGCGAGGGGATACCAATGATCGGGATGCGCGCCGACGCGGCGCAGATCGAACGAGTTGGGCATATTTGCGGGTCGCATCGCGACGAGCGTCGAACCGTCTTCAGCCATCTATCACTCCCCAGCAACCGCCCTGAGCGGGCAACCACTTGACGGATGTGGATAATAGCGCCTGCCTGGTCCGCGTCCACTGCTAGGGAAGCGGCCGGAAGAATTCTTTCGCGCGTCATGGGGGCGAATTTCGGCCCGGCGCTACGGCGACAATTCGCAGATCCAGTTTACTTCCCAGGTCTTACCGCCGTCGGGCGAGAACGACTGCTCCATACGCGCGGCATTGGGCGCGATATCCAACCAGACGTACCGCACCAGGATTGCGCGGCCCCTGTAGTCTTCCTGGTCAAAAAATTCTCCGCGCCGGCCCGTGAATTGACCGACGACCGGCGGCAGACCGATCGTGCCATTGTCGACGTCGACCAGGTAAATGGACCATTGGTGCGAAGTCGGATTGTACAGGCGCAGCGTCTGCGCCTTGATGCGCATGTGCTTCTCGGGATTTTCGACGTCGAATTCCTCGAAATTCGAATTGCTGTCGAGAATCTTTTTGTGATTGGAAATGTCGTCATACTCGATCCAGTCGGTCGAGCCGACGAGACGGTTGGGAAGCCGCCGGACATGCGCCTTCCAGTCGCCGATAAGAAAGTCGAAATCGTGCGCGCCGTTGCGATTCGGGTCGAACGTCAGTGCGGCTTCTTCCGATGACGAAGCCGCGGAGGCGGAAAGCGCGATGCCCCCGCCGGCGACAAGAGCCGTCGCGATGACACTACGGCGCGTTTGCGATTGATCGGTCATAAGGGCCTCCTTCGTTGCGAGGGAGGCACAATATGACGCTATACCTGACACCGAATGTCATATATTAACATGACGTTCGAAAAACTTGCGTGCCGGGCCTTCGCTGGAATCTTTTAGGGTCGGCCCGCGTGCGGTGCATCCACCTTTGCAATCAGGATTTTGCCTTTCGGCGACAGCGCGGCCTCATGCCCGAGCGATGTCGGCGCGACCAGCATGAACAACGTTCGGCCGTCGTCGCCGCCAAGCATGCAGGCGAAACAAGGTTGGCCGGTGTCGATCACTTCCAGCACCGTGCCGCCCTCGGCGATGCGCGCGCATTCCGGCGCGATGGGATTGGCGATCCAGATGGCGCCTTCGGCATCGAGCGCAATCCCGTCCGGCACGCGCGGCCATATCGAAGCCCAGACCCGGCGATGGCTCAACGCTCCGTCGTTGCCGATGTCGAACGCCGTCAGGCATCCGCCCAGTGTCTCGCCCACGATCAGAGTCTTGCCGTCCGGCGCGATCACCGATCCGTTGGGAAAATGCATGTCGGCCGCCGCCACGCTCACGGCGCCTTCGAGCGAAATGCAGGCGAGTTTCGCCGTAGGGTGCTCGGCAATGACGCTCTGGGCACCGCGCGCGACGATTTCGGCGTCGAGATCGAAACCGAAATTGCCGACATAGGCGCGGCCCGACGCATCCACCACCATATCGTTGCAATGAAACCCGGCGATATTTGCCAAATCGGCATGCACGCTCATCTTTCCGTCGGACGAACGGCGCAGCACGCGCCGCTTCGTCATAGACACGACGAGCATCGAGCCGTCCGGCATCCAGCCCAGTCCGGAGGGCCGATCGTCGAGTTCGACTTCGATGCGCACATCGCCCCCGGACGACACCGATTTCACCGCCTGGGCGTAAAAATCGCTGAACCACAATCGCCCGTCATGCCAGCGCGGCCCTTCGCCGAAATAGATGCCTTCCGCCAGAACGCTCGTTGCCCGTCCCATGGTGTTCCTCTTCCGTGATCCCGTTAACGCTAAGCCATTCAGCCGCGCCCCGCCACGAAGGATTTTGGCGTGAGGATGGAACAAGATCCGGCAATGGACGGCGCGGCATTCTCACGCCGATTTGTTCCCTTTTGCAGGGTGTTCGGCGAAGTCCCGGTGGTTTCCGGCAGCTTTGTCACGCACACTCCGCGCCATCGGTAGATTTGGGGAGGTCCGCATGATTGTTCGCGCCATGTTCCTTTCGCTACCCATCGCCTGGATCGTTGCATTGACACCGGCGGCTGCATCGCCCGCGGTGCCGAACTATATCGTCAAAGCGGTGGCCGATCCGTCGCGGCCCAAGGACGACCGCGATCTCGACGCGGACCGGAAACCCGCGCAGGTTCTCGCCTATGCAGGCATCAGGCCCGGCCAGGTCGTCGGCGAATATCTCCCGGGCGGCGGCTATTACACGCGCCTCTTGAGCGACATTGTCGGTCCCAACGGCAAAGTTTTTGCGCTGGAAACGACGACCTGGGGCCAGAAGAACATCGACGCCACCAAGCAGGTCTTGAGCGAACCGGGCCGCGGAAATGTCTCGCTCGATCTGGCGCCGCTGGGCACCTTTCACGTGCCGGAAAAAGTGGACGTGTTCTGGACCACGATCAATTATCACGACCTCCACATCCCCAAATATGCCAATGTCGACATGGCGGCTTTCAACAAGCTTGTGTTCGATGCCCTCAAGCCGGGCGGCTTGTATTTCATCGTCGATCACGCGGCGGCGCCCGGCACGGGTGCAACACTCTCGCCCAAGCTCCATCGCATCGACGAGACGACGGTGATCGAGGAAGTGACGGCGGCGGGATTCTGGCTGGTGGGGGAGAGCGATATCCTGCGCAACCCGAACGACGATCATACCAAAATCGTTTTCGATCTTTCGATTCGCTTCAAGACCGATCAGTTCATTCTCAAATTCCGCAAGCCCTAGTTTTGGGCCACCAAGGAATCAAGTCGGCGACGGCGCTGTGCGGTGCCAATCGATGTGCCGGCTCAGATACATGGTCGTCGCCAGTGCCGGAGACAATGCTTCACGCTCCGAACGCCGCAAGAACGGGGCGCTTTCGCGCCAGAGACGAAAAGTCTGCGTTCGGACGGACTGATTGGTGGGCGCTGCAGGAATCGAACCTGCGACCCACTGATTAAGAGTCATCGAACGTAGCATTCCACGAGTTTGCGTGGGTGCACGCAGGCGAGCGAGAGTTCCGCATATTTCCAAGCAAATTCAACATTTCATGGCAACGCAACGCAACACGAGGTAACCTCGGTTGACCGACGTTTTGTGTGCCCGGTGTGTGCCCAAATCCACGCTTGGCTCTCGAACATCCTGCCGGTCGGTGATAGAAGTGGCGCATGGTCGACAAAATCAAGCTGACGGACCGCGCGATAAAGGCCTTGAAACCGGCGCCCGTCGGCAAACGCACTGTAACTTGGGACGCATTGCAGCCTCATCTCTGCATTCGAGTGACCGAGACCGGCGCCAAGACATTCATCGTCAGGAAGCGGATGTCCGGAGTCCGGAATCCCGTAGAGCAAGTACTTGGCGCCTATCCGAGCGTTACACTCGAAGCTGCCCGCAAACTTGCACGCACCTCCGTCGATTTGATCGTCGCGGGCGTTAAGCCCGTCGAGCGTCAAAAGCAAAAGACCGAAGAAGCGCGCCGTCGAAGCGCAGATACATTTGAGGCGGTTGCAGGGGATTTTATCGCCAAACACGCCAGCAAGAACCGCAGTGGCCGGGAGGCCGAGCGCGTCATAAACACCTATCTCCTGCCGAGGTTTGGGCACCGACAAATCGGGGAGATCAAGCGGCGTGAAATTGCAGGCCTGCTTAATGACATGGAAAATAGAGAGTTCAAAGACAAGTCAGGACGAAATCTCGGGGGGCCGGTGATGGCCGACCATGTCCTTGCTCAGCTTCGTAAGCTTATGAATTGGCACGCCGCCCGCGACGATGACTTCATTAGCCCCATCGTGCGAGGTATGGCGCGCACGAAACCGAAGGAGCGCGCTGGCGACCGCATCCTGACGGATAATGAGCTTCGCGCAATATGGGCAGCGCTGGACGCAAAAACCGTCGACGCCTCGCAGGAGAGGCACGACGCTACCGATTTGTTTGCGGCATTTGTCCGTACCCTTCTCCTGACTGCCCAGCGTCGCGAAGAAGTCGCGGGGATGATGCGCTCTGAGATCGGAACGGACGGTATCTGGACGATCCCAGCCGAACGCCACAAAACGGGAACGACGGGCAAGGTTAAGGTCGTACCTCCGACCAAAGCGGTGAGGGCCATTCTTGAAAATCTGGACCAGGTGGACGAGAGCGAATTGATTTTCACGACGAACGGAGCAACTCCGTTCTCCGGCTTCAGCAAGTCAAAGTCCCGACTCGATGCGAACATGCTGGCGAAACTCCGCGACATAGCAGCTGCCCGCAACGATAAGGTTATGCTCGCGAACCTGATTGAAGTGTCGAAATTGCTTGAAGCGGCCCGCAAGGGAAATAAGGAAGCCAGACAAAATCTAATGCGAGCGTGGTGGAGGTTGCACGATTTGCGTCGCACTGCAAAGACTCTCATGATGCGCGCGGGCGTGCGTCCCGACATCAGCGAGCGAGTGCTTGGACATGTGATCGGCGGCGTGGAAGGTGTATATGACCGCTACGAGTACCTGGTCGAAAAGCGGGACGCACTGTCGAAGCTGGCGGAGATCGTGCCGGAGATTGTCACGCAAAAGCCGGACGGCAACATTTTGCGCTTGCGACGGGCTTAGCAGCTCGCGGGCTCCGATATGTGACACATATCCGTGATGTGCTCTGCGCCTTTTGGGAAGCCACACGCCGAGGTCCGCTTAGCGCCAGAAGCGGACATTGGAAGATTCGCCACCGTCTATCGAACAACCCATCTCCGGGACGGAAGTCACGTTGGAGATCGAGTAGTTGTTACGAAACGCGCGTCGGCTCCAGACGCAATATTCGAACTACCGCCGCACCGAACGTACCCGCGGTGCTGCCGAACGGTCCGGTCTTGCAGTGCCGATATCGGCCGCCTTGATCAATTCCAGCGCTTCGCGGATCAACTCGCGCATCGTCGTTTCCGCCGCCTCGGAATTGCCCGAAATGATCGCGTCGGCCACGCGCTTGTGGTCGCTCACGCTCGCCAAGCGAACGCCCTTGTAGCGGTTGGTTGTGCGGATGCTGAATCGCAAGGCCGTTTCGATCAACTCACGCAATTGCGAATAGAAGCGGTTGCCGCTCGCCCGCAGCACGGCGACATGGAACGCGATGTCCGAGCCGAGCGGATCGTCCTCGCCGCGCTCGGCCGCGACCATGCGCTGGATCGTGCTCTGAATAGCCGCCTTCTCTGCAGGCCCCGCCATCAGCGCGGCCAGGGCCGCGGCTGCAGGCTCGACCGCCAGACGGATTTGGGTGAATTCAATCAGCAGCGAAAGCGAGAATTTGCGCTCCAGCAGCCAGCGCAACACATCCGGGTCGAGCAGGTTCCAGCTTTCTTCCGGCTGAACCCAAGTGCCCTGCCGCGGCCGGGCGCCCAACAGGCCTTTGGCGGTCAGCATTTTCACGGCTTCGCGAAGCACGCTGCGGCTTGCGCCATACTGCGTGCACAAATCGGCTTCGACGGGAAATGGATTCGTCGCAGAATACGTGCCCGTGACGATGGCGACGCCCAGATCCTCGACGATACTATAAGTCAGGTTTTGGCCGCGGCCGGATGAAATCATTTTTCTCTCTGTGTCCGCGGCAAACGCTCAGCGTCGGTCGCCCTCATAGGCAAACCGCGGGTCCGGCAAGCCGCGAATTCCTACCCTATAGACGAAAACGTCCCCGGCGCTAGGGTGCCGCAGGATCACATCCGCCTTCAAGCCGTCCCGGGCGGATGTCACAAACAGAAGATCGAGGTCCGAGCCCCCGAACGCAACACAGGACGGCTGGCTCGCGGGCACGTCGATTGTCCGATCGATCCGACCGTCCGGCGCGTATCTGACGACCTGCCCAGCCCCCCAATGGGCGCTCCAGAGAAATCCTTCCGCGTCGACATTGGCCCCATCCGGAAATGCGCCTTCCGGCGTCGTGGCAAACACGCGGCGATTTGAAATTCCGCCCGATGTTGCCTCGAAATCGTACACGAAGATGGTCCGCAGTGGAGAATCCGAGAAATAGAAGCGCGTGCCGTCCGGACTCCAGCAAATGCCATTGGAGATGGCGATGCCGGTTTCCCGGGTCTGCAACTTTCCGTCTCGGTCAAGGCTGTAGAGCTTCGCCAATGCGAGCGATCCGTCCCCCTCCATCATCGTGCCGGCCCAGAAACGCCCCTGCCGATCCACCCTTCCGTCATTGAAACGGATGCCGGCGCGGCTCTCCGGCCGCGCGAGCCATTCGATAGCGCCGCTTGCCGGATCGAAGAGCGCTATCCCGCTTTCGAAAGCCGCGATCAATTTGCCGCTTCCGCGCACGAAGCCGAACGAGCAAAGTCTTTCGGGCGTCGGGATCGTGTCGGTCCTGCGCGACCGGAGATCGTGGCGAAGCAACTTACGTTCCTGGATATCCGTCCACCACAGCGTTTGGGTTTCCACGTCCCACAGCACGCCTTCGCCGAGCGTGTTGCCGACACGGATGGTCTCGATCGGTTCCATGTGGCCTTACCAGAATTTGTAATAGAGCGCGATCAGAATGCAGATCACCACGACACCCGCAACGTTGAAAGAAGCGCTGGTCGAATAATCCACATCCGTCACATCGATGGTCGAAGTTTTTGGCTTTGGCTGAAGCAACGAAACGGCGATCGCTGCCGCGAGACAAAGCAGGAATACGTAGCCGATCCGATTCATGAACGGAATTCCGGGCGCATACAGTTTGAACGCGAAGGACAGCAGCACTGAGCCCACCGTTGCGACAAAGGCGCCGGCCGTCGTCGCCCGCGCCCAGAACATCCCCAGCACGAAGATGACGACAATGCCGGGCGTCACGAAACCGGAATATTCCTGGATGGCCTGAAAGACCTGGTCGAAGCTGCCGAGCAGAGGCTTGGCGGTCGACATCGCGATGGTGAGCGCAGCAACTGCGGTCACGCGGCCCACGACCACGAGATAGCGTTCACTGGCGTTTCTGTGAAACGGTTTGTACAGATCGATCGTGAAGATCGTCGCGATCGAATTGATCTTCGATCCCATCGAGGCGATGATGGCGGCGATCAACGCCGCAAAGACGAGCCCAAGCAATCCCGACGGCAGAAGCGTCATCAGGTAGGGATAGGCTTGATCCGGCTTTTCGAGATGAGGAACGAGCGCGCTCGCAGCGATACCAGGCAGGACCACCAGCACCGGCATCAAGAGCTTCAGGAACGAGGCGAGCACAATACCTTTCTGCGCCTCGCGCGTGCTCTTCGCCGCCAACGCGCGTTGGACGATGTATTGATTGAACCCCCAATAAGAGAGATTCATGATCCACATGCCGCCGATCAGAACGGAAAGTCCCGGTAAATCCTTGTAATAGGGATTGTCGGGCTTGAGGATCATTTGGAATTTGGTAGGCATGTCCTTCTGCAACGTCAGGAACCCGCCGACGACGCCGTGGAGGCCAGTACCGTCCGAGACTTTTTCAAGCGCGATATAGGCGATCACCAGGCCGCCCAGCACGAGCAGCGTCACCTGAACGATGTCGGTCAACGCGACCGCCTTCAATCCTCCATAAAGCGCGTACGCGCCGGCAAACAGGCCGAGAGCGACAAGCGCATATTCGATGGGCACGCCGGTCACGACATGCACGGCCGTAGCACCCAGCCAGAGGATGGATGTGAGGTTAACCAGGATGTAGAGGCCGAGCCAGAACACGGCCATGACGAAGCGCACGCTGGTGCCGTAGCGCCGCTGCAGGAATTCGGGCATCGTGTAGATCTGGTTTTTCAGGAAGATCGGCAGGAAGAACTTTCCGACGATCAGAAGCGTCAACGCCGACATCCACTCGTAGGATGCGATTCCCAGCCCCAGCGCATAGCCCGAGCCGGACATACCGATGATCTGTTCGGCGGAAATGTTGGCCGCAATCAGGGACGTACCGATCGCCCACCAAGGCAGTGCCTTGCCGGCAAGGAAGTAATCCTTGCTGTCCTTGACGTGTCCGGCCTTTTCACGCGAGACGAACTGCGCCAACAGAAAAATGGAAATGGCGTAGCCGACGACGACGGCAATATCGATTGCGCCCAGACTCATGCATTCCCCCTCGATACCCGGCTTGTCGGCGCCGGCGATTATGGCATTCGCGTTTCGATCGCGCGGCGAACGGCTTCGACCAGACGGCGGGCTCGCGCCGCAACGTCGTCGTCGGTGTAGTCCGGCTTGAACAATTCGGAGCCAAAACCGAAGCCGGACGCGCCCGCCGCGATCCAGTCGCCGGTCCGATCGGCGCCGACCCCACCCACGGCGTAAACCCGAACATTCTGCGGCAACACAGCCTTCAGCGCCTTGAGGTGACGGGGGCTATAGCTTGCAGCAGGAAATAGCTTGAGATGCGTGGCGCCCGCCTGGACGCAAGTGAACGCTTCGGTCGGCGTGGCAAACCCGGGCATGACGATCATGTGCCGCTCCAGCGCCGCTGCAATCACATCGGGATTCGCATTCGGCGCGACGATCAGGCGGGCGCCTGAATCATGGGCGCGAAGGACGTCGCTGGAATTGAGAATCGTTCCTGCGCCGCATAGACAGGACGTCCCTAACGCTGCCGACAGCTTTGCAATGCTGCTGAATGGCTGCGGCGAGTTGAGCGGAATCTCGACGGCAAGAATTCCGGCCTCAACAATAATCTGCCCCATAGAAACAGCCCGCTCCGGCGCGATGCCGCGCAAAATCGCGACGATCGGCATGCTTTCCAGCCGATCTTCATGCGGCATGGCCTAGACCTTTGCCGAAGAGTGCGTCGTGAAGCGCTGTCAACCCCGCCAGCGATGCGTCGGCGCCGTGGACCTTCGTCACACCGATGTCGCGCATTTTGAGCGCCGCAGCATAGAGTTCGCTCAATCGAGGCGTCCCGATCACCACGACGTTGCCAGAGGCGGTGATCTCCGGACGAAGCAACCGCACCGCTCCGGCCACATCCTGTCCGATCACCAGGCCGGACAGATACGCGCCCGCATCCTTGTTCTTCAGTTCACCCATCAACTGACGGCTGCGGGTGCCGAACAAGAGATGAATGAGCTCGGCGTCGGGATGCAGCTTCGTCTGTTCCAGCGCATCGACAAAGGCGGGACCCCCAGTCACCTCGCCGATCTCCGTGGCGCGGACCAAAATGCTGTGACGATAGAGAGTATCGAACAATTCTCCCGTCACGCCCGTTAGGAAGTGCTCGATCACGCCTTCGTGCAGGACCACCCATTTCGTGTGCGTGCCCGGCAGGCAAATATGATGCGTGCCTTCCGCGAGACTCGGTTCGCGCCGAAGTGCGCCCAGAATTTGAGTTTCTTCGCCGCGCATCACATCGGGCGCATCCAGACGGTTGCGGCAAGAAAGACCTGGCGCGATGGCGATTGGCCTGCCGCCTGCCTCGAAACGAAACGCGCCGGACGCGACACCATCCGGTCGTATCGGACATGCGAGATAGGGCACGTTGTGCCAACCGATGGTCGACCCCGCCATGCCGCACAACACGACCGGCAACGGACCGTGAAGCGCGTCCCAGTCGCGAACCAGGGAAAAGAAATTATCGGCCGCGTCGCCCGTCGCAGCGCCCGGCCCGCTTTTCGCTTGCAGGACATTGCCGCGTTCGTCGCAAAGGCTGAGTCGGAGATGGCTGGTTCCCCAATCGCCGGCGACGAAGGCCGCCATCAATGGGACTCCCGCTCGACATTCGAGCCGCTCGCACCCACCAGGAAGTCGAGATCGCAGCCCTTATCGGCCTGCAGCACGTGGTCGATATAGAGCTTGTAATAACCGCGCTGATATTTGGGGGCCGGGCGCGCACCGCGCCACTTGGCGAGTCGCGCCTCGATCTCTTTTGAGGAAACCAGCAGCTCGAGCTTCCGCGCGGGGCCGTCGAATTCGATTTCATCGCCGGTTTGGACGATCGCAAGCGGGCCCCCGGCTTCCGCCTCCGGCGCGACATGAAGAATGACGGTGCCGAAGGCCGTTCCGCTCATGCGCGCATCGGAAATGCGAACCATGTCCCGTACGCCGCGCGCCAACAGTTTGCGCGGCAAAGGCATGTTCCCCACTTCGGGCATGCCGGGATAACCTTTCGGCCCGCAACCCTTGAGCACGAGAATCGACGTTTCGTCGATGTCGAGATTGGGGTCGTCGATGCGCGACCTGAAATCCTCGATCGTCTCGAACACGACGGCCTTGCCGCGATGACGGTAGAGGTTCTGCGACGCCGCACTCGGCTTCACAATGGCACCTTGCGGGCAAAGATTGCCGCGCAATACCCATATTCCGGCCGTCTCTCTGACCGGCGCATCGAGCGGCCGAATCACTTCGCGGTTGTAACACTCGGCTTCCGCGATGGTGTCGCGATGCGAGCGGCCGAACATGGTCGGCGCGTCCAGCTGGAGCTCCGACGCGATTTCCTTCATCACTGCGGGCAAACCGCCTGCATAGTGCAGGTCTTCCATCAGGAATCGCCCGGATGGCTGAAGATCGACAATCAGCGGGATTTCGGCGGACAACCGATCGAAATCCGCCAGCGAAAGCGGAATGCCCAGGCGGCCGGCGAGCGCCAAAAGGTGCAACACGGCATTGGTCGAGCCGCCGATCGCGGCAATCACCTTGATCGCGTTCTCGAGAGCGTCGCGCGTGACGATATCGGACAGGCGAACGTTGCGCCGCGCGAGATCGACGATCATGCGCCCCGTTTCGTGCGCGAGCACGCGACGGCGCGAATCGACGGCGGGAATCGTCGCGTTATAGGGCAACGCGAGGCCCATCGCTTCCACGACGCTGGCGAAGGTGGACGCGCTTCCCATGGTCATGCACGTCCCGGGGCTGCGCGACATGCCGGACTCGGCGGCCATGAAATCCTTGAGCTGCATTTCGCCGGCGCGAACGGCCTCACTGAATTTCCACACATCGGTTCCCGAGCCGATGTCTCCTCCCTTGAACTTCCCGTTCAGCATTGGCCCCGACGACACGACCATGGTCGGCAAATTCACGCTCGCCGCACCCATCAATTGCCCGGGCGTGGTCTTGTCGCAGCCTCCGAGCAGCACCACCGCGTCGATGGGATTGCCGCGGATCGATTCCTCGACTTCCATCGCCAGGAGATTGCGGAACAACATGGCCGTGGGACGCATCTGCGTTTCGCCCAGCGACATGGCTGGAAATTCGAGCGGCAATCCGCCCGTTTCCCAGACGCCGCGTTTGACGTATTCCGCAATGTCGCGGAGATGGGCATTGCAGGGAGTCAGTTCGGACCACGTGTTGCAGATGCCGATGACGGGACGCCCGTCGAAGGCGCTGTCCGGCAGGCCTGCGCTGCGCATCCAGCTGCGGTGGATGAAGCCGTCGCGGTCTTTGCGGCCGTAGCTCTTGTGACTACGGAGCTTTGGCTTGTCGTTGCTCATCCCAAATCGTTCCGTCCGGCTTTTCGACCCGCAAGCGCTATGAGATTCCGGCGGGTCTTCGATATTAGCAGATTGGATTTATATGATAAATATGTTTGCTGTAAAGCGATTAACATGAAAACGGTGGGCGCGACCACACCGCAGAATCCGAAGGAGGGGCGAATGACAGACCGCAAGATACCCGACCGCGCCGAAGGACTGACGGATCAAACCTACACGCTATATGAGGATTTGCGCGACAAGGTCGTGTTCATCACCGGCGGCGGTTCGGGGATCGGCGCCTATCTGACAGCGGCCTTCGCTGCCGAGGGTGCGAAGGTCGCATTCGTTTCGCTCACCAAAGATGCGGGAGAAGCACTGTGCGAAGGCGTCGAGCACGCAACCGGCAACCGGCCGTTTTTTCAGGTCTGCGATATTCGCGATGTTGCGGCGTTGCAACAATGCGTGTCGCGCGCCATCGCGCGATTCGGCAATATCGGCGTACTCATCAACAATGCCGCGCGCGACGATCGGCACGATCTGCGGAGTCTCTCGCCTGAGGCCTGGGACAATTCGATCAATACGAACCTGCGGCCCCATTATTTTACCGCGCAAGCCGCCGTTCCCGCGATGGCGGCGGCGGGCGGCGGGAGCATCATTAATGTCGGCTCCAATTGCGCCAATCTCGGTCTATCCGGCTATCCCGCCTACGTCACTGCCAAGGCCGGAATTGTCGGACTCACGCGCGCGCTGGCGCGTGAACTCGGTCCTTCGAACATCCGGGTGAACGCGCTGATTCCCGGATGGGTCATGACGCAGCGCCAAAAAGAATTGTGGGTGACGCCGGAGTCATTGGCGCAATGCCTTTCTGAACAAAGCCTTAAGCAGGCAGTCGCCGGCGAGGACATCGCAGACGCAGCTCTTTTTCTCGCATCTGCACGCGCGCGCATGATCACCGGACAATCGCTGATCGTTGATGGCGGCCGCGCAATGATTTGAGCCGGGTGTTGTCGGGGAGAGGCTTGACAGCGAATAGCTGATTAATATTATAAATGAAAATCATCGACCGAATGAGGTCTATGAAGGGGAGGATCCATCAGTGACTATTCAACGTGCGCTCCTTTCGGGGGCGAGCGCGCTTGCGGTGTGCGCGGCGCTGAGTTCTTCGGCATTCGCGCAAACTGCGACAAGCACCAACAGTTCCACGCCGGCGCCGGCGGCGAAATCGGAGGGAGTCGAAACCGTCGTCGTGACGGGCATTCGCGCCAGTCTGCGCGACGCGCTCAAGATGAAAGAGTCGTCCGATCTCATCACCGACAACATTTCGGCCAAGGATATCGGGCAACTTCCCGACATTACCATCGCGGAAGCGCTCAACACGATGCCGGGCCTCGACGCGACGCGCGACCGCGGTAACGACAGCCTGATCAACGTCCGCGGTCTCGGGCCTCGCCTCACACTCGGCCTCGTCGACGGAATGGAGATTGCTTCGTCCGAGCCCGACCAGAACATCCGGTGGGAGATATTCCCCTCGGAAATCGTCTCCGGCGTCCAGGTCTTCAAAACACAATCGGCGGATCTGATCGCCGGCGGCATCGGCGGCACGATCAACATCTTGACGGTCTCGCCGCTCGACTATACCGGCCCGTCGGTCACACTGCGTGCAGGTCCGACTTACAATGACGAGGCCAACACGATGCCCAATTACAGTCCCTGGGGCATCCGGGCGAGTGGCGCGTGGATATCCCACATCACCAACAATCTCGCCTTCGCTCTCGACGCGACGTTCCAACGCGAGAAAAGCGGTTACGAATCGTTCCAGGGCTGGGGCTATAATCTCGTCGACAACGGCACTCCGACATCAAATGCGCCGATCCTTGCGCCCTCCGGGTGTTCTTCCACCGTTACCTGCACGACGGGTACACAGACGTCCGTGCCGTGGGGCGCGCAGACTGAGGCCACGGAGATTCAGCAGGACCGCTCGAGCTTGTTGGGCACGCTTCAGTGGCGTCCGACCGCAGATCTCGAGTTCAAGTTCGAAAACATCTTCGCGCACTACAACATCACGGAAAATCAGTTCCAGCAATATTACGGCCGCAATGGCGAATGGGGCGCTTACAACGATTTCTATCCGCCCTACAACGCATATAACAGCTACGGTTCGTCATACACCGTCGTTCCGGGCGCCAACGGTCCAGACGTCGTCGCCGCCGATCTCGTCAACGATTATTCGTCCGTGTCCAACAACATCGCGCATTACGGCGAGGATCACACCATTTTCCTGTCCGCTCTGGACGGCAAGTGGACACACGACAATTGGCTCGCCTCGGCGAACGTCTCCTTCAGCGAGGCGGATCGCCTCAACCGGTGGCGCGACATCGAAACCGAAGTGTATCCGGCCACAATGACCTTCGACACGGCTGCAGGCGTGACGCCGTCGGTGACGACGCCGGGAGCGGACCCAGCCGATCCCTCCGATCAACCTTTGCCGAATTACCTGCCCGGCGAGAGCGCCGGTCCCGAGCGCACGCACGACCAGATACTGGCCGAACAATTCGACGTGACGCGGAGCTTCGACAACAACTTCTTTTCAAGCTTCAATTTTGGCGCGCGACTCTCCGATCGCACAAAGGATCACACCGATTACCAATGGTATGTTTGTCCCGGCACGGGCGTGACGTCACAGTACAGCAGCGGTTACCTATGTACTGGCCCGTCAGTTTCGCTTCCGGCGAATGAGCTCAGCCAGTTCAACATCCAGGGTTTCAACGTTCCATCGATCCTGTATGGAAATTTCGAGCAACTGTTGCCCCAGGCTTACGGTGCACAGGGCTTCGGCGCGCCGCCGCCGGGGGCGCTGCAGCTCAGTCAGAGCTGGCGCGTGCATGAGCAGGACTTAGAAACCTACGCCAAGACCGAGTTCTCGCACGACATCGGCGACGTGCCGATGACCGGCGACCTCGGCGTGCGCGTCGTCAACGTCGACACGACAAGCGGCGGTTACTTGACGACCGACAATGTGAATTTCACACCCGTCCAGTACGAGCACACCTACACGGATGTTTTGCCCAGCCTGAACCTGAACTTCCATCTCACCGACGACCAGATACTTCGCTTCGGCGCGGCGGAGGCGATCTCAAGACCGCCATTGGACGAATTGCGGACCGGGTTTGCGTTAAATCCGACGGGCACGCCGCCGACCGGTTCCGGCGGCAATCCGCTTCTCAATCCTTATAAGGACGACCAGGTCGATCTGTCCTACGAATGGTACTGGCACGAGGAGTCCCTGCTGGCCATTGCACCCTTCTATAAGCACCTGGACACCTATATCGGCTACGAGACCTATAATCAGACGTTTTCGGGCGTGACCTATGCAATGACGACTCCCGTCAACGGCAAGGCCGGCGATCTCGACGGCGTGGAGCTGACGGGGCAGTCCAGGTTCTACTTCCTGCCGGGAATTCTGCAGGATTTCGGCATCTACTCGAATTACACCTACATCAATTCCGACATCCACGAATACACGCCCGAGCACGATCCGTTCACGATGATCGGAGTGGCCAAGGATACGGCCGAGGCCGATCTCTGGTACAGCAAGGACCAGTTCGAGGCCCGTATTGCGGTCAAATATCACACCAAGTTCACTGAAATCTTTGGCTGGGACTCGCAATCGCTTTATGAACTCGCGCCGGAAACGACGCTTGATTTCAGCACGACATATCAGTGGAGCGAGAATATCGGGCTCCGCTTCGAGGCGCACAACCTCACGAACCAGGTCTCGCGCGCCTACTGGAACAACGACCCGAACGAGCTCGCCCGCTACGACATTTTCGGCCGTTCGTATCTGATCGATATCACCTATCGCAACTAGCTCTCCGTTGTGCACAACTCGGGGGGCTTCGGCCCCCCGTTTCTTTGGTGAAGGCGTGACATGAAGAAGATTCCGATGCTCGCGACAGCCTTGTTTGCGGTCTTCTCAACACAGAGTCTCGGCGCCGACCGTTATTTCGGCGCCGACCTCTCCTTCGCCAACGAGATGGAGGATTGCGGCGCGGTCTATCGCGAGAACGGCGCGCCAATAGATGTCTACAAGCTCTTCTGGGAGCACGGCGCCAATCTGATCCGCATCCGCATCTGGAACGATGCGGACTGGACGAAGTACAGCAATCTCGCCGACGTGAAGAAGAGCATTGCTCGCGCCCGCGCATTGGGCATGAAAGTGCTGCTCGACTTCCACTATTCCGACGATTGGGCCGACGGCGACAGGCAGATAATCCCAAAGGCCTGGGCGGATATCAAAGACGAAACCGCGCTGTCCCAGGCGCTCTATCAATACACCTATGACACGCTGACGGACCTCGACCGCGAGGGCCTGATGCCGGACATGGTGCAGACTGGCAACGAGATCAATGGAGAATTGCTCGGCCAAGCCGACTGGAAGGGCCGTCCGATCGATTGGGAACGCAACGCAAGACTGCTCAACGCGGCGATCAAGGCGGTGCGCGACGCGGGCGCGAAGTCGACAATCAAGCCGAAGGTGATGCTTCACATCGCGCAGCCGGAGAACGTCGAGCCCTGGTTTCAGGCGGCGACCGCGTCTGGCATCGCCGATTTCGATGCGATCGGCATCAGCTATTATCGCAAATGGTCGAAGGAAACGATTGCCGAGCTCGGCGCCACGATCCGGCGTCTGATCGGCGCGTATCCAAAGGCCGACGTAATGGTCGTGGAGACCGGCTATCCGTGGACGAAAGACTGGGCGGACAATACGCCCAACCAGTTGGGCGGAGACGACTCGATCGATCCTGCCTATCCGGCCTCACCTGCGGGACAGGCCAAATATCTGATCGACCTTTCGCAAACCGTAATTTCAAACGGGGGTGTCGGGGTCGTCTATTGGGCGCCCGATTGGGTCTCGACGCAGTGCACCACCCGCTGGGGCAGCGGTTCGGCGTGGGAGAACGCGACATTCTTCGACTTCCACCGAAAAGACGAAGTGCTTCCCGCAATCGACTTCATGCGCCTCAAATATTCGCCGCCGTCGAATTGAGTGCACAACTCGTGATCGTCACTGCGTCGATGTGTCGGTGCCAGTCATGTAGAGCTTCTTTTCGCCGTAGGCGATGTAGAGGTGCAATTTCTTCAGGACGGTCATGCCGACGGTCAGTTCGGGAGCGTCCGGATCACCCAGCTTATCCGGTTCCACCACGATCTTCGGGTTTTGCACCGATACGCCTTGCAGATCGAGTGCCTTGAACGGATAGGTGTAAACGGCCTCGCTCTCGTCCTTTCCTTTATTCGGGCGCGTCAGGGCCGCCGCATCCAACCCAAAAAGATCGTGCGCCACTTTGATCGTCATGTACGAAACGTCGCTACCGGTGTCGACCAGCACCTTTACGGCTTTTCCGTCCAGGGTTGCGTCCACGACGATGTGGAAGCCTTCGTCCTGGCCGCCTTCGTCTTGTACGACGTCGTTCATCCTAAAGGGCAGCACGGCGTAATCGGCTGCCCAATAGACGACCTTCCCGGCGCAATGGTCCTGGGAAAAAACATTGAATTTGCCGCCTGCGAAATCGAATTCCACATCGAAACGACGCATGACGTCCGGCGCAAGTATACCGACTATCGTTGCGTCGACCCTGTCCGCCTGCGGCACGAGAAATTGGGGGCGGATCAGCTTTATGCGGCCGACAGCGAAATCATGCGCGATGGCCTTTGTGCTGATTGTTTGTCCGGTTTGTACCGTATAAAATGTGCCCGGATCGACCTGGTCGATCCGCAAGCCCAGTTCCTTGGCCGCCTTGTCGGTCACCATGCTGTAGACACCGCCGGTGTCGACCACCATGGACTCGTCCTTGCCTTCGATCGACACAAGAATTACTGGCCGGCCGTAACTATCGAAGTGCATCGGCAGCGCGGTCGCCTGCAGAAGGCCGCAACGATGAGTGTTTTCGGAATGTGCGGCGCAAGGCGCCATCGCCAAGAACGCCAACGTGATAGCGACGAACGACCCCCAGCGCATCCCAGCCTCCCAATTGGCCGCGCGTAGCGTAACGCTCCCGCCGCAGATTGCCAAATATTCTGACCTGTCCGGGCAGATCAAAACCGGTCAAGCGACGCTTGGACGTGGCTTTGCCGGCATGGCTTCGATGAGCACCGATACAGATTGGAGACCCGGCGACGACGCATCCAGGCGAATCTGCCCCGGCGATTTCGAACATTGCACAATCGCCACGCATAAACCGTTGAACGCGCGCCGGATTGTTGCCTTGTCCGCTTCGTGACTTGTCGGATCGCCATTTCCTACTCCGATGATTTTGCCCGGATCCGACATGGCGAACGAAACTTCATTGTCTGCGGTTGGAACAGTGCGTCCCTGTGCATCGACGATCTCGACAGTAATGACCGCAACATCCTCGCCGTCGGCATTGATCGCCGCGCGATCCGGTGTCAGCCGGATCGCTGCGGCAGCGCCAGCGGTCTCACGCCTTGCACTCAGCGTCTTTCCATCGCTCGCCACACCGCGGACCTCGATCGCGCCCGGCGAATAAGGCACCGACCATTCGGCGTGTCCGTCGCGAGGGACGCCGCGCGCGCCTAGGCTTTGACCATTGAGGAACAATTCTACGCGTGACAGGTTGGTATGACACCAAACGGTGATCGGCTGGCCTTCGCGGCCTGCCCAATTCCAGTGCGGCAGCAGATGCAGCAGCGGCTCGTCCGCCCACCAGGCGCGATAATAGAACCAGTTGTCCTTCGGGAAGCCGCATGTGTCCATAATCCCGAATTGCGAGGAAACATTCGGCCATCGGTTAAAGGGCGTGGGTTCGCCGCGATAATCGAAACCCGTCCAGACGAAGCCGCCTGCAATGAATGGTCTCGGTGCCACGAAACTCCACCATGCTTCCGCGGTCGATGCCCACCACGGAAAATCCGTGTCGTAAGCCGGCACGAAACCTTTCACATCATCGCGCGCATAGATTCCGCGGGTGCAAACGGTGCTGCCTGTCTCGGTTCCGACAACGGGCTTCGCCGGAAACGATTGATGAAATTCCGCCATCTTCGGCGTGCGGTAATTGAACCCCACGACATCTAGAACGGGCGTGATGCCTTCGCCCCATTCCTTGTCCATCGCGACCGTGCAAAGACGCGTGGGATCGAGCCGGTTCGCGAGGCGCTTCATCGCGCGGATCACCCGCGCGCCGCGCGCCGTTCCCTGCTGCGGCTCTTCATTGCCGAGCGACCACAGGATGACGCTCGGATGGTTGCGGTCCCGCCGCATCATACGCGAGAGTTGACTCAGTCCCTCGTCGTCGGAGGACATCATCCGGGTCTCATCGATCACCAACATGCCCAGCCTGTCGCAGGCATCGAGCAGTTCCGGAGCGGGCGGATTGTGGGCCGTGCGATAGGCGTTCGAGCCGAGTTCCTTGAGCTTCTCGATCCGCCACGCATGCAGCCGATCGGGCAACGCGCTGCCAACACCTGCATGATCCTGATGATTGCAGGTGCCTTTGATCTTCACGGGTTTGCCGTTGAGAAGAAATCCCCGTGCTGGATCGAAAAGGATCGTGCGAATTCCGAAATTGGTCGCGTACCGGTCTACCGCGCGACCGCCGGTCCGAACTTCCGCGACAGCGCGATAGAGATTGGGTGCGTCGACCGACCATAGAGCCGGCTCGGCAATCGCCGTTCGGCCGTTGAAATTGTGAGTTTCACCCGCCGCGATGTCCGCAGGCGCCGATTCCATCGCGCCGACCTGCCGGCCCGCGGGATCGAAAATCGTCCAGGTGATCGTGCAGCGCGCCGCGCCATCGCCATCATTCGCGACTTCAGTGCCGAGCGCAATCGTCGCACGGGCATCCTTGACGAGAGAACGCGCGCAAACTCCCCATTGGGCGACATGCAAGGGTGCAGTCTTCACAAGCCAGACGTGACGATAGATTCCGGCGCCTTCATAGAACCAGCCTTCGCCGAGCGTTGCGTCCACGCGCAGCACGAGCGCGTTTTTTTGGCCGAAATTCGCGAAATCCGTGATGTCGATCTGGAACGGCGCGTAGCCGCTTTCGTTGCCGCCCACGACATAACCGTTGAACATCACGAGGCAATTGCGGAAGACGCCATCGAATTCGAGGGAGATGCGCTTGCCGAGATCGCCCGCATCCAGCGCGAATGTGCGCCGATACCAGCCGATGCTCGTCTCGGGAAAATCGCGTCCCAGCGGTTTGAATCCGTGCTCGGCGCGCGGGTCATCCTGGCCGGTTCGCGGGGGCGTTGCCGAGGGCACAAACGGAAGTCCGACGGCCCAATCGTGCGGCAGATCGATTGCCATCCAGCCGCTGTCGTCGAATGCGAGATTGGCAGCGGTCGAAACGTCGTCGCCCGCCTTTGCAAAGGTCCGCTGGTCCTTGCCGAAGCCGAAATCCTGCGCCGGATCGCCGGCATGACCCAAATGAAATCGCCAGGCGAAATCGAGCAGCAGCCTTTCGCGCAGCGTCCCGGCGGTGTCGACATCGATTGTTGCGGGAAGCGACAGCACCACATCCGCCGACGCGGGGCTTGCTGCCGCGATGCCAATTCCGCCCTGGAGCAGACCGCGCCGCGTAAGTGTCATTCACTCTCCGTCGATGCAACGGTCCAACGTATCCATTAAAGATATTATCTATAATACTATTGATGTTCAACGGGGCTCTGCGCATACGTAGCTTCGCGAAAATTGGGCGCCCGTAAATTCACTTGCGTGAGACCTGGCCTGTGTCGACAGATCAATACGCATGCGCTTGGCGCGCCGGCCAAAAGCGGGTGACGAGACAAGCGTTGTGCCGCCCCGGTTTCGAGCATCGGTGAACGCAGCTAACGTCAAATCGAACAATGAAGTTGGCAGACGGATGCGACGGCCGCTTTGGTTCATTAGCAGACGTTCGCCAGCACAATGTTCCTGCTGCGCAGCTGGCCGGTGCCGAAAAACAATGCGACAATACAAAAACGCGATCCCAGCCGCTCCGAGGGCCGCGCCCTAACTCCGATGAACTCGCTACTTTGACCAACGGAAATGCTATCGTTCGACCGTGACTGAAATCAGGATCTTGTTATGGCACTATTAGACATCGAAACGATCATCGTAGTGATTATGGAAAACCGCTCCTTCGATCACATGCTCGGCTGGCTGAGCATCGAAGGCATCGCTGATGTTGAAGGCCTGAAGGCGGATCCAGCTTGGCAATCGTCCTTCGCCAACGATTATTCCGACACGAAGTATCCGATCTTTCGTATTGATCCAACAAGTGAGCCCTGCTCCGATCCACAGCATGATCGTCAATCTATCGCACTCCAGATTTCGAAGCCGCCTGTCGGGCCGGGTCCGCTGCAGATGGGTGGGTTCGTCGAAAGTTTCGCGACCTTATCGGATCCCAAGCCGACCGATCCTCGGGCAGTAATGGGTTACTTTAGTGCGGAGAGCGTGCCGACGTTCGAATTCTTCGCGCGCAATTATTGCGTGTGTGACCACTGGTTCGCGTCATTACCACTGGGCACCCAGGCTAATCGCCTGATGGCCATGGCGGGAGAAAGCCAACTTCTGGATAACTCCGGCTTGTTCCTGCCTGAGCAACCGCTGGTGTACGATTGGCTGAACGATCATGATATTCCGTGGTGCGCGTACCAGGCGGGCGATTTCCTGCCGTTCTTCAGCCTAATGGCAAGCTGGCTCGGCGAGATCACTACTTCACTGACCCTGAATCAATTAGCCGGTGGCGGACACTTCCGGCGCTTTGCAAAGTTCGGTGAGGACTGGAATGGCTCGGCACAGATGCCAAGCGTGATATTTATAGAGCCCGAATACACCGATGGTCCGCACGTCGATCCAAACGACGACCACGCGCCGACGGGTGTCCAACCGGGACAGACGTTCCTCGCCGGCCTGTACCAGACGCTTGTAGGAAACCAGGAGCGGTGGGCAAAGACGCTGTTGGTGGTGACGTATGACGAACATGGCGGCTTCTTCGATCACGTGCCGCCACTAGCAATATCCACGACGATCAGTGGAATAACGCTGCCGACGACCGGGGTTCGCGTGCCGGCATTCTTGATAACACCTTACGTGCAAACCGGCTCCGTGTTCACAGGGAACCTCGACCATACGTCGATTCTGCAGTTATTGGACGACAGATTCCTCACGGGTCAGGGATACTCGATCGCAGTCAATGCCCGTCAAACACACCTAAATCGTATCTTGAATGCTCTAAACAATCCTCAGCGCTCAGGTCCTGCACCTCAAATTGCAGTGACTCAAACGACGCCTGCGTACGCCCCACTCGCCATTCCGACAGCCCCAAATACCGCAAACGCGCATGCGTTTCAGGCCGCGGCAAAAAAGATCGCCACAAACCATCCAGAGATGCTGAAACAGCCGGGTTGGGAGAACGTCAACAGCTACTTAGCGACGACGGGCTCGAGTTGAGAACACTTCCCTCACCATTCTGAGACGCCTGCTGACGGTCAAGAGTTGCCGTACCATTGGCTTCGTCGAACACCTCCAATTCTGGCAACCCACGCCTGAGGGACACCGAAAACCCTTTCTCTAACTCGCGTGCCGCTCACTGAAATCTCACTCCCTTCACACGGGAGGGGTCACAGGTTCAATCCCTGTCGCGCCCACCATTTTTTCAATGGGTTAGAGAACCTGTAAGGCGCTCTTGCTGGGTCTTTGCCTTTCAAAGTAAGGCATTTTCGTGCTTTTTCCCGCCAAGGCGCGCAAAACAACACTCCGATTTCATCAGGTCCGCACCGTTTAAATGGCGACTAACGAGGTCGTTTGGCAGCGTTGCGTTCGCGCCATCTTGGATAGCTTCTGCGCGAGCGGCATTCATTTGGTACAAAGTAGCGCCCTATGCAGAAAAGAGGTTTGCGATCTTCCGGCGCCGACAATTCGTGATTTTGACGTGCCGACTAAATTTGTGAGTTCGAACCGAATGGCAGCTGGCGCTGGCAGTCAGTCCAAACAGCGTCCCTGCGCGGAAAATGCCAATAACAGGGAAAAATACAGGGAAATTTGGAAAATTTCGCCGAAAACAGAGACTGGAACCGCACAGATTCCAGTCTTTTATTGAGATTCAGAGCGAATTCCCAGAGCTGAATAACAGGGAATTTTGAATCGCATAACAGGGAATATCCCAGAAAGAACAGGGAAAGTTGGCCCGATGATTGGCCGCCACTACGGCTGGTGCGCTGCGCTATTCGTCGTCGATCGAAAATCTTCGGAACACGTATCTGAAGCCGGTCTTTCGCGTTGACGCATAGGCGATATGCCCGGGAACGGTGAGCCCGATTTCGGTGCCTTGGCCCCTCCCACTGGACAGTGAGAGATCTGCGCCGATTTTCTGCGCGCGCTCCCGCATGCCCTGTAGCCCGAAGTGACGCTCGCGTCCGCCGCTCGCCAGGATTTTCGCGTCTATTCCCCTTCCGTCGTCGCGCACGCACATGCTGAAGCGGGACCGGCCGTAGCTGATCACGAGAACGATATGTTTCGCGTTGGCGTGATTGAAGGCGTTGATCATCGCTTCGCTGCCGATGCCGGCGACCTCGTCGCGCACCACCGGATGAAGTTCTCGGACGGTCCCCTCGGTGCTGACCGAAAAGTTCACGCCACCGCCGGACGCCAATTCCTTGCCGGTCTCTTCGAACAACGCCGGCAAATTTGCGTCACGATCCGCCAGGCGCAACTGTTTCACGCGATCCCGCCCTTCCACCAGAACGGATTCGGCACGCTGAATGGCGCCTTCGACGAATTGAAGTGACGGTTTTCCTGAGGCGATCTGATCGGCCACCGCCTGAAAGCGGAGAATGAGGCCCTGAACACCCTGCAGTAGCGTATCGTGCAGCTCGCGCGCAATGCGCTCGCGTTCGGACAGCCGTTCGAGCAATCGGCCGCGATAGTGGGCAGCCAGTTGCTGCATGCGCAGCTGATAAAGCGCCCAGAGAACGAACACGCCGCCCAGAACGCATAGGACGCGAAACAAATCGGACTGCAGGAATGTCGGCGGGATCACAATCGCAAGCGATTGACCCGTTCTGTTCCACACGCCGTCATCATTGGACGCGATGACATGAAACGCATATGTGCCCGGCCCGAGGTTTGTATAGAAGGCCTGACGCCGTGCGCCGGCATCGATCCAGGTCTTGTCGACCCCGTCGAGCTTGTAACGGGCCGCGTTTCGTTCCGGGGTCTGCAGGCTGAGTACTGAGTAATCGACTTCCAGATTCGACGTACCATTCGGAAGCATGATGCTTTGAACAGCAGGATGGACGACGCCGTCGGCCGTCAGGGACCGGATCGCAACGGGCGGCGGTAATGTGTTCGAATACAGATTCTTCGGATCGATCCAGAAATATCCCTCGCTCGTCAGGAGCCAGATGCGGCCGTCGGCCGCTACGGCCAGGTGATTAATCATGTACTCACTCGGCGATCCGGAAAACCCGTCCCGAAAATCGAAAACCCGATAGTGCGGCACGCGACCGGGATGGTCGAACGCGGCATCAAGTTCGGATGAGGACATCGCTATCAGGCGATGCGGAGTGAGGATCCAGATCTGCCCGCGCCTGGTCTGGGCGATTCCAACAATTTGACTGAGGACCGGGAACTGATCGGCGCCCAGGACGCGAATGCTCTTCCCGTCATACCTTGCCAGTCCGTTTGCGCCACCCAGAAGCGCGGCGTTCGGTCCTGCAGTGATGACGTTGATGAGACCGAGGGGAATATCCTTTTGCCGCCAAAGGATGCGCACGGAATCATTCCTGACGTCGACCAGATATTTCAGCGCGACATACATCAATACGCCGCCATGACCATCCGGCCCCATGGACCACGGAACATCGTTTTGCGCCGCACCCATTTTGAAATTCTTCCATGACGTGCCGTTGTATTCGAGCGGCACGGTTCCGGCCTGGACGATCCAGAGCCTTCCATCGTCGGTCTCGACGCACGGGTGGAAATCGGACGTATCTACTTCAGGCACTGCAATTTTGGCGACAGAGCCCTCCCGCACATGAAAAAATTCATTTTGACGAACTCCGAGAAACCAGGCGCCTCCATCTCGTGAGGCGCAGAGCGGGTTCGCGAGCGATTGCGCGGGCTGGACGGTTTCGACAATGTTGCCCGGTTCGACTTCAAATGGCCGCGCTTTACCGTCCTCATAGGCAAGACCATAAACTCTTCCCGAATTCGAACCGACCATTGTGAGGATACGGCCTCCTGGATAATCGGAGAGTCCAAGCACCGGCACGATATTCATGGACCTGTACCGATCGAGCCCCGCTTCCGTTCCGGTCCAGATGTTCCCTTCGCGATCCTCGAAAATGGCCAATGGCTGGTCTGCCGAAAGACCGGGTTTTCGTGCGTAGATATCCGTGGAAGCGCGATCTGTTGGAATACCGCCGGCGGGCAGTTCTCGCGGATGAGCGATGCGTTCGAGATTTCCCGCGGGATTGCGCAGCCACAGCGAGTTGTCGCGATCTACGAGAATCGTCTTGATTTTGGCATTGCCGAACTCAGTTTGTGCCACACCCAAGAAGGGCTTCGGAGCACTTCGGATATCGGCCGGCAATAGTCTTATATTGGCAGTGTCTGCGACCAGAAATTCGCCGTTCGACAATTCGGCGAACCCGGGCGCCGCGCCCACCTGCTCGTCAATCCATTCCAGATGGCGTGTACCATGGCGCAATATCGCGAGCTGATGATCGTAACCGAGCCAGAGGTCGCCGTTCCGCGCCACCAGGATGTCGGAGAGATGCGCGCGCGGAAGTCCCCAGCTGCGATCGAGGATCGTCCACTTACCGCCGGCATATCGTCTGAGAGAGGCGAAATGACTTCCCTCCGACCATATCCATATGGCGCCAAATTTGTCCTCGGCGATTCTTTGAACTCCGCCAGTTGGAGGAGCCGGATTCGCGTCCATCAATTTGCCATTCCGATAGACCGAAACACCGCCCCAATAATGGCCAACCCAAACATCGCCGGTCGATGCCCCGAGCAATGCCGTCACGGATTCGGAGCGAGCCGGCTTTGTCGCCAGCGGAGAAATTTTCTCGAATGCGATGCCGTCGAAGCGGAAGAGACCCTCACCGGACCCGAGCCACAGAAAGCCGTCCCGGGATTGGGTGATTGCCTGGACGTAAGACGGTGCGCCTTGTTCGCTCGTCCAGCCGGTGTGCTTGAATTGCGCGATGGTGCGGGCCGGATCGAGCGCCAGACACGTATTCGTTCCGGCTAAAGCCAGAAGGCATGCCGCTAGCGACAACCGTTTGGCCAATTCCCACATTCCGCCGCACTCGCGTTCCGGGTGGCGACCGCCCCCCGATGGCAACGTAAGCATAGCAAATCACAGGGGCCTACAAGACCTAAGTATCGCTTTGGCGCGGTTGTTCAGGAGCGCTCTTTTCATGCAGCCCGGCCAAGTTGCCGGGCGTGACATCGAACTCGCCAAACACAACGGCCATCGGGTCGACACCCACCGGCGCTGTGAGAGCGATTTCGCCGCTCGCTGCGTGGTGCGCACAAAAAAGCCTCAGCGTGCGGGACAGGAATCTCCCACCAATCCCACCAACTGCAAGGGTGACGAGAATGGTGGGACCGCTTCCTGACGATGCGCCGGCCGGGGATCAGGCTGCGTTCGCGACCTTCATGTAGTCCAGCAGGGATTGCGCGGCCTCGGTCGAGGACGCGGGATTCTGACCCGAAATAATGCGACCGTCGACGACGACATGCGGCTGCCAGCTGGCGACCTTTTCGAAAATGGCGCCCACGCGCATGAGTTCGTCTTCAACAAGGAAAGGGACGACCTCGGTGAGTTGAGCATCCGCTTCTTCTCCGTTCGTGAACCCGGTCACGCGCCGGCCTTTCACGAGACAAACGCCGTTGATCATCGCGCGGTGATATACGGCGGACGAATGGCAGACCGCCGCAACTGGCTTTCCGGCTTTATAAAACGATTCAATCAGGGCGATCACGTCGGGATTGTCGACGATGTCCCACATGGGTCCATGTCCGCCTACCACGAATATCGTATCGAAACCTTCCGAGCGCATGTCGGCAATCTTCACCGTGTTGGCCAGATCCTTCTGCGCCTGGGCATCCTTTTTGAATCGCGTCATTGCAGGCGTCTGCTGATCGGGAAGATCGCTTTTCGGGTCGAGCGGCGGCTGACCGCCTTTGGGAGATGCAAGTGTCAGTTTCACGTCCGCGTCCCGGAACACGAAATAGGGTGCAGCGAATTCCTCCAGCCAGAATCCTGTTTTGCGCCCGGTGTTGCCGAGCTGGTCGTGCGACGTCAAGATCATCAAGATTTTCATGCCTTGGTCCCTTGCTGCTGTCGCGCGAGCTGTGCAGCGCGTGTGGTGGTCGAAAATTTTTCAGTTATGGCTACGGGAATCCGAACATCAACCACGACTGGTTGGCGACCCAGTTCGGGTATAGCGCTGTCATTTGATCGAAGAGCTCCTGGTCGGACGTCGCGATTTTCTGCAGCCGATCGAAGTCCTGCAGGTAACGCTTGGTCTCCTGGATCGCCGCGGGAGAGTCGGGCGCGCCGGGCTTCTTGTGACCGGCAACAACCATCGTAGGATTCAGCGCCGCCAACCGGTCCAGCGCGGCGATCCAATTCTCCCGGCTCTCGGGGGTGGTGTCGCCGACATACATGCGGCATTGGTTGTACACTACGTCGCCGGCGACGATCAGGCCGATCGATGGGACGTATAGTGACGTCGAATCGGGACTATCGGTGCGGCCATCCTCGATGATGCGCAATTCATGGCCCTCAAGCGTGAACATTTCCTGCTCATAGGGCTGCGGCGCCACCAACTTCGCGGGCACTTGCCCGGGAAACAACCGACGGGCTAAATGCTCCACCGGCGGTGAGAATGACATCTGCATGTCGTTCACGACCTTGGGCGTCGCGATCGCCCGAGCGCCCGGGAAACGTTCGAGCAGAATGCCTAGACCGTAGAAGTGGTCGAAATGGGCGTGCGTTATGTAAATGGTCTCCAGATTGCGGTTGTGCAGAGCAACCCAATCCGCGAGAGCCTCGGCCTCAGCCACTGTCGTCATCGCGTCTACCAGCACCGCCTCGTTCTCGCCGAAGATTAAAGTCGACGTGATCGGGTCAAAACCCAGTGCTTCGCCGAAGAGCTTTGGCCGCTCGCCGACCATAGTCTTTCCTGGGGCGGTAAAAACGTTCACACCCAGCGTGCTCGACGCGACGGGCGCGGTCGCCGGCGCAGCCTCTTTCAGCCCATTTGTCCCGTCCATTTGGTGCTCCCTTCGATGTCAGAATGAATTGCTCCGACCTCGAGGTTGGCAGAGCGCGACGACGATTCCATTGGACGAAGGTATCGAGCAACGCAAAAGCGGCGGCTCAACACTGCGGCCCGGCGCCTCTGCCGAAATCTTACCCCTCTGCCGGCGGTTCCAGCACCAAAGACAAAGCTTGGGGCCTGAATGTCTCGCGGCGGTTTTATCTCACTCAGCGGCGAATCGAAAAGACTCCGCGTGATCCTCAAAGATGTCGTTCAGACTCGCGTAGCGCGCGGGCGCGGCTGTGCCGGCTAGATAATCCTGGAATGCCTTGGAGAAGGCCTCACAGCGTCGCGGCCACCAGACACATCGAACTCCGGGGCTGTGATAGTAATGGCGGACCATCGTCTCCCAGCCGACCCATTGGGCGGGTTCGAGCACGCCTGCCTGTCGCTGGTACCATGCGTTCTCCGACAGCTTGAAGTAGGCGAACAGGAAGTAGTGGGCGATGATCCGCTGTTCGCGGCTCGCCGCGCCCCAGTCTTGCAGCGCAGCCGCGAGTGCGTCACCCAAAGCCGGGGACTCGATCCCCTTGACGGTGATACAGGCGACGGCAGTAGAGAGCGCATCGACGACCGAGAGCTTCTGAAACTGCGTGTTCTGGCGGATCTGAAGACCGACGAACATGAGCGATCCCAGGACCGCAATAGCCGCGATCACCTGGCCAAAGTCGGCCGCCTCTTGCAATGACATGAGCAACCCCTTCGGCTAGGACGAGGATCTCGTCCCTTAGACTGAAGACAGCTCTGATCCGTCGAGCCCCGGATCATCGCTCTCCCGCGTGTTCACGCGCTGATCCTGGAAAGCTCGGCCACGATTTGGTCGGTCGCACTGCCGCGGGGTGCGCGAGAGGCAACCCGCGGCGGCAACGTGATGGTCCCTTCCATGGCAGCGGTAAGTGCGCGCCGCGCCCGCGCCACGCGACTCTTCACCGTACCCGTGGCAACGGCACAGATTCTCGCCGCTTCTTCGCAGGAATAGCCGCCGACGCCCACCAGCAGCAGAGATTCTCGCATCTTTGGCGAGAGAACTTGCAGCGCGCGAACCGTATCGGACAATTCGGCCGAACCAAACTGATCGGTCTGTGTGTCCGGCATGCGCTCGGCCTCTTCCTGGTCCCACGGCGCCTGCCATTTCGCACGACGGTGTCCGGAATAGAAAAGGTGACGCAGAATCGTGAACGTCCAGGCTTTTAAATTGCTTCCCGGAGTGAAACTCTCGCGATGCTGCCATGCCTTGCACAAAGTTTCCTGGAGCAGGTCATCGGCCTTGTCTCTGTCACCGGATAATGAATGCGCGAAGGACTTGAGAAAACCGACGAGGCTTAGAAGTTCCTTCTTGAAATCTGCGTCGCGTCCGTCGCCGCAATCGTCGTCGTGGGACGTCATCGAGGTTGCCGTGCTCATTGCTGATACCTCTCGAAGATTGCGCGCCACACATGATGGTATGTTCGCCAAGCGCCGAGATGAATCGATTGAACGTAGGTATCGCCGATACCTTTGCAGAGCGTCGTTGGCTATGGCGCGGTAATCGCGCAATCGATCGCGCAAACAACGCGAACGTCTCGATCTTTCGAGACTTCGCCTCCAGCAGGCGGCACAAGACGAAGGTATCGACGACACCTTGGTTCAATAGGAGAGGCGCAGCTCTCGACTTACGTTCGTCCCAAGACGTGGAACGCCAGAAGACGGCTGGACTGTTCGGGGGAATGATGCACATGGGCAACATTACATCGCTCGCACGAAACCAACAGGGTCGAACCGGTCGCCGTCGGTCGCCAGAGATCGATCGAGATCCAACCTTCGCTTCGGCGCATCCGGAGCGTGCGCCTTCGGTGACCGCATACGGTCAAGGCACTTTTGACGGCTTCACTTTCACGCCGCCGTCAAGCTCGGACGCATTGCGGAAGCGCTTCGATCGCGTACGGACGCTCTCGCATGCTATTTTGATTGGGTTATCCGATGCAGATGCCAGCGGCCAGTCGATGCCCGATGCTTCGCCCAGCAAATGGCATCTGGCCCACACGACCTGGTTTTTCGAAGCATTCGTATTGTGCGAATTCGTCCGGGGCTACCGCCCGTTCGATCCTCGGTTCGCGTTTCTCTACAACAGCTATTACGAATCCAAGGGGGACCGCCTGGCGAGATCATCGCGCGGGATGCTCACCCGCCCATCGCTCGACGAGATTCTTGCGTATCGCAGTTATGTCGACGCCGCAGTGTCGCGGACGTTCGAAGACCTGCCTATAGCGGCTCAAGAGTTGGTGTTGTTGGGATGCAATCACGAGGAACAGCATCAGGAGCTGCTCCTTATGGACTTGCTTCACCTGTTCGCTCAGAACCCACTCTATCCCGCGGCCTACGCGCAAGGTGGCCGTCGCAACAACGGCGTGACCGATCCACTACGCTGGGTCGAGGGACGCTGCGGTCCGGTTGAGATTGGTCACGCCGGCCCGGGCTTCGCTTTCGACTGCGAGGGGCCGCGTCATACGGTCTGGTCGAGGCCGCACGCGCTGGCGGATCGCCTTGTCACCAACAGCGAATGGCGCGAATTCGTCGACGACGGAGGGTATCGCACCGCGAGCTTGTGGCTGTCCGACGGCTGGACATGGGTGCGCGGAAAGGGAATCGAAGCGCCCCTGTACTGGCGTCAAGACGGGAGCGGCGACTGGGCCGATCAATTCGGACTTGACGGGCTCACGCCAATCAATCCGGCCGCCCCGGTGCAGCATGTCAGTTACTACGAAGCCGATGCGTTCGCGCGCTGGGCCGGCGCGCGATTGCCCACCGAAGCAGAGTGGGAAAGCGCTGCCGAGGGCTTGAATGCCGAGCGCGGAACATTCCTGGACGATGCCGGCGCCGTTCGCCCCGCGCCCGCTCCCGCCGGAGTCCGCATTCGTCAATTGTTCGGCGACGTGTGGGAATGGACGGCGTCGACGTTCAGCCCGTACCCCGGCTTCCGGCCGGCGCCAGGCGCGGTCGGCGAATACAACGGCAAATTCATGTCAGGCCAATTCGTCCTGAGAGGCGGCAGCTGCGCGACACCGCGAGGCCATGCCCGGGCGAGCTACCGAAATTTTTTCTATCCCCACCAACGCTGGCAATTCGCCGGCTTACGCCTCGCAAAGGACATCTGATGTATTCCTATCAGCACGAAGACGACCAATACCTCGTCGAGGTGGATCCTGCGTTCCGTCAGGACGTCCTGAACGGTCTCGCCGTTCGGCCGAGGACGATTCCGGCCCGCTGGTTGTACGACCGAACCGGGTCCGAACTGTTCGAAGCGATTACGGTGTTGCCGGAATACTATGTGACCCGGACGGAGACGGCACTCTTGTCCAGCACCGTCGAAGAGATCGCCGAATTGACCGGGCCCGATCGGGCCATAGTCGAATTCGGATCTGGCTCCTCCACAAAGACGCGGATACTCCTGTCCGCCATGAGGCCGGCCGCATACGTCCCGATCGACATCTCGAAAGATGCCCTTTGGGAAGCGGCGCCCAGGCTGCAGGAGGAATTCGGTGAATTGCCGATACACCCGGTAGAAGGCGATTTCACGGAGACGCTGCGGCTTCCGCCGGCGATCGGATCGATGCCGCGTCTCGGGTTCTTCCCGGGTTCGACGATTGGGAACCTGTTGGCCGCCGATGCCGTCGACCTGCTCCGGACGATGGCGAAGACTCTGGGCCGCAGTTCCATGCTGCTGATCGGCATCGATCGCATCAAGGACCCGGAAGTCCTGGTGCCGGCCTATGACGATGCACAGGGCGTTACAGCGACGTTCAATCTCAACTTGTTGCACCGGATCAACCGGGAGCTGCACGGCACGATACCCGTAGATGCATTTCGTCACGTTGCTGTCTGGAACGATTCAGAAGCGCGCATCGAGATGCACCTCGAAGCGCAACGCGATGTTCACTTCCGGGCCGAGGGCCGGTCGTTCTCCATCGCTGCGGGCGATACCATCCATACGGAGAACAGCATCAAATACGGCCCGCGGGACGCGCTTCTGCTCTTGCGTGCCGGCGGCTGGAACCCGATCGCAAACTGGACCGACCCGAACGAACTCTTCTCGCTGATCCTTGCCGTCGAGGGCGCAGCTCCGTCGGTGCCGCGTCTTCATCCGTAGATCGATCGCCTCCAGAGCCGACGACAGACGTCGGCTCTGGTTCATCTCCGCAGTCTAGCGGTTGAGCTTTTTCGGCCCACTGACGAAGGGACTGTCGCGCGCGTAGAAACGTAGCGGCCACTCGGGTTCGCGCGAAAGTCCAATCCGCGCGCTCACACCGATTTCCAGGGCTTTGTGGTCGTCGCGCGCGAGCCACAACGGCCCCTTCTTGCAGAGATCAATTCCGTCCAGGCGACGATCGATGTCCAGCGCCGCCGCGAGACGACCAGGGCCCCGCACCAGGTCATGTAAATTTTGAATGCCGCGATTGCGCTGCATGAGCGGTATACCCTGCAGCGGCTCAAGCGCCCGGATCAGGATCCCGGCACCGACGCCGGCAACCTCGCTCGACACATTGAGCATGTAGGACGTGCCATAGGCGAAATAGACATATGCATGCCCAGGACCGAGGAAGAGCACACGATTCCGCGGCGTCATGCCTTTATAGGCATGACCCGCGGCATCGCCAATCGGATAAGCTTCGGTCTCGACGATGCGCCCGCTAAGCACGCCTCGCCGCGTCTTGCGAACCACCAGCTTGCCGATCGCGTATCGCGCGAACTCGACCGTATCGATCGGCAGTTCGGATCGCTTCAGCACTCGCAACCCGTCCGTCGCCACCGACACTCCTCAATGCGATCTACCTCAGCGCAACTTCGACGATTTCCATGTCCTGGTCCACCGTGCCGCCGCTCACCCCGACACCGGCTACCACGGCGCCATCACGCACAAGCGGCACGCCGCCGCCCATGGCGCAATATCTGCCCCCGGATAGCCCGACGAGCGCAAAAAGGGGTTGGCCCGGCTGTGCAAGAGCGAAAAGATCCGCGGTCCGCATGCCGACAAGCGCGGACGTGTAGGCTTTCCGTTCCGCGATATCGATCGAAAACGTCGGTGCGCCGCCCATGCGGTGTTCAAGGACGATGTTTCCGTGAATATCCGTGACGCAAACCGCGACGGGCACTTTGACTGCCGCGGCTTTCGCCTCGACCCTGCCGGCAACGTCCTTCGCGAGAGAGAGCAAATCCATAGGTTTTATCCTTCCTGAAGAGGTGTATTGTCAAGAAAAGGCGGCGCGGCCGAATCGCCGCCACGCGAGACGTCAGAATCCGGGATATTCCAAAGCGAATCCCAACCGGGTTTCCACGTCGCCCGGCTTTTGAAAGCCACGGTCGATCAGCGTCTTGATCCTGCGCTGCGTATCCGGCCGCCCGATCGACTTGATGCAGGCGTCCCACCCTTCCGCGATTTCCACATCGGGCGGCAGGCTCGCCGCGTTGACAAGGTTCTTGGTATTGGTGATCGCCCATTTGTCGAACCCGGCAATGCGCGTCGCGAGCGCATCGACAAAAGCGTCGAGCTCGGCATCCGGCAACGACCGGTTCACATAGCCGTACTGCTCTGCCAGATCACCGCTGATGTCTTGCGAGCTGAGAAGCACTTCCAGCGCACGCCCTCTTCCGATGAGCCGCGGCAGCCGCGCCATGGGTCCGCCGCCGGCGACCATGCCGACACCGACTTCCCACTGCGAAAAAATGGCCTGTTCCCGGCTCGCGAAAGCCATATCGCAAGCGAGCGTGATCTCGCTGCCGTTTCCGGTTGCCCGGCCCCGTATCATCGCGATCGAAACAAAGGGCGCGCGCGTCAGGCGCACCAGGATATCCGGCCATGCTTCAAGTCCGGTCGGGCCCTGGGGTATGCTGGTTAAATCTTCGATCTTGGTGAAGAAGTCAGAGTGATTGAGAAAAACGCCTTCGACGGCGCTTTCAAAAATCACCACCTTCACCCGATCGTCACCTTCGAGCTCCGTCACGATTGCGCTGAGTTCCCGGACGAATTCCGGGCCCATGAGATTCAACGGGGGATTGTTGAAGCTCACGCGATAGCAGGCCGGCGTCTTTCGGATCAATGTCACCTGGGCTGCATTTTCTGTCGATTTCACGGCTGCCTCTCTTGCGTTGATGCAGCCTAGGAAATAAGGCCGGAAGCTCATCGCTTCTATCAGACGATGGTATCGCCGGGACCTTGGTATCGGGCGGCGCGGGTGGCCAAGTGTGCGAGCGGGGCCATACGCGTGATTACGACGCGACCCCAAAAAGAGGGATGTTCGTGCCGTCACCGTATTCGCTGCCACAGCATTGTCCCTATATGCACGTTGATCTCGGGTTGAACCTTTTCGCGCAAATGCCGAGCGATGCTGCTGTCGCTATTTCTGCGGCATCGAAACCGATTCCGAGGTATCCCAATCTGGTTCTGACGACAACGGTTCTGGCGTCCAGCCTCGCTTTCGTCGACGGATCAGTGGTCAATGTCGGATTGTCGGCGATCCGTTCGGCATTCGGTGCTGACGGCGAAACGCTGCAGTGGGTGATCAACGGTTATCTCCTGCCGCTGAGCGCTCTCATGCTTCTGGGGGGTGCCGCAGGCGACCGCTTCGGCCGCAAGCGCCTCTTCATTTCGGGCATCGCAATATTTGCCCTCGCATCCGCACTTTGCGCGGCGTCGACGAACATTTCATCGTTGCTATTCGGCCGGGCGATGGAGGGGATCGGCGCCGCGATTCTGCTGCCAAACAGCCTGGCCATATTGGGTGAAGCGTTCGCCGGCGCGCAGCGTGGACGCGCGGTCGGCATCTGGGCGGCAATGGGCGCGATAATCGGTGCAGCGGGACCGGTGTTCGGCGGTTGGCTCATCGATGCCGTAAGCTGGCGCGCGATTTTTCTGGTGAACCTCCCGCTGGCGATCGTGGCGATTGCGCTCGCCTTCGCTTTTCTCGAAAGTCCGCGACCCAGCACAAAGCGCGAGCCGCTCGACGCGTTTGGTGGTGTGCTGGCCACGCTTGGACTTGGAGCGCTGACATGGGGCCTGACGATCGGCGCAGGACGCGCCGGCTGGACGCCTGACGCCGCGATGGGCATCGCTGCGGGAATCGCCCTCCTGCTCGGTTTTGCATGGCTCGAGGGCGTGCGCGGCGATCGCGCCATGATGCCGATGGCGTTGTTTGGTTCGCGAATGTTTGTCGGCCTGTCGCTTCTGACTTTCTTTCTCTATGGCGCGCTCGGCGGGTTGCAGATCTTGCTGCCCTACCTGTTGATCATGAGTGCACACTATTCCACGGCGGCGGCGGGCGCAGCGTTGTTGCCGTTTCCGCTGATCATCGCTGTTGCGTCGCCTTTGATGGGCCGAGTCGCGGGCCGGATCGGTCCGCGCCGGCCGCTCGCAATCGGATCGCTTGTAACGGCGTGCGGGTATTGCCTCATGCTGCGTATCGACGGCACCGGCAGCTACTGGACAACCGTCTTGCCGGCAATTTTGGTCGTCTCGCTCGGTATGGCCGGAGCAGTTGCACCTTTGACGACCGCGGTGTTGGCTTCCGTCGATGCCGCACATACCGGCTCGGCATCGGGATTCAACACCGCAGTCTCGCGCACCGGCTGGCTGATCGCCACGGCGTTCCTGGGCACCGTGCTCGGTGCGACAGGTCCCCAGCTTATCATCGGCAGCCACGTTGCGGCGCTCGCAGGAGCCGCTATGGCCTCCGCCGCCTCGGCGAGCGCATGGCTACTGGTGAAGGACCGGTGAGTTTCAACTCGGTGGCGACAGGACACGACGCATCGCGACTGCAGTGCCGCCGATTCCCGCTCTCGGCGTGCCGCCGCGACAGGCGCGGTCGCCTCGAACTTGGCGACAGCGACTTGGCGTTCCCGTACTTGCTCGGAAAAAGACAACCGGCACGGACGCGGTGTCACACGACGTGTTGATTCATCAAACCGAGGATCAGAGCATCGAAGCTGTATGGCCCGGCGCCGGCAGATATGACGACGATCAACATGAAAGCGTAAAGCGTTTCCGGCAAATAAAGAAAATCGTCGATACGATCGCCATCATCTATCGGCTTGTAGAGCTTGATTCGCTGGTGCCCGGACGTGGCGATGGCGACGACGATGATGACGAGCAGGCCCAGTGCTGCGAGTGGCGCCAGGAGCCCGATAAGGACGGCACCCCCGGCGGAGAACTCGACCGACGGCACCCACCATTGATTGAAGCCCACTGCATGAACACCGAGCCCCTTGAGTTCATTTGCGAACGAACGGTGGCGATCCGGGTTGAACAGCTTGTGAAATCCGGACAGCATGAAAAATGCCCCAACCGCGATCCGGTTCAGGGTGATCGCGAGGTCGGTCCATCCGACACCAGCGAAGAGTAAATCCATCATGGCGAGGCGATGCCGAACAAGGCATCGATTGAATATTTTCCCGCGCCGGTGATGGCCAACAGCAGGAAGCCCCCCATGATGCTGAGGTTCTTATAAAAGTTCTCCAGCGCCTCGAGATGATCGGCGCCTTTCACCGTCCAATAGCGATGCTCGATCAGCGAAGTTCCGAGCGTGTATAACGCCATAAGCGCAGCCGAAGGACGCGTGACTGCGCCGACAGCGACCGCGAACGCAACCGGGAGCTCCATGAAGATCGCGACGAGCGAAGCCAGGACCGGCGTCGGAACACCATCGTGCACCATCTGGCTCACCGTGCCCGAAATATCCCGCAGCTTTCTCAAGCCGAAGATCAGAAACAGCGGCGCGAGAAATAGACGCGCTACAAGGATGACCGCATCGTCGACGTCGCTTGTCATGAGGCTGTCGATCCGTCCCGCTCGCTACTTGTGAAGCAGCGTCTGCCAGTTTGAAGGCGCTGCTCCGGCCGGTCCGGGCGTCGGTTGATCCAACGGATGCGCGCGAGGCGCCCGGAGCTTCGGAGCGGTGAAGAACTCCTTTGTACGATAGTCGTAAAACCAATCTTCACCCGGCTCGAAACTCGCGATGATTGGGTGCCCGGTTTCGGCGTTGTGCTTAGATGCATGCTGGCTTGGTGAGCTGTCGCAGCACCCGATGTGACCGCATTCGGCGCATCTGCGAAGATGCAACCACCATCCGCCAACAGCCTGGCATTCGACGCAACCAATTCCGCTCGGCTTGGCCGCCGGATTGATACCGTCTCTCTCGGACCTCATAAACTCCTCCCGCCGGGCGCGGCGTCCCACTGTTCTCCGAGGCCTTACGCTGCCGTAGTGTGCGCAGCCGATGGTCGACGTGCCGCTTAGCCGTAAGTGAAGTCCGGCTTGCTCTGCCCGACTTCGATGATGTAGCCGTCGGGGTCGCGAATATAGCATCGCGTCTCGCCGTATTTGTCCTTGGGCTCAGTGATGAACTGGGCGCCCCGTTTCTTCCAGAGCTCGTAACACGCCTGAATATCCGCGACGCGGATGTTCATGAAGCTGCTGAATGAGTTGGGGTCGGTAGGGGTGTGGAGCGTGACCGTTGGCTTGTCGGGCGTCGGACCGCCGCCGACGTTCACGATGAGCCACGTGTTCGCGATCTGGATGTACCCGGGCGCGCCGGTCTTGTCGCCTTCGCTTAGAATCTGACCGCCGAAAACCGTTTCATAAAATCGCATCGATCGTTCGATGTCGGCAACGATCAGGAAATGCGCGACTGTAAACCCGTCCTGCGGCGGCATCTTATAAGTTTTCTGTGCAACTTGTACCTGGCTCATGAACGACCCCGATCAATGCCTCTGGTTTGGGAATACTTGCCATCCGATCGGGTTCCCCAATTCTTGCGTGACGATACTTTGGTAGCAGTGGAGGCAGGGAAGTCATCGTGATACCATCGTCCAATAGCATTTTCATCGCATTTGATGGGAACGTGTGTGTCGGGTCGGTGCGCCACCAATTTGGCCTGTCGGTCCGCGCGTTTTCAAATGTCCATCGTGAGAGGTGAGCAATGACCGAATTGTCCGTCAGGGCTTTGCGATACGATGCGTCGGTCGAGGAGATCGCGCCCGACGAAGCCGACACCACAGAAGCGCTCGCCGAGCAGTTTCTGAAGATTGCAGCGATTACCTATCGCGACGGCGGGCATGCGATCCGACCCGTGCATGCCAAAAGCCACGGTCTGCTGGCAGGCGAGTTGTCCGTATTGCCGGATTTGCCGCCGGAACTCGCGCAAGGCCTCTTCGCCAAGCCCCGCGCCTATCCCGTCTATATGCGGTTTTCGACGAGCCCCGGCGACATTCTGCCCGATGACGTTTCGACTCCGCGCGGACTCGCCATCAAGGTCGTGGGTGGCGAGGGTGAACGCCTGCCGGGCTCCGAACACGACACGACGCAGGATTTCGTGCTCATCGTCGGCAAGATTTTCGGGGCGCCGAATCCGAAGGCCTTCCTGCCGTCGATCAAGCTGTTGGCTCCGACCACCGACAAAGCGGAACGGGGCAAGGAGGTCCTATCGGCCGTCTTGCGCGAAACGGAAAAAGCGATCGAGGCGTTCGGCGGCCAGAGCGCAACGATCATGGGATTGGGCGGCTATCCCGAAACTCACATTCTGGGTGAAAGCTTCTTCAGCCAGGCGCCAATCCGATACGGCGACTACATTGCCAAGGTCGGGATTTATCCGGTGTCGCCGGAGCTGACGCGCCTCACGGGCGCGCCGCTCGATGTGAACGGCGTGCGTGACGGCCTGCGCAATGCGGTGCGTGAATTTTTCGCATTAAATGGCGGAACCTGGGAATTGCGGGTTCAGCTCTGCACCGATCTTGAGACCATGCCGGTCGAGGATGCGACAAAGGTCTGGCCGGAAGACAAGAGCCCTTATGTCGCAGTCGCGCGCATCACTGCCAAATCGCAGGATCCGTGGAGCGAGGAGCATTACAATAAAATCGACACCGGCATGTCGTTCAGCCCGTGGCATGGGCTTGCGGCGCACCGCCCGCTGGGCGGCATCATGCGCGTGCGCAAATTGATCTATGAACGATCAGTCGCGTTCCGCGGCAGCCACAATGGCTGCCCGATGACCGAGCCGTCCGGACGCGCGCTGCGATAATCGAACTGTACCGGGTCGGTTTCGGCTCGAAGCAAATTCGGGCGAATTGGTGTCATGGCTTTCGGGACCAACCGGCAATGGGGAACGGGCGCGATCTTCACGATCGGCCATTCGACGCATCCCATTGACGAATTCGTCGGCATGTTGCGAGCCTATGAGACCGAAACTCTGGTGGACATCCGGACCGTGCCCCGCTCGCGGCACAATCCGCAGTTCTCGCAGAATGCTTTGATGCCATCGCTGGAATCCGCCGGCATCGCCTATCGCTACATGAAGGATCTCGGCGGGCTGCGTCATGCCGGGAAAGATTCGCCGAATACGGGGTGGCGCAATCTTTCGTTCCGCGGCTACGCCGACTATATGCAAACCGCACCGTTCAGGAACGCGATCGATAATCTGGTTGTGCTGGGAACGCAGGCCCGCAGCGTCATCATGTGCGCGGAGGCGCTGCCCTGGCGCTGTCACCGGTCGCTCGTGGGCGACGCACTCGTTGTCCGTCACATACCCGTGGAGGATATCATGTCGCCGCAGAAATCTTCACCGCACAAACTGACGAGCTTCGCGCGTGTGACCGGCACGCAGATTCTCTATCCACCGGAAACGGCCGAGGCCTAGACGATGCTGGACACGTTGCTGGAAGACATCCGCGCCTGCGCGCATTGCGCAAAGGACCTGCCGCATGCGCCGCGGCCGGTTCTGCAGGCACATAAGGCCGCGCGCCTTCGCATCATCGGCCAGGCCCCCGGCCGTAAAGTCCATGAAAGCGGGGTTCCCTGGAGCGACAAATCCGGCGAACGCCTACGCCGGTGGCTCGGAATGACTGAAGAGGTTTTCTACGACCCGAAAAAAGTCGCTCTCATTGGCATGGGACTCTGTTACCCGGGAAAAGCGAAATCCGGCGATGAACCGCCGCGACCGGAATGCGCACCTCGTTGGCATGCAAAGCTGAATGCCGGCCTGCCGGAGATCAGACTGACGCTTCTTGTCGGCCGATATGCGCAGGCACATTATCTCGGCCCGCGTCAAAAGCGCACTCTCGGCGAAACCGTGCAAGCATGGGCCAAATATCTGCCGCTGGGTTATCTTCCGCTCGTGCATCCCTCGCCGCGCAATCAAACATGGCTCAAAAGGAATCCCTGGTTCGAGACCGAATTCGTGCCGGAATTGCAGCGGCAGATCCAAGCGTTGGACTTGGAGACGTTCGGCACCGGCTAGCTTTTAATCCTGGCAAGGGCTGAGCCCTTGTGCATCGCGATGTGATCGGTCTTGTCGCTCGCGATCTCATATTGCGGGTCGTCTTCGCTCGCGTGATGCGTATAACCTTTATAGTCAACATCCTCGGTGTGCACGTTGATGATCCTGCCGGTGACATGGCCGGCTTCGGAATTCCACGCGACATGATCTCCGACCTTGAATTTGCGTGTCATACAATCCTTCTCCGCAATCGAAATCGCTCCGAGCTCAGATTTCCGAACGCTGCCATGCCGTGATCGTCAGGCCACGGGCCGCATCCACCACTTCGTGCTGTGGATTGTCGAGCCCGTGGTCCACCAACACGGCTTCCGGCGCGCGCGAAGGCACGCCCGGGAAGATCGGGAGTCCGCCCGGAAGCCGGACATTGGCCACGCGCGACAGATAGAACACGTCGTAGAGATCCAGGAAAAATTCGAACACGCGTGGACCTCCGATCACGGCGATGCTGCGATTCGGCGCGGCAAACTCGGCCAGCGCCTTTTCGAACGGCGCGCCCTCGGGGTTCCAGTAAACCTCCCTGCTGTTTGACGGCACGGGAGCGATCGTGGAAACGCGTCCGGTCACAATTATCCGGCGGCGTGCTGACGAATGCGATAGCTGCTCCTGCGAATTTCGCCCATTTACCACGATGTCGACCGCATCCAGTCCGCTCTCGAAGAAATGCTGGTCGGCGTCGACTTTGAGCGGGGGCGGTATATTGCCTTCGGCGTCGGTCAACATGCCGTCTTCAGAGACAATCGCATATGCCTCGATATGAACCAGCGAACGCATCATGGGAACTTTCCAATCTCGCAGCCGGACGGCGCCGACTTATCAAGCAGTGTTTTCCATCCGGGCTTCGATTTCGAGGCTTTCCAGATCGCGAGCGATCGACGCGACGGCGAGCGTGCGACCGGCACTCCGATATTTCAGAAGGCAATCTTTCGCCTTGACGTCGCCCTCGACCGCGATGTCGTCCCACCGTTCCGCATGGCCGATATAGTTGATTTGCACGTCGTAATGCTGACTCCAGAAGAACGGCACGGCATCAAATTTCTGACGCCGGTTCAGCATGTTTTGCGCGGCGACCTGTCCCTGGCGCTCGGCCACCACCCAATGTTCGACGCGAATGCTTTGTCCGGAATGGGGATCCGTCCAGCGCGCAATATCGCCCGCGGCATAGATATTCGGGATGCTGGTCTGGAGGTATTCGTTCACGAGAACGCCGCGATCCATGGCGAGACCCGCCTGCTCGGCCAAGGTCAGGCGCGGTTTCACGCCGATGCCGGCGACGACAAAATCGGCGTCGAGCGTTCCGCCATTCTTGAGCTCAGCCTTATTGCCGGCGATGGCATTGACCGTGTTTTCGAGGTGAAAAATCACGCCATGTTCTTCGTGCAAGGTACGGAGAAAATCGCCCATATCGGATCCGAGAATGCGTTCCATCAAGCGCTTTTCCAGCGCGACCACATGAACTTCGATGTTGCGCGCACGCAGTGATGCAGCGACTTCCAAACCGATGAAGCTGGCGCCGACAATGACGGCGCGTCGTGCACGCATTGCCGTTTGAATGATCGCCCGGCAATCGGCCATAGACCGCAATGTATAGACGTTGGGCTGCTCGCTCCCCGGAACGTTCAGCCGCACGGGTTCGGCTCCGGTCGCCAGCAACAGCCGATCATAGGCAACCTCGAACCCGCTTGCCGTTACGACGTGCTGCGATTGGGTGTCGATCGAAACCACGCTGGTCGAGAGGCGCAGATCGATGTTGCTGTCCTTGTAGAAACTGTCCGGCTGTAGCGGCATCCAGCCTTCCGGCGCGCTGCCGGCCAGATAGTCCTTGGAGAGATTGGGCCGGTCAACAGGTGGATCCGCGTCGGCGCTCAGCATGACGATGCCGCCCGTGAAACCTAGCCGCCGAAGCATTTCCGCCGCCGCGTAACCTGCCGCCCCGCCGCCGACGATGACGATCTTTTTCGGCGCGAAAGGATCATTTATGCGCACAGGGCTCTCCGTCGCGAGCTTCTCCCGCACGAAGATCCGTCCGTCCTTCTGCTCGACGCGCCATGCCGCCAGGGGCGCTATCGCGGGCGCGTACATGGCGTCGCCGCTCCGCAGACTGAAACAGGCATGATGCAGGGGACAGCGGATCGTGTCGCCGACGACAAGCCCGTCCGCGAGCGCTCCGTGATAGTGGGTGCACTGCGCATCCACCGCGAAAAACTCGGCGCCCGTTCTTACCAGCAAGACGTTCTGGTCGCCGACATGACCCAGAAGCTTGCCGCCGGCGAGATCTGCGATGGCGACACCTTGTGCCAGATCGGGGCCGCTGCCTTGGTCTCCCATCGGATACTTCTCCTTCGACCCTGAGCGGCGGCGTCAGACGGCCGCTTCCTTCAGGACGTCAAGCAACTCGCCTTCATCGGTCCAGTTTCCATCAAAGCGTACGCCGTTGATGAATAACGTCGGCGTGCCGTTCACGCCGCTACGCACTCCACTCTTGAAATCAGAGCGCACGCGCGTTGGGACCGCCTTGCCCGCCAGGTCGGCTTTCAGTTTTACCGTATCGAGACCCAGGCGCCGAGCATGTTCGACGAGATTGTCGGGATCGAGAGTATCCTGATTTTCATACAGCGTGTCATGCATCTGCCAGAATTTGTCCTGCAGCGCGGCGGCCTCTGCCATTTCCGCAGCACCCATCGCGAGAGGATGCATCTCGGTCAGCGGGAAATTGCGGAACACTAAGCGAAGCTGGGGTCCCATCTTATTCTGAATCCGCTTGATGATCGGATAAGCTTCGCCGCAATACGGGCACTGATAGTCGCCATATTCGACCAGCGTGACGGACGCATTGACGTCGCCTTGCGAATGATCTTCCGATCCAATAGGAGGATTGAGTTTGGACATCAGTTTGTTCCTTTCTTGTCGTGTGAGAGACCTTCCAGCGCATCGAGAATTCCGTCGGCCCCCGGGTTGACCGCAACCGGCGAGACGTAGCTCCAGCGAATGACCCCGTCGACGTCGAGCACGAACAGAGCGCGCTCGGCGACCCCGATCTTGTCGTTGTACGCGCCGTAAAGCCTTGCGACCGAGCCCTTCGGTTCGAAGTCGGCGAGCAGCGGAAAATGCAAATGCCGGTCCTGCGAGAAGGCGAGGTGACACCACACACCATCAACGGAGATGCCCAAAATTTCCGCGTCGAACTTGCGGAATTCCGGAAGCACTTCATTGTACAGCGCCATCTGATCGCCGCAGACCGGACTCCAGTCCGCGGGATAAAAGACGAGGATCACGGGTCTGCCGCGAAGATCGTCAAGCGAGACCGCCTGATCCGGCGTCGCCTGCAGCCGGAATCCCGGTGCGCGGGTTCCTGCGGAAAGTGCCATCACTGTCTCCTTTCAGTTCCATCGCGCCCTTCGGTCCCTCGACACCTCCCAGGCCCAAATTCGTGCGACGCGATTCGTGGATGTCCGCGATCTAATGCGCCTTTTTCGCAAACTGGTTTCGGGGATCGTTGGCGGAGTCGATGTAGCCGAGGCCGAGCGGCCCGATCGCTGTGACCTGCGTGATGTATTCCCCCGACTTGGCCCAATGGAAATGAGGCTGGTCTCCCGGCAGAACGATCACGCTGCCCGGCGCGAAGGCCGTCAGCTTGCTCTCGTCGAAGACCTCGCCAAGTCCGATATAGAACACGCCCGACATCACCGTGTAGATGCGATCTTCCGGATGTTTGTGCGGCATCATCTTTACACCCGACGGCAACTTGACCCTGATCGTATAGGGTCCGGGTTTGCTGGGATCGCCAACAAGAATGGCCAGGCGCACTTCGGGTGGATAGGCCGGATAAGGCATCCATTGGATATCCTCACCATGAATCGAATGGAATTTGTCTTCGCCGGGTTGGTGGGTCCGGCCCTGCGCCGGTGCAGTCTTTATCGTCTGTGCCATGTCATTTCTCCTTCGTTGAGAGATCGGGTCTCTGGGTTTCGCGCCGTCGGCGTTCAATTCTCCTGGCGCAGTTTCGCGACATCTTTGGCGGCGATGCGGGAGGGAACCGCACCGAAACGCGCCACGACATAGTTCGCCACTTCGGCGATCTCGACATTCGAATAAGCGCCCCCGAACGCGGGCATGAATGCTGCCTTGCCCGGCGCTGTCCGCTGCGTGCCGTTGAGGACGATCTCGGCTACGTTGATCGCCGACGGATCGTTCACGGCGCGCGCACCGGTCAGAGTGGCCATGGGCGTAACCGAACTCACACCCGTCCAGTCGTGACAGCTCGCACATGCGCCTTCGAAGATCTGCTTTCCGTGCGGATCGTAGTCGGCAACGACCCCTTCCTCGTGCGAAGCCGGTGCGGGCGCGGTCTTCGGCGTCGGCAAATCCGGTGTCGCAATTGCGGGCACGCTGCGGAGATAAACAACGATATCGTCGATGTCGCCTTTCGCCAGATAAGTGAAGCTGTTGTCGACAGCCTTACCCATCGGGCCAGCCGCAGCGCCGAGACGTTCGGCATGACCGATCGCGAGATATTGCACCAGTTGGGCATCGCTCCAGTCGCCGACACCGCTCGTCCGGTCCGCCGTAATATTGTAGGCGCGCCATCCGGCCTGCGTCGCGCCGGCGAATTTCCGTCGGTTGTTCAACGACTGGAACAGCGTGCGCGGCGTGTGGCATTCGCCGCAATGTCCGAGGCTTTCCGCGAGATAGGCGCCACGATTCCATTGCACGCTCTGCGACGAATTTGGCTCGAACCGTTTGTCGCTGTTGAACAGGAACGACCATATGCCCATCAGCCAGCGCTGATTAATCGGAAAGACGAGCGAATTCGGGGGAGCGACGGCGTGAGCGGGTTTGAAGCTGAACAGATAGGCTTTGATCGCCAACGCATCAGCGTCGGTCATCCCTGTAAGAGATGCGTAGGGCATGGCGGGATAAAGATACTTTCCATCGCCTCCGACGCCGCGATGAACCGCTTTCAGGAACTTTGCGTCCGTCCAGGCGCCGATTCCGGTGTCCCTGTCAGGCGTGATGTTGGCCGAATAGACCGTGCCGAACGGCGTGACGAGCGCGAGACCTCCTGCAAACGGCGCGCCGCCCGCTCCCGTGTGGCAGGGCTGGCAGTCGGCGGCACGCGCCAAATATTCGCCGCGCCTCACAAGGCTCGCGGAGCGAAGCGCGGGCGGAACGCCAGTCGGATCACTGCCGCGATAATCGTCCAGTGCCACCGGGCTCCCTTTTGTAAAGTCGAACGGGCCGGGCCCCAGCGCGATCCAAAGGAATCCCGCCAGGAGAACAGCCGCGACCGCAACGACACCGACAATTGTGTAGCGCCACAGGAGGCGAAGATCGAAGAACCAGTTCATGACGCCTTCCTCCCCGCCAGAACATCGCGATCGAATGGGAGCCGGCGCAGAGGAATGCCAGTCGCCGCATAGATCGCATTGCGCAGCGCGGGCGGCGCAGCCGTCGCGCCGGTTTCGCCGATTCCGCCCGGGGGCTCGCCGCTCCTGATCAGATGCACATCGATGGATGGCGTCTGATCGATACGCAGCATGCGATAATCGTTGAAATTGCTCTGCTGCACGCGGCCATTGGCAATCGTGATCTCGCCATAGAGCGCGGCCGTCAAGCCGAAGATCAGCCCGCCCTGCAGTTGCGCGACAATAGTATCGGGATTGACCGCAATACCGGTATCGACCGCGCTCGTAATGCGATGCACGAACACCTCGCCGTCGGGATCCACTTCGACTTCGGAAATGGTGGCAATGAAGCTCGCAAACGAAACTTGCACGGCCACGCCCCGCCCGGTTCGCGGGGGTAACGGCTTGCCCCATCCGGCCTTCTGCGCCGCGAGGTCGAGCGCGGCTTTCAGCCGGGGAGTCTTCCTCGCAAGCATCGGAAGGCGGAAGTCGATCGGGTCCTTGCCCGCCTTCCTCGCCAACTCGTCGATGAAACTTTCGATCGCAAACACGTTGTTGTTGGGTCCCACGCCGCGCCAGAAACCCGTCGGGATTTCGGGCGGCTCGTGGCGCACGAATTCCACCCGCATATTGGGAATGTCGTAAGGCTCGTCGATCGCGCTGTCGACGCCGTCGATGTCTACTCCGTGCTGATAGCCCAGTGGAAACCACCGCGCCATGACCGACGACCCGGTGATGCGATCGTTCCACGCGTTGATTTCGCCGTCTTTGAGCGTGGCCGTGATACGGTCGTAATAGATCGGACGGTAATAGTCGTGCTGGATATCCTCTTCGCGGGTCCACACGACTTTGACAGGTCCATCGACCCTTTGCGCGATGCGCACGGATTTCTCCGTGCCGTCGACATCCAGCCTGCGTCCGAAACCGCCGCCAAGAAGCTGGTTGTGTACGGCGACTTTTTCCGGCGGAAGGCCGGTCACTTTCGCGGCAATTGCCTGCGTGCGGGCGCAGACCTGCGTGCCGACCCAGACATCGCAGCCGTCCGGCCGCACATGCACGGTGCAGTTCATCGGCTCCAAGGGTGCATGCGCGAGGAACGGAAGCTCGTAATGCGCTTCGACCGCGTCGGCGTCTTTCAGCGCGCTCTGCACATCGCCGATGGATTTTGCGACGGCGCCCGCTTGTTCGCTCGCCGCCTTGATATCTTGCCAGAGAAACGCGGAATCGATTCGGGCATTCGGTCCCTCGTTCCAGGTGATGTCTAGCGCTTCCAATCCCTTTTTGGCGGCCCACACATGATCGGCAACGACCGCGACAAGGTCGTCGAGCGCAACGATCTGTCGCACGCCTGCGACGGTCCTGGTCCTACTGTCGTCGACATGCCCGACCTTGCCACCGAAAACGGGACATGCCGCGAGCGTCGCGAACTTCACGCCCGCCGGCAGCATATCGATTCCGTAGAGCGCTTTTCCGTTGACCTTGTTCGGGGTGTCGAGCCGCTTGAGCGGCTTTCCGATCAGCTTGAAGTCTTTCGGATCCTTGAGCGGCGGATTGGCAGGCGGCGTGAGTTTCGCCGCCGCGTCAGCGAGTGCGCCGTAGGAAAGCTTGCGGCCCGTCGGCGCATGAATGACCAGGCTGTTCTCGGCGGTGCAGCTCGTAGGCAGCACTTTCCATCGCGCGGCTGCAGCAGCTATCAGGATTGCACGCGCGCCGGCACCGGCAGCCCTCAGCTTATTCCAGAATGCGCGCACGGAATTAGAATTTCCCGTCGCCTGGATTCCGAAAATCGGATTGCCATAAAGGGCATCGCTGGGCGGTGCCGCTTCAACCGCCACCGTTTCGAAGGCGGCGTCGAGCTCTTCGGCGAGAATCATGGAGAGCGATGTGTAGACCCCTTGGCCCATCTCGGCCTGCGGAATGACCAGAGTGGTCTTGCCCGCGCGATCGATCCGAATAAATGCATTGGGGGAAAACGGTTCGCTGGCGAACTGCCTACCAACATTTGCGTTGGCGCCGAGCGCACGCGCGAAAGGTGAATGGAACGCCAGCAACAAACCACCGCCCGCCGCGGCGCCGACGCGCAGCATCGCGCGGCGGGACAGTGTTTCGTGCGGGCTTGAAATCAATGTCTTGGTCATGCCCGCCCCGGATCAACCGTGCAAGCTCGCAGCCGCATTTTTTATTGCGGCGCGAATGCGCACATAGGTGCCACAGCGGCAGATGTTGCCTGCCATGGCGGCATCGATGTCCGAATCGTCCGGGTGCGGCGTCTTCACAAGCAATGCGCAAGCCGACATGATCTGCCCGGACTGGCAGTAGCCGCACTGCACGACCTCGATATCGAGCCACGCCTTCTGCACACTTGCGCCGGCAGGCGTTTCGCCGATCGCTTCGATGGTCGTGATCGCCCGGTTGCCGATCGATCCAACCGAAAGAACACAGGAGCGCACAGCCTTGCCGTCGATGTGGACGGTGCAGGCGCCGCATTGCGCGATGCCGCAGCCGAACTTCGTTCCGGTCAGTCCGAACACGTCCCGCAACACCCAGAGCAGGGGCGTGTCGTCCTCGACGGGCGCTTCTCGAAGCTGTCCGTTAACGATTAACCTGGCCATTGTCCGACTTTCCACATGACCACCGCGCCCAACCGTCAAGTTTTCGGATGCGCCGGTGCGATGAATGACAGCGCGAATACGTCAATGCGCATTGGCCATCTGCGACAACGTCGCGCTCGCAAGCGCATCTTCGATCACGGCCGTTACTTTGTCGGGATGGGACAGCATCGATACATGGCTCGAATTGAGCTCGATCACGTGCGCTTTCATCGTGCGCGCCATAGCGCGCTCGGCATCCGGTGCGATCATGTGGTCCATTTTGGCAACGATGTACCAGCACGGCTTGTCGCGCCAAGCGGCGATCGAGAGTTTGTCGTCGAATGCGCGCGCCGCAATTGGACCTTGCGTGGCCGCAAGAATCCTGGCCTGGGATTTCGGTAGATCCTGGGCGAATTCACTTTCGACGATACCTTCCGGAATCGTCAGAAATCCATCCTTACTGACCACAGCCGCCTTTTGCCACGGCAAGAGAGGGGCACCCTTCCCGAGATCGTTGGCGGACATTCCGACGTCCGGCGCCAGCGCTGAGATATAGACGAGTGCTTTGACCTTTGGATCGTCGCCGGCTTGGGTGATGACGGCGCCCGCCCAGGAATGGCCGACAAGAACCACGGGGCCTTTCGCGGCCTCGATTGCGCGATCTGTGGCGGCGACATCGTCGGCGAGCGACGACATTGGGTTTTGCACCGCAACGACGTCGATCGATTTCCTCTGGAGGTTGGCGATCACCTTGTTCCAGCTGGAACCGTCGGCAAACGCTCCATGCACGAGGATTACGGTAGCGGCAGCGGCAGCGGCGAGATGGGCAGGCATGTCATTCTCCCTTTAGTGTTGAAAAAAGGTTGCCGACTTGCGGCGAACGGGTTGGCGGAGACAAATGGGCGTCGAAAAAGCCGCGAATCAGCAACGCGATTTCGTCAAGGCATTCGTCCAGTGCAAAATGGCCGCCGTCCAGGATGCGCACTTCCGCATCGGGCACACATTTGCGATAGGCGAATGCGCCATCAATGGCGAAAGACGGGTCGTATTTGCCCCAAAGAACCAGAAGCGGCGGGCAATGTCGGCGCAACCAGTCACCCCATTTCGGATATGCGGCGACGTTTGTCTGGTAGTCCCAGAACAAATCGGCCTGAATTTTTTGCTGGCCGGGACGCGACAATTGCGCGAACTCATCCAGCCATGTGTCCGGATTGTAGCGCTCCGGATGCGGGCTCGAACCGATGTGACGTTGCCGCGCGCCTTCCAGCGACATAAAACCCGGAATGACCTTTTCTTCGTAACCCACGCGATCTTTCCAGTAGGCTTTGCGGATATCCCACGCCGGGCCAAGGCCATCCTCGGATGCGACTGCATTTTGGACGATGATCGCCTTCACCCGCTCGGGATTCGCAAGCGCTAAGCGGAATCCGACGGGGCCGCCATAGTCCTGCATGTAGAGGGCATATCTCTCGAGCTGAAGTGCGTTTGTGAATTTCTCGATCACCATCGCAATATTGTCGAACGTGTAGGGGAAATTTTCGGGGGAAGGCGCTTCGCTGAGTCCGAAACCCGGATAGTCGGGCGCAATCAGGCGAAAGCGATCGGCGAGCAGCGGCAGCAGCGTGTCGAACATGCGTGACGATGACGGATAGCCATGTAACAACAACAACGTCGGAGCATCGCGGGGGCCGGCCTCGCGATAGAAGATGTCGATTCCGCCGATCGACACCGCTTGGTATGCCAATGTCGACGAAGCTGAAGGTGACACCAGCACCCCAGACCGGCTGTCGCGGGTTACCGCTTCGCTCCATGATTCGTTCAGTTGCGACATGCCGGAAGCCTCAGAGTGACTGATGTGCCGCAATTCGCCGCGCTTTCGATTTGAACCGAGCCGCCCGCGCGACGCGCAAAATCGCTCACCATCGCAAGCCCGAGTCCCGTGCCGCGACCGGGCGGTTTTGTGGTGAACAGGGGCTGGAAAGCGCGCCTCGCCGTCTCCGCCGACATCCCGCGGCCGGTATCGGTCACCCGCACAACGATGGTTGCGCCCTCGTCGAAATCGCCACGATAAGCCTGAACGCGAACCGCCCCGCCATTCGGCATCGCATCCTTCGCATTGATGACCAGATTGAGAACGACGCTTTCGAACTCTCGCGCGCAGCAAAACACCGCCGGAAGATCCTGGTCGAGATCGAGCACGACACGAATATCCGGACCGGCCGCCCAGCATATGGGGAGTTTCATCGAAGCCAGTACAGAATCGAGATAGACGGCTTCGTCGACCGCGTTGTCGGTCCGCGAGACACCGAGCAGCTGTCTGCTGAGCGCGCTCGCGCGGTCTACGGATTGCAGCGCACCGCTGATAAAGGGCGCCACATCGACGAGTGCCGTCTGATCGAGCTTTTGCTCGATGAGATGAATCGCGGAACTGACCACCTGCATGAGATTGCGGAAATCGTGGACGATTCCCGACGTCATGAGTCCCAAAGCTGCCAGCCTGACCATGTCGCTTTCCGGGCGTTCGTGACGCGGGCGGTCGACCGGTTCAAACTCATTGCACATATCGATCATACCCATTGGTAAGCCCCTTTACGGCGCATTCGAGTCAATCGAGCGCGCGGGCAGTGATGCGGCATACAACAGGGTAATGATATTGAACGATGGTATCGCCGATACTTTGAGAGGAGCACCGCGGGTTATGATAGTTCGTTCATTCCGGATTCTTCTCTTCAACGTTGCGAAGAGTGAGCATGATCGACCTGAGAAGAGCGGGCGGCTCGTCGATCCGAGGCGATTCCGCAAGCCGTGAACCCTGTCCAGGCCCCGCGCGACGCAGCTGGGGTCGCCAAGTTTTTGGGCGAACCACCAACGACGAAGTTGACGAGATTATCGGCGCCTCGGGGTGCAAATCAAAAGTGGTCGACGTCGACGATCGCTTGCGCAAACGCCTCCGGAGCTTCCTGGGGCAGATTGTGCCCGATGCCGCCCGTGACAATCCGGCTCGCATATTTGCCCGAAAATTTGCTGGCATAGGCGCCGGGATCGGCGGGATGCGGCGCGCCGTTTGCGTCACCTTCCATGGTGATTGTGGGCACGGTGATCGCCGGCGCGGCAGCCAGTCTTTTCTCGTACTCGTCGTATTTCGATTCGCCTTCGGCGAGCCCCAGCCGGTAACGATAATTGTGGATCACGATGTCAACGTGATCGGGGTTTTCGAAGGCGGCGGCGCTGCGATCGAACGTGGCGTCGTCGAAATCCCATTTCGGCGAAGCAATCTTCCAGATGAGCTTTGCGAAATCGTGCCGGTATTTGTCGTAACCGGCCCGGCCGCGCTCGGTGGCGAAATAGAACTGATACCACCACTGGAGTTCGGCACTCGGCGGCAGCGGCGCCTTCTGCGCTGCGGGATTTGCGATCAGATAACCGCTCACCGAAACGAGGCCCTTACAGCGCTGGGGCCATAATGTCGCGATAATGTCGGCCGAGCGCCCGCCCCAATCGTAACCGGCGAGGATCGCTTTCTCGATCTTGAGAGCGTCCATCATGAGGACGGTATCGAGCGCGACCGCGGATGGCTGGCCATTGCGAACGGTATCGCTTGAGAGAAACGATGTGGTGCCGAAACCCCGCAGATACGGCACGATCACCCTGTAGCCCCTCGCCGCCAGCAAGGGCGCGACATCGACAAAACTGTAGATGTCGTATGGCCAGCCGTGCAGCAGGACGACGGCGGGACCGTCCGCCGGTCCCGCCTCGGCGTACCCGATGCTAAGATCGCCGGCATTGATCTGCTTGAGCGGAGCGAACGATGTGTGGCCCGCCGGTTTTGGCGTCTGCCGCTTTGACGGCCCTGCCGCTTCCGCATCGGTAAGAAAACCCATTCCGAGCGGCACCGCCGAGACGATCATCGCTGCGGCCCCAAAAAAGTCCCGTCGTTGTTGATCGACTTCATCGAGCGTGCCTGTGGTATCCATCAAGGATTCTCCGAGGTTTAGAATGATCGCGTTGGCGCAACTCCGGCTCGATTTATGCGCGGAGCGATCGCATCGAAGTGCGAAGGTCCTGGGAGAACAGTTCGGGCTGTTCCCAGGCCGCAAAGTGTCCACCCTTGGGAAGCTTGTTGTAGTAGATCAGATGGGGATATGCCCGCTCCGTCCAGCTCCGCGGCGCGGTATAGATCTCGTCTGGATAGGCGCTTACTGCGGTCGGCAGCGGCACGCCCTTGGGCGCGAAGAACGCGAGCTTGCTTTCCCAATATAGACGCGCCGACGACACCGCTGTATTCGTCAACCAGTAGAGCGTGATGTTGTCGAGAACATCGTCGCGCGAGAGACCTTCTTGCCCTCCGGCGAAGACACGCGCGATCATCGCCTCACTCGCCGCATCGTGATCGAGCATCCAGGCGGCCAGACCGACAGGTGAATCGGCAAGCGCGTACAGCGTCTGCGGACGGTTCGCCATCTCCGACGCATAGCCGACGCCATGCTTGTAGAAGAAGTCGAGCTGGTCGTATGCGCGTCTTTCGTCAGGCGAAAGACCACCAGGCGCCGGCCCGCCAGCCGCGAGATCCTTCGCAATATCGTCCGGGATCGTGGCCGGCATGTTCGTGGCAATGCCGACCAAACCCGCCGGCGTTTGCAGCGCCATCTGCTCCGTGACAGCGTTTCCCCAGTCACCGCCCTGCGCCACGTAATGCGTGTATCCGAGGCGCGTCATCAACACGGCCCAGGCTCGCGCTATGCGTTGGGGATCCCAGCCGGTCGCCGTCGGTTTGGCGGAAAATCCATGACCCGGCAGTGACGGAATCACGACATCGAACGCATCCGCAGCACTCGCACCATGCGCCGTCGGATCTGTGAGCGGTCCGATTATCTTCAGCTGCTCGATGATCGAACCGGGCCATCCATGCGTGATGATCACCGGCAATGCATTCTGATGCTTCGAACGGACGTGGATGAAATGGATGTCGAGCCCGTCGATCTCGGTGATGAAATTGGGAAGTGCCTGCAGCCTCGCCTCGCATTTGCGAAAATCGTGCTGCGTTGCCCAGTAATCGGCCAAGCTCTGCATCGTCGCGAGCTGCACGCCCTGCGACACATCCGGAACCAGTTCGCGCTCGGGCCACTTCGTCATTTTCACCCGTCGGCGCAGCTCGGTCAGTTCCGATTCCGGAAATCCGACGTCGAACGGACGAATGGCGGTGTTGTCGGTCATGCTGCCCTCCTTTGGAGCCGGTGATGCAAATTGCGTTGCGGCCAATGCCGGAATTGGAAGCAGCGATGCGATGATGCTCGCTGCGCCGAAGGTGAGACCCTTGCGTCGGCTCATTGGCCCGCGAAGGTTCTCCAGCGGATCTGTTTTTTCGGACATGAGAGACTGACCCCGTCTTCGATGCGAACGGCGCGGCGCACGACGCGAAGCCCATCACAGGCCAAAGGTCGTCGCTCGACGGAAGTGAATCGATTGGACGTAGGTATCGCCAATACTTTGGCATCGGGCGGTTTTTAAACCGGGGGCCCACCAGGTCCGCCGGAGCCGCAGTCCCGGCGCATCGATACCAAAGTACGATGGACGGCCTTGCCGCAGCGGTGGAAGGTCGCGAATGGGTGTCATGACGAACGGCTCGGAATGGGGGGCGGTCTGTGAGCGTGGTGCCTTTTGGGGGCTGCGTTCCCGACGGTGTCATGAACACAAACCGGCGGTCCGGGAAGCACATCCTAGATCCCCCGCAAGGCGGACTTCGTCAAGACCGAGACATCGCCAAGTCCGGCCGATTTCGATGCCTCTCAAAAACTCGGCGAAGCAAACGCTGATCGCATCATGAGGAACTTATAATGGTCACGCGTTCGCTCGTATCGGTCGTCGATGACGACGAATCCGTGCGAGAGTCTTTACCGGATCTGCTGAAGGAGTTTGGGTTTGCGGTGAAGACGTTCTCTTCGGCGGAAGAGTTTCTGGCCTCGCGTTTCGTAGCCAGGACGGACTGCCTGATCCTCGATATCGCAATGCCCGGCATGTCGGGGCCGGATCTGCAGCGGGAATTGTCGCAGCGGCAGCGCAAGATTCCGATCATTTTCATCACTGCGCAGCGCGACGAGGCAATCCGGCCGCAAGTCCTCAAATCGGGCGCCATCGAGTGCCTGACCAAGCCGTTCAGCGACACCGCGCTGCTGGAGGCATTGAACATCGCGTTTCAGGTAAAATGAACTTTATTTGGCGGAATTGCACGCGTGGTGCATGGAGGTATAGAAATGAGCACAGCAAGCGCTATTGATCGCCAATCGGGGTCTACGCGGATGCCGCACGCCACGCCAGTCGTTTTCGTCGTCGACGATGATATTTCCGTGCGGGAATCGCTCGAGCTGATGATCCGCTCGGAGGGCTGGAAGCCGATCACGTTCGCGTCTGCGCAGGAATTTCTCGCGCTGCCCCCCGTTCTCACGCCGAGTTGTCTGATACTCGACGTGAATCTTCCGGATCTCAACGGACTCGATCTTCAAAAGAGAATAGCCGCCGACCGGGTGGACATGCCGATCATCTTCATCACGGGTTACGGCGACGTGCCGACGTCCGTGCGAGCCATGAAAGCGGGAGCCGCCGAATTTTTGACGAAGCCGTTCAACGACGAAGCGCTGTTGAATGCCTTGCGAAGCGCCATTCAGCGAAGCCTTGGGGCGTTGGAACACGAAACGGAATTGCGCAACCTGCGCAAGCATTACGAAATGCTCAGCGGCCGCGAGCGCGAAGTCATGGCATTGGTCGTTTCCGGCCTTATGAACAAGCAGGTTGGCGGCAAGCTCGGCATCAGCGAGATCACGGTGAAGGCGCACCGCGGAAACGTGATGCGCAAAATGGAAGCCGCATCATTGGCCGATCTTGTGAATATGGCTGCCGCACTTCAGATCGGCAGGCCCGGCACATAACACTCTAGAGTTTGGGCGCGGAGGGGGAGAATGGCAATCAGGTCAAAAAAGGCCGCAATTCGGACAGCGGTGATGTGCGTAGCGCTGGGCGCAATCCCGTTGGCGGCGGCCGGACATGCGCTAGCGGCAACTGCCAGTGAGGGAGCCACGGAGATCGAGGAGGTGGTCGTCACGGCACAAAAACGAGTTGAAGACGTACAAAAGATTCCGATTGCCATTACCGTCATTTCGGCTGCTCGACTTGAGCAAGGCAATATCGATCAGCCGGTAAAACTTCAGTTCAATGTGCCGTCGATGACCTTCGGCAACGACTATGGCTACAGCTTTATCACGCTGCGAGGTGTCGGTAATGACGACACATTCCTGGCCGAACCCGCTGTCGCGACCTACCAGGACGGGGTCTATACCGGCGCACTCGTCGCCGAGAGCCTGCCGTCGTTCGATCTGCAGCGGGTCGAGGTCCTGCGCGGTCCCCAAGGGACTCTCTACGGACGCAACGCCGACGGCGGGGTAATCAACTACATCACCAAGGACCCCAGCTTCGAGCCCGGTGCGTACGCCTCAGCGTCCTACGGCAACTACGACGCGACAGGGGCCGACGTTGGTGTGACGGGCCCCATCGTGGCGGATAAGATCGCGGCAAGGTTCAGCCTGCACTACAGCGATCACGAAGGATACTATGACAATATAGCGACGAATGAATGGGACTACGCGGACCGAGACATAAGCGGACGGGCTTCCATCCTGCTACAGCCGACGGATCACTTGAAGATCATCGTTCGTGGCGACATGGCGCACGACCAGAACAACGACGCCTTCGCAATGTTTCATGAAACGGGGCTGGACGGGTTCACCGACGACACCCTTCCGCTTGGCGTCTTCTCCGAGCCGGCGTCGTACTTTACCTCCCATCCCGGCTATCTGTCGCCGTCAGACATCGCCAAACTCGGCGGCGGCAGTATCGCGAGCTATTATGGCCTGGTTCAGCCGGGCCCCGCGGCTCCCAACCCCTTCACAACCGAAACGCTCGCCAACGGTGCGCCCAGCTCCTTCAAGACTGATTCAAACGGCGCCAGCGTCACGATCGATTGGGATGCAGGATCGATCGAGACAAAGTCGATCTCCGCCTATCGCTTCAATCAGCTCTACTTATACGATGATTCCGGAGCCGTTTCCGACCCGACCGCGGATTCTGTTCCGTATATTCAAAATGATACCCAACTTACGCAGGAATTTGACGTCTCAGGCAAAGCGTTCGACGATAAACTGGACTGGCTTATCGGCGCATTTTATTTACACGACGATGGGTATGTGGCCTCAACCGCTTACTTTCCGAATTTTGGCGAATTCGAAGAGCTTGTGACGAACATCGCGAGCCCGTCGGGGTCGCCGTACGCATACAATTTGAACGTCGCCAGTCTCGTGGGTTTGAACCAGCTGCCTGGCGTCATACCCAACAGCCTCGACACCGTTGTCGTAAGCGGTCCCGGTTTCGGCGGCTCCGGTTCCGTGACCGCAGGGCAAAGCAATACGTCGACCGCCTTTGTCAGTTTTCTGCAGCGCCAACAAAGTCAATCCGTCGCCGGCTTCTTCCAGGCCACCTACCATATTACGGACACGCTGCGGGTGACTGGCGGCTTTCGATTCACCCAGGACAACAAGACAGCTGACCGTGAATTTCATAGCAACTTTATCTGGGATCTGACCGCCCATGGCCTCTACGAGGCGGTGCAGGCTGGCTTGCTGCCTCCCAGCGCCTACTCGCCATCCGCCATCGCAGCAGCGGCGTCAAGCCTTTGCCACACAACCACATCCGCAGCGTGGAGCGCTCCGACCGGTATGATCGAGGCTGACTACGACGCGGCTCCGAACGTGCTCACCTACGCGAAGACCTCCTGGGGCTACAAGGCTGGCGGCATGGATCCGACCCAGTGTCACGATGTATATAATCCGGAATATCTGACGGACTACGAAGGCGGCCTGAAGGCGGTGTTCGACGATGGTCAGATCCTGACCAATCTGGCCGTGTATTACTATGACTACACGAATATCCAGTTCACGACTTATGTGGAGGCTGGATCGGAAATATTGAACGCCGGCTCCGCAACCGCTTTTGGAACCGAGCTTGAATATCAGATCCAGCCGCACGCATTGCGCGGTTGGGAACTGGATGGTTCTGCGTCCTTTGAGGATTCGCACTACGGCGCGGGCTGTTTCGGCGATCCCGCCAATCTCGATGGCGCGGCCTCCCTCCCGCTGGGCGCGAACGGCTTGCCGCCATCCCAATGCCCTTCGGGGGTGCTTCCAGTGGCCCAGATCAAGGGCAACGAGCTTATCCGCGCGCCGCGCTGGAAAACCAACGTCGGGCTGCAGTACAGCGCCGAACTCGGTGCGACGGGAAATCTGCTGACGAGGGTGGAGGCGGCGTGGACGGACACAATCTACAACGATGTCTGGAACGGCAGGATTCCAGATCTGGGCGATTGGACTCAGCCTGGATATTGGATACTGAATGCGAGAATGGTGTGGACGTCTATGGACAAGCGTTATTCGGCAGAAGTGTTCGGAGAAAATCTGACGAACAGTATCTACGCGACCAACCGTTCGGGCTTCGTTATACCGCCAAGCGTCTATAACGTCTCAGGTCAGCTTGGCGCGCCGCGGATATTTGGCGTCAAGTTGACCTTGAGGTTCGGGTCGGCCACAGGCTGACGGGCATTTGAGACGGGCGCCCGTGGCGAGGCCATCTCGGTCCTGGTCGTGCCCCGCTGCCGCTCCGGGGCTTCTGCCGCGCTGGTCAGTGGTAGATTCACGCCGAGGGGATTGCATATGGCGGTTCTTATCGTGCACTCATCGATCAATGTCCGAGGTCGTTGGCGGCTTTCTCTCGTTGTGAACGAGCACGTGTTTTCCTGACAACATGAGGTTTCTCGTGGTCGAGGATTCGGAGTACGTGTTGGAGCCGCTCCGCAGGAGGGCGGAGTTTACGCTCTACCGCGGCAGAAAATGTGGCGACCCGACGCCGATCCTGGCGTTGGCGGTCGCCGCTGACCAGGCGTCGCCTCAGAGTCTCCGTCGGCTGGAACACGAATTCGCGCTGGCGAGAGTACTCGATGCGGGCTGGGCGGCACTGCCGCTGGCGCTGACCCGCCACCAAGGGCGAGCGCTCCTCATTCTCAAGGATCCGGGTGGTGAACCCCTCGATCGGGTCATCGAGCAGCAGGCCGGACACCCGATCGATTTGACTCGCTTCCTGCGCGTTGCCATCGGTTTGGCGGCTGCACTTGGCCAAGCTCACCAACAAGGCCTCGTTCATAAGGACGTGAAGCCCGCCAACACGCTTGTCGACGACTTCGGTCGCGTATGGCTCACCGGCTTTGGCGTCGCCTCCCGGCTCGCGCGCGAGCGCCAGTCGGCGGAGGCCCCCGAGATCATCGCCGGCACGCTGGCCTACATGTCCCCCGAACAGACCGGGCGCATGAACCGCTCGATCGATACGCGCAGCGATCTCTACTCTTTGGGCGTCACCTTGTACGAGATGCTTACTGGCGTCCTTCCGTTTGTTGCCGCCGATCCTTTGGAATGGGTCCACTGCCACATCGCACGTCACCCGGACGCGCCGGCGGATCGCCGCGCGATCCCGGAACCGTTGTCCGACATCGTCATGCGGCTCCTCGCCAAGAATGCGGAGGAACGCTACCAGACCGTCGCGGGTCTGGAAGCCGATCTCCGACGGTGCCTGTCGGAGTGGCAATCGCGCGGTCGCATCGATCTTTTCCCCCTGGGCACCGAGGATTTGTCGGACCGATTGCTGATACCCGAGAAGCTTTACGGGAGGGAGCGCGAAGTCGATGCGCTGCTCGCGGCGTTCGACCGGGTGGCGACGCACGGCGCCGCCGAATTGGTGCTGGTATCAGGGTATTCCGGTGTCGGCAAATCTTCGGTCGTGAACGAGTTGCACAAGGTGCTTGTCCCGCCACGCGGACTTTTCGCCGCCGGTAAGTTCGACCAGTACAAACGCGACGTGCCCTACGCGACGTTGGCGCAGGCGTTCCAAGTGCTGGTGCGTCAGATTCTGGTCAAGAGCGAAGTCGAAGTGAGCCATTGGCGGCGCGCCCTTCTGGAGGCGTTGGGGTCGAATGGCCAGCTGATGATCGAACTCATACCCGAACTCGAATTCGTCATCGGCAACCAACCGCCAGTGGCGGAACTGCCGCCGCAAGAAGCGCGGGGCCGTTTCCAGTCGGTGTTCCGACGTTTGCTCGGCGCCTTCGCCCGACCGGAGCATCCTCTGGCGTTGTTTCTCGACGATCTGCAATGGCTGGATACGGCGACTCTGGAACTGCTGGAGCGCCTCGTTACCGATCCGAATGTGCGGCATGTGCTGCTGGTGGGCGCCTATCGCGACAACGAAGTCAGTTCGTCTCATCAGCTGATGGGGACACTGGCCGCGATCCGCGAAGCAGGAGCAAGGACGCAGGAAATTGTGCTGGCGCCGCTCGGGCTCGATGACGTCGAGCGGCTCATCGCCGACGCCATGCACTGCGGGCTCAACTTCGCCGCTCCTCTGGCGCTATTGGTCTACGAGAAGACCGGCGGCAATCCCTTCTTTGCGATCCAACTCGTTACCTCTCTGGCCGAAGAAGGGTTGCTCCGATTCGATCGGGATTCGGCCGCTTGGGTGTGGGACTTGGATCGGATTCGCGCCAAGGGTTACTCCGACAGCGTGGTGGATCTCATGCTGGGAAAGCTGCGGCGATTGCCCGACATGACGCAGACTGCTCTCCAGCAATTCGCGTGTCTCGGCAATGCTGTCGAGATCGCTACCCTGAATGTGGTCTTCGGACAATCTGAAGAGGTGATTCACACCGCGCTTTTCGAAGCCGTCCGCACCGGGCTGATTCTTCACCTGGAGGGATCATATGCCTTTCCCCACGACCGCATTCAGGAGGCGGCCTACGCGCTTATCCCCGAAAGCGAACGCACGGGCGCGCACCTTCGTATTGGCCGGGCGCTCCTGGCGAGCTTCACGGCAGACGCCCTCGCCGAACATCTGTTCGATGTTGCCAGCCAACTCAATCGAGGCTCGGCATTACTGACCGATCACGACGAGAAAGTGCGTGTGGCCGCAATTAACCTGAGAGTCGGACGAAGGGCCAAAGACTCGGCGGCTTACGCCTCCGCGCTTGCGTATTTCCTGGCCGGAATTGCGTTGTTGGACGAAACGGACTGGACCAATGAGTACGCGTTGACGTTCGGCCTGTGGCTCGAGCGCGCAGAATGCGAGTGTGTGACGGGTGATTTCGACACCGCCGGACAACTGATCGATCAGCTATTGCAGCGTGCCGCTTCGAAACTCGACGAGGCCGCCGTCTACCATCTGAAAGTTCGGCTCTATACCTTGAAGTCAGAACCCCACGAAGCTGTAGCCGCTGCGCTCACCTGCCTGCGGCGGCTGGGCATCGACATGCCGATGCATCCCACCCAGGATCGAGTCCAGGCCGAATACGAAACGGTCTGGAAAACCCTTAATGGACGTCCGATCGAGAGCTTGATCAATCTGCCTCTGATGACCGATCCGGTATTACAGGCCGCCATGCGGGTGTTGTCGGAGATGAATAGCCCAGCCTGGTTCATCGACATTGGTCTGTCTGAGTTGCTTAAGTGCCGCATGGTGAAGCTCAGCCTTGAGCATGGGCTGAGCGGGCCTTGCTTATCCGGCTTTGCCACTTGGGGACTCACCCTTTCAGGGGTCCTCCACCGTTACGGTGACGGTTATCGTTTCGCCAAGCTCGCATGCGATCTTGTCGCGAAGCATGGCTTTATTGCAGGTCACGCGAAGGTTTACAGCGCGACTTCGGTGGCTGCCAGTTGGGCGCAGCCGATCGCCGTCGCGATCAATTTCGCTCGAGAGAGCACTCGAGCAGCCGTTGAGACAGGTGATACGCTCTACGCTTGCTATTCGATGTTCATACATAACGCACTTCTTCTCACGCGGAACGATCCACTCGATGCGGTGTGGCGCGAGTCGGAGACGAGCTTGGATTTCGCCCAGAGAGCCAAATTCGCCGATGTCGCGGGCATTATTGTTAGCCAGCAACGCTTTATCGCGACGATGCAGGGCCGGACCGCGACCTTTTCTACCTTCAGCGATGCCCAGTTCGATGAAGCCGCGTTCGAGGCTCAGATCACCGGGGGCCAGAGGCCCATGACGATCTCCTGGTATTGGATCGTCAAACTGAAGGCCCGGTTCCTGTCAGGCAATTATGCCGAGGCGCTGGCGGCGGCCGACAACGCGAAGCCGGTGCTTGGAGACACTTACGTTGTCCAGCACCTCGACTACTTCTACTACACCGCACTAACGATGTCGGCGCTTTATGAAGCCGCGGGGACCGATCAGCAGCAGGCGTGGCGCGAACTGCTGATGACGCACCAGGAACAACTGCGCGAGTGGGCCGAAAGCTGCCCGACGACTTTCGCCGACAAGCACGCGCAGGTGTCAGCCGAGATCGCTCGTCTCGAAAAGCGAGACGCCGATGCCCTGCGTCTGTACGAGCAGGCTATCCATCTGGCCCGCGAGAACGGTTTCGTTCAAAATGAGGGCTTGGCCCACGAACTTGCGGCGCAATACTGCCTGGCGCACGGTCTGGAAACAGCCGGCTACGCACATCTCCGCAATGCGCGCAACTGCTACGAGCGTTGGGGCGCTCACGGCAAGGTCAAGCAACTCGGCGAACGGTACCCGCGCCTGCGCGAGGAGCGACCCTCTGCCTCTTCAGCCGCAATCGGCTCGTTGGTCGGGCAGTTGGACGTCGAGACCGTCGTCAAAGCATCGCAGGCACTTTCGAGTGAGATTATCCTTCCCAGACTGATCGAGCGGCTCATGCGAATCGCGCTGGAGCATGCCGGGGCCGGGCGGGGGTTGTTGATCCTCGTTCGGGACGGTGCGCTGCGCATCGAAGCGGAGGCCACCACCGGCCGCGGCAAGATCGAGGTTGCGCTTCGACACGCAGAGGTCGCGCCATCCGATCTACCTCAATCCGTGCTTCATTACGCGATCCGCACGCGCGAGCCCGTACTGCTGGACGATGCCTCGTCCGACGACGTCTATTCCAGGGACAAATATGTGCGGCTGAAGCGCTCAAAGTCGGTCCTCTGCCTGCCAATTGTCAAACAAGCGAAGCTTGTCGGCACCCTATATCTGGAAAACAACCTGACGCCGGGTGTGTTCACGCCGGACCGGGTTGCCGTGCTGCAGTTGCTCGCTTCGCAAGCCGCTATTTCGCTGGAAAAAGCGGCCCTCTATGCCGATCTGCAACTCCAAGTGGGACTGCTGCAGCATCTTCCTGTATCCGCCTGGACGCTCGAGCCTGATGGGACACCAGATTTCGTAAATCAAGTTTGGCTTGAATTCGCCGGTCAGACTCTCGACTTCGTCCGGTCGCATCCAGAGGCCTGGATGACCGCGGTCCACCCCGAGGATCGCGAGACGGCGGCCAGGAGCTTTTGGGAGGGCGTGCACTCGGGGCAGGGTTTCGCCATGGAAACGCGGTCACTCCGCGCTCGGGACGGGACATATCGGTGGCACCTCAATCAAGCTGTGGCCTTGCGCGATGCCGAAGGAAAAGTCCTCAAATTCGCCGGTACGACCACCGATATCGACGACCAGAAGCGTACCGAAGAGGCATTGCGCCAGGCACAGAGCGACCTCGCACGCATCAACCGGGTGACAACCATGGGAGAACTGACGGCATCACTGGCACATGAAATCAGTCAACCGATTACCGGCGCCATCACAAACGCAAATGTCTGCCTACGAAAGCTCGGGCACGATAATCCGGATCTCGATGACGTACGGACTGCAACTGCCAGAATTCTAAGAGACGCACAACGTGCTGCCGAAATTATCGACAGGATCCGCTTGCAATTTGAAAAGGGTTCCGCGAAGCGAGAGGCCCTCGATGTCAGCGAGATTGTTCGCGAGACGGTCGACCTCCTGCGCGCCGAGGCGAGGCGATATAACATATCGGTCCGGACCGAGTTGGCAACCCACCTTCCTCGGATCGTCGGAGATCGCGTGCAATTGCAGCAGGTCGCGATGAACCTGATCGTCAACGGCATCGACGCGATGAAGGACGTCGATGGTATACGAGAGATGGTCATCAGGTCGCAGCGATCTGAAGACGAGCAGATTCTTGTGTCCGTCAGCGACACCGGCATTGGGCTTCCGCCGCAGCAGGCGCAAAAGATCTTCGATGCGTTCTTTACGACGAAACCCCACGGCACTGGTATGGGGCTTCGCATCAGCCGGTCGATCATTGAGTCGCATGGTGGGCGCTTGTGGGCAGTCGGCCCTTCAGGGCGCGGCGCAACATTCCAGTTCACACTACCCGCCGGGCAACACGCCTAAAGCTCGAAATAGCCGCGCTTCAACGCAATCGTCACCGCGTGAGTCCGATCACTGGCGCCAAGCTTGGACAAGATGTTGCGCACATGCCCCTTGACGGTGTCCTCGCTGATCGAGAGACGCTCGGCGATGATCTTGTTCGAGCATCCGGAAGCGACGTGTTTCAGCACTTCGATCTCCCGCGCTGTCAAAGAGTCGTCCATGGCATGTTCCGCCAATTCGGATGCGACTTCGGGCGGAACGCGACGCTGTCCCGCATAGACGGCCCGGATGGTGTCGAGCAGATCGCGGCGCAGCGTGGCCTTCATCAGGTATCCCATCGCGCCGGCCTTCAGCGCACGTAGCGCCTGCACGTCACCGAGATAGGTGGTCAGAACGATGATGCGCGCGATCGGATGATTTTCGCGAATCTTCTGAATGGCTTCGATGCCGTTCATGTCGGCCATCCTCAGATCCATCAATGTGATGTCAGGCCGGTGCTTTTCGAACAGTTCGATGGCCTGCCTTCCGGTCTCGGCTTCCGCAACGAGAACCATGTCGGGTTGTGTGCCGATCATGGTCGCCAAACCCTCGCGCAGCACGGGATGGTCGTCGACTGCAAGTATACGAATACGGCGAATGCCCTCCGGCGACATAAAAACCCTTACTCCCCGCTTATTCGAGAATCTGCGCACGCTCCGGCAGATACAGGAGCATCGCAGACTCGCGCGGCCTAGGCACCCCCCTTTCGAGCTATTGAACCCACGGTTCCTTGCTTTAGCTTGTCGGGATAGGCCTGATCGAAGCGAGCGTCCCGTTCCGATGACAATCTGCGCTCCAACTGCCCGCTCCGTGGCTCGTGCCTTCGCAGCGGCAATGTTGCTCGCCTTTAATGTTGCCTGTGTCGGTCACGCTTCGGCAGATGAATCGACTCTCGTCGAAATGGATCACAAAAGCTGGCTCGCGCGAGACGGAGCACCGCAGGGCATCACGGCGCTCGCGCTGGCGCCCGATGGCATTCTGTGGATCGGGAGCGAAGGCGGTCTGTTCAATTTCGACGGGCACACGTTCAACGCGTTCGTACCTCGACCTGGCGAACCGGACCTGCCGCCGGGCGCGGCGAAAACCATTTTGGCAACGCGTGATGGCGCTATTTGGGTTGGATTTCGCTATGGCGGGGCGGCTCGCATCTTCCAGGGGCACGTAAAGATTTTCACGCAGGCAGACCGGCTGCGGCTAAGCCACGTCGATGATATTCGCCAGTCGTCGGACGGCGCGCTGTGGGCGCTACATCGACAGACGAATTTGATCCGGTTCGGCACCGATGGAACCTGGCATGTGCAAACCACGCCGCTTGGCGATTCGGGTGGGGCGATCCATGACATTTTCATCGATTCGTCGGACACGCTCTGGCTCGCACAGGGCGGACGCCTATACCGGCGTCCCCTCAATCAATCGAAGTATTTCCCGACGGAAGCACAAGCGGACTGGATGTTCGGATTCGCCGAAACACCCGATCACGGTCTCTGGGTGAATGACTCGATAACAAATGCGCCAGGCCACCCGACAGGCCGGACGCAGCATGTCGACCGAAACGGCAAGCTTCTGGCTCAGCTTCCGTACGACGACAATGTGTATGACATCCTCTACGCGCCCGACGGCGCCCTCATCGTGTTGCCCACTGGAGAGGGGATTTTGCGATTTTCCGCTCCGGCACTCACGGACCGTGCGCTGCTCGAAAAAGAAGTCCGCGACGATATATATGACCAAAAAAAGGGCCTTTCCTCCGACTCGCCCAGAGTGCTGTTGTTGGATCCGGATGGAAATCTGTGGGCTGGTGGCGAACGGGGACTGGATCGGTTCAGGAAGGCGCGACTCGTTCCCTTTATTTTAAAATATGGGATCGCAAATCCATATCTCTGCGCCGGAAAAACCGGTGACGTTTGGATCGTTGCCGGAGGAACGAAGGAGCAAATCTATAAGGTATCCGGCCCATCGACCAAGTCATTCCCCGATCGTGGGCAGATCTACACGCTAAACTGTGGGCCGGAGGGCGACACATGGCTGTTGTCGAACAATGGCATTTTCAACATCCATGCCGATCGGGTCACGTCCATTCCCTCGATTCCCGGAACGCATCCATTTGACACGGATCAGGTTGTCGCCGCCCCGGATCACACGTTATTTGCGTCGGTGTCAGACCGGCCGGATTCTGATGGAATTTGGCGATATGCCCAGGGAGGTTGGACCAGGCTCCCCGGCGCCAGAAGAGACCTTCCCTCGCCAACGATAGAATATGTCGATTCGGCGGGCCGGCTCTGGACAGGGTATCGCGACGGCGTGATCGGTTTGCCTCTCGAAGGCGGCGGACGATTGCTGTTGTCCGGAAATCCGGGCCTTGGCCCTGTCTTCGCCATCCTTGAAACCTCGCACGGACTGTTTGCCGGCGGCCTGAATGGATTGGCGGTGCTGCGCAACAACCGATTCGAAGTGCTTGATTTCGTGGACCGCGTCTCCTCGCGCGGCGTTGGCGGGCTTGTAGAATCCGCCAATGGCGATCTGTGGCTGAACGCACTGCGCGGTGTCGTCCATATCCCCGCTGCCGAATTGCAGGCCGCGCTGAAGCACCCGCAATACAAGATGAAATCGGAACTCCTCACGGAGGGTGATTTCGTCGGAGCCATCGAATTGAAGCCCGGGAAATCGACAACAGCGCGAGATGCCGAGGGTAAATTGTGGTTCGCCACGATGAACGGCGTATTCCACATCGATCCCGGACAACAGAATTCCGCAGCCCATCTTCCGATCATGTCGATCAAATCCATCGCGGCGGACGGAGCGACACTCGATTCAAGCGGAACGGTCGGCCCGCGGCCTCAATCTCTCGACATCCAATATCTCGGCGTGAATCTCACGGCGCCGGAAGACGTGATCTATCGTTATCGGCTCATAGGTCTGGATACCTCCTGGCAGGACGCCGGTCACCGCTCCGTGGCGATCTATACCCACCCGCCACCGGGGACGTACACATTCCAGGTAGCTTCCTCGAACGACGGCAACACATGGACTGAGCCAGTTTCATCTGCGGGCATTGTCGTGCTCCCGAGCTTCTATCAGACCAAATGGTTCCTGGTGCTTTGCGGAATCGCGCTGATGGCCACGATCTGGTTCCTTGTCACGTTGCGGGTTCGCGCCGTGACGCGCGACGTCAGGGCCCGCGCAGAAGAGCGCGCCGACGAACGCATTCGAATTTCGCGGGAGCTGCATGACACATTGCTCCAGAGTGTCCAGGGGTTGCTGCTGACATTCCACGTCGCCGCACAAAAGATTCCGCCGGATGAAGAGTCCAAGAAGCTGCTGGATAGCGCATTGTCGACCGCCGACCGGGTCATCATCGAAGGAAGGAACCGGGTCAACAGCCTGCGCTCGGAACATCTGACCGATTCGGAGCTGGCCGGCGCGCTGGAAAATGTCGGCAACGATCTCAGGATCGACGACAAGGTCGCATTCTGCGTGATCCGCGAAGGGGTCGATGCGACCTTGCATGCGCATGTTGCCGACGAAGTATTCTACATTGCGCGCGAAGCCCTCACGAACGCGTTTCGTCACTCCGGCGCGTCGGAGATCATCCTCAAGCTCGCGTACGGACCCCGATATTTCAGCATGTCGTGCAGAGACAACGGCCGCGGCTTCGACAGTGGCGACAATGAGAAGTCGGGACATTGGGGTTTGACGGGAATGTCGGAGCGCGCAGAAAGACTAGGTGGAAGGCTCAACCTCCGCACCGAACCGGCAAAGGGCTCTGAAGTCCTGTTCGTGCTGCCGTCTTATCGCGCGTACAAGAACCGTTCCCGTTTGATGTTCTATTTGCGCGCCTTTCGCCCGTCCGAGCGGGACCCGGCAAAGCTTTAAGAATCCCGCGATCTCATTCGCGGCTCGCTCGATCCTTGCGTCAGTTTCATGACGGACCATTCCGACAGGCCCCCCGATATGACTATTGAGGCGACACCCGATGTTGGGATGCGCCGAGTTTCTCCTGAATATAGCGTTAAAGGGTCGAGGCGATTGGACGCCAATTTCGGGCCAATCCGCCGTACGGGGCGAAGTTTCTCTTTGGAGGGAATCGTCATGGGATCAGCAGGCAGGTTTGTTCGAGAAACAGCATTGACAGCGGGATCGCAGTCTCCCGTCGTGTATGTCGTCGACGCGGATATGTCGGCCAGAGATTCACTGGAATCGATGGTTTGTCGCGAAGGCTGGGAACTCGCGGCGTTTTCATCCGCCCAGGAGTTTCTTTCCCATCCATGGGCTTTTGCGCCGAGCTGTTTGGTGCTCGATATTGCGCTTCCGGACATCAGCGGACTCGAACTGCAACGGCATATCGCGGCCGCGAGGCGGGATATTCCCGTTATCTTCGTTACGGGTTCGAGCAACATCGCGATGGCCGTGCAGGCCATGAAGGCCGGAGCGATCGAATTCTTCACAAAGCCGTTCGAGGGCAAGGACCTGCTTGACGCGATTCGCTGCGCGATCGTAATAAGCCGAAACGCACTTCGCCAAGAGGCCCAGTTATGCGCGCTGCGTGAGCGCTACGAAACCCTCAGCCGTCGCGAACGGGAAGTCATGGCGTTGGTCGTATCCGGGCGAATGAACAAGCAGGTCGGCGGCGACCTCGGCATCAGCGAGATCACCGTAAAGGCGCATCGCGGCAGGGCGATGCAAAAGATGGAAGCTGCCTCCCTCGCCCATCTCGTGACGATCGCGGCAACGCTTGCTGTGGGCAGCCCACAGAGCGAAACGCGGGCGGCCTGATAGATTTTCGACCATGGACTGTGCACTTGCGTTATGTGAGGCGTGAGCTGGGATTCAATTCGTCGCCGCTGCACAACTATTCATAATTGTTGATTATCGATAGTTCTGAAGACACCGGTCGCCATGCGGATGCGATGTCAGGCGAAGACAAATTGGGCCAACTTATTGGTCGTTTGCTGACGGCCGATTGCAGCTCAATGCATGCTTAGGATGATTTAAATCCGATCGTGCCATGCGTGCCGTCGCAGAAGGGTTTGTTAGCGCTCCCGCCGCAGCGGCAAAGCCTCGCATTCGAAAGCCGCGCAACGACGCGGCCGGTGCCGCTGGTGATTTCGAGATTGCCGCGTACCTGCAGCGGTGCGTCCGGTTCGGGTGCGATTGCAAGCGGCCCGTCGCGAACCGATAGCATCTCGGCCTTTCCGGTCGGCGGTTCGCCGGTTGCCGAAAATCCGATTTCGTGATGCGAGCCGTCGCAATAGGGCTTGTGTTTCGACGCGCCGCAGCGGCACAGCGTGGCGCGATATCCCGCCGCTTGACCATCGAGGCGCATGTCCGCATGCACGGCGTAAGGTCCCGCCTCGCGAATTGCGAGCAGATTGACGGGCGGCGGCGCCTCGTCCGGTTTTCCATCCTTGCGCTTGTAGCGGATCGCCCCGGAGGGACAGGCATGCGAAATCTCAACCAACCGGTCAACGTCGATCGCATCCGGATTGATCCACGGACCTTTGACATTGGCGAGGAAAACGTTCGGCGCGCCGGTGACGCAGAAGCGCGCGTGAATGCACTTTTTCCCCTCGTAGATCAAAGTGAGCTTTTCGCCCTCGATGAAATCGACACCGGCGACGTTTTTCGGTTCGGGAGGCGAGCCTCCTCGCGCCGGCGCCGATTGCGTTGAAGCTCCCGGCGCCCGTTGCGGAGGTCCGGATTCGACCTGCGCTCCATTCGGATCGAGCGAAAACCAGCTCTCCGCACGCCTGGCAAGGTCGTCGAGCAATCGCTCGGCTGATATTGCGCGCGCGTCGCCTGTACCGGCAATCTGCTTGGCGGCGGCGAGAATTTCCCCGAACCGTTCGACGAAGAACCGCCGTGCTGCGGGGCCCCGGGGCAGAGCGGACGCATCCCGCAATGTCGTGAACGACACGCCCGCATTGCACTTGGGATTTGAGGGTCCGATCGGAAGCCTCGCGGCGCGCTCGGCAAGAGGCGCAAAGGCCCGCATCAGTCCAGTGGCGAGATCGACCGCGAGAGCCTTCTCCGGATCCGGCCTCGGCACGCCATAGGAATAAGCGAGCAGACGCAACATGAGGCCATAGATGGCATTCGCAACGTCGACCGTCTCAGCCGCCTCCTCGTTCTCTATCCAGATTCGACCCTCGGGCCGGACGGGGCGGCGCAGCAGCGGGTTCCATGCGGCAGGGAACGCCGGCTCGAAATCCCGATTGTCTTTCTTAAGCCGGATCAGTTCCTCGCGAATCTCGATGAACCGCTGAAAATGAGACCCCGCAGAAGTCGCCGGTGCGCCCTCGCCCTGCTCCACAATCGCTTTCAGCGCCGCCGACGCTGTCTTAAGGCAAATCACCGGCTCGACGCCGGTGATATCGACCTCGTCGGGCGACAGCTGCAGATGCGGATCGCCGCAAAATGCGATAGCCTCGCCATGGCGCTGCGCAAATTCGCGTAAATTCGCGTCGAGAGCGATGTAGAATTCTCCCACGGTTTCATAATCGAGCGGCATCGGCGTGATGCGGGGCGCATCGACACCGCGCTTCAGCCGAAATTCCGGCTCGAACCCGTTGCCGTCGCGCTCGTCAGCGGTCATCGGTCGTTCGAGATAAATGAAGTGCTGCAGCACCTCCGGCGTGAACGGCGCAAGCTTGACGACGATTCCCGCGGGCACCTTGCCCGGGCTGAGCGGAAAGTTGTCGCGGGTGAAAGGCGGCGAAACACCCAGCGCCGACGCAATGTTCCACACCGCGGTCAGGTGCCCCATTTCGTCGAGGGCAATAGCGATAATTGCGCGGCGCCAGCGTGCGACTGCTTCGCCTTCCTGCTCGCTCAGGCCTTCTTCCGTGCCGCTTTTGAGACTGAAGGCGGCATAGAGATAGGTGCACATCAGATCGTGTTCGAGTTCGGCCGCCTCGCACAGCGCATGTGCCAGCTTTTCGCGCGAGGGCAAGGACAGGGCCGCGACCATTGATACTCTCCGTGTGTTTGACGTTTTTACAGCCGGTCGAGCTTCTTTACCATCGCTGTACGAAAATCAAACCATTCTGACACCACCAAGTGAGACGGGGTGGCCCGATCACGGGAACCGTACGTCCCATTGCGCGACCCGCCAATTCCGGAAAGGCTTTGGGGCAGCCAGAGACTGTCGGCCGAAAATCTCCGCCGGTGTGCAATGTCCTTCAGCAGAGACAACGCTTCACGCTCCGAATGCCGCAAGAACGGGGCGCTTTCGCGCCAGAGACGAAAAGTCTGCGTTCGGATGGAGTGATTGGTGGGCGCTGCAGGAATCGAACCTGCGACCCGCTGATTAAGAGTCAGCTGCTCTACCAACTGAGCTAAGCGCCCGCAGGCGGAATTTCCGCCGAGGGACCGCGCCTATAGCAGAGGGTTTCCAACCTGTCCAGAAAGGCGAAAACGTCTAAATAATCCCGCCGGAGGAGCGCGGGATTTCCACCTGGCGGTGGACGTGGACCGACATCAGGAGGCCGAATCCGAACATCACCGTCAGCATCGCCGTGCCGCCATAGGAGATGAGCGGCATCGGAATTCCGACCACCGGAATGAGCCCCATCACCATCGCCGCGTTGATCATGATGTAGAAGAAGAAATTGAGCGTGATACCCATCGCGAGCAGGCGGCCGAACTGGCTGCGCGAGGCCATTGCGATGCGGATGCCATAGAAGATGACGCTCGCGAACAACAGCATCAGCGCAACGCAACCCACGAAGCCGAATTCCTCGCCCAGCGCAGTCAGGATGAAATCGGTTTCCTTTTCGGGCAGGAAGTTGAGCTGGCTTTGCGTGCCCTGCCCGAAGCCTTTGCCGGCGAATCCGCCCGAGCCCATCGCGATTTCCGCCTGGCTGATATTCCAGCCCGCGCCCAGTGCGTCGTTGGCGGGATTGAGAAACGTCATCACGCGGCGTTTTTGATAATCGTGCAGCAGGAATTGCCAAGCAATCGGCACGGCCGCCACAACGCTCGTCACTGCCGGAACGATCCACCACCAGGACAATCCGGCCAGGAACAGAAGCGAGCAGCCATCCGCCATCAGGATCGTGGCCGTGCCCAGATTGGGCTCCATCAGCACGAGCACGGTCGGCACCGCGATCATCGCGAGCGGAATCGCAAGCGCGAACGGCCGGGATACGTCTTCCACGCTGAGCCCGTGCAGATAACGCGACAGCGCCAGCACCAGAGAGATCTTCATCAGTTCGGAGGGCTGCAGCTGCAAGGGACCGAGTTCGATCCAGCGCTGCGCGCCGAGGCCCACATGTCCCGCGACCGTCGTCGCCACAAGCAGAAGAAGCGCCAGCCCATAAGCGGGATAAGCCAGGCTCATCCAGATACGGATATCGACCAGCGCAACCGCGATGAGCACGATGAAACCCACCGTGAAGCGCTCCATCTGCGGCGCAGCCCAGGGCTGGAACTTCCCTCCGGCTACCGAATAGAGCATCGCGAAACCGACGCAGGCGACCATGGTGATGAGGACGACGAGACCCCAATTGATCTCCAGCAGCTTCTCGCCGATGGAGAGCGTGCGTCGCGCAGCCGCATAGGGTCTCGAACTCATATGGGCGATCCGCCATTGTCCGCGGCGTTGACGGGATAGGCCGCCGGCATATTGACGGGATCGCGCTGCTGCGTGAACAGAAGGATGTCGCGCGCCATCTGCACATGGGGATGCGACGTCACCGCACCATGCTCGAGCAGGATCGATAGCGCATATCGCGGCTTGTCGGCCGGCGCATATGCGATGAACAACGCGTGGTCGCGCAGGTTCCAGGGCAGTTCGTCGTTCTTCTTGACACCGGCCAGATGCTCTTCCTTGCTGATGCGTCGCACCTGGGCCGTGCCTGTCTTACCCGCCATTTCGAAGCCGGGATTGGGAATGCGCCAGGCATAGGCCGTGCCGCCGGGTTCGTTGGTGACGGCATTCATGCCGGATTGCACGGCCGCCAGCGACGCATCGGAAAACTCCAGACGCTTGAGCTGCGGACGCTGTTCCACATTGTGGCCCACCATGCGCACGATGCGCGGCACCACCTGATTGCCGCTCGCCACCCGGGCCGCCAGCATGCAGAGCTGGATGGGAGTCACCAGCACATAACCCTGGCCGATGCCGGTGTTGAGCGTTTCCCCCTGCTGCCACGGAGCGTGAAAGGTCGCTTCCTTCCAGGCGCGGCCGGGGATCACCCCTGCCTTCTCGCCGGGGATTTCGATATGCGTCAGATAACCGAGACCGAGCTTGTGCGCGCCCAGCTCGATCGCGTCGATTCCAATCCGCCGCGCCACTTCGTAGAAGAAGACGTCGCAGGAGGCCGCGATCCCGCGGTGCAGGTCGACATGCCCATGTCCGCCCCTTTTCCAGCAATGGAACACGTAATTGCCGAACTGAAGCGAGCCGCTGCAATTGACGCTGAAATCCGCCGGCAGCAATCCCGAATCAAGCGCCGACAGCGCCACAGCCGGCTTGAACGTCGAGCCCGGCGGATAGACACCCGACAAAACCTTGTTGATCAGCGGATCGTGGTCATCGGTCATGAGACCTTTCCACTGCGCGGGTGTGATGCCGACATTGAACTCGTTGGGATCGTAGCCGGGTGTCGACGCCATCGCGATCACGTCGCCCGTCGCCACATCCATCACCACGCAGGCCGCACTTTCATTGCCAAGTCGCTGGGCCACGAATTTCTGCACTTCGTTGTCGACGGTGAGATAGATGTCGGAGCCCGCCACGCCAGGATCGCGGCCCAGTTCGCGAATGACACGGCCATAGGCATTCACTTCCACCCGGCTCGCGCCAGCCGTTCCGCGCACCTGTGAATCGAACTGCTTTTCGATGCCGCGCTTGCCGATACGAAATCCGGGCAGGTCGAGCAGCGGATCGTCGTCGTTGACCTTGTCTTCCGGCGAGACCGCCGCGACATAACCCAGAACATGGGAGAGCTGGTCGCCGAACGGATAATTGCGCGTCTCGCCCACTTCAGGCTGGATGCCGGGCAGATAGGGCAGATGCAGGTTCACCCGCGCGAACTCGTCCCAGGTGAGGTTTTCCGCGACTGTCGTGGGCACGAAGCGTTTGTTCTCGGAGATATCGTGGAGAATGCGCTCGCGATCGCGGGGGGTGATGAGAATGATACGGCCGATGGTATCGAGTGCGGCTTCGACGCCTTCCAGCGCCTGCTCAGGAATCAGGTCTACACGGTAATTGCGGCGGTTGGTGGCGAGTTCGACTCCGAAGCGATCGATGATGCGGCCGCGCAATGGCGCGAGCAGTCTCTGATTGACGCGATTCTCATCGGCGCGAGTCATGAACTCTTCGCCTTCGAGGATTTGCAATTGGTAGAGCCGCGCGCCGAGCGCGGCAAGCACGGTCGCAATCCCGCCGCCCATCATCAGGGTGCGCCGCGTGAAGGTCGCGTACCGGCTTTTGTCCTTGCGGTCGAACAGCGGCATCAGAACTCGCTCCGCAACGGACCGACGAGCCGGCGATGGATCAGGTTGAGAAGGGCCGCACCCGGAATGTAGAACAGGATCGTGACCGCGAACTGCACGATCAGCATCGAGATCGGCGGAAAGCGCCAGTAATAGAATGTCGCGATCAGGAACGCGACGGCGCAGGCCGTGAACATCGCAGCGGCGAACCCGATGATCGCGCCGAATCCTGCAAGTCCCGCAAAGGATTCGCGTTGACGATCAACCAACGCGTAGCTCGCCACGAATGCTGCGGCCCACACGCCCGGTGGGCCGCCCGACAGAAGATCCTCCAGAATGCCGATCGCGAACGCGACCCAGGGCGGCATCAGATCGGGCCGCACGAGGCACCAGAAATAGACCGGCATCAGGGCCAGCAGTGGCGGCGGCAGATGGCCGCCGAAAATCGAAATCGGCATGTTGGCAATGAGAGCGCCGAAAATTCCGCAGGCCAGCGGAATCACCGCCGCGAACACGCTCCCAATCGAGAATCCGATCCGGTCATGCATGGGATCACCGATCGTCCGGATCGGCCGGCGCGGTCGCCTGCGGCGGGGCCGGTGTCAAAGGATGCAGCAGCTTCACCGGCGATGAGGTCTGTCCGGCGGTCGAGGCGCCGTTGGCAGCCGTCGGTGCGGCCGCAGGCGGCGCAAGTGGAGCAAGGCCCGCAGCAGACACCGGCAGATCATTCGGCGATGGCGCGGGTGGCTGCTCCGGTGGAGATTTCAGATTGAGGATGCGCACGTCGTCGCTGGTGCCCGCATCCGACAGCAGCACGGCGCGGAAGATATAACCGTCGGCCGCAACCGTCCCGATCTGCAATCCGCTCGGCAACAATCCGCCGTCGCCCGACGTGACGATCTGATCGCCCTCCTTCAATTGCACACCCTGGCCCAGCGTTTCGAGCGTCGGCGCGCCGGTATTGTCGCCCGACATGATCGCTTGAATGTTCCCGGGCTCGACCGCCACGGGAATTCGGCTGTTGAGATCGGTGAGCAGGATCACCCAGGACGTATGATTGCCCGCGAGAAAGATGCGCCCGATCATGCCGCGTGCATCGACCACCGCTTCTCCCGGCTTCACGCCCTGCGCCTTGCCGGCGTCCAGGATCATCGTGTTGAGGAATGGCCGATTGGCGCGGCCGATCACATGCGCGGTGACCGCTCCCAGCGACGGATCGGACACGGCATTGAGCAGAAGCTGATAGCGCTTGAGGCGCTGCTCGAGAACGAGGGCCGCGTTCTGCCATTGCCTGAGGCGCGCATTGTCTTCCTTGAGGCGCAGATTTTCCTGATAGACGTCGAAATAATTGCCGACGCCGCCCGTCCAGTTGCTGACCGCCTTGACGGGGCCGCGCGCCGCTTCGAGCAGCGGCGATGTCCAGTCGGAGAAATAGGCCCGCGCGTGATCGAACAGCGAGGATTGCGCCTTGCCCACCAGAACGAGCGCAATGGCGAGCACGGCGACAATCGCGAGCGGGAGCTGGGCACTGCCCTTTCCCCGCGCGATTTTCCAGGTCCCGTTCGCCATGACTTTACAAGCTCGCTGTGAGGCGCCTCTTTCAGAATGCCGTGGTCAGGATGTGACGCATGCCCTTGGTGTTCTCAAGCACCTTACCGGTGCCGAGCGCCACGCAGGACAACGGATCGTCGGCGATGCTGATGGGCAGGCCGGTTTCCTCGCGCAACACCTGATCGAGATTGGCGAGCAGCGAACCGCCGCCGGTCAACACGATGCCTTTGTCGACGATGTCGGCGGCAAGCTCGGGCGGCGTCGCTTCGAGTGCAACCTTCACTGCTTCGACGATCGCGCTGGTGGGCTCGGCGAGAGCCTCGGCGATATGGCGCTGCGTGATGGTGATTTCCTTCGGCACGCCGTTCAGCAGATCGCGTCCTTTGATTTCAAGGGTGATGCCGTTGCCGTCCTGGGGCGGCGCGGCCGAGCCGATTTCCTTCTTGATCCGCTCCGCACTCGCTTCGCCGATAAGAAGGTTCTGGTGGCGACGGATATAGGCGATGATCGCCTCGTCCATCTTGTCGCCGCCCACGCGCACCGAGCGCGAATAGACGATGCCGCCCAGCGACAGCACCGCCACCTCGGTGGTGCCGCCGCCGATATCGACGACCATCGAGCCGGTTGGTTCCGAAACGGGAAGGCCCGCGCCGATCGCGGCCGCCATCGGTTCCTCGATCAGGTAGACGCGTCTCGCACCGGCCGACAGCGCCGATTCCTGAATTGCGCGCCGCTCGACCGCGGTCGAGCCGGACGGGACGCAGACGATGATCATGGGATTGGCGAAGGAACGCCGGTTATGCACCTTGCGGATGAAGTGCTTGATCATCTCCTCCGCGATCTCGAAATCCGCGATGACGCCGTCACGCATGGGACGGATCGCCTCGATATTGCCGGGTGTCCGCCCCAGCATCATCTTGGCGTCGTTGCCGACCGCGCGGACGTGCTTCTTGCCGCCCCTCGTCATGGTGGCGACGACGGAGGGTTCGTTGAGAACGATGCCCCTCCCCTTCACGTAGACCAGCGTATTTGCGGTCCCGAGGTCGATTGCCATATCGCTCGACAAAAAGCCGAGAAGACCGCCGAACATGCTTGCCCTGCCCGTTCCTTTCCAAAGAGGCGCCTGCAATAACCGTACCCTGAGGAGAGCCCTGCGACATGCCGCCGGGCCACTGTCTCACCGCGCGACGGTTAACGCTTCCGGCGCCTGTTTATCGCGTTTCACCAGTAGCTTGTTGAGCGCATTCACATAGGCGTTCGCCGCAGCGACGAGAGTGTCGGTGTCGGCCGCGCGTCCTGTGACCGTGCGTCCATTTTCCTCCAGCCTCACGCTCACCGTCGCCTGGGCATCCGTACCTTCGGTCACGGCGTGGACCTGGAACAGCTGCAGGGCTGCGGCATGAGGATAAAGTTCTCGAATGGCCTTGAAGATGGCATCGACCGGACCGTCACCCGTCGTGCGCGTGCGGCGATCTTCGCTGCCCACCGCCAGCACGAGTTCCGCGCTCGGCACGACGCCTACGCCCGTTTCGACCTTCAGGCCCTTGACGACGATGCCGTCATGGTCGCGGAGGATCTCGTCGTCCACCAGCGCCATGATGTCTTCGTCGAACAGATGCTTTTTCTTGTCGGCGAGATCCTTGAAGCGCTTGAACGCGTCCTGGATCGCTTCGTCCGGCAGGTCATAGCCCATGCTTTGCAGCTTGTCGCGGAACGCATGACGGCCGGAAAGCTTGCCCAATACCAGCGAGGTTTCCTTCACGCCCACGTCTTCGGGCCGCATGATCTCGTAGGTCTCGACATTCTTGAGCATGCCGTCTTGGTGGATGCCCGATTCATGCGCAAACGCATTCTTGCCCACGATGGCCTTGTTGTACTGGACGGGAAATCCCGTGACGTTCGACACGAGCTTGGAGGCACGTGCGAGCAACCGTGTATCGATGCCGGTATGGAACGGCATTGCATCGCGACGTACCTTCAGCGCCATCACGATTTCCTCGAGCGCAGCATTGCCGGCCCGCTCGCCCATGCCGTTGATGGTGCATTCGACCTGGCGCGCACCTCCGATAACGCCGGCCAATGAATTGGCCACGGCGAGGCCAAGATCGTTGTGGCAATGGGTGGAGAAGATCACTGTGTCGCCGCCCGGCACACGCTCGCGCAGCATGCGGATCAGGTCGACATATTCCTGCGGTGTAGTGTAGCCGACGGTATCGGGAATGTTGATCGTCGTGGCGCCGGAGCGGATCGCGAGCTCCACGCAGCGGCACAGAAAATCTTTCTCCGTGCGCGTCGCGTCTTCCGCGCTCCACTGCACGTCGTCGGTGAAGTTGCGCGCGCGCACCACCGATGCGCCCACGGCGTCGAGCACGGCATTCGGTCCCATCTGAAGCTTGTGCTTCATATGGACCGGGCTCGTCGAGATAAAGGTGTGGATGCGGCCGCGCTTGGCGGGGCGGATCGCGTCGCCGGCGCGATCGATGTCCTTGAAGCCGGCACGCGCCAGGCCGCAGACGACGGAATTCTTCACGAGCTTCGAGATTTCCGCGACCGATTCGAAATCGCCGTTCGACGAAATCGGAAATCCCGCCTCGATGATGTCGACGCCCATCGCATCGAGCAGTTCGGCGACTTCCAGTTTTTGTTCGAGCGTCATGGCCGCACCCGGCGATTGTTCGCCGTCGCGCAGCGTCGTGTCGAATATTCGTACTCGTTCGGACTTTTCTGTGTTCGTACTCATGACCTAAAGATTCCTTCCCATTGCCTCGCGGCGCTTCGATCTCTCCTTTCGCAGTCATCCCCTACGCGCGCGCTCCGATGGAGCGTCATCGCCTAGGGGCAGCTAAGGAGGAGAAGCTGCGCGCGCGACAAATCGAGGGAAGGACGGATCACCAAAGCGATATGCGCGCGAATGCAGGCGGAGGCTCCGCCACTCGCATTCGAATGCGCAAAAATCGTCATAGCCGGATCGCCGTTCCGCCCGCCGAATTCACGGTTCGCTAACTGTAACGAATCGCCCTTAAGCGTGCGTAAATTCACGCTTTCGACTTCGTTTCCAAGGTTTTACGCCGATTGCGAGGGCCGGCGCAATAGAAGTGATGGTACTCGGGCGATCTCTTTTCGGGGCGCGCAATCCCCCGGTCGACCGCCCGCTCCCCGCGCGCGGAGACGCGAATAGGTAATCCTCCGTACCTGGAAAATCGACACGAAAGGGGGTTGCAAGATGGCGCGTTTGAGGTCAGGAAAAGCCCGTTCCCGTGCGTCGGTTTGCGCGGGGCTCACACGCATCGTCATCACAATCCTTTCATGATCGGGATGGAGGTTCGCCGCAGATGAAAATCCTGCCGCCCATCTCCATTGAAGCCCGTCGGCTCCTCCCCAGCCGGTGGGACGTCGTGGCCGCGCTGCTGGTCCTCGGCTTCATTGTCCTGTTCGCCGATGCGAGCCGAAGTGTCGTCGAGCCGCTCAACACCCTCAAGATCGTTCCCCTGTCGTTGAGTCCCTGGGCGCTGCCCGGCTATGCGCTCAGGACCGCCCTTAGGATGTTGATTGCAATGGTTTTTTCGCTGGCTTTCACATTCACCTACGCCACCTGGGCGGCCAAGAGTCGACGGGCCGGCGCGCTGCTGATCCCCCTGCTCGATATCCTGCAGTCCGTCCCGATTCTGGGGTTCCTATCCTTCACGCTCGTCTTTTTCCTGTCGCTCGTCCCGGGCCGGATTCTCGGGGCCGAATTTTGCGCGGTCTTCGTCATCTTCACGAGCCAGGCCTGGAACATGGCCTTCAGCTTCTATCAGTCGCTTCGCACGGTCCCGCCCGAGTTGACCGAAGCGGGGCAGGTGTTCGGACTGACGGCCTGGGCCCGCTTCTGGCGCATCGAAGCCCCCTTCGCCATGCCGTCCCTGATCTGGAACATGATGATGTCGATGTCCGGGAGCTGGTTCTTCGTTGTGGCGTCCGAGGCCATCACCGTCGGCAATACTTCGATCGCGCTCCCGGGGGTAGGCTCCTATATCGCGCTCGCTATCACGCATAAGGACCTGGCGGCCATTTTCTGGGCCATCGGCGCGATGCTTGTCGTCATCATCATCTACGACCAGCTTCTGTTCCGACCACTGATCGCCTGGGCGGATCGGTTTCGCTTCGATCAGGAGAATATCGAGGACCCACCGGAGTCCTGGCTCCTGACCGTCATCCGCCGCTCGGAACTGCTGGATGCGGTCGCGGTCCCCTTTAAGGCTTTTCTGAGGTGGTCCTACCGGATCAAACCCTTTTCGACGCTTCGGATCGCCGGCCGCAGCACCCCGCTCTCATCCCGAGCCGCCGATATCGCCTGGAACGGCATATTGCTCGCGATCTGCGCCTACGCGCTCTGGCGGGTTTATGAATTCGTCGCGGGGAGCGTGTCGCTGTCCGAAGTCCTGCACGTCGGTACGCTCGGTCTCCTGACCATGGTGCGGGTCATGGTGTTGATCGCGATTGCCAGCGTGATCTGGACGCCAATCGGAATTTACGTGGGTCTGCGCCCCAAGGTTGCCCATTTCGTGCAGCCGATCGCACAATTCTTCGCCGCGTTCCCGGCCAATCTGCTGTTTCCGGTCGCGGTCTCGGCCGTGGTCGAATTCAACCTCAACCCGGACATCTGGCTCTCGCCGCTGATGGTGTTGGGCACGCAATGGTACATTCTGTTCAACGTCATTGCGGGCGCCAGCGGATTGCCGAGGGAACTTCGCGACGCGGGCGCAAACCTGCAGGTTCGCGGCTGGCTGTGGTGGCGCAAGATCGCGCTTCCAGGCGTGTTCCCCTTTTATGTAACGGGCGCGATCACCGCTTCGGGCGGCTCGTGGAACGCGGCCATGCTCGCCGAATATGTCACCTGGGGCACCAAGACCCTGCACGCGCAAGGCTTGGGCAACTATCTTCAGGAAGCCACGACGGCCGGCAATTTCCAGCATCTTGTACTGGGCATCGCGGTTATGAGCGTCCTCGTGACCATCATCAATCGCACGTTCTGGCGACCCCTCTATCAATATGCCGAACGCAAATACAAGCTGGCCTAGGAGGCGATCATGGACGCAAGCACCCTCCTCGATGTGCATGATGTGCACCAGGCCTTTCCCAAGGCCGGCGGCGGCGAATTGCTGGTGCTCGACGGCATCGACCTGACACTGCGTAAGGGCGAGATCGTGGGTCTGCTTGGCCGCTCCGGTTCGGGCAAATCCACTCTGCTGCGGATCATCTCAGGATTGGCGAATCCTTCCAGCGGCGCAGTCACTTATTTGGGCAATCCGATCGACGGGCCCGCGCGCGGTATCTCGATGGTGTTCCAGAGTTTCGCGCTGTTTCCCTGGCTCACCGTGCTTGAGAACGTGGAATTGGGACTCGAAGCGGCCGGCCTTCCGACGAAGGAAATCCGCACACGTGCGATTGCCGCGATCGACCTGATCGGACTCGACGGCTACGAATCCGCTTATCCGCGCGAGCTATCGGGCGGCATGCGCCAGCGCGTCGGTTTTGCGCGCGCAATCGTCGTGCATCCCAATATTCTCTTGATGGACGAGCCGTTTTCGGCGCTCGACGTGTTGACCGCGGAAAACCTGCGCACAGATTTTCTCGAGCTGTGGTCGGAAGGCGACCTGCCGATCAAGGGCGTGATCCTCGTCACCCACAATATCGAGGAAGCAGTCCTGATGTGCGACCGCGTGCTTCTGTTCTCCACCAATCCCGGCCGCATCGTCACCGAGATCAAAATTCCCATGCGCCAGCCACGCGAGCGGCAGGATCCCGAATTCGGCGCCTTGGTGGATCGCATTTATGTGGAGATGACCGCGCGCCGCACGGAGAAATCCGCGCCGGGCTCGCTCGGTCACATCCCAGGCACGGGATTCGGACTGATCTTGCCGCGCGTGTCGGTCAATCTCCTGTCGGGTCTCCTTGAAGCGCTTGCCGCGCCGCCGTTCAACGGCAGAGCCGACCTGCCCGAGATCGCTTCCGATCTTCAATTGGAGGAGATCGACGATCTGTTCCCGGTGGCGGAAAGTCTGCAGCTTCTACGGCTCGCGGAAGTGGGCGACGGCGATATCAGACTTACGGACAACGGCAAGCGCTTCGTCAATGCCGAAACCGACGACCGCAAGCGCATCTTTGCGCGGCTTCTGATCCGCTACGTGCCTTTTGCGGCCCACGTCCGGCGCGTCCTCGACGAGCGGGAAAGCCACACCGCACCCAAGACGCGCTTCCTCGACGAACTGGAGGACCACATGACCCCCGATCTCGCCGAACAAACCTTGCGCGCAATGGTGAGCTGGGCACGTTTCGCCGAGCTGTTCGCCTATGACGACGACAGCTCCATGTTCAGCATGGAAAACCCGACATAAGCCGCGCGATTAGTCCGGCGCGACCGTTTTCACGAGTGATGCCGCCGTCTTCGCTCGCGTGCGCGCTTCGTCCGTATCGCGACCGCGCGCGAGCGCCACACCCATGCGGCGTTTCCTGAACGCTTCCGGCTTGCCGAACAGTCGCAGTTCCGTCTCCGGCACGGCAAGCGCAAGATCGACGCCTTCGAAGACAATGCCTTTCGCATCCATGCCGCCATAAATGACGGCGGACGCGCCCGGCGATTTGAGTGCCGTCGATACCGGCAGGCCCAGGATCGCGCGGACATGGAGCGCAAACTCGCTGTGATATTGTGACACAAGTGTGACGAGCCCCGTATCGTGCGGCCGCGGGCTCACTTCCGAGAACCACACCTGATCTCCCGTCACGAACAGTTCCACGCCGAAAATGCCGAAACCGCCCAGCGCCGCGGTGACCTTCGCCGCCATCGCACGGGATCTCTCGAGTGCCGCCGCGCTCATCGCCTGCGGTTGCCAGGATTCCACGTAATCGCCGTCGACCTGCACATGACCGATGGGATCGCAGAAATGCGTGGCCGTGCCGTCTTTGCCGTCGGACGCGCGCACGGTCAATTGCGTGATCTCGAATTCGAATTCGATCTCGCCTTCGACGATGATGCGCGGCTGCTTCACGCGGCCGGACGACAGCGCTTTGTCCCACGCCTTCGCCACATCGTCCTGGCTTTTGAGCTTGCTCTGGCCTTTGCCCGACGAGGACATTACCGGCTTTACGAAACACGGGAAACCAATGCCGCCATCGATCGCGGCCTGTAATTCCTCCAGCGACGATGCGAACGCATAGGGCGATGTCGGCAGTTTGAGCTCCTCCGCGGCGAGACGGCGAATGCGCTCGCGGTTCATGGTGATATGGGCCGCGCGCGCGGTCGGGATCACGGTCGCAAGTCCCGCTTCCTCGATGCGCACGAGTTCGTCGGTCGCAATGGCCTCGATCTCCGGCGCGATCAGATGCGGCCGCTCCTGCTCGACGAGCGCGCGCAACGACTTCGCATCCGTCATATCGATCACGTGCGCCCGATGGGCAACCTGCTGACCCGGCGCATTCGCATAGCGATCGACCGCGATCGTCTCGACACCGAGGCGCTGCAGTTCGATGATGACTTCCTTGCCCAACTCGCCCGCGCCGAGCAGCATGACCTTGGTGGCGGAAGGCGACAAAGGCGTTCCGATGCGCATGGTTCAGTTCTTCGCCTTGTCGACCAGCTTGTTCTTCGCGATCCAAGGCATCATGGCGCGCAGGCGTTCGCCGACTTCCTCGATCTGATGGGCGGCACCGCGGGCTCGTATCGCCTTGAACGAGGGCTGGCCCGCCTTGTTCTCCAGCACCCAGTCGCGCGCGAAACGGCCGGACTGGATATCGTCCAGCACGCGCTTCATCTCGGCCTTGACGCGGGCATCGATCAGGCGCGGGCCCGTGACATATTCGCCATACTCGGCCGTGTTCGAGATCGAGTAATTCATGTTGGCGATGCCGCCTTCATAGATCAGATCGACGATCAGCTTCACTTCGTGCAGGCACTCGAAATAGGCCATCTCGGGCGCGTAGCCTGCTTCGACGAGAGTCTCGAATCCGGCGCGGATCAGTTCCACCAAGCCGCCGCACAAGACCGATTGCTCGCCGAACAGATCGGTTTCGCATTCCTCGCGAAAGCTCGTCTCGATGATGCCCGCGCGGCCTCCGCCGATGGCCGAGGCATAAGCGAGGCCCAGATCGTGTGCATTGCCGCTCGCGTCCTGATGGATCGCGATCAGGCAGGGGACCCCGCCGCCGCGGCCATATTCGCTGCGGACCGTATGGCCGGGCCCCTTTGGCGCCACCATCGCGATGTCGAGGTCCTTGCGCGGCTCGATCAGCCGGAAATGGATGTTGAAGCCATGTGCAAAGAACAGCGCGGCGCCGTCCTTCATGTGCGGCGCGAGATCTCGGGCATAGATGTCGGCCTGCAATTCGTCAGGCGTCACCATCATCATCACGTCAGCCCATTTGGCCGCTTCGGCAGTGTTCATGACGGGAAAGCCCGCCGCCTTGGCCTTGTCGGCGGAGGCCCCCGCACGGGCCGCGATCGCCACGTCCTTCACGCCGGAATCGCGCATGTTCAGCGCATGGGCATGGCCCTGCGAGCCGAAACCGATGACGGCCACCTTTTTGCCCTTGATGAAATTCAGATCGACATCCCGATCGTAATAGACGCGCATTTGTTCTTCCTCAAGTTGAGCGCTAATTTCGATTTCCCCTCTCCCCCTTCGGGGGAGAGAGTCGGGGTGAGGGGGTGTCGACGCTTTGCAAGTCGCGCAGAACCGCCTCCATCACACCGTCTCTGTTCGTCAGCAAGTCGCTGTTCCAGACACGCAACACGCGAAATCCCTTGGATTCTAGGAATGCGTCCCTGCTGCGATCATAGGCCTGTCGAACGGCGTGCTGGCCTCCATCGAGTTCGACGATCAATTTGGCTTCGAGGCAAACGAAATCCGCAATGAAGGGTCCTACGGGATATTGCCGTCTGAATTTAAGACCGGCCAAGCGGCGAGCGCGGACATTGTACCAGAACACGCATTCCGCATCCGTCTGATTTGTGCGAAGCCATTTCGCATTTTCGCGGCGCTGCGCGTTGGCTGCCCTTTCGTCGGAAGTTTTCACTGTAACCACGACCCCCTCACCCTGCCCTCTCCCCCGATGAGGGAAAGGGGAAATCAACATTTATCTCTACATCGACTCCGGGCCGCGGCTGATGGCGGCGACACCCGTACGCGAGACGTCGACCAGTCCCAGCGGCCGCATCAGATCGACGAAGGCGTCGATCTTGTCGGGGGCTCCCGTGATTTCGAACACGAAGCTCGTATGCGTAGTGTCGATCACGCGGGCACGGAACGCGTCCGAGAGACGCAGCGCCTCCACCCGCTTCTCGCCGGTGCCGACCACCTTCACAAGCGCCATTTCGCGCTCGATGCCGGGCTTGGTGGTCGTCCAGTTCACCACGCGATGGACGGGCACGAGGCGGCCCAGCTGCGCCTCGATTTGCTCGATCACTTCGGGCGTGCCGGAGGTGACGATGGTGACGCGGCTGGTATGAGCGGCATGATCGACTTCGGCCACCGTCAGGCTCTCGATATTGTAACCGCGTCCCGAAAACAGCCCAATCACGCGCGCGAGCACACCCGCCTCGTTGTCGACGAGCACCGCGATGGTGTGCCGCTCGATGGCGGGCTTGGTATGAACGGTCATGGGGTAGCGACCTCACTACGGAGAACTTCCACCCTCCCCTTGAGGGAGGGTCGAAAAATTCGAAGAATTTTTCGGGGCGGGGTGATGTTGATGGAGCACTCCACCCCGAAGTTTTCTTTTCGCTGACACTCAAAGAAAGCCTTCGACCCTCCCTCAAGGGGAGGGTGGATAACAAAAAAAAACGTGGAAGAAGCCGAACGGTTATCCATCACACCAGCATCTTTCCTTCGTCGCTCACTTCGTTTTCCTGCGCGTCGGAGAGCAGCATTTCGTGGTGCGCGCCGCCGGACGGGATCATGGGATAGCAATTCTCGGTAGGATCGACGCGGCAATCGAACAGCACGGGCTTCTTCACGTCGATCATATCCATGATCTTCGCGTCGAGCTCGGCGGGCTTGTCCGCACGCAGGCCGACGCAGCCGAACGCGTCCGCGAGCTTGACGAAATCGGGCAACGCCTCGGAATAGGAATGCGAATAGCGCCCGCCATGCAGCAATTGCTGCCACTGTCGCACCATGCCCATATATTGGTTGTTGAGGATGAAGATCTTGACCGGCAGATCGTATTGCACGGCGGTCGACATCTCCTGCATCGTCATTTGCACGCTTGCCTCGCCCGCGATGTCGATCACGAGCGAGTCCGGATGGGCCACCTGCACGCCGATGGAGGCGGGCAATCCGTAACCCATTGTGCCGAGTCCGCCGGACGTCATCCAGCGGTTCGGTTGCTCGAACTTGAAGCGTTGGGCAGCCCACATCTGATGCTGGCCCACTTCCGTGGTGATGTAGACGTCGCGACCCCGCGTCGCCGCATAGAGCCGGTCGATGGCATATTGCGGCTTGATGATGTCGGCGGAGGGTTTGTAGGCGAGCGAATCTTTCTTTCGCCAGGTTTCAATCTGCTTCCACCACTCTGCGAGCGCAGGCGCATCCACGCGGCGGCGCTGCGTCTTCCAGAAATGCAGCATCTCCTTCAGCGCCTTGGCGGCGTCGGCCACGATGGGCAGATCGACCCGCACATTCTTGTTGATCTGCGAGGGATCGATATCGAGATGGATTTTCGTCGAGCCCGGCGAGAAGCCGTCGATGCGGCCCGTCACGCGGTCGTCGAAGCGTGCGCCGAGGCAGATCATCAGGTCGCAATCGTGCATCGCGAGATTGGCTTCATAGGGCCCATGCATGCCGACGAGCCCCAGCCATTGAGGATCGGAGGCGGGAAACGCGCCGAGCCCCATCAAGGTGGACGTGATGGGAAAGCCCGTGAGTTTCACGAGCTCGCACAACTGCCTGCTCGCCTCGGGGCCCGAATTGATGATGCCGCCACCGGTATAAAACAGAGGCCGCTTCGCTGTCGCCATCAGGTCGACCGCTTTGACGATGGCGCCCAGGTCGGGCTCCGTCTTCGGCCGCCAGGTTTTGTGGCGCACGGATTCCGGGGCGATATAGGCGCCGCGCTTGAACTGCACGTCCTTGGGAATATCGACCACCACCGGGCCGGGCCGTCCCGTCGTCGCGATCTGAAACGCCTCGTGCAGCACGCGTGCGAGATCGTTCACATCCTTCACGAGATAATTGTGCTTGGTGCAGGCACGCGTGATGCCGACCGTGTCGCATTCCTGGAACGCGTCCGTGCCGATCAGGTGGGTGGCAACCTGGCCCGTCAGCACGACGAGTGGAATCGAATCCATCAGCGCGTCGGTGAGGCCCGTCACCGCATTGGTGGCCCCGGGGCCGGACGTAACGAGCACGACCCCCGGCTTGCCCGTCGAACGCGCATAGCCTTCGGCTGCATGCACTGCGCCCTGCTCGTGGCGCACCAGCACATGGATGAGATCGTCGGACGCGAACAGCGCGTCATAGATCGGCAGCACCGCGCCGCCGGGATAGCCGAAAATATGCTTGACGCCCTGATCCTTCAGCGCGCGCACCACCATCTCGGCGCCGGAGAGTTCGATGGCGCCGGTTCTCGCACCCGTTAACGCCTGCCCATCTCTGTCCATCGCAATCACCTTCGCAACACAATCGTAGGAGCCCAAAAAGCAAAAGGGGCGTTGCCGCCCCTTGTGTGCACGCCGCCGTCCGGGAGCCGAGGGCTACCCTCGTCCGAAGAGCGGCGTTCTAATGCGTACGAGCTTCAACGACATGAATTTCCGGCCCTGGGGGCACCTGCCCCGCTTCGCAGTTGCGGAAACTAGGCAAGGACTGATTCGGCGTCAAGTAATTTCACGCAACGTGCGACAAGATTTCAGCAAGTATATTACTCAAATCTTGCGCCTCGATCCAATGCCAGTCCGCCATCCGGTGGCGAAACCAGGTGAGCTGGCGTTTGGCATATTGGCGGGTTGCGGCCTGGGCGGCGGCTTTTGCGGCGGGCAGATCGAGCGTGTCGGCCCGAAAGGCCCCCAGTTCGCGCAGGCCAAGAATCTTGGCGGCCGGCAATGCCGGATCGAGGCCTTCAAGCGCTTCCGCCTCTCCCAGCGCGCCGGATTCGAGCATCGTTTCGAAGCGTGCATCGATGCGGCGGTGAAGCTCGGGCCGCGCCGGCGAGACCACAAAGCGCGCGACGGCTAGCCCTCCCAGCACCGCAGTGCCTGCGCTCTTCTGCCAATGGGCAAGTGTGCGACCGGTCGCTTCGAACACTTCCGTGGCTCGCAACACACGCTGGCGATCCGAGGCGCGCAGGCGCGTTTCGGGATCGCGCGCGACAAGCTCCGCGAAGAATGCGTCCGCGCCCAATTCCTCCAACCGCGCGCGAACCTTGGCGCGAATGTCCGACGGCACGGACGGAATCTGGGCCAAGCCTTCCGTCAGCACGCTGAAATAGAGCCCCGTGCCGCCGACAAAAATCGGCACACGTTTCGCGGCGCGGACTTGCACGAGCGCATCGATCGCATCGGCCTGAAAGCGCGCGACGGAATAGGGTTCGTGCACGCTCACATGACCGTAGAGCAGATGCGGCACGCGCTCCATGTCGCGATCCGAAGGTCGCGCCGTCAGAACGCGCGCCTCGCGATAGACCTGCATCGAATCCGTGTTGACGATCGTGCCGTTCAGACGCTCCGCCAATGCGAGTGCGGCGGCCGACTTGCCGCTCGCGGTCGGCCCTGCGATAAGCACCGCATCCGCTGTCATGGGCCGCAATGTCCGAACGATTCACTCATGTGCTGAACGTTATCGCAGAAGACGCGTCCGCGCTTGGCGAGAAATTGCGCGGGCTGGGCGAGGCGAGGTGGCTGTCTGCAGGACGCGCCTTCGACATTGCGATCGCCGGCGACGCGCAAGCCATGCTCGCCGAGGCGCGCAGCCTTGCCACGAATGCCGATATCAACCTCGTCGCGACCGCGCAGCGCCGCAAGAAGCTGCTGGTGGCCGACATGGATTCCACCATCATCGGCTGCGAATGCCTCGACGAACTGGCCGACATGGCGGGGCTCAAGGCGAAGGTTTCCGCGATTACCGAGCGCGCGATGCGGGGCGAAATCGAATTCGCAGGCGCGCTGCGCGAACGTGTGGCGTTGCTCAAGGGCCTGCCGCTCTCAGCACTCGAACAAACATACGCCACGCGCGTAAGGCTGAATCCGGGTGCGACCGCGCTCGTCGCGACGATGAAGGCGCATGGCGCGCGAACCTGCCTCGTGTCGGGCGGGTTCACGTATTTCACCTCGCGCGTGGCGGCGCTGGCAGGCTTCGACGATCAGCAAGCCAATGTTCTGCGCGACGACGGCGCCGTGCTGACGGGCCGGGTCGCGGAGCCGATCCTAGGTCGCGAAGCGAAGCTCGCGGCGCTCGAAGCGGAAGTGGAAACGCTCGATATATCCTTTGCCGATGCGCTCGCCGTGGGCGACGGCGCCAACGATCTCGACATGATCGAGCGCGCAGGCCTAGGCGTCGCTTATCATGCGAAGCCAGTCGTGGCCGCCGCAGCCGCCGCAAGCATCGCGCACGCGGACTTGACAGCCCTGCTCTATCTGCAGGGGTATAGGGACGCGGAGATTGTTTGGGGAACGAGCGCGGCTGTCGATCCTCCTCCCCCGCGCGCGGGGGAGGTGTCGCACGCGCGATAGCGCGTGTGACGGAGGGGGCATTTCGTCGACACCCCCCTTCGCCTCGCTCCGCTCGGCACTTCCCCCGCTCGCGGGGGAAGAGGACGTCAATCGAACCCGCTAACCGAATCTACCCTGCCTCGCCGAGCGGCATTGCGACATAGGTCGATTCGCCGCCGCGGCTGACCAGCAGCATTTCGATTTTCTTGCCGGCTTTGGCATCTTCATCGAGGCGCTTGGCCACGTCGTCCGGCGTGCGGACCGCTTCGCTCTGCACTTCCACGATCACGTCGCCCGGGCGGAAATGATTGTCGCCTGCCGGACTGTCCGGATCGACATCGGTGACCACCACACCCTGCACATCGGTGGGCACGTGATATTTCGCGCGCGCGACGCCGTCGAGTTGCGCCAGCACGAAGCCCAGTTGCGACACCTTCGAGCTGTTCGCCTTGGCGGCAGAGGGCTTCGCCGATTTCGCGGCCGCATCGTCGGGATTGGGCGCATCCTCGAGCTTCGCCACCAGCACGTGCGCGGTTTCCTTCTTGCCCTTGCGCAGATAGTCCACTTCGACGCTCTTGCCGACAGGCGTATCGGCAACGATGCGCGGCAACGTGCGCTGGTCGGCCACGGGCTTGCCGTCGAAGCCGACGATCAGATCGCCGGATTGCAACCCCGCTTTCGCTGCGGGACCGTCCGCGGTCACATCTGCGACGAGAGCCCCACTGGTGCCGGGCAGGCCCAGGCCTTCCGCGATATCGCTCGTCACCTGTTGCACGCGCACGCCCAGCCAACCGCGGTGGGTTTCGCCGAACTGGCGCAGCTCGTCGATCACTTTGCGCGCCATATTCGCGGGAATCGCAAAGCCGATGCCGACCGAGCCGCCGGTGGGCGAATAAATCTCCGAATTCACCCCCACCACATTGCCCGCCATGTCGAACAGCGGACCGCCGGAATTGCCGCGATTGATCGGTGCATCGGTCTGGATGAAATCGTCATAGGGGCCGGCGGCGATATCGCGATTGCGCGCGGAGACGATGCCGGCCGTCACCGTGCTGCCGAGGCCGAACGGATTGCCGATCGCGATCACCCAATCTCCGATGCGCGCACGATCGGAATCGCCGAAATGCGCCGAAGGCAGCGGCGCCTTCGCTTTGACGCGCAACAATGCGAGATCGGTCTTCTCGTCGCGGCCCACCACTTTCGCCGGCAGGCTTGTGCCGTCGTTCAACGTCACCGTGATTTCCTCGGCTTCGTCGATGACGTGATTGTTGGTCACGATCAGGCCGGATGGATCGATGACGAAACCGGACCCCAGCGACGTGATGTGATGGGGCACATTCTTGTCCTGGTTCAGATAGTCCTTGAACAATTGCTGCAGCGGCGAATCCGGCGGCAGGTCGGGAATGGACGCTTCCGACGAGCCGGCCTTCAAGGTCTGCGTAGTGGCGATGTTCACGACGGTGGGCAGCAACTGGTTGGCGAGATCGGCGAAGGAATCCGGCGCGCCGCGTCCCATGGCAGGGGGTGCCGCCGCCAATGCGGCAGGGCTCGCCAATGCCAAGGCGCCCGCAAAAGCCGCGCGCCCCACAAGACGCAAAAATTCCAACCACGACCCGCGCATTGCCCAACGGACTCCCAGATAAATCCGCGCCCCCCACAGACGCCGATACAATGATGGAGATAGAGTATGAACCAAATCCCGCAAGACCGGCGCAGCGAATTGGTTGCAGATGTGCAACCAGTGTCACAGTCGCGCGACTCGGTGGATACCGGAGTGGTTGACAACACAACCGATTTAGTTCATTATTTGTTCCGGAATTCAGGGACCGATCATGAAAAAACCCGCCAATCCCGCCTTACTTTCGGAGCCGGACACGCGCAAGGCGGCGATCCGCGCCGCCCGGCTCGCGCGGCTGCGGGCGATCGGACGGGCGGAGGGTGTGGACGGACGTGCGATAGACGCGGCGGCGGCCTCGCTTGCGGGCGCGTTCGCGCTTGGTGATTTTATGGATTCGCTGCGGCGCACGGCAGGCGGCGATGGCTGAGTGCGACGAGCTCCAAGAACTGGAATTGCGGCTCGCGGCCGCGGGCCCGCGCGACGAGGCGCAGCTGATCGATGCGGCGGCGCGGGTGTTGCTGCGTGAGGCGGCGGATCGCGCGCGGCTGAGATCGTTCCGCGATGCGGACGCCTTCGCGGACGGCGCGATGCTGGTCTATCGCGCGGCACTGCCGGATAGCGGTTTTCAATTTGGATTGGGTCCGAGGCTCGCCGCGCGTCCGCGCACCGCCACCGCGCTCGCCTGGCAGCTCGGCGATACTTGCGCGATGCCCTATCGCGCGGCGACACCCGCACTCGCACTGCTGCGCGCGACGGTGAACGAGACGGCACGCCTGCGCGAAGCAAATGCCATGGCCGCTTGCCCCACCTGCCGCGGCCTCGGCTGGTACATCACGGCAGACAACCGCAAACAAATGTGCCGGCATGGGCGAGGTTCTGCGTGAACTCGCCGGGCGGCGAAGAAAGATTTAGCGCAGACGACGCAGAGGTTGCGCAGAGGACGCAGAGGCAGCGGCACGCTCGGTGACGCGCAGTCTTTTGTTTCCTTCAGGCGCGCTCGCGCGCCAAGATATTCCAACCAAAACAATGACCTGAAGCGGCGACGCTGACACAGCATTCCCCCGCGTCCTCTGCGCATCCTCCGCGGCCTCTGCGCTAAGACTGCCTTTTTCCGCTCTTACCTTTGCACGCACGATCCGGTAATCATGCGACCCAGCGACCCCGTAGCTCAGCCGGATAGAGCAACGGTTTCCTAAACCGTAGGCCGCGTGTTCGAATCACGCCGGGGTCGCCAGCTTTTTCAAGATTCTCGCCCGCCTTGTCTCGCCATTGTCTCGGCGTGGACAGAATAGAGAAGTCGGTTCGAGATTGGAATCCCTGCAATCGTGGAACTTGGCAAAGAAAGAAAAAACGCAGCGACGGAGACTTCGCGCGCCGATCGGCAGATCCTCGTCGTGTGGCTGGTTGCCACGATCGACAGTTCAGATGAACAGATTGAGGCAGATTGTTCCTACCCGCCCAAGCGTTAGTAACTCACTTCTCCATTGATTGTGGCCTTTCGGCCATACGGCCGCCACATCTACCGACTTGCAGGAAATTGATACGAGTTCGGACATCAACCAACGAAAGTGAACGGTTTGAGTCAGCTAGTCGCAATCGCCTACTTCCGCAGAGTCCTCGGTGACCGTCGGCGAAGTCCCGCCCAGGCTCCGCCAAAGCTTCACCGTTCGGATCGGTCTGCCTTGGCTTACTTGGTCAATGATGACTTCCTTGCGACCCTCCTGGAACAATTGGCGAAGACGCACACAACTCGTCCCGTCATTCCAAATGAAAAAAATTGCGGTTCCGGCGACTTGTTCGCGTGCCAGCGCTTGGGAGCTTGATTCCGTTTCAGCGCCACCGGTCACTGGCGCAGTTATCGAGTTTGGTACCGTCAGTAACAACGTCGAATACAAACCATCCGAATTCCGCTCGGGCCTGATTTGCACGTGCCAGTCTTTCAATAGAGCTTCGACGCCTTCCGCGGCGGTCAGGGTGAATATCCCAGGTATGTCCTCAAATATACCGCGATTTGCAGAGCGATCAATGCTGCCAATTTTTTCGTTGAAAGTCACACACAAAGTTTAGCATCGTTACGATGTAAGCCTGCATCGCCTGTGGATATCGCTCTGTTGTATAAAGAGAATCGTCAAACCCTGAGTTGTCAAAATGCCTTCATCAGATGCTTAACCGCAACGATCGATCGCGCACTGTATGCCGATAAATAAATTGTCAATCACGGATTGCTGCAATACAAAATGCACTTCTTCCACCTGTGTCACTCGCCGTCCACCCAAGTCCACGTCCAGAAATTTCTGCAATGCCTCATCGCTCCGTTGTCGAAGAGCCAAATGAAACGAATTGTGTCTATAAATCCGGATTCTTTCCAATGCATACCAAAGTTCAGGGTAGTCCGATCTTATAATCCGACCTAGATAGTCGCCAATTCCGCGCGCGGTGCCGACTTCGTTGAGTGGTTCTACGAGACATCGATTGCACACGTTGATAAAGTGATCGAATTGAGGAGCATCACTGATAGGAACCAGCGAAAAGAAACGCTCTGCTTCGGGGATGCCATTTGGACCATACAGGGACGCCAGGCCGCTCTTTCCGATAATCTTTTCCAAATCGCGCGCATCTTGAAGTATCTTACCTACACGCACGCGAAGCCACCGAGTTCTGCTATCCTTTGGCACAACATATTTGGGAAATGATTGTCCATTGCGACGCGCGCGTTCGGTTGCGACAAATTTCTCAAGTACGGGTATCTTGATGCCGGGCCTCCGTCCAGGCTGCTTCGTGATCAAGCCATACTCCCGAAGGTGCTTCGTATACTCGGGTTCCATAGACAGCTCGGTGAAGTCCGCTGCATTGCCCGATGCAAGCATTTCAAGCATTTCGTATTCCGCAGGATAAAACTGCCTCAGTTCGGAAATGACATGTCGACTGTAGAATTCGATATCACGCTCGCGTTCTTCTTCGGTTTCAGCAAGAAAATGACGAGCTACTTTCACAGGTCGTTTAACTCCACGTATTGAGATCTCCGTGTTGGCAGCGGAACAAGCCATACGCGTAATTAGCGGATGTCCGCCATAGCGCTCTAGCAGGTATCTCGCTGCGTCGGACGAGAACTGAAGGCCCATTCGATTCCCGAAGTGGTCCAACATCATCTTTAGCTCCCGCTCGGAAAAACCGCTCAGATAGGCCACGCGAACGATACCGAACATGGGATTCTGGACTCCTTGAACGGTATCCATTTCAATTATCGATGGATTAACGCCTGCCACAAAGAAGGAAAGACGTCTCTGCTCGCTCTGGGTCGACCACATTGTTTGCCAGAATGGCACAAAGTCGGCATGCCAATGGGGGTCGAGCTTACAAATGGGCGAAATATATTCGATTTCGTCGAATATGAGACTCACTGTCTTCTTGCGCGGTGCCAACTTAATGGCTGCAGCGAATTGATCCGAAACATGGGCGCCTTTGGCGTTCCCAGGAAGTGGGCGTTGAATGGTCAGCAGGATATCATTCGTCACTCGCTCCAAAAGCGCGTCCCACCTGAGATTGCGAATCGCCGGATTCTTGCAATCGTAATACAGTACAATGTTGCCAGCTGCTTTGGACAAACGCTCAAGCTTTTTCAATACCGATGTCTTTCCCGTTTTCCTTAGTCCAAAGAGTCCTCGATTTTCAGATTTTTTGGATGCATCAATGAACTCAGCAACGATCGCGTCGCGGCCGAAAAAGAGCAAGTCGTTGTCAAGTGGTAGTGCATAGTCAAACAGGTCGCGGGAAAAAAGCTGATCGGCAATTACATTTCTCACAAACCAGCTGTCGGATTCCGCAGTGAGGCTTTCTCTCTTAAACAAAACGGGGATTCGAGATTGAGCGTTGTTAGAGGTGTATTCCCTGAGGAAGGTCTCCGCGTTTGTGTCGCTACTAATTAGAAAGAAAAGGGTCTGGTCTACCCTACCTTTTGCAGGCTCGTCGCCGAGACATTTCTCTATCGCCTGCACAACGCGCGGCTGCATGGTCGGCCCGAGGTTAATGGCAAGCATCACTTCTGAGCTGAAGCCGAATTGATCACGCGAACCGCTCAGAGGTGAAAGGAAGTACAGGGAAAGCTCGGTATTGTAGTGTCTGCGTCTGCTTGCCCAAGTAACATCGAACCCTTGAAGGAATGGCGCCAAAAGGGAAACTTCGTGGTTGTAATCCCGCAAATGTCCTTCCACGCCCCGATGGATCGTCCCCATACCGATTCCTCGTTCTTACCCCAAAGCATAAGTTATGGAAAATCGAATTGAACATCAATGGTCCGCAAATTCGCCAGTCTTAACAGTCGCCAAACTTTACGTTCTGTAGAGCATGAGTGGTGATACAATAAAAAGTAAACATTATTGAGTATATCGTTCACTTTCATTTGTCTATGTCAACAATTTTCACTGGAGTGCGCCCAGGCGGTCAGGGCAAATCCGCGCCTATGCTGGTACAGACATTCTTTGACCGCCGCGGCAATCGGAAGTACCTCACAGCCGCTGAGCGTCGAGCGGTCGCTGTCGCTGCGCTTCGCATGGCGCCCCCGATTGCCACGTTCTGTCTAACGCTTCTCTTCACTGGCGCACGCATTTCGGAACTGCTTGCTGTAACCTCAGAGCGGATAGATCGCGCAAATAGCGTCATCGTCTTCGAAACTCTCAAACGCCGAACGCGCGGGCTATATCGAGCGGTCCCGGTTCCTTCTGAACTGCTCAAGCGGTTAGATGTGGTTCATGGGGTGAGTGCTGCTCAGAACAAACCCACACTGAGCGCGCGCCCTCTTTGGGATTGGGGAAGGACGACCGCTTGGAAGCACGTGAATTTTGTTATGCGTTCCGCGAAAATCAGTGAGGCGCTTGCGACACCAAGGGCGGCTCGGCACGCATTCGGCGTTAATGCATCCACCTGCTCGTGACGTCGGGACTAAATATCTGCGACCAATTGCCAGCAAAGAGCCGGTTTGTCCTTAAACCCTATTCTGCCCACCACGTAGCAACCGCGCTGCGTGAGCTTTTCGGCTCATATCCCGCGCCAAATTGAGTGTAAGATCGCCTTGGATGAATCGGTGTTAAGGTCGTCCACCGACAGAGCGATGGCTTTAGCCAGCGTTTAGTCGATTCGCCTAAATCTATAACCGGGTACGACTTTCGCTTCGCGAGTCTCCGGTTCGAAGAAAGGGGAAGCCATGGCTTCCTATCCGAATTCTCGCACGGTCGTAGGTCTCGACCTCGCATTGGCCGTCGTCGCCTCTTCGACAGCGCCTCTGCTGTTGCTCGATGGAGACCTGACAGTGATTGCGGCGAGCAAATCGTTCTGTCGCGCGTTTGAGATTGACCCGGCCAAGGTACTGGATTGTCCGCTTCGCAAGCTTGGCGCGGGCGAATGGGACATACCGCAACTGTCGGCACTATTGAAGGCAACCTCATCGGGCTACGCCGAAGTTAGCGGCTATGAAATCGATCTCAATCGCAAAGACCGCGACAGCCGCCGTCTGGTTATGAACGCCCAGAAGCTCGAATACGGAAGTCAGAACAGCGTCCGGCTCCTCTTATCGGTGTCCGATGTTACCGATGCGCGCATCGCCGAGAAACTGAAAGATGATCTGTTGAAGGAGAAGGCGGTCCTGCTCCAGGAGCTTCGGCACCGGGTCGCGAACAGCCTTCAGATTATCGCAAGCGTGCTCATGCAAAGCGCGCGCAAGGCGCAGTCCGATGAGGCCAAAACCCATTTGTTCGACGCGCACCAGCGTGTGATGTCAGTCGCCTCATTGCAACAACAACTCGCAACGTCCAGTGCGAACGAAGTCGAATTGCGGCCATATTTTACCGCGTTGTGCAACAGTATCGGCGCATCGATGATCCGTGACCACAACCAACTGTCGCTCGATGTGAGCGTGGACGAAAGCACTTCCAGCGCGGATGTTTCGGTTAGCCTGGGCTTGATCGTCACCGAACTCGTTATCAACGCCCTCAAACACGCATTTCCGGACGATCGCAAAGGCAAGATCAGCGTCGACTATCATTCGCAGGGGCCGAACTGGATGCTGTCTGTAACCGACAATGGCATTGGGATGCCTGCGGATGCCGCCGGCGCGAAGCCCGGCCTTGGCACCAGCATCGTCCAGGCGTTGACGATGCAACTGCAGGCCGTCATCAAGGTAGCCGACGCGAATCCGGGAACCGCGGTATCTGTAATGCATACCCAGATCGCCGCCTTGCGGATCGACGAGGCGGCGAAGGCCGCTCGCGCGGTGTAGCCGTTAACCGCTCATTTTCTGCGAAAATTTGATGTCGGTTCTACCAAGCTCAAGCTCTGATCTCCGGCTTCTCGTGTAGAACCAGATTCAGTAGGGATCGGTGAACTTCAATTTTGCCGTTATATGTAATGAGCCCCAGTTGCCGAAATTTGTTCATGAAAAAGCTCACCCGAGACCGTGTGGTGCCGATCATCTCCGCCAGCGTCTCCTGGCTGATTTTCGCCAGGATCGGTTCCGGCTCGCCTTCTTTCCCAAAATTTGCAAGAAGCAAGAGGGTCCGCGCCAAGCGCTTTTCGCTTGAGTTGAACAATTGATCGACCAGATCTTCCTCAACACGACTGTTGCGAGCCAATAGGTGCGCGATGAATAATTCGGCAAATGCGGGTTCTGTGTGAATCACGTTGACAGTGTTTGCCTTCGGCATTTTTGTGATCGAACTCTGCTCCATGGCGGTCACGGTAGCCAACCGCAGAGACTGTCCGGCTATGCAGGCCTCGCCAAAGAAATCACCAGGTCCCAGAATTGCCACCACCGCTTCCTTGCCCTGCGGCGAGAGCACAGTGACCTTCACTTTCCCTGTTTGAATGTAAAAAACCGAGTCCGCAGAATCGCCCTGACTATAAACACGTTGGTGTTTCCGGTACTCGGATACGGTTCGGCCTCCGTTGACTTTCGAGAGAAACGCCTTTGGGTCGAACGGGAGCTTTTTCTTCGCAGGTTTCATGGCTGGCCTTCACTTCCCAGCGGCTCGCCTTGCAAGCGCCAAGGCTACCTTACCACATCGCTTGACCCGGAGATATTCGTTCGCCGCCGCCAGCCAGAATATGTCCAACTTCGGTGCGCAATTGCGGGCGGAGCATTTGGAACCTCAGCCAGTAGCGTGGCCGCCCCCTATTGATCCGGATTTTCTAGGTAACAGGCGTGTGAACAGAATACTCTCAATATTGTTCACATCGGGTCAGACCAACGGCGCAATTTCGGACCACGCGCCGGGGGCTTGCCCATGTCAGGCAGAGATGGGAACGGCGGTGGCAGAACCGATCACAATTACGGAAGAAATGATCTACGCAGGCGCGAAAGTGATCCTTAACGAGCTGGACAGCGAGTGTGGCTTTGGCCTTTCGGTCTTGAAAGCGGAAATTGCAGCTCGGGAAGTGCTCAGATGTGCGCTGGAGGTTGGGAGCCGTGGCGTTGCGCCGGAAGCGTACAGCGCGCGTTTGCCCGGCCCCCTACCCGCGGAGCTCCAAAAGTGCCGGGTCTAACCCCGCTTGCGCTTCTTCGGTGTGCGCTGCTTGCGGCCAAGTCCGAATTTCTTCGCGAACTCGGAGCGCCTGGCGGCATAGTTCGGGGCGACCATCGGATAGTCGGCCGGAAGCCCCCATTTGGTCCGGTATTCGTCGGTGGTGAGATCATAACGGGTACGCAGATAGCGCTTGAGCATTTTGAGCTTCTTGCCGTCTTCGAGGCAGATCACGTAATCCGGCGTGATCGATTTCTTCACGGGCACGGCTGGCTTCTGGCTCGTCACTGCGGGCTCGACGCCTAGTCCCGTGAGACCGGCAAGCGTTGCATGCACGTCTTTGATCAAAGCGGTCACATCTCCGGCAGAAGCGCGGTTATTGCCGACGTAGGCTTGAACAACGGTTGCTGCGTGTTCGATCAGATTTGGATTCGGGAGAACTACGTCTTGTGATTTGAGCGACATGCCGATACTCCGAGGGAAAGAGTCATTTGGGAATAACTTTGCATTATTTGCAATACGTCGAGGCTTCCCGACAGCACGGACAACAATCATGGGTTGCGCGCGGTGCGGCCAGCGACTCGCCTAGGCACGTTCCCCGGGGCCTCGTCCCTATCGGCGCCGGATATATTAAGGCGTGCGATTGTCGAATTCCCCCTACCCGCAACGCTTCGCGCACGAGAAAGGCTCCCACCGAAGTGGGAGCCAATGTTCACTCGCCTAGGTGCGCTCCGACCGCAGCCGTTGATCGGCTCTCTTGTCGGGTTGGTGCGCTTAGAGCTGATGCCGCTTTGAACTTGGGCGATGTGGCATTCATCCCATGCAAGTACGCGGCGGTCGCTGTTATCACACGAAGTGCGCCGAGTGCCGGCAAACACGGTTTTGCAACCGTGCAATCACTAATGATTCGTTGCTTCTCATACGGACAAACGAACAACCGCTCAGTGACATTCCGCGCCGGAACAGAAATCTTAGTGGCGAAGAAAGATCAGATGCATACTAGGCGATCTACGCCGGAGGCTCTCGAAGCTCCATGGCGGGAGCCGCTTCGACTCGGTCGAGTTTCTCGGCTGCGAGATTCCCGAGATACTCAATTGCCTCCTGCGCGCGACTAGCAGCTCTGAAAATCGCGCGCGAGTCGTTGTCGAGGACCTCGAGCCACGTCGCGACATAGGCGGCGTGATCCTGCCTCGGCTCGTTGGCCAGTCCGAACGTGGCACACATAAAGGCGGCACCAAGCTCGGCAATGAGTTCCTCGAACGCATAGGCCTGCGCGCCGTGCCGCTTGCCGATCTCACGTCCGATGCGATGCGCAGCGCCGGTCCAGTGCGTGAGCTCGTGCAGGAGAGTGGCGTGATAGGCTTCCGATGCAGACTGCGTCTCGGTACCGACAAACCAGGATGGGCTCGGCATCTCGATGCGGTCGAGATCGCCACGGTACTGCGCCATT
>Ga0302324_100000199_pt1 | contig 160033 bp, 142 predicted proteins | sample Palsa_T0_1_FD_201949 | JGI IMG/M metagenome (GOLD analysis project Ga0302324, IMG submission 201949) | Peat permafrost microbial communities from Stordalen Mire near Abisko, Sweden - Palsa_T0_1 | ecosystem: Environmental > Terrestrial > Soil > Palsa > Peat permafrost | place: Sweden: Abisko...
CCTTCCAGTTTACTTCGCAGCGCTTCGAACGAACGCTGCAATGTCAGATGCTTTTGCCCGTGCGCCATCATCGCCAATCCGAACGTAACCTCGAAGATCGTGATCGAGGTAATCCAAATCGAATCCCCTGGGTTGGCGATCCATCCACGCAATCACTTTTGCATCGGGAGCAACGTGCATGAGTTCCGAGATCACATTGGTGTCCAGAATGACCATCGGGCACTTCGCTACTCATCAAAATCGGGCGGTTTGATCGTGTATCCACGAAGTTCAGGAATGTCGAAGTCGATCCCCGTGCCCCGGAATAGCGAGGCTATTTCAGTGCCCAGCCCGCCAGAAGTCTTTTTTTTTCATTGGCCGCGTTGCGCAAAATCTCGCGCACCTCGGCCTCCATGCTGCGGCCATTGCTGCGGGCACGGCGCTGCAGACGGGCCTTCACACTCTCTTCAATATTGCGAACCACCAATTGGGCCATTGCAACATCTCCTGATTGATATCATGATATCAAATCCGCGAGAACAGCGCAATACCTTGGGTAGCATTTCGGTCCGAAGAACCCGCCAACTCGCCTTAGTGCGGCGGTGCCCCGGCGCTAGCCTCAACCAACTGCTGCACCGGCCCAGCAATCATCAGCAGCAGGTTCGCACTATGTTTCTTGGCCTGATCAATCAACGCCGCTTGCTGCGTCTTCCACGAATCCGGCGCAGGCTGCGATTTGTCCAGATAATCGAGGGCCCCCAATCCCGCTGCTCCGAGGGCCGACAAGAACTCTGACGATGCGGCATCGCTCTGTAACAGCGCCGACTGATCCAGCAACGGATGCAGCTTCGCGTCATTGTCGCGCCACAGCCCAAGCCGGAAACGAATTTGCGTTTCCGCCGCCTGGTCCTTGTATCCGCTTTGCGCAAACGCCCGCACCAGGTCGCTGAACTGGCGCGCCGTGTTGCTTTCGGGATACACCGCATCCACGAGCGCGTTAAGCGGCGCTTGCAGATTGATAGGGGCGCCCTTGTGGTCATCCTCCCGGCTGTAATCCTTCACTGGCTCAACCACGTCGGCAAGCGTGCGCAACGCAGAAATCTCATGATCGCCCGCCATGCGCTGCAGCATTTGCTCGCGCGCCGAGCGATGCGTCAGCCCCAGCCATTCCAATTCCAGGCTCACCGCATTCAGGCGCGCATACATCGAAGCCACATCGGTCACGCTTTGCGGAGACCACAAGCGATCTGCAATGGCCGCATTGCGCGGCCAAATGCGCGAGTCCACATTTTCCGCAGTCACCCACTCCGCCCACATGCACGATTCGCCGCCGAGAATTCGTTCCGTCTCTTCGCGACTCAAAGCCCCCGCGGCACCCGCCAGCGGATCGACCGCATAATGCCGCGCCGCCGGCCACATCAGGTCGAGATAATATCCGTAGGAAAGGAGTCCCCGATAGCCCTGTCTGGCCGCAGCCGCCAGCGACGCCTGCCCGCGCCATGACTGCACCACAATCGACTTCGGCAAGTCGGGATGCAGCACCTCATCCCAACCGACCATGATTTTGTGATTCTTCGCGACAATCTTTTCCAGGCGCTGATTGAAATAAGCCTGCAGGTCCTGATTCGTCTTCATGCCGTGTTCACGCATGAAAGCCTGAATCTTTGCATTGGCGGTCCACTGCTTGCCGTTGACTTCGTCGCCGCCGATATGAAAGTAGGCGTCGGGAAACAGCTTCGCCATCTCAGCAATGAACTCTTCCAGAAACTTGTACGTATGTTCCTGCGTAGGATCGATGACGGGATCGTACACTCCGATGGTGCGCCCGACTTCGTACGGGCCCGGCGCGCTGGCCAGTTCCGGATAGCCGGCCAACCACGAAGTTGAATGGCCGGGCATGTCGAACTCAGGAATCACGCGTATGCCGCGATCATGCGCATAAGAGATCAGGTCGCGAACTTCGTCCTGCGTATAGTAAAGACCGTCGGAGCCCATCTCAGTGAGCCGGGGAAACTTCTTGCTCTCCACGCGAAATCCCTGGTCGTCGGAAAGGTGCCAATGCAGCACGTTCATCTTCACGGCGGCCATGCCGTCGAGGTTGCGCTTAATCACGTCGATGGGGATGAAGTGGCGGCTGACGTCGATCATCAGCCCGCGCCAGGGAAAGCGCGGCCGATCCTTGATAGTGACGGTGGGAACGGAGAAACCGTTCGGCGTGATCTCCACCAGTTGCAGGAAAGTCTGCAGCCCGTGCATGACTCCCAGCGGTGTTTCCGCGGCGAGCTTCGCCCCGCCCGCCGTGACCACCAGTTCGTAAGATTCGTCCTCCCCCAGCGCCTGCACGGCTTCGCGGCTGTGTGCAATGTGAATCTGCAGCGTAACGGGTGCGTCGGGCTTAGGGTGGAACGGGATTCCCGTCTGGCGCGAGAGCTGCTCCTCGAATCGTTGTACTGCGCTGTTCAGCGACCAATCGTGAAAACCAATAACCGAGAATGACGAGTCAATCACCAATTGGCCAGTTCCAGTCTGCACGCTGGCAGGCATCGGCATAAGCGGAAGCTGGGGCTGAGATTGAGCGAACGCAAAGGTAGCGATGGAAGAGAGGAAGATTGCGATTAGCGAGATTCGCATGGCGTCGGAGAATTTAACACTTGGAGAGCGGCGGGCGTAATCGTCAGAATGCACGTCAAGGGAGCAGTATATGTTTTAACTTCTTTCTGACCTCTTCGTGCTCTACGAACTCCCCGCGATTGGCCGCCTCCAGTCCAGTATTGATGGCCTCGGTAAAACGAATATCGTCAGCGACCAACTTCTTGACGTATTCAAGCGCGTCCACCGCGGCCTTACGGGTCACGGTTGGAAAGTCGTCGAGAAACTCGTCGAGGGTCTCTCCGCCTTCCACATAGTCAAGCAAGGACTGAAAAGGAACGCGGGTACCATGGAAAACAGGGGTTCCTCCAAGGATCTGCGGATCGCGGACAATGATGCTGTCAGAGGATCGCATGGTCTTAGTCTCAACCTCCTGGAATCTACACTCTCTGATTTTCGCCCTCTAGTGTCCGCCCAGCTCCTTCACAATCCCGCCCACAAACTGCTTCGCATCACCAAACAGCATGAGCGTGTTGTCGAGGTAGTACAGCGGGTTGTCGATGCCCGCGAATCCGGGGTTCATGCTGCGCTTGATGACCATCACGGTGTGGGCTTTGTCCACGTCGAGGATGGGCATGCCGAAGATGGGGCTGGATTGATCGGTGCGGGCGGCGGGATTGGTCACGTCGTTGGCTCCGATGACCAGGGCGACGTCGGTCTGGGGGAAGTCGCCGTTGATGTCTTCCATTTCGATCAGCCGGTCGTAAGGGATGTCGGCTTCGGCCAGCAGCACGTTCATGTGGCCGGGCATGCGTCCCGCTACGGGATGGATGGCGAAGCGCACCTCCACGCCCTTCTTGGTGAGCTGATCGTAAAGCTCGCGAACCTTATGCTGCGCCTGCGCGACGGCCATGCCGTAGCCGGGAACGATGACGACTTTGTTCGCAGCAGCAAGAATCTGTGCAGCTTCTTCCGGAGTGGCACTGCGCACGCTGCGGGCTTCCTGCGCTCCAGCCGCCGAAGGCTGCACCTGCCCGAACGCTCCAAACAAAACGTTGGTGAACGACCGGTTCATCGCCTTGCACATGATCACCGAGAGGATGAAGCCCGACGATCCATCCAGCGCGCCCGCGATGATCAGCAGCTTCGATTGCAGAACAAATCCCATAGCCGCGGCGGAAAGTCCGGCATAAGAATTCAGCAGTGAAATGACGGTGGGCATGTCGGCCCCGCCGATCGGAATCACGAGAAAAACCCCGAAGAGCAGGGCGATGCCGACGATGACCGGGAAGATCTGTTTCGCCCCGGGATGTAGCACGAGGTAGACGGCGAGCACGATGGCGACGACGAATAGAAGCAGATTGACGAGATTCTGTCCTTTATAAGTGATCGGCCGCTGGGGAAGAACTTCCTGCAGTTTGCCGGCGGCGATCAGGCTGCCCGTAAAGGTCAGGCCTCCGAGGATCACTTCCAGCGCCAGTACCGACATGCCGAACTTCGAAGCGCTTTGTGTCCCCAGGTAGAACTCGGCCGTGCCGACCAGCGTGACACACAGCGCGCCGAACGCATGGCTCAACGCCGTTCGTTGCGGCACCGCGGTCATCTGCACCATGCCGAGCGGGATGCCAATGCCTGAGCCGAGCACCAGCCCGATGATGATCCACTTGTAATCGACGATGCCGTGATGCAGCAGCGTGCCCGCGATGGCGAGCACCATGCCGATCTCGCCCGCCAGAATGCCGTGGCGCGCGGTCGCGGGAGAACTCATCCACTTCAGCGAGAGAATAAACAGCGCGCTCGCGACGAGATAAATGACTTCGATGACGGTCTGGCTTGCGAGAAGCTCGCTCATAAAAGGCGCCCAGTTACTTCTTCACCGCGCGGCTGGTCTTGAACATGCGCAACATGCGGTCCGTGATGATGAATCCGCCGACCACGTTACTGGTGGCGGCGACAATGGCGATCACGCCCAGCACGGTCGCGAATGTGCTCTTCTTCTCGCCGACAAGAACGATGGCGCCGACCACGGCAATGGCGTCCAAAGCGTTGGTCAGAGACATCAGCGGCGTGTGCAGCAGCGGCGAAACGTGGCGGATAATTTCGAATCCAATGAAGGCCGCCAGCATGAATACGAAGAGTGCGTCGAGCAGTTTGTCGGAATTCATAAATCGGTTCTCAGTAGTCGAGTCTCAGTTCGTGGCCAGCGCCGGCAGTTTGAAAAATTCCCGCACCCGCGCGTTCACAATCTCTCCGCCATTGGTGATCATGGTTTCGCGGATAATTTCGTCCTGCAGGTTCAGTTGCAGCTTGCCGTCTTTCACCATGTAGGTCAGAAAGGTGGTCAGGTTGCGTGCATACATCTGGCTGGCATGGTAAGGGACGCTGCTCGCAATATTGATCATGCCGATGATAGTGACGCCATATACGCTGACGATTTTTCCGATCTGCGTGAGTTCGCAATTGCCCCCGCGCTCCGCCGCGATATCCACGATCACCGACCCCGGCGCCATCCCCTTGACCATATCTTCTGTAATGAGCACGGGAGATTTTTTGCCTGGAATAACCGCAGCCGAAATCACAACGTCGCTTTCCGCCACCACTTTGGTCAGGAGTTCGCGCTGGCGGGCGTAAAAAGTTTCATCCTGCTGGGTGCCATAGCCGCGCGCGTCCTGCGCGTCTTTGGCTTCGAGGGGCAGTTCAACGAAGCGTCCGCCCAGGCTCTGCACCTGCTCTTTGGCCGCCGGCCGCATATCGTAGGCTGAGGTCACGGCTCCCAGGCGGCGCGCGGTTGAGATCGCCTGCAGTCCGGCCACGCCGGCGCCAATCACGAACACACGCGCAGGAGTGACCGTGCCGGCGGCAGTGGTCATCATGGGGAAGATGCGCGGCGAATTTTCGGCGGCCAGCAGCACCGCTTTATATCCGCACACCGTGCCCATGGAAGAAAGCGCGTCCATGCTTTGAGCGCGCGTGGTGCGCGGCATCAGTTCCACGGCAAATGACAGGACGCCGGCATGCGCGATTTCCTCTACGATTTCCACCGCCCCAAAAGGACGCAGAAATCCGATCAGCGCCTGCCCGCGCCGCATCAGCGCCACGTCAGATTGGCCGGTCACGTCGTTCGATCCGTAGCACAGCACCTGCACAATAATGTCGGCGGCGCCGAACACTTCGGCGCGGCTGGGGAGAATCTTCGCGCCCTTGGCGGCGAACGCGCCGTCAGGATAGCCCGCCGAGTCGCCCGCGCCGGACTCGATCACCACCTCAAGTCCAGCCTTGGCAAGATTGGGAACGACGAGGGGAACAAGCGCAACCCGGCGCTCTCCGGGATAGCTTTCTTTCGGAACTCCGACAATCACGTAGCTCTGGTCCTTTCGGTGCCGATCGGCCAAAAACCAAACCAGCCACACTAACAGATCGGCAGACCAGATGGAAGGCGGGATGACCATGTAGGGGCGGACCAGGCGTCTGCCCCTACATGGCCGGTGCTCGCGCCAACGTGGCTCGAGACCAGCATCGCAGAATGCCTAATATTCCGGGGTAATCGCTTTGGCTTCTTCCAGCGTGAGTCTCTTTTTGTTTTTGTACGACAGATTTGCCATGTGGACTGCGATTGCCGACCGGTAGCCGATTTCTGCCGGGGCGTTGGGCGTGGCCCGGCTGCGCACGCAGTCGATCCAGTTCTTCATGTGGTCCTGATTGTGAGCGTCTCCCTTTGTCGATTCGCCGTTGGGGCGGTTTACTTTTTCCGGCCAATACTCGAGAGGCTCGTCGAAGTGATGTTCGAGGGTGCCGTCGCTGCCGAGAATGCGATCGCCGAGTTCGTAGTGTTTGTTGCTGAAGGTGGACTGCCAGGTCACGACGATGTCTTTGGGGAAGTCGAGGGTGACGGCGATGGTATCGGGAACTTCGCGTCCGTCTTTTTCGGAGAAGACTCCGCCCGACATGTAGGCCGCGGAGGGCAGCGGGAGATCGAGCGCGCCCATGATCCAGGCAATCTGGTGGACCATGTTCTCGGCGCAATTGCCGCCGGAGAATTCCCAGAACAAGCGCCAGTTGATCAGCTTGAATCCGTCGAAGGCGCGATCGGGACGGCCGTTGAGAAACGCGCTCCATTCGACGTTTTGCGCGGTGCAATCGCCGGGCACGGGGCGAACCCACTGGCCTTTGCCGTGGGGAGTGTTGCGGCTCATCCAGGATTCGACTTGCGTGACTTTGCCCACCGAGCCGTCTTGCATCCATCGTTTGGCGTCGGCCAGAGCACCGGAACTTTGATGCTGCAATCCGATCTGCACCACGCGGTCAGAAGCCTTGGCGGCGGCCAGGCATTTGTCGGCTTCGGGAATGGACCAGGTCATGGTTTTCTCGGCGTAGAGATCTTTTCCCGAAGCGAGCGTATCCAGAAAATGCCGGACATGAATGTGCAAGGGGCTGGCCACGATTACGCCGTCGATGTCTTTCATATCAAGGATGCGGCGGTAGTCGGAGAAGGTTTGAATGCCGGGGACTTTGCTCTTGGCCTGATCGCGGCGGCGGCTGTAGATGTCGGCCATGGCGACCAATTCGGCGTTGGGGACTTTGCGCACTTGATCCAGAAGATCGTTGCCGCGATCTCCCACGCCGATCATGCCGACGCGGACGCGATCGTTGGCGCCGAGAATGGTGGAAGATGGATAGGCGAGCACGGCGGCTCCGATGGCGGCTTGCTTGAGGAAGGTGCGGCGTGATTGCGATGTCATTGGATTCTCCGTTCCAGCTTGGGTGCTTCCACAGGGGCTAAAGCCCTTTTCAAAAAGTCTGCTTGACGCGGCCCTGAAGGGCCGCTCTTCCACTTTTGCGCGGCGAAAGTGGTGCCCTTCCAAAGTTTATGAACAGTTTCTAGAACGCGTCTGCTTGTTGCAACAGTTTCTTCATTCCGGCCCAGCTTTTGCGAGAGGATTCTTCGGGCGATCCGCCGCCGTTCCAGTGGGTCTCAAGGCTCACGGCGAAATGGTAGCCGTCGCGCTTCAGGGCTTTGAATTGGCCGGTCCAGTCAATGATGCCTCCGCCCATGGGCGCCCAATCGTATTTCTTTCCGCTCTTCACCGCGTCTTTGCAATGACAGTGTCCGATGCGGTCTTTGGGAAGAAGATTATAGCCGTCGGGATAAGGAACTTCACCGCTGATCGCGGCATTGCCTGGGTCCCAATTCAACATGAGATTGGGCGAGGTCACCGCGGCCAGGACTTTGGCGGCTTCGGCCGCGGTGGCGGTGTTGCAGGACTGTTCGTTTTCCAGCACCAGCGTGATGCCGCTTTTTCCAGCTTTTTCCGCGGCCTCGCGCAGCTTGTCGTTAATGGCGGGGCGATAAGGAGCCGGGTTGTCGAGACGCCAGAAATCGAAGCAACGCACGCGGTCGGCGGCGAATGCTTTTGCCATGGCGATGGCGCGGTCGAGAACTTCATCCTGCTGAGCCAGACTGAAGTTTGCGCCGAAACTCTTGGCCTCGCTGTATTTCGATTTGGGCGCGCCCGGCCAATCCACTTTGAACAGCGGGCTGGCAATGTCGGTGACTTTCATCTGATATTTCTCGAGAATGCTGCGGGCCTCGGCGACTTCTTTTTCGTCGAGGCTGACAATGTTTTTTTCCCACATGCTGCGCAGTTCGATCCAGCTCATGCCGAATTCGCGAGAAGCGATTTCGCAGGCGTGGCCGAAGTCCTGCGAGATTTCGTCGTTGATGACCGCAACACGAAAGGGCGAGTTGCTCTCGGCTTGGGAAGGGAACCAGGGGATGGCGCTGGCGGTGGTTACGGCGGCCACTCCTTTGAGGAATTGGCGACGCGCGGGAGGCAGCGGCATGGCGGGACTCCTATGCTTGGGTCACGGCAAACGGGATGCGTCCATCAATCTATCACTTGACGAATGGAGGTTGGTAGCAGGCAGAAGCCCTGGGCGCTCTCTACGCTGCCGTTGCTTGTCGATAGCGCGGGCGCTGCAGGCAGATTCTATAGGTCCTTCCCCATCGACAAGCATAGGGTCAGGACGACAAGACTGATTTATCGTGCGAGACGACAAGGCTGATTTTTATGGGACGTGCGGGATGGCACGTTGGGCGGTGACCATGAGGTTATTTTCGCGCAAAACAAAACGCCCCAGACTCGATTTGAGTCGTGGGACGTCTGTTGATCAGCCCTCCCCCAAGTGCTGCTCAAGTGCTACTTTACCCGCACCCCTACCCCCCGTAAATGGCACCTCCGTGCTATGGGTGGCACCAAACGGGTAGGGCCTCTTGTACCTCCCGCTGTTTCAGTGAGATATCCTGTGGAAAATTTATCCCGCGGCTATGGCGGTTACGAATTCTTAACCTGCAGTGGGGGATGTTTGTGAGAGGCTCCTAACCGGATTCTCAATGCAAGGGACGGCGCATTGGCGATTTTTCCCAAGGAATTCGGCAGTATCCGGCTCGGGGGCTCTATTGCGTCGAGGTTGGCCGTCTGGTGGTTGTTGCGAGGTTCGTGGCAGCGCTGGCCGCTTCCGAGGCGGACTGCGCGACTGGTGAGTTAGCCGAAGGCGCTGGACAAAGTCATCGCAGGCTTCAGTCCCAATCTGGGCTCCCGATCTGGGAATCAGCGTTGCGCTTGCGGCGGGTTTTCCTTTCCGTCGTCCACTAACTTCAATCCTGCGAATGACGCGCGTGGATTGATCTGTGGATTTTTCTTGGCAGGGTAAGTGCATAGATCGGTTTGTCCTAGCTTTGCACCTTTGAAAACTCTAAGACCACCTCGCTAATTGGGGCTGGCGAAGCCTTGGCAGGGAACCGAGACTGATGCAGGATTGTTCCGCACAAACATTTCCGCGAGAAGCAGAGCCCATTGTGAGCGCAGAGAGCTGTGCGAATTGCTGTGTGCAATGGTTCGCGGCTTACACGCTCGCACACCATGAGAAGCGCGTGGCGGGGCATCTGACGAACCGCGAGATCGACTCGTTTGTGCCGCTTTACGCGGCGGTACATCGCTGGCGGAATGGCTGCACCAAGCATCTGGAGTTGCCGCTGTTTCCCAATTACGTTTTTGTGCACATCGCCGCCCGAGCGCGATCGGCAGTTTTGAATGTGCCCGGAGTGTTGTCGCTGGTTGGTTTTGCGGGCGTTCCGGCGGCGCTGCCGAATACACAGATTGAAGCTCTCCGCTGCGGCCTCCACTCTGGCCTCGGCGGGCGCAGGTTGGAACCGCATCCCTACCTGGCGGTGGGGGATCGGGTTCGTATCAAGAACGGAGCCATGTGCGGACTGGAAGGCGTGCTCGTCCGCAAGAAGAATTATTTCCGGGTTGTGCTCTCGCTGGAGGTGCTGCGCCAGAGCGTGGCCGTGGAAGTGGACGCTCTGGATGTGGAACCGGCGCCGAAACCGTGGGTGTGCGGCGATTCTGCTCCAGCACCGCTCTGGGGCGAAAACGGCTGGTCAAGGGCGATCTAGCGATGTCCTTGCGCAGCGCGTTCCAGCGCTACTGGCGGTGGCCTGCATTCCTTGGTCTGCTGATCCTCGTGGTGGTTCATCCCGTGGGCGCATCCGATAGCGATGGGACAGACTCCTGCGCCAACCGGACCGCGCCCCTGCTTGCGCCCTTTGCCAAAAAAACACAGTCTGACGCGGGCCCGGGTCTTTTGAAAGACATTTGCGTGAAGCGCTTCGCCAGAGATTTCGTGACCGACCAGAAGATCATCTGGACCAGCCCGCTGCGCTGGCGTAGGCTGCCCGAATCGGAGAAGATCACGCTGGAAATATTGGGTGCGGGAACCGTGGGACTGATGGCGGCCGACAAGAGCCTGATGCGCCGCATCGGCAGCAGCCACGCCGGATTGGCGAACCGTTTCAGCAATGACGGCCTGGGAGCCATGACGGCGATACCGGTGAGTTTGTACTTTGCCGGAAACTGGAACGGGGATGCGCACAGCCGCGAAGCCGGATGGCTTGCACTCTCCGCTCTGGCCGACAGCATCATGCTGGGCGAACCGCTGAAGCGGATCCTCCGAAGAGCGCCTCCAAATGCGCGAGACGCCGGCCAGTTTGGGGCGACGGGCGGAAGCTCGTTTCCTTCGCAACACGCGCTGGCGGCGTGGTCGATGGCCAGTGTGATCGCCGAGGAATATCCCGGGCCCTTGACCAAGGTGCTGGCCTATGGCTCGGCTTCCGCCATTAGTTTCGCGCGCATCGCGGCCCGCCAGCATTTTCCTTCCGATGTCGCGGTGGGCAGCGTGCTGGGATATCTGGTGGGGCACTACGTGTATGGCGCGCATCATCCTCGTGAATTGCCGGTTCGTGAACTGCCGGAAGCTGCCGCAAGCGAGCCGACTCCCAGAGACAACGACAAACAGCGCCCGGGAGTAGAGGAGAGCGCAAAGCAGGAGAAGGATCGGGGCGAGCGTTCGGCGAGGGATGAGGCATCGCCGTCGGTGCCGCTCGACTCCTGGGTCTATGCGGCATTCGATCGCCTGTGGGCGCTTGGGTATGCGCCCAGCGCCTACGCCAATCTCCGGCCCTGGACGCGCCTGGAATGCGCCCGGATTCTGGTCGCGGCCAGCAAAGGTTTGTACATCAAGGGTCTATACATCGACGAACTCGCGGATGGCCATCAGCAGGCCGAGGCCTACCGCCTCTATTCCGCCCTGAAGTCTGAATTTGGGCCGGAATTTGCCCAGCAGCTGAAGGGTTCCGAACAGATAGGGTCAGCCGTAATTCCTTCCACGATGGCAGATTCGCGGCCGGACGCGGCGGTGCGCGTCGAGAGCATCTACACCCGCTACCTCGGCATTGCGGGCACGCCGCTGGCCGACAGCGATCACTTTGGGCAGACGCTGATCAACGATTTTGGCCGGCCCTATGGGCAGGGATCGAATGTGGTGAGCGGGGTTTCGGCCTTGGGCTGGGCGGGTCCGGTGGCGCTCTACTTCCGCGGGGAATATCAGCGCGCGGGTGCGCTGCCGGCTTATAGCGCGCAGCTCGAGGCGACCCTGGCGGCCATCGACAACACCGGGACGCCGGTCGGTCCGCACGCCGCTGTCTTCGACCGGTTTCGCCTGCTCGACGCTTATCTGGCCTGGAACTGGAAAACCATCCAGATCTCGGCGGGGCGGCAGAGCCTGTGGTGGGGGCCCGGACTGGGGGGCCCTCCCAACTTCAGCGACAATGCCCAGCCCATGGATATGCTGCGGCTCACGAATCCCTCGCCCTGGCGGCTGCCTTCTTTCTTTCACTGGCTGGGGCCCTTGCGCTGGGACTTCTTTATCGGACTGATGGCCGACCATAAGTACCCGCCGCTGCCCGCAATGGATGGCCAGAAGCTCAGTTTCAAGCCCACGCCCAACCTGGAATTCGGTTTTTCTCGCGTGGTCGTATTCCGGCCGATTACGCTCGGCCAGTTCTGGAAGGGCTTCATCAGCGTGGGCGACAACATCCATACCCTTCCCGGCACGGTGGGGAGCCGGCATGGGGGCTTCGATTTCAGCTATCGCATCCCCGGCCTGCGAGACTGGCTGGTGGTCTACAACGACGGCACCAGCGATCACAACCCGTCGCCGCTGGGCGCGCCCCAGCTTTCGTTGATGAACCCGGGCTTCTACCTGCCGCAGATTCCCCAGATTCCGAAGCTTGATTTCCGCGCCGAGATGGCGTGGTCCGACCCGCCGGACCTGGCCAATTGGCACGGCCAATTCATTTATTACGACGAGTTCTTTCACATCTCCTACACCAACGCCGGCAACCTGATGGGTTCCTGGGTGGGCCGTATGGGCCACGGTTGTCAGCTGTGGAGTACGTACTGGTTTTCGCCCCGCCACACCGTGCAGTTGGGATACCGGCGGGCGCATGTGGACAACGATTTCATTCCCGGCGGCGGCAACATTCAGGATTTTTCCGCCAGCTCGGTCTGGCGCCTCGGGTCGGATTACGAACTGAAGGCCTTTGTCCAGTTCGAACGCTGGGGCTTTCCCCTGGTCCGGCCGCTGGCCGGGCCCGATACCGCGGCCTCGATTGAGCTGGCCTACCATCCCAACTGGACCGGACGATTGCAGTTCCACCGAGCGAACCTAGCCCAATGAGATTACGAATCCTAGTTCTGCGATCAAGCATTCTGTGCCCTCTGGCGGCGGCAGCTGCCTTGATGTGGTCCCTGGGCGCTTTCGGCCAGGATGCCCCGCGCACGCCAGGTTCAGGCGACGCAGCCTGCGCCAATCGCGATTGTCCGCCGGACACGGCCGTTCCGGCGGACGACGAGGGCACAGGCGATACCGCGACCGCAGATCCCAACGCAGGCGACACCGGCCCGGGCGGCGACCGGCCAAACGGGAATCCCCGGCAAGCGGGCGCCGCGGAAAAGGAGAATGCCGGCCCGCTCGACAAACCGGAAAAGAAAATGCGGGACAAGCGGGACCTGGGAGCCGACAAGCTGCCGCCACCACCGCCCACAGAATTTCAGGAGTTCGTGGCTGCCTCGATCGGCCGCAAGCTGCCGCTCTATGGGCATAACCTATTCGAACGCGTCCCCACTACCTTCGCCCCGGTGGACAGGATTCCGGTGACCGGCGACTATGTGCTGGGCCCGGGCGACGAAATTTTACTGCGGGCCTGGGGCCAGATCGATTTCAACGCGCGGCTGATGGTTGACCGCAGCGGAGAAGTCTTTCTGCCCAAGGTGGGAACGCTGGCCGTGGCCGGTCTGCGCTATGAGCGGCTGAACGACTATTTCCGCACCGCCATCGGGCGCGTCTTCCGCAACTTCGATCTGACCGTCAGCCTGGGGCGATTGCGCTCCATCGAAATCTTTGTGGTGGGGCAGGCGCGGCGTCCCGGAGCGTACACCGTCAGCTCGCTTTCCACGCTGGTGAATGCGCTGTTCGCTTCCGGCGGGCCCGCCAACTCGGGGTCCCTGCGCCGCATCCAGTTGCGGCGCGATAACCAGGTGATCGAGCAATTCGATTTCTACGATCTGTTGCTGAAGGGAGACAAGAGCCGGGACCGAAGGCTGCTGCCCGGCGACGTGATTTACATTCCGCCGACCGGTCCTTCGATCGCGGTTGCCGGAAGCGTGAATGTGCCCGGCATTTACGAACTGAGTGGCGACACATCGCTGGCCGGCGCGGTGGACATGGCGGGGGGATTGACCTCGGTAGCCGATGGGGCCAAGGCAATCGTCGAACGGGTCGAGCATCATGACAGCCGCCGCGTCGAGGAGTTTCCTCTGGACGCGGCCGGCCTGCAGCGGGTGCTGCAGGACGGCGATCTGGTGCGCGTGTTGCCGCTTTCGCCGCGCTTTGAAAACGCGGTTACGCTGCGGGGAAATGTCGCCCGTCCCGGCCGTGTGCCCTGGCATGCGGGCATGCGCCTGCGGGACATCATCCCCAATCAGGCGGCGCTGGTTCCCGAAGCCCACTGGCGTTCGAGCAACGCGGCGGCCAACCCCAAGCCGCGGCTCCGCGCTCAGCCTGCCGGCGAAGGAAAATCCGAGAAGCCCGAAGATGCCAGGCCGGAGGACGCAAGGCCTGAAGCTGAGGCCGAGGAAGCCGAGCCCCGCAGCCCGATCACCCGCGATGTCCCGGAAATCAACTGGGACTACGCCGTCATTCAGCGCATGAATGCCGAGGATCTGACCACCCGGCTGATTCCTTTCGATCTGGGCAAGCTGGTGCTGGAGGGCGACGAAGGCAATAACCTGACGCTGGAGCCGGGCGACATCGTGACCATTTTTTCGCAGAACGATCTGGCGGTGCCGCTGGCCCGGCGCAGCAAGTTTATCCGCCTGGAAGGGGAGTTTGCCAGCGCCGGCGTCTATCGCGCCGAACCCGGCGAGACTCTGCCGCATCTGATCGCGCGGGCCGGGGGCTTGGCGGCGACTGCCTATCTTTATGGAGCCGAGTTTACGCGCGAATCGGCGCGGCGCCAGCAACAGAAGGGTCTCGACCGCCTGATCCAGGATCTGGAAGAGGATGTCACCCGCGGGGCGCTGGGCTCGGCCGGAGTGAGTCCCGAAGACGCCGGGGAGCAGCGCGCCCGCCTGGAAGCGCAGCGCGAGATGATCGTCCGGCTGCGCGAAATCAAGGCCAGCGGACGGGTGGTGCTCGATCTGGGGCCGGACTCGAATCAGGCGGCCACCCTGCCCGCCATCGAACTGGAGGATGGCGACCGCTTCGTGGTTCCGTCCCAGCCCTCGACGGTCGAAGTGCTGGGAGCCGTCTACAACCGGAGTTCGATCATCTGCCGCCGGGGAGCGCGGGTCGACGATTATCTGAAACTGGCGGGGGGCTCGACCCGGGACGGCGACACCGGCCGCATGTTCCTGCTGCGGGCCGACGGATCGGTGCTCAGCCGGCAGTCGGTGCGGGGATTGTGGAACGGAGGCTTCGGCCAGCTGCGCCTGATGCCGGGCGACGCTATTGTGGTCCCGGAGCGGCTGTCGCGGGGAACCTTCCTGCGCGGGTTGCGGGACTGGAGCCAGGTCTTTTCCCAGTTCGCTCTGGGCGCCGCCGCGGTGCGGGTGATTCAATGACGCCGCCTGCCCTGACGCCGCCTGGAACGACGCCGCCCGGCGCGGTCGAAGACCGAAGGAGGGAATCGGTCGTGGACGGCCCGGTCGGCGATCCGCAAGCCGCTTTTGCGGAAGCTCCGCCTCGCACGAATCGTTCTCTGGCGGAGTCTGCCGCAATCGATCCCGCTGGGGATCGTTCGATTGACCGGGTTGGCGAAGTCCGCCTGCTCGACTTGCTCATCGTTGTTGGCCGCGGCAAACACGTTGTGTTGCGGACGACCCTGGCATCAGCGGCGGTTGCGGTCGTGATTGTTCTGCTGGTCCCGGCCCGCTACACCGCGGTCACGACCTTTCTGCCGCCGCAGCAAAGCCCATCGCTGGCCTCGGCCATGATCGGGCAGTTGGGCTCTTTGGGATCGGTGGCGTCTCTGGCGCAAAAAGATCTGGGCGTGAAAAACCCCGGCGACCTGTACGTGGGCATGCTGCGCAGCCGGATCGTCGAGGAGGCGCTGGTGCGCCGCTTCGATCTGGTCGGCCTCTACCGGGAGCGGAGAATGTCGGACGCGTGCCGTCATCTGGAAAAAGCCGCGAACATCTCGATCGGGAAAGAGGGACTGGTCGCCATTGCGGTCGAGGACCGAAGCCCCAGCCGGGCCGCGCAACTGGCCAATGGGTACGTGGACGAGCTGCGGCACCTGACCCAGGATCTGGCCGTGACCGAAGCCGGGCAGCGCCGCATCTTTTTCGAACGGCAACTGGAAATGGCCAGCGCCCGCCTGGCCGACGCCGAACAGGCGCTGAAAACGACCGAGCAGAAAACCGGCGTCATCCAGCTCGACGGCCAGGCCAAAATCATTCTTGAATCGGTGGTGAAGCTGCGCGGCGCCATCGCCGCCAAGGAAGTGGAACTGGAAAGCATGCGCCTGTCTTCCACGGAGAGCAATCCCGACCTGGAGCGTACCGAACTGCAGCTGGCGGCCATGCGCGGGCAACTGGCGCACCTGGAAAAACCGGACGGCCCCTCCGACGGCGCCGCCGTTTCGCCGGGCAGTCTGCCCGCCGGTGATGTTCCCGAGGCTGGCCTGCAATATGTGCGCCGCTTGCGCGACGTGAAGTATGCCGAAACGATTTTTGAGCTGCTGGCGAAACAGTACGAGGCCGCGCGGCTCGACGAAGCCCGCACCGCCGCCGTGATTCAGGTGCTGGACCCGGCGGTCGAACCCGACCGCAAATCCTGGCCGCCGCGGACTTTGATCGTCGCATTGGCGGCAGCTCTGGGATTTCTGGGCTCCTGCGTATGGGTCTTGAGTGCCGAGGGGTTGCGCCGGATGCATGCCCAGCCTGCGGTAGCGGCGCGCTGGGCGGTCTTGCGAGGCACGTTGTCCAATTCCGTGGTTGGTGACAGTCCGCTCGAACGGCAGGCCAGTTTATCCCCGCCGCACCAGCCATGAGGAGTTTCGTCCCCATCAACGATTGCCGCATTGACGATCGCCACCTCAACGATTGGGTTGGTGCCGGGGTGGAAATCACCGCGGCCCTGGCCGCAATCACGCTGGCCGCCCTGCTGTTCGCCGCGGGCTGGCTGAGCCCCGGCCCAGCCGGACTTCTCTGCATGGGGCTGCTGCTTGGGTTGATCGCATTGGCCTGGAAACACTTTCGTTCCGGCTGCCATCCCGCGTTCTATTTCCTGTGCGTGCTGGCGCTGTTCCAGGGCGGACGGCTGATGGCAGGCGAGGCCGATCCCTTCCGCGTCGTATTAATGACCACCATCCAGTTCGACGTTTCCCGCGAGATTGCCGGCACGGTCCTGCTGGCTCTGGCGTTGTCGGCGCTGGTCATCTATGCCGTGTGCCGCTGGAATTACCGGCCGCTAGCTCCGCTGCAGAACGAATCTCTTAAGAACGAATCTTTAAAGAACGAATCATGGCAAAGATTCCTCCCCTACCTGCGCGTGCTGTTCTGGTCCAGCCTTCCCATCCAGCTCTACAAGAACTACTGCTATTACGCCTACGCCCGCGACCATGGCGGGTATCTGGTGTTCTTCATCGACCATGAAGGCATGGCGGGGAGCATCCCGGCGGTGGTCCGCGCCGTTGCACTGGTGACTCTGCCGGCGCTGGCCGGCATCTTTGTGCTGGAAAATCGCACCAGGCGGCTGCGGACTGCTGCGCTCATCTATTTTGCCGTAGCCGCACCGGTGCTGATCACGGGATCGCGGGGCGCCCTGTTCAGCCTGATTGTGGCGCTCTGGTACTTGCGGCAGGCAAGGTCGGGGCGCCGCATCCGGATGGGTACGCTGGCCATGATCGCCGCTGCGCTGGTGGGAGTGGGCGCTCTGGTGGGCAGTTTTCGCGACGAAGGCACTCCCGCACGGACTTTGGCCGGCCCGGCCGCTTTCATTGCCGATCAGGGCTCGTCCCTGAACGTTACCGAGATCGCTGTGCTGCGGCGGGATGCGTTCCTTCCGCACATAGGCTCCTATCTCGCCAGCGAACTGGAGTCCGCGTTCGTCGCCGCCGACCAGGTGAGCTACTCGCCTGGCCAGCGTTTCTCCGATGATGCCGCCATGTATCTGAATCCGGTCACCTACCGGCTGGGCTTTGGCTGCGGTTCTTCCTATGTGGCGGAAGCCTACATTCTGGGGGGGCTCTGGGGGGCGGTGCTGGTGTCGGCCGGGCTGGGCTGGCTGCTGCATGCCATGCATCGCGCCTCGGCGCATCCGCTGGGGTTGTTTCTGGTGGCCATGATTCTGCCTGACGTTCTCTGGATGCCGCGCGGTGGCCTGCTGGACTGGGTTTCTGCCAGTCTTCGAACCGCAGTTTCGCTGCTCCTGATCGCCGCCGGGTGGAGCATCTACCGATCGGCCGCGTACCTGATGGACTTGCTGGCGCTGTCGACATTGTCTTCAGCGGACAGAAAGGGAATCCGATGATCTCGCTGCTTGTGGCTACTCTCGGCCGGGTGGACGAGTTGAACCGTTTGCTCGCCAGCCTGGAGAACCAGGACGCCGGGTTCGAGGTGCTGGTGGTGGATCAGAATCCCGACGACCGTCTGGCGCCGGTGCTCGCAGCGCATTCCCGGCTGGCGGCGCGTCACTTGCGCTCGGAGCGCGGGCTTTCGCGGGCACGCAATGTCGGATTGCGGGCGGCTCAAGGCGACCTGATCGCCATCCCGGACGACGACTGCTGGTATCCTGCCGGCCTGCTCGCGAGGGTGGAGGAATGGTTCCGGCAGAACCCAAGCTTCGGGCTGCTGGGCGCGGTCGTGCGCACTGCCGAGAACCGACCTTCAGGCCCGCGGTCTCCGGCGAGCGCTTGCCGCTGCACCAGGGAGAACGTCTGGCAGTGTGCTGTTTCCACCGCCCTGTTCCTGCGCCGCTCCGTAATGCATGCGGTGGGAGATTTTGATGAGGAAATCGGCGTCGGCGCCCGCTCGCGCTACCAGTCCGGAGAAGAAACCGACTATGTGCTGCGCGCCCTCGAACAGGGCTTCGAAATGTGGTATGAGCCCGGGCTGACGGTCCACCATCCCCCGCTCGACTCGATCGAGAGGCTGCGCCGGACCACGTATCCTTTCGCCCTGGGGACGGGCCGGGTGCTGCGCAGGCATGGCTACCCGCTGCATCGGGTGGGAGCTCTGCTGGCGCGGTCGTTCGGCGGAGCCGCTCTCAGCCTGTGCCGCGGCCATCTCGACCGGGCGGCGGTGTACGCCTTGCGCGGCGCCGGACAGCTGGCCGGGTATGCCGCGAGCCGGCGGCAACGGCCGTCGATTTCTCTATTGCCGCGCGCCATGTAGTCCGCATGCATCCTGTGCCTGACTGCCGATGAAGTTCCGATTTCAACTGCTGTTCACCAGAATTCTGCATCTGGGCTGCGGCGAGATGATGGGCCGGCTGTGCAACGTGGCCACGGTCATCTGGCTGGGCCACCGCTACGGTGTGGTCATTTTGGGGATGTATGCGCTGGCCCAGACCCTGGCGCAATACATGCAGCCGGTCATCGACTTTGGCATGCGCCACGTGGGGGCGCGTCTGGTGGCGAGGTATCCGGAGGCGACCGCCGCCATCGTCAAGCGCGTGCAGCGCCGCCGTTACGGGATGGCGGTCGCGGCCCTGCCCTTGATTCTGATGTACTCCGGCTCCGCCCGGCTGCCGCCCGACGCACAGCGTTTTCTGCTCGCCTTTGCGGTTGCCGGATCGTTCTACGCCGCGTCGCTCGATTGGGCCGCCTGGGGAGAAGGCCGCATGGCGCTGGTGGGTCTGGCCAAGGCGTTCTCCCCGGCCTGCATTCTGGTTTTTGTGCTGGCGGGCCACGCCTCCGGCTTCCAGGTTTTGTGGTGGGCGGCGGCGGGCAACTGGAGCGGATTTCTCCTGCAGGCGGTTTTTTTCCGCTGGTGGTGGAAGCGGCAGCGGCCTCGGGGTGAGCAAGCGGCGCTTCCCCCCGCGGCCCTCGACTCGCTCGCCTGGCGGCGCACCAGCATTATGGGATTGGCCTGGCTCTGCTATCTGGCCTTCAACAACGTCGACATGCTGATGCTCGGCCTGCTCTCGACCCCCGAACAGGTAGGGTTGTATGGCGCGGCCTACCGCGTGCTGAACCAGGCGCTGGCCACTTATTATCTGCTGACTCAAACTCTTTATCCGCAATTTGCCCGGCACGGCGCGGGCGAGCGCAGACGGATGGTTGGGTTCCGCGTCCTGGGACCGCTTGCCGCGGCGGGCCTGGTGCTGGCTGCGGGCATGATCCTGGGGCGGCGCTCGCTTCTGGCGCTGGTGTTTGGGCGGGCGTTTCTCCCGGCGGCGCCGCTGGTGCTGTTGCTGGCCTGGTCGCTGCCGCTCGATTTCCTGTCGTCGTATCTGAGCAACGCGTTTCTCGCCTGGGGCATGGATCGCAAGGTTCTGGCTGCGACCGGCACCGGCGCCGTGACCAACATCGTATTGAACTGGATCCTGCTGCCTCGTCTGGGAGCGTGGGGCGCGGCTCTCAACACCCTGCTCTCCTATGTCGTGCTGTTGGCGGCCTTGCTGCTGGCTTCACGGACGATGAGAGAAACCGGCCCCGGTCCGCCGGCTGCATGCGAAGCGGGAGTTCCGGCGGAAACCGAATTCGACGCCGCTTCCTGCTCCTGACGCGGGTTCGTGTATGCGCATTCTTTATGACCATCAGGTGTTCTCGCTGCAAAACGCCGGCGGCGCCTCGCGCTACCACTACGAACTGATGCGGGCGCTTTGCGAAACCGGGGCGCCAGCGAATGCACGCCAAGATATGCACGCCGATGTACATACAGAAGTACGCGCCGATGTTGACACCGATGTTGACACCGATGTTTACACCGAAGCCTGGCTCGGCCTGCATGACAGCGCTTACCCCTTCCTCGCTCTGCGCGGGGCGCACGCCCGGGTGCTGAGCTGCGGGCACGCTCTCGGCCGCGGCAAGCCCCGTTATCTGGTCAACGAACTCCTCAGCAACGCGCTTGCGCCTTTCGCCGGGACAATGGACATCTACCACCCCACGCTCTACCGCCGCATGCCGCTGGTCCGCGCCCGCCGGTTGGTGGTCACGCACCACGATTGCGCCCACGAGCGTTTTCCCGAGCTGTTTTCAAACGCGGCCGCCATCATCGCCGCCAAGCGCCGTTTATACGCCGCGGCCGACGCCATCATTTGCGTTTCAGAATCCAGCCGCCAGGACCTGTTCCGCTTCTACGGAACCGGCGCCGCCAAGACTCGGGTCATTCATCACGGATTGCGTCCGCTGGCGGGCTCGGCGGCTGCGGCCGTCGCATTGCGGTCTTTATCTCCAGAATTACCGGAGAACTACCTGCTGTTTGTGGGCTCGCGCGCTCCCTATAAGAATTTCAACGCCCTGCTGCAGGCGTTTCAAGGGAGCGGGCTCGGGCAATCGATGTCACTGCTGGTTGCAGGCGGCGGCCCGCTGACCGGCGAAGAGCGAGCCCTGGCACAAAAACTGGGAATCGATCGCCGTCTCGTCGTCGTGCCTGCCATCGCCGATGCCGTGCTGGCCGAGGCTTACAAGTCTGCCCGCCTGCTGGTCTACCCTTCGCGCTGCGAGGGATTCGGGTTCCCGCCGCTGGAGGCGATGGCTGCGGGATGTCCGGCGCTGGTCGGCCGTACCTCGTCGCTGCCGGAGATCTGCCGGGATGCCGCTTTCTATTTCGATCCCGAAGATCCCGCGTCGCTAGAGCGCGAGCTGATCGCTGCTGCAACCGACGAGCCTGCCTGGGAGCGCGCCCGGCGGCGCGGGGCCGAGGTCGCGGCTCTCTACAGCTGGCGGAAGTGTGCCGAGGAGACCCTCGCTCTCTATCGCGAATGCCAATAAGGCCTCACCGCGAAAGGAACCATATTATGACCGACAAGCGAAAAGTGCTGATCAGCGGAGGCGCCGGTTTCATCGGGCGCGAGGTGGCAAGGCAAGCCGTCGAGGGCGGATACCGGGTGCTGCTGTTCGACAACCTCTGCCCCCAGATCCACGGCGCTCTGCCCGCGGTTGCCGAGGTGGAACGCTTGTGCGAGTCCGGGGTGGAGATCTTCCGCGGCGACGTGCTGCGGCCTGCGGACTGGGCCGCGGCTATCCATGAAGCTGAAGCTGAGACGGTGATTCATCTGGCGGCCGAAACCGGCACGGCGCAGTCCATGTATGAAATCTCCCGCTACACCGACACTAATGTGGGAGGCACGGCGATCCTGCTCAATCATCTGGCCAACCAGCGCCACGGGGTGCGCAAGCTGGTTCTGGCCTCCTCGCGTTCGGTCTACGGAGAAGGCGCCTACCATTGCAGCCGGTGCGGCATCGTCTACCCGGCGGCGCGCTCGGGGCCGATGTTCCGTTCCGGCCAGTGGCAGCCGGTCTGTCCCCTGTGCCAGGGCGCGGTTGCCGCGGCAGCCACGCCGGAGGACGCCAAGCCCGCCCCGGCATCGATTTATGCCGCCACCAAACTGGCGCAGGAGGATCTGGTGCGCGTGGGGGCCAGCGCGCTAGGTATTCCGTTTGTCATCTTCCGCCTGCAGAACGTTTATGGAGAAGGCCAGTCGCTGAAGAATCCTTACACCGGGATTCTGTCGATTTTTTCCAACCAGCTGCGGCGCGGGCAAACCATTCACCTCTATGAAGACGGTCAGGAAAGCCGCGACTTCGTCCACGTTTCCGACGTGGCCCGGGCGGTATTGGTGGCGCTGGCAGCGGATCATGGTGACGGCCACACGCTGAATGTGGGCTCGGGCTGGCCCACCAGCGTCGAACAGGTGGCCGCTCTGCTGGGCCAGCACTTTGCCGCAACCACGCCGCCGGTGATCACCGGCGAGTACCGGGTGGGCGATATCCGCCACGGCTACGCCGATTTGGCCCGCATCCACGCCCTGCTGGGATTCAGCCCCGAGGTTTCGCTCGACCAAGGCCTGACCCGCTTTGCTGCCTGGGTCAGAACGCAGCCCACCGAACCCGACCGGCTGGAGCGCGCCACCGAAGAATTGGTGAAGCGCGGCCTGATGAAGGAGAACTCTCGTGCTCGGCGAGCTTCTGTATAGCGATCTGGCGCGGCAATACGAACTGGAAGGACGTCCTCAACCAGGAGGGTTCGCCATGCTTGGGCGCCTGCTGCATCCGCGCTTTTTGCCCATCGTGTTCTGCCGCCTGGGCCGCGCGGCCTGGCTGCGGCGCATTCCGGTCGTTCCCGGATTTTGCGCTTATATGAACCTGGTGCTGTTCGGGATCGAAGTCGCCGCGCGCTGCGAGATTGGCCCGGGCATTTTTTTCCCCCACCCTTCCGGCACGGTCGTGGGAGCGTGGCGCATCGGGCGCAACGTGAGCATCTTTCAGGGGGTGACTCTGGGGGCGCAGAAACTCGACATCGGATTCGACCCCAGCCTGCGTCCCGAAATCGGCGACGACGTGACGATCGGAGCCGGCGCAAAAGTGCTGGGCGGCATCCTCATCGGAGACGGCGCGGTCATCGGCGCGAACTCGGTGGTGACTCATCCCGTCGAGAAGGGCGCAACCGTGGTCGGCATCCCGGCCATGGCCGTAGCCCAGCGGGCGGAGGCGGCCCGATCCATGTAAGAAGTCTTTGATTTTGCCCTTCTTAACTTCCGCGTTTCCTTTTTCCAAGGCGACCATTGCTTCCAGGAGCGACCATGCAGCCGGTTCTCGACCTCACCATCATCATCCCCAGCTACAACACGCGGCGCCTGCTGGCGGATTGCCTGACCTCGATTTACGAGCACACCCACGGCATTGCGTTTGAAACGATCTGCCTCGACGACAACTCGCCCGACGCCAGCGCCGACATGGTGGCGGCGGAGTTTCCCGAGGTTATTCTGGTGCGCAACCGGAGCAATCAGTTTTACGTGCGCAACAATAATCTTGGCCTGAAGATGTCGCGAGCCCGCTACGCCTGCCTGCTCAACAGCGACACCCGCCTGATCGGCAACGCCTTCCGCGCGCTGGTCGGCTACATGGAACAGCATCCCGAAGTCGCCGCCTGCGGACCGAAGCTGCTCAATCCCGATGGCTCGGTGCAGCACTGTATCCGCTGTTTTTCCGGTCCCGGAGCCATGGTGCTGCAGGCGCTCAACTGGCACAAACTGTTTCCCCGCAGCTGCCGCGCCGGCCGCTACTACGCCACCCGCTTCGACTATTCGCGGGCGCAAGCGGTGGACAGCATTGGCACCACCGCCTACGTGATCCGCCGCTCGACCTGGGAGAACGCCGGCATGCTCGACGAACGCTTCCGCCTGTTCGTTTCCGATCTGGCCTACAACTTCATGCTGAAGCAGAAGGGCTACCGCGTCGATTACACCCCATGTGCCGAGATCGTGCACTACGGCAGCCAGAGCGTCAACCAGCAAGCCGAGAGCTCGCTGCGGGAACTGCATCAGGCGCTGGTCACCTTCAACGAAGCCTATGACTACTTTGGCCCCAGCCCGGCGATGAAGTTTCTGGTGCGCTGCGCCGTGGGGGCCCGCGCCCTGCTCAAACGCGCCGAATACCGCCTCGGGTCCGATAAGCGGGTGATTAAGGGGCCGGGGGCGCCGCCGCGAGCGCGAGCCTCGGCTTCATAAAAACGGCGTCATAAGAAAGCATCGTAAAAAACCCGCTTCATACAAAAAATGGAACCTCACTCGATGCCCGCAATTTCCTTTGCCGTTTCTAATTCCAGCGACAGCTGGGCAACGCCATACACCTTGCCGGTGTGGAAGCGCGCCTTCGACCTGATGTTCGCCGGGTCGCTGCTGCTGTTGTCGAGCCCGCTTCTGGCCCTGTGCTGGGCCGCGGTGTGCCTGACTTCGCCTGGAGCGGCCCTGCACTGGTCCGAGCGCGTGGGCAAAGACAACCGCCGGTTCCGCATGCCCAAGTTCCGCACCATGCGCGTGGGTACTCCCCAGCTGGCGACGCATTTGCTCGAAGAGCCGGGGCGCCATCTGACGCGTGTGGGCGCGCTGTTGCGCAAGACCAGCCTCGACGAATTGCCGCAGCTCTACAGTGTGTGCAAAGGCGACCTGAGCCTGGTGGGGCCGCGCCCGGCGTTGTTCAACCAGGACGATCTGGTATCGTTGCGCACCGCATGCGGGGTTCACCGCCTGGTTCCCGGCATCACCGGATGGGCGCAGGTGAACGGCCGCGACGAACTCGCGATTCCGCACAAGGTTGCCCTGGATGCCGAGTACATGGCGGCGCATTCGTTCCGCTTCGACCTGAAAATCATGGGTATCACCTTGTGGCGTGTGCTGCGGGCTCATGGAGTACACCATTGATCGTGTCCATTGGATCGTGTCCTTTGGGCTAACCCTGTCCTTTCGGCGGTTTCCAGCCGTCTTCCAGCCGTCCACGCGGGCCAGCGGCGCTCAAGAAAATCTGTGCCCCGCCGAAGAACTAAGAACAAACCCTCGTGCTCAAGATTGTTTTTCTTTAACTGCTTCTTCACCTAAGAGGAAAACTGTGCAACGTTATTTGTCGACAGCACTTTTTTTGCGCTGCCGCTCGTTTCTTGTCCTGATTTTGCAGGCCGTGCTGGTGGGCGGCTCGCTGGTCGCCGCCTGGCTGTTGCGCTTCGAATTCCACCTGCCGGCGGCTGCGTTGCTTTGGTCTTGCGTGCCCGTGCTGATTGCCATCCGCCTCATCCTGATGCCGCTGTTCGGCCTGATGCACGGATGGTGGCGCCACACCGGCATCAGCGATGCGGTTAGCATTGCCAAGTTCGTGCTGGCCGGCTCGTGCATCTTTACCGTGCTGGTTCGCTATGGGTGGGGCGTGACGGCGTTCCCGGTCTCGGTCTATGCTCTGGAGGCGGTGCTCACCTTCACGCTGCTGAGTGGAGTGCGCGTGTTGTCGCGCCTGCTGGCGGAAAGCGTGCGCCTGCATCAGTCGGCCAAACGGCTGCTTCTGGTGGGCGCCGGTCATGCCGCGCAGATGATCATCCGCGAAACCCAGGAGGTCGATGCCGGATACAAGGTGGTCGGATGCGTCGACGACAGTCCTCTCAAGAAGAGACTGCGCGTGCTGGGCGTGCCGGTCCTCGGTCCGGTGGAGAATCTTTCCGCCCTCGTGGGCAGGTTCACAGTCGACGAAATTCTGATTGCCATCCCCTCCGCGACTTCGGAGCAAATGCGGAGGTTGGTCGAACGGTGCAAACAATCCGGGGTCCCGTTCCGCACCGTGCCGGCGATCACCGAACTGATTGCCGGGCGAGCGACGCTGGGCCAGGCGCGCGACATCTCGCTCTCGGATCTGCTGGGCCGCGTGCCGGTCGATCTCGACATGCAGGAAGTGCAGGAGAAGATTCGCGGCCGCGTGGTGCTGGTCACCGGGGCCGCCGGTTCGATTGGCTCGGAACTCTGCCGCCAGATTCGCGGCTTCAAGCCCAGGCTGTTGGTGTGTGTCGACCAGAACGAAACCGCCATGTTTCATCTGGAGCAGCAGTTCGCCCAGGACGGCGCATCCTGCCATAACGTGTTTTGCCATGACCCGTCTCGTCAAGACGTATTCTGTAACGCAGTGTTCGCGGTGGCCGACTTCACCAATGCCGAGCGCATGCGCCGCATCTTCCTGGCGCACGACGTCGAAATCGTCTTCCACGCCGCCGCTTATAAGCACGTTCCGGTCATGGAAGCCAACGTCGATGAGGCCGTCAGCAACAATATCTTCGGCCTCGTTTCGTTGTTGCGCGTGGCCGAACACTCGCATTGTTCCACCTTCGCCATGATCTCCTCCGACAAGGCGGTGAACCCGACCAACGTCATGGGATGCACCAAGCGCATCGGCGAACTGATTCTCGCCGCCTGGCCGTCGCACCGCCTGCGCTGCGTCTCCACCCGTTTTGGCAACGTGCTGGGATCGAACGGCAGCGCGATCCCGCTGTTTCAGGAACAGATTCGCGCCAACCAGCCCATCACCATTACGCACCCGGAAATCACGCGCTTCTTCATGACGGTCTCCGAAGCGGTCAGCCTGGTGCTGCTGGCTTTTGGCATCGGACAAGACGGCGACATTCTGGTGCTCGATATGGGAGAGCCCTTGCGCATCGCCGATCTGGCCCGCACCCTCGCCCGCCTGCACGGCAAGCCCGATCTCGAACTCAAGTTCATCGGCCTGCGTCCCGGGGAAAAACTCTACGAGGAACTTTTCTACTCCGACGAACGCGTCTTTCCCAGCGCCTGCGAAAAGATTGCGCGCACCGAAAGCCACAAGCCCTCCTGGATCGAGCTCAAGCGCCTGCTCGATGAACTGCAGTTGGCGGTATCGTTAGGCGGCAGACCGGCGATTCTCGCCGCTCTGCGTCACATCGTCCCGCAGTTCACCTACCCGGACTGCGACGCAGTCCGCGACCTGAAGGGCGATGGGAAAGACGACCGGAAGGAAACCGCGGCGGCTGCGACCTGGGTCTTGCCTGCGGTGGACGAAACCGCGCTGGCGGAAAAGCCCGTCAACTGAAGGCCGCTTCGCAAAAACGCTATGGAGGCGATCGTGCGCGCCCAGCGGGTTCTTTCGGGCGATTGCGGGCGGGAAAAAGCTGGAGCCGACGAGCGGACTTCAACCGCTGACCTGCCGATTACGAATGTCCCTAGGTAAACGCTTTTGGGCTTCAAAAAGCAAACGCCCCGCAGAGCGTGAGCTATGCAGGGCGGTACGTTAACCAAGCCCGATTTAACGGGAACATCTAGAAAAAGCTTAATCGCCTTTAGACGGCTTGTCAACCACTAATTCGGTAGTTTCGACACGGGTCTCAACTACCTCAAGAACTGTGTTTTCAGTCGGTTGTACGGCGGGTCGGCCTAATGCCTCCCACACCGCAAGTTGGATGCCCTTGAGGTCCGAAGGATGCATGCGTGGAGAGCAATATTTCCTTGCATCCAACACCCGGTCAAGCCGCCCGAAGGAAACATGAGAGAGAAGGTCAGCCTTCGCCCACACATCCGTGTTCGCTCGGAAAAATGAATACGTGTTGGCTGGGATTCGATAATGAAACGGCTCCACGGGGTTGGGCGCGACCGTGCTCAGGGGAACCACCAAGCAACTCCCAGAATTGCGCCGATGCCGGGGGGAGACAACTACTATGTGTCTGACCTTCGTCATCTCCGGCGGAACGAACCCTGCAAAGTCGCACATCAAAATCATGCCCTGTTGCGGCACGAATCGGATTGACATTGGGGTAGTGTACTACCTCAGACCTGTTGGGCACGTCCATCAACTGCGTTCCTCCCATCGTCGCCATCATTATTGGGCGTCGCTAGAATCGGCATGTCGGCGAAACATGGGGTAAAGAGATGGGATAAAAAAAGCGGGTTCCATGGTGTGATGTGCTTGGAACCCGCGTAAATCTGGAGCCGACGAGCGGACTTGAACCGCTGACCTGCCGATTACGAATCGGCTGCTCTACCAACTGAGCTACGTCGGCCTGGGATCGATTCTAAATGCAGTGCGGAAACAGGTAAAGGCCTACGCACCTATACTTTCTGGACGAGCACGCCGGGTGGCAGAAATCAGGGCTGCCCGCGCTGGCGACTGGGATTGACGGCTCAAGACTCGGAACCAGCAACCGGGATTCGCGACTAGGACTCGCGACCCGGAGCTCGGGACTCAGGAACAAGAACTAAAAAGCCCACCGGATGCTTGCTTGGGGCGTGCTCGGGTCAGCATCCGATGGGCCTACCGTTTCTCCTTACTCACCCTGTTGTTTTCAGGAGTATGTAACAGAATTAAACACCCGCAGCCGGGGAAGTTCCGTCTAATTTTGTAAACCAATGTAAAACCTGTCACTTGGTAAACATCGGCAGTGGGATTATTCCCGGCACACTTCACCGCGGCTTCAGGTTTTCCCTGATGCAAGCCAATCGCGGTTTTACCTGTTATTCCGGCAAGGCTGGAATCTTCATCGCCATCAAGTCGGTGAAGCGCTTATCTTTGCGCAGCTCGGCGAATTCCACGTCTTTGTAGACGTTCTTGAAATCCTTATAGCCCTCTTCCATCGCCTTGCGCAGATATTCCAACGATCGTTCCGAAAAGCCCATCTTGGCATACAGCCGGGCGACGGTGTAGTCGTAGCGCGCGCGATCTTCCGGACCTGGCAATTGCGCCTGCACACCGGTGTGCGAGGTGCGCTCGAACACATCTGGGTCAAGCTCCATCGCCCGCGAATAGGCCTTCACCGAAGGCTCGAAGTCCTTCTTGGCGAACAGTGCCGCTCCCAGATTGTTGTAAAACGACGCGGATTCACCGTCGAGGGCGATGGCGCGCCGGTACTCCCGTACGGCCGCCGAATACTTCTGCCCCTCGTAATAAACCACGCCCATATTGTTATAGGCGTCGGCGAACTTGTGATCCGCGCGGACGGCCAGATCGAACGACCTCTTGGCATCGCGGTAGCGCTGCATCATCAGTTCGGTGATTCCGATCTTGTTGAGCAGTCGGGCGGATTTCGGCTCTTTGCCCAGCGCGGCCCGGTAATAATCCAACGCGTCCAGGAACAGCTTCACCGATCGCAACTCATCGGCGCGCGCCTCCAGTTGTTGCGCAGTCGCATCCGGAGACGGCGGATCCACCAGCCGAAGCAAAGGAGGTTTGATCATGACTTGTTCGGAATGTGAGGATTGCGCTTGGCCGAGACTCAGCAGGCCACAAGCGCAGACGGTGAGAAGCGTGACGCGAACCAGCAGTTGCTTCGGGTAGAACGACACAGGCCACCCCCCCAACTGCCTCACATTTTGGCACAGTTTTGGCCGGACGGCGAAAGATTTTTCGCGCGTAGAGACTGTCTGGCAAGCGGGGGAGCAACTCCGTGTTAGGTTCCAAAAGCCACCGCCAGGGTCGAAACTTGTTGATTCAAGAAGTCTTGCGCGGTCAAAGTTCAAAGGTCCAGGAGCTAGGGCTAAGGCTTAAGGGCCGACGCCCGACGCCTACTTTACTGTGGCGCAGGCTGCGGCGGATTGGCGGGCGGCGGGTTCTTGTTGTCGCCCTTGAAGACTCCGGCGATTTTGCCGAAAAATCCCTTCTTTTTCTTCGGTTCCTGCCCGTTGTTGGCTTCGTTGCCGCCGGCAGGGTTGGCTCCATTCGCATCCTGCGGCGTGGCGGGCTTATCGCCGCCTCCAAAAATTCGCGAAAAGATGCCTTTCACCCCGCTCTGGCCCTCACAGGTGTCGCGGGGTTCGGTTCCGGCCACAAACGCGGAGACATAATCATCCGGACAGGTCGGCGTGGCCAGCCGGTTGGTAGCCTTGTCCAGTTGCACATCCACCACGCCGGTGGGTTGAGAAAACTCCTTCATGTTCGAGTACTGCGGCAACGCGGCTGCCTTCTTCATGAACTCCGCCCAGATGGGCCCGGCGGTCATGGCGCCGGTCAATTTCAGGTCGCTGTAGTCGTCGTAGCCCACCCACACGATGCACAACAAGTTCGAGGTGTACCCGGCAAACCAGCCATCGTGCGAACTGCCGGTTTTTCCCGCGGCAGGAAGCGTGAATCCCCGCCCGCGCACCGCCGAAAATCCCAGCCCGTTGTTGATGACGCCTTCCATCATGTTGGTCATGACGTAGGCCACGCGCGGATCGAGCACGTCCCGCTGATCGGTGTTGTAATTCGCCACTACATCGCCCTTGCCATTGCGCACCGACCGCAACAGAACCGGCGAGAGCCGCTCTCCATTGTTGGCGAACGCCGTGTAGGCTCCGGCCATATCGAGCGGGGAGGCGTCGTACGATCCCAGCGCCATGGCCGGCGTCGCCTTCACCGACAGAATGCCGGCATTCTTCGCCAGATCTGCCACCTTGTCATAGCCCACTTCTTCGGCCACTTTTACGGTCGCATTGTTCAACGACATGGCCAGCGCATAGCGCAGCGAAACCTCTCCGTGATATTCCTCTTTATAATTTCGCGGCTCGTAAATCTGATCGCCATAAGCAAAAGTTGTGGGCTGGTCCATCACGGTCGAGGCTGGAGTGAGCACAGTGGACGAACCATCGAGCGCAGTGTTGACCGCAGCCGCATAGACAAACGGCTTGAAGATCGATCCGGTGGGCCGCTTCGCGATTGCATGGTTGAGCTGGCTCCAGCCATAATCGCGGCCACCGACCAGCGCGAGCACCGCGCCCGTATGCGGATCAAGCACCACCATCGCCACCTGCGCCTGCGGTCCGGCGGTCACCTTGGTTTCGTATGTCTTACCCACCTTGACGCGCTTGGTGCGCATCTTTTTGACCTGATCATCCACCAGCTTGATGCCCAGTTCGACCGACTGCGCCGCCGCGCGCTGCAAGTCGGGATCAAGCGTCGTATAGATGCGGTACGAGCTGTCGTTCAATTCGGTGTCGTTAAACTTGCTGATCAGAGTTTCGCGCACCATATCGACAAAGTAGGGCGCGTCGCTGGCCTCCACATTCGGCGGGGCCAGTTTCAAGGGCGTGGCCTTGGCTTTGTCCGCATCCTCCCGCGTAACGGCGTGCGTGTCGACCATGGCCTCGATCACCAGGTTGCGCCGCTCCAGCGCCCGCTCGGGATGGCGGTACGGCGAAAGATAACTCGGCCGCTGAATCAATCCCGCCAGCAATGCCGCTTCCGGCAGCGTGACGTCTTTCAGATCTTTATTGAAGTAAGCGCGCGAGGCCTCGGCAAATCCGCTGATGGCAAACGATCCCCGCTGCCCCAGATCGACCCAGTTCGCGTAGAACTCGAAAATCTGCTGCTTGGAAAACTTCTGCTCCATCTCCTCCGCGATCAGCATCTCCGTCAGCTTGCGCTTGACGGTTTTTTCGGGCGTCAGAAAAAATCCGCGCGAAAGCTGCATGGTGATGGTCGATCCGCCCTGTTCGTGCCGCCCGCGCACTACGTCGATCCAGGCCGCTTCCGCCATGCGAAAGAAGTTCACGCCGCTGTGCTCGAAGAATCTGCGGTCTTCAATGGCCAGAGTCGCCTTGACCATCACCGGAGGAATATCCTGGTACTTCACCAACTGCCGCTTCGAACGCTGCTCGGCGTCGAACAGGGCCGTCACTAATTGCGGCTCAAGTTCATACGCGGCAAGTTCGTTGCCGCGGCTGTTGATGCTTGCGACCTGCCCGTCTTGTACGCTGATGTGCGCCGGCTCCGGTGCATGATACGACTCGCTGCCGGGAGTAATATCGATTCCGTTCTTTGCCAGGTGAAACGTCCCCAGCTTCGATTCGCCGTCGTTGTCGGAATAGCCTGCCCGGCGCAGATCAGTGGCAATGTCCCGCAGATCAGCCTTTTCTCCGACGCGCAGCGTTCGGGGCAGGGCGTAAATTTTGGCGGAATTGGCGAATACCGGCGTGCGGAATCGCCGCTCGATGATCCGGTCGTACTTGATGTAAAAGTAGGAAAAGACCGCGACAAACGAAATGGCCAGCACCAGAAACACCAGCCCTGCGATCCGCAGGATGGGATCGCGCCTGCGCTTCCCGGTTCCCGCCGCTTCGCCTTTTGCCTTCGGAATTCTGATTTTGATGGCCACGGTTTTCGCTCTAAGCCCGAGTACTATTCAGACGGCCGCGCACGCAAAAAGGTTGAGCACATCGGGCAAGGTGCCCGCTTTTGACTATGGAGCCTGAACGATGACCCCTGTAGCCTGAGCCCTGTCCTCGCGCTTCAACCCATGCCCGGCAAAGCCAACGAAGTAGCGGAAGTTGCTACCTCATTGTACAGCCGCCTTCGCAGGCCTCCTCAAAAAGAAAGAGACCTGCAGTCGTTGCAGGTCTCTTCCTGGTAATGATGTGCTGGTAATGATGCGCTTGGGCTAGGGAACGTCCGTCACCACGTAAGTGCCGGCAATTCCAGCGCTGGGCAAAGTGCTGGTCACCGCTCCGGTGCTCGTATCCACGCCGTAGGCAAACTCTTCGGCAATCGAACCCGCTTGCGCTTCCACAAATATGTACTGGCCACTTTGGTCAATTAAGCCATATGAAGCGTCAAGGCCGGTAAACGGCGATCCGGTCACGGCGGTCAGAGAACCAGTGGTAGCGAGCAAATAGCCCTCCATGGGCTGCGAAGTCGCTTCCGATCCGTATGAGGTTTGATTGAAAGTGTAGACGTAGGTTCCGCTGGAATCTACCGCCAGGTAGACCGGCGCCAGCGTCGTCAGCGAGGGCGAATTGCTCAACTCGGTCAGCGCACCCGCACTGCCAATGCCATACACGTGCACATCTGCCGTCGTTCCGGTGATGCCCAAAATATAGGTGCCTGTTTTTTCGGAAGCGATCACCGAGAGCCCCGGGGTGATCGTGCCGACCGTGGTCAGAACGCCACTGGTCTGGTTGTAGGAAAACTCCGAAACGGTCGTCCCTCCCACCGCATAGAGATATTTTCCCAAGCCGTCGGTGATCAGTTGCGTCGGGAAGATTCCTCCGTTCGAAAACGGCGATCCCGGAGCCAGAGTGAGCGAACCATCCGAGTTCACGGTGTAGACATAGATGCCCGAAGGATTGCCAACAAACAGGAAGTGCCCGTTCGGGTCGGCCGCAATCGAATCCCCGGAGACGGAATAAGGGCTGTTGGGCACCGCCGTCAGCGCGCCGCTGGTGGAGTTGATCGCAAACCCGTAAAGAGTGTCGCCGTCAGAGGAGAGGTAGAGATATTGCTCGCCCACCACCGCCATGCTGACAAAGTCGGCGCTCAGAACCACGCTCGGCGAAACAAAAGTGGAAACCGGCGCAAAGGTCTGTGAGTTCCCAATGTTGAGGGCTTCCATCGACATCTGGCTGGCAGCCGGATCCGCGAAATAAACGAACGTTGTGACCGCAATGGTCCCGGTGCCCCCACCCTGCTGGAATCCGCTGCCCGACGACGTGCAGGTCGCGCTCCCAAAGGTATGGTCGCACACGTAATGGCCACAACCGCCCAGCCACGTGGTAGCCGCCAGCACCGTCGAAACTAAAAGAATTCGTGCTTTCAATGTCATGAGATTCCCTCCGCTTCCTGGTTCCCAACCGCCCTTACGGTACGTCGGCGATGGCAATCCCGGCGCCCCACCCTTCAACAAGGCTGGCCAACGACGTTAGCGAACCGTTGCTTGATACCTGATACCCGGTTAAGGTGTTCCCGTCGAGCGCGAACAGAAAGTCACCGCTCTGGTCAAATCCACCCGTTGCTTCCGTAGTGGAAGTGAACGGAGAACCCGAGACCGCGCTCAGCGCGCCGGTAGTTGTATTCAACTGGTAGCCCTCAATCGGATTGCCATTTCCGTTGCCCAGGCTGAACGAGTAGACAAGCTCTCCTCCGGCCGGCTGAACCGCAACCGTGTAGGGAGCATTTACCGTTGCAAACGGCGACCCTGTGACCTGGGTAAGCGCCCCTGCATTTGCTCCCGATTGTTGAATGGCGAAAACGTAGAGGTTGGAATCAGTCAAACTGGAGCTCGTTCCGATTAGATATTGGCCGGATACGTCACCCGCAACATACGTCATAGGGTAGACAAATGGACTGCCCGTGACTGCAGTCAGGGCGCCAGTGCTACTGTCGACGCTGTAAGCGCCAATTTCCTCACCCGCCCCTGTCCCCGTAAGGCCGATGATGTACAGATAATCTCCCAGCCCGTCCATGGCCATGGCTCCTGGCGAGAACGAAATTGCGACCGGCGATCCGCTGGCTTCCGTCAGTACTCCTTGCGCCCCGACCTGATATACGTGTACGTTCGACTCGCCTTGAAACGCGCCCGGATCGGTCCTGAACAGCAGCGTGCCGGAGGGGTTGGTGGCAAAGCTCCCAATGATCGTGCCCGTCCAATTCGACACCGTGAACGGACTGCCGTTGATCGCGGTCAAGCCTCCACTGGAGTTAATGGTCCAGCCGTAAATCTCGCCGTACAGTCCGGTGCCGTAGAAACTCGCGTACAAGTATTGTCCTTGCGCGACGATCATTGCTCCGCCGCCGCCGTCGGGAGCGCTGGCGATCGACTCATTCGGAGTAGCCTCGAGGACACTGCTGGTCGCACTAAAGGTGAAGCTTTCGATTCCGCCTGCGTTAGTGACTCCGGAAAACGCAAAAGCGGTCGGGGTGACGCTGCCGCCGCTGCCCCCACTGCCGCCTGAGCCCCCGCTCCCGCCACTTCCGCCCGAGCCGCCGCTTCCCCCGCTACCTGACGATGACGCGTCGCAAGTAGAACTGCCAAACGTGTGGTTGCAGATGTAATGCCCGCAACCGCTCAGCGATAGCGCAACCAGCAAGATCATCGCCGCCCCTAGCGCCCGAACTTTCATCGTTCCATCCTTATATCTCCAGATATCGCCAGGATTGCGCCCGGATCGCTCGACCTGGCTTTCTGGATGCACGATGGCCATGCACCCGGCAGATTGACTCCGCCTCATCGCGATGTTAGGTCGGCTCGTAACATCCTGACAACGTTACCAATGTCACGCATGGTGACTGCCGGGTGGCCACGTTCGGGTGGAGTGTTGAGTCCTTCCGAAATGGAACCTCGGATCTCAGACTTCGGACCTCGGACCTCAGACCTCGGCTCAGGCTTTCGACTGCGAACTCACATCTCACATTGACCGCTGTTGATTGACGGTTGATTGAAAATCCCGTCCGCGTGGCGAGCCGTGTGCTCAATCAACTAATCGGCAGCTAAGAGATTCGGAGAAGCTTGTGCGACCAAGCAATTCGAGGTCAGAGGTCCGAGGTCCGAGGTCCAAGGGCTGAGGTCGAAGGTCCAATGCCCGAAGCCTGACGCACGATCTACATTCCCTTATTGCCGCTGGAAGGAGTGAAGTGCAGGGTGAACTGATATACCTCTAAATCTACCGGTACGCTGTAGTCGGCGGCCACAAAAACCGCCGGCGCTCCCGGAGTTCCGATGCGCTGCACGGTGACTTGCTCGGGTGCAAGGGTGAGTTGATGTTCGTGGGCCTTTTTCAAAACCGACGCGACGATATCTTGATCGGTCTGATGCGGATTGCTGCCGGCCATCATCGCGATGTTCCGCAGGTCATCCTGAAATGAATAGTTGACCATTTCAGGTGGAACGATTTCAACCGCCCCATAGATGACCGCCACAATTGCCACGATGCCGAGGACTGCTTTGATTGTGTCCATGCCCCACCCTGTCGGCTCAGGGGTGGATGCAACCTGCCTCATCCCGCCCGGCCGAGCAATTTCTGGAAGTATTCGACAACCGTCGCGATCCTAGCATCGGATACTTCGCGAGTCGACCGATTAACGACTTCTATAGTTCCTTCGGTAACTTTCTTCCCCACCGTAATTCTGTAAGGGATTCCCACCAGATCCGCGTCTTTAAATTTCACTCCCGGACGCTCGTCCCGGTCGTCGAGAATCACGTCAAATCCAGCGGATTCCAACTGCCTGGCAATGTCCTCGGCGGCGGCCTTGACCGCTTCGTCTTTTATGTTCACGGGAGCGACCACAATCTCAAACGGAGCAATGGCCGTGGGCAGCCAGAATCCGTTCTCATCATTTCCTTGCTCGACTGCCGCGGTCAGAATGCGTTCAATTCCGATCCCGTAACTGCCCATAATCGGCATGACTTCCTTGCCATTCTTGTCGAGCACGCGCAGGCCCATGGATTCCGAATAACGATAGCCCAGCTTGAAGATGTGCCCAACTTCTACTGAGGTATCGATGCGCAGCGGCTTGCCGCAGTTCGGACACGCCTCGCTGGCCGTCACGCTACGCAGATCGGCGTACGCCGTGGGATGAAAATCCTTCCCCGGCGTCAGATTCTTCAGGTGATAGTCCTCCTTGTTCGCGCCGGAGATCAGATTCACCCGTCCTTCCAGCGCCGTGTCGACCAGCAGCGCCGGTTTGCCATCATCTTTCTTCAGTTCGCGTGACCACTCAATGCCCACTGGCCCCAAATATCCTGGGGGAGACTTGAAGAGATTTTTGATCTCCGCTTCATCCATGGGGCGCGGCACGGTCGCAATCGTGGCGTTGAGCTTGGCTTCGTTCAGTTGATGATCGCCGCGCATCAGCACCACGATGGCGCGCGTCTTGACCGTCTTTCCCTTGGCGTCTTTTTCCTCCGCCATCAGCGCCAAGGTTTTGATCTTGTTCTTCGGCGAGACGCCCAGAAACTTCGCCACATCTTCAATCGTCTTCTGTCCCGGCGTGTGCACTTCCAGCGGTTGGCCATCGCCTTCCGCCGCCAAATCGGCAACCGGCTCCAACTTCGAGGTCGCCTTCTCCATGTTCGCCGCGTAATTGCATCCATCGCAGCTCACAATCTGATCTTCCCCCGCCGGAGTCCGCACCATGAACTCGTGCGACTCTTTTCCGCCCATCGCGCCGGAATCGGCTTCGACCACCATGTACTTCAGCCCGCAGCGATCGAAAATGCGGCAGTACGCGTCGAAATGTTTCTGGTACGAAACATCCAGGCCCGCCGCGTCAATGTCGAACGAATATGAATCCTTCATCATGAACTGCCGTATGCGAAGCAGGCCCGACCTGGGCCGAGGCTCGTCGCGAAACTTGGGCGCAATCTGATACCAGATCTGCGGCAGCTGTTTATAGCTGCGCAGTTCCTTGAGCGCAATCGTGGTCATGACTTCTTCTTCCGTCATGCCCAGAGCCATTTCGGCTCCCTTACGATCTTTCAGGCGGAACAGGTTGTCGCCCATCAGCGCCCAGCGTCCGGACGCCTCCCAAACTTCCCGCGGATGCAGCGCCGGCAAAAAGAATTCCTGCCCGATCTTGTCCATCTCCTCGCGGACAATGCCCATGATCTTGTGGAACGACCGGTTGCCGAGGAAAAGATACGAATAGATTCCCGCCGCAAGCTGCCGGATGTATCCGGCCCGCACCAGAAATTTGTGCGAAGCCACTTCGGCGTCCGCCGGCGCCTCGCGCAGAGTAGGAATAAACAGTTCCGACCAACGATGCATAGTGTTTGAGTCCCGAGTCCCGAGTCGTGAGCGCCGTCACCGGCGTTACGGGGAGTAGAAAGTGGAATTCGTTATTGTACCAAGGAGGTTTTGACTGAACTTGGCGGCAAGGATTGAATCGCTTCAAATCCAATGCCCAAAGCTCGCTATCACTACAACATCATGCTCCGACCCGAGCCAGAAGGCGGCTACACCGCGGTGGTGCCTGCGCTGCCGGGCTGCGTCACCTATGGTCGTACCGTGGATGAGGCACGGGAAATGGCCAAAGACGCGATTGCGGGGTACGTCTCCAGCCTCCGCAAGCACGGTGAAGAAACCACCGCTCTCGGGACTCGCGACTAGCGACTCAGGACTGCGCTGCTAACTGATTCAAAATCTCTTTCCCCAGCTTCTGCGCTTCGCCGAAACATTTCTGATACTCCACAAACTTCCGGTTCAGTTCCAATGCCTCATCGGCGGACGGATGCTTGCGCAGAATCATGTCGCGCACATGCACCGGGTTGGGAAGCGTCGCGTCTTCATTCAATTCTTCCAGCGCCGTATTGGGATCGTAATGGTACATAGAAACCCTCAATTGAGTAATTGGGAAATTGAGTAATTGAGAAATTGAAAGCAATCCAGGTCGCCGCGGTTTTCAATTACACAATTACCAAATTACACAATTATTCAATTCGAATCGCTCGTTCACACCAGGTCGGTCGTCCACAAATCATGTAGATGCACAATCCCCTGGAGCGATCCGGCTTCATCCACAACCATCAGCGACGTGATTTTCTTCTCTTCCATCACGGCGAGCGCTGTGGCGGCAAACTCGTCTGCGCTGATCGTTTTCGGCGTCGATGTCATGGCCTCGCCGGCCGTCAGATCCATCGCGTCTTTTCCGCGTTTCTCGAGTAGCCGCCGCAAGTCTCCGTCACTGATGATTCCCACCAACTTCTCGCTCTCCACCACCGCCGCCACGCCCAATTTCTTCCGCGACATTTCATAAATCACATCCGGCATCTTGGTGGCAGGCGTCACGCAAGGCAAGGCATCGCCGCTGTGCATCAGCGATTCCACCCGCGCCAACCGCTTTCCCAGCTTTCCGCCGGGATGCAGATTCGCAAAATCTTCTTCCTTGAATCCCCGCCGCTCGCTCAATGTAACCGCCAGCGCATCACCCAGAGCGAGCATGGTTGTCGTCGAAGCCGTCGGCGCTAAACCAAGCGCGCAAGCCTCTTTCGCGACCGAACAATCCAAAGCCACATCCGCCGCCGCCGCCAACGTCGACACCACCCCAACAGAGGGTGCCCCAGCCTTCGTGGTTTTCGAAGGGTGGGAATCCCGACCGCCCCGATCTCCACACATCTCATCCCCGGTCATCGCAATCAGCGGCACCTGCAGACGCTTGATGGTCGCCAGCAGCGCCAGAATTTCCTCCGTCTCCCCGCTCGCCGAGAGCGCCAGCACCACGTCCCCGCGCACCACCATTCCTAAATCCCCGTGCAGCGCCTCCACCGGATGCAGATACAGCGCCGGACTCCCCGTCGAACTCAGCGTGGCAGCAATCTTGCGCGCAATCAGCCCGCTCTTGCCCATGCCGGTTACCACCACGCGTCCCGCGCAGCCGAACATCAAATCCACGGCGCGCTGAAAGGCCGCCGCCATCGGACCCGCAATCCGATCCGCCAGCGCGCCCAACGCCGCCGCCTCGATCCGCACCACGCTCTCGCCCGTATGTTTCATGAGGAAGAAGAAATGCTAGCAAACCCTGAACTTGCAGTGCAGTCGATCGAACAAACTCGATCTGAATTAAAAGTGATCGATGTCGCCGGGCAGGGCGGCTGATGACCGCGGCTTCTGTCCCAGAATGGCGAGACCCTGCGCCTGGATCAGTCGATCCCACGGCCCCGCCTGCCAGTTGTCCCGCACTTTCTCTTCGTGTCGCCAGCGAGGCAGCGTCATCATCAGATTCCTGGCCGTCGAATACACATAGGGCTCATACATCGAACGCAACTTCTTCAGTTTTTCCCTGCCGTATTCGTCGCTGCGCAATTTCAATCCCGCTGCATCCAGCGCAGCACGCAAGGTTTCATAGTCCTGATCGGGCAAGCGATCCGGCGCCGTAGGATCATATTTCGCATTCACCACCTGCGCCAGATCGACGGCCGCGTGCCGGGCCATGGCGAATGTCAGCTTCGCCTGATCCGGACGCACGCCCTCAATCCCGGCCAGTAGCAGCGACGTCACGTCAAGCATGGTGGTCATCGCCGCTATCCACGACTGGTTGCTGTGCTGTGAACGAAAAAATGTCAGCACGGGATACGAAATCTGCGACTCCAGCAACTCCGCCGCCCAGCGCTCCCACTGGCGCAGCACTTCATCGAGCACCTTCTGATCCACGCCGGGATTCTCCATTCTCCCAGCCAACCGTACCAGCAATTCCACGGCTGAGGGCGGTGATCCTGCCCGCGCGTCCAGCATCGAAATCTCAATCTCCCGGCGCGAAAACGACGAATACACCACTGGAATGTAACCAATTACTATGCCCAGAAACCCAAAGCCCATGCCCGCTTCAAACACTGAGAGCGCCCGCGCCGCGCGCGAAGTCGGCACAATGTCGCCATATCCCAGAGTGAAGAATGTCTCACCGCTGTGATACAGGATCTTGCCGAATGTAAGAGTCTCACCGCTGAGCTGCTCGTGCCCGCCGATGCCGTATTGAATCAGCCCAAACGCCAGAATCAGTGCCGCTGCCCAGAACCCAAGCAGCAGGATCAGCGAGAGCGGCCCGAAATACCCCAAAAAATTTTGCTGCCGCGAAGGCGTGTGGATTTGCCGCGCAATCTTGCGCCAGGGAATCCATGTCCGCCGGTAAAACCAGGCAGTCAGTTTGAAGTGCCGCGTCACTCGCCGCGGCAATACAACCGTCTCAAAGGCATCCAGCAACACGACCGCCATCATGCCCAGCCCTGCCACCACCGCAATGATGTGATTCGAATGCATGAACTAAAAGCAGACCTCAGACGCTGATCCCTGGACCCTGATCCTCTTGTAAGAGTGCAATCTAGATGCGGGAGGAAGACTATCAGATTCTCCCAGCATCAGCGCCGCATGCATTTCTTCGCCATGGGGTCATCCTCCGCCAGGTAGCCGCGGACGCCTCGTCCGGGCCCACGAAGACAGAGTTAGGGTCTGTGAGGTCCGAGGTCTGAGGTCTGAAGCCCGAAGCCTGACGCCCGCACTACTGCGGCGCCGGTGCCTGCCCAGTCTGCCCCGCCGGTGGCTTGGTGGCTGCAGGTGGCTTCGGCGCCGGTTTCTTCTTCACCGGCGGTTTCTTCGGAGGCTCGGTGTCATCCACAACGACTTTCTTTACCGGTGCGGCTGGAATCGCGGCTTGCGCCGTTTTCAAATCCGCCCGCAGACGCGTAATTTCCGATTCCTTCGCCGATGCCAAATTCTCCATCCGCGCCGCCAACTGCTTTCGCGAACTTTCAAATCCGCCCAGGTCGTTCGACAGCGACTGGAAATCCTCTTTCGAGCCAAACGCGCTCGCATCCTCGGTCACGCCTTCCATCACGTCGTAGAGCGCGTCCAGGTTTCGATAAAGTTTGAAGGTTGCTGACAGGCTTTCAGGAGCAGCCCGCAACTCCGTCAGAATCTGCGGCAACGCTCCCTGCAGGTTGCGCTGAATCGAATCCACGTTCCCCAGCGCCTGTTTCTTATAGGAATTGTCGGTCTTCCACTTCTCGATGTGCAGCTTGGCCAGATCGGCCTGGGTATTTTTCGACGTGGCCTCCATCTGCGCCAGCAGGCCATTCAATTCGCTCACGGACGCATACGACACTGGTTGTCCCTGCCCGCCGTTGGCCGGGGCCACAGAACCCGAGGGCTCCGCTTGTGCCATTACGTCCGCGGGACACAATGCGCAGGCAAGCAATGTGTAGGCTAATAGTGAAAACAGCAAGGGGGATGCTCGCAGGGATCGTTTTATCTTCATTTATTTGTTGGAATCCGCGGCATCAGCATACTACAACCAGCTCTCCGTGCACCCAACTGCATCTACAAGAGAGATAATGATTCTGAGATGGGATGTCTGGAACCCATGAAATGTTTGCTGCATCTTCGCGCCGCCTGTTTGTTCGTTGTGCTGGTGTGCCTCGCGTCACTGGCCCAAAACAACGCCCAGAACAACAATGACGCCCGCTCCCGCCGCCTTATCCTCAAAGACGGTTCTTACCAGCTCGTCACCCAATATGAATTCAAAAGCGACCGCGTCCGCTACTTCAGCACCGAGCGCGACGAATGGGAGGAACTGCCTAACGCGCTGGTCGACTGGCCCGCCACCGAACAATATGAAAGAGATCGGGCCGCCGCGGCCGCCGCTCCCGAAGCCGCGCAGCTCGACAAGGAAATCGATACCGAGCGCGAATCCGGCGACGCCAAGCTTCCCCAGGTCTCACCCGGACTTCATCTGCCCAACGACTCCGGCGTTTTCCTCCTCGACGATTTTCAGGGAGAAGCTCAGCTCCTCGAAGTCAAGCAAAGCGCCGGCGACGTCAGCCAAAACAGCAAAGCCAACATTTTCCGCGGCATGATTCCGCTCGCAGGACTCAAGCAAACCATCGAAATCGAAGGCGCCCACGCCGGCGTCCAGGTGCACGTCGGCGTTCCTTCCATTTACATGAATGTGGACGAATCAAATCCCGATTCCCGCGAGACCGGACTGGTTCTCGATCGCTCTGCTCCGAAGACTGAGCAGCCGCAGCAACCGCAACAACCGCAGCAGCCCAGCGTTCCGTTCGATCGCTATCGCATCGTCCGCATGGAGGTGAAGGGAGACAAGCGCATAGTGGGCGAAGTCAAACGCCAGGCCACGGGCAAAGTCAGCGAGGATCAGCACACCATCAAAACCACCATCAGCTCAATCGCCGGGGGCTGGCTCAAACTCACTCCCACCGAACCGCTCACGCCTGGCGAATACGCCATCGTGGAAGTAGTCGATAAGCAGATCAACCTCTATGTATGGGATTTCGGAGTCAATCCCAAAGCCCCAGCGAACGCCAATCCCTACAAGCCGGAAAAGCCGTAAAGGCAGGCGTCAGGCGTCATGTGGGAACAGCCGCCCTCGGCTGTCCGGTCGAGCGCAGCTCGACCGGCCTTCGGCGAGCAGAATTCGAGCAGCCTAATCTAAAGAACTTTCAGAACTGAAATATTCGGAGAGAGAGCAAACGCCCGCCGCCCGAAGCTCGGGGCTCAGGACTCGGGACTCAGGGCTCAGGACTAGCTATTCCCTCAACATTCCCCGCTGCGCCACGCCAATATTATCGCGGGTCGATTTCTTCACCATATACATCATGCCGTCGGCCTGCCGGATCACATCGTGGGCGGTGCGTCCATCATGCGGATAGGTCGCCAGCCCGACCGACGCGCGCACCGTCAACTCCAGCCCTTCTTCCCGGCAAAACGTGGAGGTCCGCAAATCTTCGCGCAACCGCTTGGCCACGACCAGCGCCTGATCCTTGCTGGTCTGCGGCAGCAGCACTACAAATTCATCGCCGCCATAGCGGAAGGCATAATCGATCAGCCGCAGTTGCGCTTTAATCAAATACCCGATCTCGGCCAGCAGCTTGCTCCCGATCAGATGACCGTGCGTGTCGTTGACCACCTTGAAGTAATCCAGATCGATGAACAGAACGCTGAACTCATATCCAAATCTGGAAGACCGGTAGACTTCCGTTTCCAGAGTCTTAAGAAGATGGCGCGCGTTGTACAAGCCGGTGCAATCGTCGGTGATGGTGAGCTCCTGAATCTTCTCGACCCAGCGCGCGTTGCCGATGGCGATGGCCGCGTAATCGCACAACGACTGCAGAAAGAACAGCTCCGGCTCCTTGAAGCGCTCCAGGTCCACGTTGACCAACTCAATCACGCCCAGCACCCGCAGCTTAAAGCGCAAGGGCGCGCAAATCACCGTACGCGTGGTCCACTTGGTCGTCTGATCCACCCGGTCGTCGAAATGCGGATCCGCATTCGCGTCGGGCACAATTCGCGTCTCGCCGTGCTGGGCGACCCATCCGGCAATGCCTTCGCCCACCTTTAGGCGGACATTCTTCAGCGCTTCCGACCGCTCCCCGACCGCAATGGCAAAGTACAAATCTTCTTTCGCCTCGTCCACCATCAATAACGACCACGTGTCCGGACGGAAGTATTCCGCCACTTTTTCCATGATGGTCTGCAGGATGGAATCGAGGTCCAGCGACGACGTGAGCGCCTTGGCCACGTCTTGAACGATCATCAGTTCCTGACTCTGGCGCTTCAATTCTGTGCCGGCCTCAGGCATGCAAGTTCCTTGTTCCTCACGGGAGGGTAGTTCAAAAAATTATATGCACCACCTTCACACAGGGGCAATGAACGTTGGTAACCTGAACCCGCAACGCCAATGAGTTCAATGAAATGCTGCCGGGCCGCAGACAGTCCCCCGGCTGGACCCAGATCGGCTGGACCAAGGTCAGGAACCCCAGGGCCAGAGGTCCAAAGTCCTAGGCCCAAAGTAAGAGGTAAGAGGTCGGAGATCCGAGGTCGAAGATCCAAGTCAGTCTTTACAGCCACACCGCTTCGCACCGGCACTTGCCGGTAGAAATCTGCCTGGAAATGTACTTGCCGCTTTCCGTGTCTTTCCAGGTTTGTCCCACGATTGTCGTTTCCTCATACACGCACTTTGGTTCGTTCGTGCCTTCGGGATGGTCGCAGTGGAAGCCTTCGCACATGCTCAGCGCAAGCTTCCTCGCGATCTTCATCGCCTTGTCCGCTGCCTCTGTGTCCTTATCGCCAAAAGCTGTCACGGTTTGCTCGCACTCCCTCTTACAGGAAGAGATGCGTTCGGTTTCGGTTGTGCATGCGCATTTTCCGGAAGTGGTCTGCGAAGACGTCCATTTCTTCGTTGTGGGGCTATACAACGTCTTGCCCTCGATCCTGGTTTCAATGTAAGTGCATTCCCCCTTGCCGCAAGTCTCCGCTTTGCACGCCTGGGAGGCCAGGAACCGCGCTTTGTTCCGCGCATTACCTGCGGCATCGACCGGTGAATTCTCCGTCACGAATGCAGTTTGCTTCGGTTGACTCCCGCACGCCGCCATATCATCCTCCTTAAACTCAAACAAACTAACAAGGGCGGCAAGTATACTCCGCTTCCCCTACCTAAGTGCGGGAAGATTCGCGCCGCAAGCGATGGAATGAGCTATTCTGATGTCATGCAAAACATCGCACTAGGCCGAATGACCTTTGCCCGCTTACTCTTCTTAACGATGCTTTCGGCGATACTTTCGACGCCGCTCCTGCAAGCCCAGGCACCCGCTCCACAAGACGCCGCGGATCCCCATTCCGTCCCCGTCGTTGACGGAGCTCTCGGCCCCTGCGCTGTCGACTTCACCGTCACCGACGAGGCCGGTTCGCCCGTCTATCTCGCCAAAATCAGCGTGCACATCGCGTATAGATTCATGAGCCTCCACAAGCTCGACCTCGAAGTGCAAACCAACATTGACGGCAAAGCCCGCTTCACCGGCCTCCCCGACCACCTTAAGCGCGGACTCTACTTCCAGGCCTCCGAGGGTGGCCGCACCGGCGTAGCCTTCGACGACCCCTCAGTAACCTGTAAGCCGCAACTCCCCATAGTGCTGCGCAAGCCCGCGAGCTGAGACCTCAGGCGCCCGAAGCCCGAAGCCTGACGCCCGCCGCCCGAGCTCCCCGGTTACCTTCCCCCACACCCCAACGACTGTAGCGTCACCGCCCCACATGTCCTATGATGACGGCAAAGGCAAAGGGCTCTGGAAATAACGTGGGCGAGTTCGGCGACAAATTCCGCAAAGCGCGCGAGAGCAAGAACCTTACTTTCGACGCCGTCGCCAATGTCACGAAAATCGGTGCCCGCATGCTGCAAGCCATCGAAAACGAGCGTTTCGATCAGCTCCCCGGCGGCGTCTTCAATAAAGGATTCATTCGCGCCTACGCCAAACATCTCGGCCTCAATGACCAGGAAGCCATCACTGATTATTTGACCTGCCTGCGCCAGGCCCAGGTCGACGCGCACGAAGTCTGGGATCCCGTACAGCCCGCGACTACTCAGAAAACGACTACTCAGAAAACGAATGCGCAGAAAACGGATCCCCGGAAAACTCCCCCCGCCACGATCGCGCCCGCCAACCCTCCGCTTCCATACGACAAGCCATCCCTCAACGCTTTGCCGCCGGTGCAGGTGGAAGAAACTCATCCTGAAGAAGAACTTCTCCGGCCCCAACTTCCTCCCGCCGAAGACGTTCCTCCTCCTCACCTACCCCACTCCGAGACCCGCTCCGGGACCTCCTGGACCCCGATCGCGCTAGCCGTCATTGTGGTCGTCGCCCTGGCCACGTTTCTCTGGGTTCGTCACGCCCGCGCCACCCATTCTTCGCCTGCGAATTCCGCCGCGTCTCCCGCGCAAACATCTCCGCCGCCCGCGTCAGTCCCAGCCACGCCCGTTCAACAACCACCCCAGCCCACGGCTCCGCAAAGCGCAACTCAACCGCCGGCGACACAGAACGCCGCGGGCAAAAGCCCCAAAGACACAACCGCCGACAATCAAAATAGCCACGTCGTCGTAAAAAGCGACGTCACTATTCGCACATTCGACAACGTCAAGACTCCGCCCCCGGCAAAAGCTGGGGCGCCCATTGCGCTGGTAATTCGCGCCACCGAAACCTGCTGGATTTCCGTTGTCGCCGACGGTCAACTCGTTACCCAGGAAACCCTCATCGCGCCCGCCCAAACCTCCCTCCGCGCCAAGAGCCAAATCGTTGCCCGCGTAGGCAACGCCGCCGGCGTCAGCTTTCTCCTGAATGGAAAAGAAATCCCAGCCCAGGGCGCCGAATCCGAAGTCAAGACCTTCACCTTCGACTCCGCCGGAGTCCATGAGACCCCGAACTAGACTTCCTAGTGCGCCGTCCCGCAAGTTCGCGTAATAAAGATTCGCGTAATAAGGATTCGCGTAATAAGTAGGAGTTGTCATCCTGAGCGAAGCGAAGGACCTATGTACTCCCTTTGCACCGGCGGTGCGTCCGGATCAGCGACGGCAGCGTAGATCGAGTTGTGCCATCTTTTTCTGGGACAGCACACGTGTTCCACGCTTCGTTCCTAGCTCTCAACGCAAAAACCATTTCCTCCACAACATTTCCGGAGTATCCTCGTCCAACGCCGCAGGCTCTTAATTATGAATACCGTTTCCGCTCCGGCCCGCATCGCCTCCATCGACTTGATCCGCGGCGCCGTCATGATCGTTATGGCCATCGATCACGTCCGCGTTTATTCGGGCCTGCCCGCCGGCGGCCCCACGCCCGGCATCTTCTTCACTCGCTGGATCACCCATTTCTGCGCTCCCGCGTTTATCTTCCTCGCTGGCGCCAGCGTTTTCTTTTACGCCAGAAAACACTCTGACGCGTCTCGCTTTCTGCTAATCCGCGGAGTCTGGCTCATCCTGCTCGAACTCACAGTGCTCCGCCTGGCCTGGACCTTCAACTTCGATTTCGCCCACTATGAGATGGCCGGAATCCTCTGGGTCATTGGCTGGTGCATGTTTGTGCTCGCGGTGCTGGTCAAACTCCCGCTGCCGCTGACGGCGACCTTCGGCGTGATCATCATCGCCGCCCACAACCTGATGGATTCCCACTTCATGCAGTTGGCGCAAGGACTGAACGATCGCCGATTCCCCGCCCTCTGGAAGGCTCTCTACTTCAGTTTCTGGGCAGGCCCCATTCAATTCGGTCCCAATGGACCACACCTGATCGTCCTCTACTCGCTCATTCCGTGGGTGGGCGTGATGGCCGCCGGCTTCGCCTTCGGCAAGATCTTAGCGATGGAGTCCTCCCGCCGAAATCAACTCTGCCTGATCATCGGCCTCGGCGCCATCGCGCTCTTCGTCGTGCTGCGCGGCTTCAATCTCTACGGCGATCCCCACCCATGGCGGCACGCTGCTCCAGAACATCCCATGCCTGCCATACTTTCCTTCCTGAACTGCAGCAAGTACCCGGCATCGCTCGATTTCCTGCTGATGACCCTCGGCCCAGTCATCGCCCTGATCCCGCTGCTGGAAAATGTTCGCGGGGCACTGGCCCGGTCCGTCTCCATGTTCGGACGCGTGCCCTTCTTCTTTTATGTTCTCCACATCCCGCTAATCCACGCGCTGGCGCTGATTGTCTCGAAGGTCCGTCTGGGATTCGTCAGTCCCTGGCTTTTCGCCAACCACCCCATGGGCAATCCCGAAGCCCCCGACGGATACATCTGGAGCCTGCCGCTTCTCTACCTGGTCTGGGCAGTCGCGATCATCCTTCTATACTTCCCCTGCCGCTGGTTCTCCGCCCTAAAGTCCAAACGCACCGACTGGTGGCTCAAATACATTTAAAGATGGAAAGTCCGGTGGATGCTCAACAGGATGGGTGCCCCACTCTAGCCGCGTTCTGTGCCGCTAGAGCGGGGATTTTAGATTGAACGCAAGAATCTCCCCGCCCCGCGTTCATCCATTCGTAGACCTCGGGAACATCCCCCTGCGCCCATCGGTCTATTGAGGAATACAAATCCTGGCGTAAATAAATCCGCGCCAGGGGCAACGTTTCACCGAGTCATAAAGTTCCAATCGTTCAATTGCGGAGGCACCTATGCAGCGCCATCGTCTGCACCCCCTGTGGTTGGTCGTCAGCCTTACGCTGTTCATCCTGGCCGCCGTGGTTCTGTGGCCCGCACAATCTACAGTTTCTGCGGCGTCCGACGAAAGCGCCGGATCTCTCGGCATCCTCGACAAATCTGGATCGATCAAAGGCACATGCCCGCTTCGTCACACCGAAGTGCGCGGCGGCATCAGCGGATTCCTCGCCAGCGTCTCCGTCACTCAGACCTTCGAGAACACGGCTTCGCAACCTATCGAAGCGGTCTATACATTCCCGCTGCCCGAAAACGCCGCCGTTGACGACATGACCATGCAGATCGGCAACCGCACCGTGCGCGGAGTCATCCGCAAGAGCGAAGAAGCGCGCGCCATCTACGACAAAGCCAGGCAAACCGGACACGTCGCCGCCCTGCTCGACCAGCAGCGCCCCAACATCTTCACCCAGTCCGTGGCCAACATCCTGCCGGGCGAGCAGATCACCGTCACCATCACTTACCTGCAGACCCTCGAATACGAAAACGGTTCCTACCAGTTTGTATTTCCCATGGTCGTCGGCCCCAGATACATCCCCGGCGAAGCTGTCGGCCAACAAGGCGGCGGCTGGGCGCCTGACACCGACCAGGTTCCTGACGCCTCCAAAATCACGCCGCCTGTTACGCCCCAAGGCACGCGCGCCGGGCACGACATCTCCATCGAACTCGCCATCGACTCCGGCGTGCCCTTGATGCAGGTAAGTTCTTCCTCCCACGCCATCGAGATCGACCGCACCGGCGCCAGTTCGGCCACCGTGAAGCTCAAGAATCTCGCCGCGATTCCCAACAAAGATTTCATCCTGAAATACGACGTCGCCGGCGAACAGATCTCCGATGCCGTTCTCTCCCAAGCCGAATCGCAAACCGTTTCCCGAGCCAAATCCGTGCCCGGCGGTTATTTCACGCTGATCCTGCAGCCTCCCGCCGCGTTACTCGAATCCGACATCACGCCCAAAGAACTCGTCTTCGTGCTCGACACTTCCGGCTCCATGCGCGGATTCCCCATCGAGAAGGCGAAAGAATTCATCAATCACGCGCTCGACGAACTCTATCCCGGCGACACCTTCAACCTCATCACCTTCTCCGGGGACACCAAGATTCTTTTCCCCGAGCCGGTTTTTCCCACCGCCGAAAACATTGCCAATGCCCGCGCCGTGTTGAACGCGGAGCATGGAGGCGGCGGTACGGTGATGATGAAAGCCATCCAGGCCGCGCTCGCGCCTTCCGATTCTCAAGATCACCTGCGCGTAGTCTGCTTTCTCACCGACGGTTATGTCGGCAACGATCTCGACATCATCGGCGAAGTCCAGAAGCATCCCAACGCACAAGTCTTCGCCTATGGCATCGGCACATCGGTCAACCGCTTCCTGATCGAATCGATGGCCAAAGCTGGCCACGGCGATTCCGAGGTCGTCACCCTTAACGACAAAGCCGATGTCGCCGCCCATCGCCTCTATCGGCGCCTGCGCGCGCCCGTTCTCACCAACATCTCTATCGACTGGCGCGGCTTGCCCGTCACCGACGTTTATCCCAAAGCCCTCCCCGATTTGTTTACCGGCAAGCCGCTCGTCATCAGCGGACGCTACACCGCCGCATCCACCGGTTCCATCGTCATCCACGGCAAACGCGCAGGCGACGACTTCACCCGCCAAATTCCCGTCCACTTCAGCAGCGCCACGGTCGACGGCAATATCCTTCCCAGCTTCTGGGCTCGCCGCAAAATCGACGATCTGATGTCCCAGGACTGGGCCGGTCTGCAGTCCGGCACCGTCAAGCCCGAAGTACAAAAAGAAATCACACAACTCGGCTTGAGCTACAAGCTCATGACCCAATTCACATCCTTCGTAGCCGTCGAAGAACGCATCGTCACCACCGACGGCAAACCGCAACGCGTCGAAGTCCCCGTCGAAATGCCCGCGGGCGTCAGTTATGAAGGAGTCTTCGGCGATAGCGTGAACGGCAACCTGTACACTCCGGTTGCAGGCAACTCCTCTTCCTCGAAGTTGGGTAGGGCGAGAGGCACTGGCAGCGGTTCCGGCGGAGGCTACTCATCCAGTTCCAGCGCAGGCTATACCAGGAGTGTCGGCGGGGCCGTATTCCACGGCCAGGCTGCCAGCATCCCCGCTGTTACCATGCCCAAAATCAATATCGTGACGACTACAGAAGGAGCCACCGAACGATCCACGGCTCCAGATGCCAAGCTCGCCACTGAGCGCGCGTTGCTCGAATCCAAACTAAGTCCTGCCGCACTCGAGCGCTTCGATTGCTGGACAAAGCAGGCCTCAGACTGCAAGCAGTCTCCTGACGGATCCATCGAGATTCAGCTGTTCTTAACCGAAGATTCACCGGCCCTGCGCGATCGTCTCAAGGCAATCGGTCTGCAGATCTCGTCCGATCGCCCAAAACAAAGAGTAGTAATCGGCCACGTTGAGCTTGCCAAGCTCCCCGACCTGGCCAAAATCGATGCGGTCAGATTCATCACCGTGCGTTGATGACGGAAGAGAGGCGCTCCGCGCGTCCAGCGTTCTTTGCAGGGAGCGTGGGCACGAAATTGAAAAATGTTCCTATAGGAACACAAGGTACAACGGCGTATGTACGGGAATGTTCATGCAAACGGTAAACCCCTGGGACGACAGCCGGTTGTAGGGACGGGGAGAAAGGCGTTTGCACTATTTTTAGGGCGACGAAAAGCGGGCTACGCCTGAAATTCGGTTGAGCGGGTAATGTCTGGACATTCAGATGGCGCGGCCTGCCCTTTCGCGGCGGGTTTGGCAAACCTTAAGCGTGCTTTAAGGCCTCGGGCGGGAAGGTTGCGTTTTTCTGCACTGTGCCCTCGAACCATGCGCACCACACCGTGGGAGCGTCGTATGAATCCTTGCCCGCCATGAGCTTCGGGCCGGTTTGGGCCTTGGCGTTTTTGACGATCTGGGTCGACAGCTGTTGGTACGGATCAGCAACCGGCGGCTCGAGTTGCCCTGCTGGCGAAATCGTTGGCAGAGGTGCGGGGGCCAGAGTGTTCACATTTCCCTCTGCCAGCGCCGTGGAAAGTGAGAATAAGAGGCAAGGAGTTCCGAACCACCGCAACCGTTTGCGAAAAGTCTCCATAATTTTCGTTTTCGCTAGCTTCTGGTCCTTCGGCCTTTTGCTCAGTGCTTGCGGCTGGAATCTTTGAGCGTATCCACCTCCGTTTTCAATTGTTCGAGGGCTTGAGAGAGTTCTGCGATCTTTCCGTCTTTTTCCTGGTTCAGTTTGTAGAGCGCTTGAATGGCGGCCAGGGCCACACCTTCGGAGTCAATGTTGGAGATGTGTTTTTCGTCTTCGCCGAGGCCGAACGCGGTGCGGAAGTCCTGCGCCGTCGGGCCCATGTGGCGGATGGAGGTGGCTTGCGTCTTGTAGTTCCAGGTGGAAATGGGCAGCGCCGCAATCTTGGTTAGAAGCGACTCGCCGTCGATGATGGCGAAGTTGTCTTTGACATTGCGATCACTGACCGAGGACCAGGAACCGGAGCCGCTGGGCAGAGTCGCGCCAGTGTACGTTCCAAAGCTCCCCCCCGTGTAGAAGAAAAATCCGCCACTGGCTGTGGCCACAAACTGCCCGGTACCGGTGTCGGCGGGGCTGTTTAGGTCATCTGACCAGACGAAACTGCCATTGTAGTTCGCCGTTGCCCCGTAGCCTGCGGCAAAGCTGTTATAGCCGTTCGCAGTATTGGCCCATCCTCCTGGCACGGTGGAAAAAGGCCCTGCAGCTGTGTTGGCGTAACCCCCTCCTACGGTCGCGTTGCCGCTGGTGGCATGGTTACCCCAGCCGCCGGCAACCGTAGCCTGGCAAAATCCACTGGTTACGCAAGAATCAAAGTTGATCGTGTCCGCTGCGCTGTTCGCAAGGTTATTCTCGCCCCCGGCCACCGTGTCGCCGTAGGCGATGGCGTTTTCGTCGCCAGCGGTGTTGCTATAGCCTCCGCCGACGGTCGTGTGAGCGTAGCCGCTCGCGGTGTTGCTTGTGCCTCCGCCCACTACTGACTCGGTGCCGCTAGCGGTGTTCTGATCTCCTCCTCCTACGGTCGCGTAGGTGTTGCTAGCCGTGTTCTTGTAGCCGCCCGCCACCACTGAGAAGATGCCAGAGGCGGTGTTGGACCCGCCGCCCCCGATCGTGCCCCAGTTGGCGGTGACGGTCTGGAAGATGGATGTGACACCGAACTGGGGGGGACGAGCCTTGGCGGCGCCCCGGCCTCGCCTGTTATGGCTGGGAAGCGAGGTGGTGTCTGCCGCGCCGCCGCCTCCGGCAATGGTCGCCCCGATCACCCCCGGCGCCACGCTATTGCCCGGATAGCTGCTGTCGCCACCGAAGCCGCCAATGATGTTGGCGCCTTCCTCCTCCTCGGCATCACTCAGGTTGCCTTGCAGGGTTAGCGCGTCATCAATCGAGCCGGTCAGGGTTAGGTTTCCGGTGATGGTCTGGTTGCCGGTGAACTGGTTGGACGTGTCCTGTTGCGCGAAGACGGAAGAGCCAAGTCCTCCCAACGTGGCGGCGTTGACGTTGGTCACGGCCGAGCCGTCGCCGGAGAAAGAAGTCGCGGTCACGCCGCCTGCGACGTTCAGGCCAGCGGCGGTTTGGGAGAGGATGGAATTGCCGATCACGCGCCTGCCGGTCCAGAGGGGAATAAAGTTGATGGTGCCGGTGCCGTAGACGGCGGGTGGAGGGCCGGATGAAGCGCTGTCGGCGCTGGCCGCGGCCGACCCTTGGGACGCTGGCGCTTGGGAAACTTGCGCCGCCGCGTTGTGTGGCTGCCCAGTACCCGCGGGCGCGCCGCTTTTTTGCTGGCTCATCGCTGGCCCGGTCAAACACACCGCGAGAAGCACGGTAGTTAGCACAGATCGCAGAACAGCCCGGCTCATCATTTGCCTTTTCATGTTGCCTCCATCTTGAGTAGATTCCGTCTGCCGACTCCTCATCCCCGGTAATTCACAACTTGTGGCGGGGATCTCCTGCGCGGGACGTACGAGCACGGCGGTAGACCTGCCGGGTGCCCCATCCTTTCGGTTCCGTCCTGCATAAATGTAAATAAAAAATCTCATGATATCGGCAGCATCGTTCCCGCCCTTCGCAAAGGGCGCGAAGAGCGGGGCACCCACATTCTTGGCGGTGTCGGCGAAATTCAAAAGCCGAACTATACAGTCTTACCCGGGGGGAGGCGGCCGAGCGCCGAGGCTTTGCACGGCTCAAACCGGTCGAAAACGGACTATATGGCGGGCATTTCGGAATGTCAAGGAAAACTTGAAGTCCACTCAGCTAAGTGGGGGGCGGCCATCCTTTGGGTTTCACACCGCTTCCCGTTTCGATACTGTGGGTGCCCCGTCCTTGCGTTATTTGCAAGAGCCTGCCCTGAGCGCAGCCGAAGGGGCGGGAACGATGCTGCCGATACCATGAGATTCATGCCCAGCGGCCTGCATCGCACCTACGGCGCTCATCACCTGCACTTTATCACCTGTTCCTGCTATCACCGACTGCCCTTTCTCAACGCGGCCCGAGCGCGTGACAGCTTTCTCTCCATCCTTGAACAGACCCGCCAACGCTACCGTTTCGTCGTCGCCGGATATGTCGTGATGCCCGAGCACATTCACCTGCTGATCACCGAGCCTGAGACCGGTACTCCGTCCACCGTGATGCAGGTCGTGAAGCAGCGCACCGCGCATGCCCTGCTGCCGAAAAGAAAGCGTCGCGACCCACGCCAGCGCGAACTGTTCGGAGAGCAAGCGCGCCGCGCCTTCTGGCAGGCGCGCTTTTACGACTTCAACGTTTGGACCACGAAGAAGCGGTTCGAGAAGCTGCGCTACATGCACCGCAATCCGGTCAAGCGCGGCTTGGTCGCGTCTCCGGAGCAGTGGCGATGGAGCAGTTACCGCTTCTACTTGCTCGATGAACCCGGTGCCGTGCGCATTAATGAGGGTTGGGGAAAGATCTCCTTTCATGACCGAGTAGCGTGATGTACCACAAGGCCTATGGGATCGGCAGCATCGTTCCCGCCCTTGCAAAAACCGCAATGACGGGGCACCCGGCCAAAATCGATGCGGTCAAATTCATCACCGCGCGTTGATGACGGAAGAGAGGCGCTCCGCGCGTCCAGCGTTCTTTGCAGGGAGCGTGGGCACGAAATTGAAAAATGTTCCTATAGGAACACAAGGTACAACGGCGTATGTACGGGAATGTTCATGCAAACGGTAAATCCCTGGGACGACAGCCGGTTGTAGGGACGGGGAGAAAGGCGTTTGCACTATTTTTAGGGCGACGAAAAGCGGGCTACGCCTGAAATTCGGTTGAGCTGGTAATGTCTGGACATTCAGATGGCGCGGCCTGCCCTTTCGCGGCGGGTTTGGCAAACCTTAAGCGTGCTTTAATGCCTCGGGCGGGAAGGTTGCGTTTTTCTGGATCGTGCCCTCGAACCAGGCGCACCACACCGTGGGAGCGTCGTATGAATCCTTGCCCGCCATGGTGACGGTCATTTCCGGGCCGCCGGATTTCAGTTGCACGACGTCGCCCGCCTTGAAGTTATCTGTCATGAGTCAGTTCGTTTCTTATTGCGTAATGCGGAAGTTAACGTTGCTGGTTAGCGTGCCGGTGGGCGTGGTGACCACGACCGGGCCGGTGGTGGCACCTGCCGGGACGATTGCTGTCATGTACGTGTCAGACTTGACCGAGAAGCTCGTTGCCGGTACTCCATTGAACGTGACGCTGGTCGCGCCGGTGAGATTCTGCCCGAGGATCTGCGCCTGACGGCCGACGCTACCCGCAGAAAGTACGAAAGCGATACACGGCTGGAACCCCATGTCGAGGCTGTACAGCGCTCCGTCCCCGTATATTCCTCCGGCCTCGGTTGTGCCGTAAAGCAAGCCGTTGGTGTGCTGGAGGAGTGAGGCCGCCGGGTGCTCACCGATTCGTGATGGGAAGTTGTAAAGGACACTCTCGACGCCCGAGAGCGTGATTTCGTATAGTGTCCCGTCGTCGTATATTCCCCCAGCGGCGGTCGCTCCATACAGGTTTCCGTCCGGGCCCTCAATGAGCCCCGCTCCCGGCTGTGCGCCGTCCCCCCTGCCGCCGAGGAAGTTATAAAGGATGGTGACCGCACCGTCACTGCTCAGCTTGAATACAGTTCCACAGGGCTCGCCGTCGCATCCGTCGCCGCTGCCGCCCAGTTCGGTGGTGCCATAAAAGTTCCCGTCAGAGGCTTGCAGAACCGGGCCGACCGGACCCCAGCCCCCTGCTCTACAGGAGAAACTATAGTCGAAGACCAGGGTCCCGCCGCGCGAAACTGCGAAGATTGTGCCACAGTTGCTTATCCCGCCAGCGTTGGCAGTCCCGTAAAGGTTGCCGTCTGCCGCCTGCAGCAAGGGCGCTTCGGCCTGGGTTCCCTGCGAGCCGTCGCTACTAAACGTAAAAATCGTTGAGAACGCACCTGAGAGCGTGACTTTGTACACCGTCCCGGCGCTTCCGGCACCCGTTCCGCTAGTTGTGCCATAAAGATCGCCGTCGCCTGCCTGGACTGGAGGGGCAATCGGATTGCCCCCGTCCAGTCCGCCGGTAAAGTCGTGAATAACAGAGTATTGCCCCGCGCCGTTGATTAGGAACAGCACACCGTAGCCGAAACTACCGCCTCCGGCTGTCCCGTAGAACCCTCCGTTCGTAGCAAGCGTCACCCCGGCGGAGGGGTACATCCCGTCCGACCCGTTGAAGGTGTAGATGGACGCCTCCTTGCCCAACGTCGTCGCAGCAAATATTGTGCCGTATGCTGTGGTTCCCAAGCCTGTCGTCGTACCGTACAGATTTCCGTTTTTTCCCTGTGTCAGCGCGACTAGGCCCGGCGTTGGCGAAGAATGCGAGCTAGAAAAAGAAAAAACCTCATCGACCGTTTGAGCTGCTGCCGGTTTGGTCGACGAGAGAACCAAGGCTAACGCAAGTACAGCCTGACTGACGGTAAGGCTTGGGATCATCTTGCTGGAGTTTCGATTCTTGATATGCAGCATTGTGGGCTACTCCTTAATTTGAGTTTACTGCGGCTGTGGTCCATGTGCCGCATTGATTGCATTCGCGTATGCACAGTTGCCCTGGCCGATGCCGCCGGCATTGGGCGTGCAATTTGAGCCTTGGCCGACACCGACGAGCAGGTCGGTCCCGTTGCCTGCGGAAAACCATATCCACTCCTGGGTTGTCGTTATATTTGAGTTGCTCTGTGTGGTATAGCCTACAGTGCAAGCGCCGGCCGATTGCATCGTGCAGTAATTCACGTCAAACGCTAGGCCGAGGTCGCGGTAATACATTTCCACGGTGGTGGCGTAATTGTTTACCGCATAGGGGAGCCACGAGCGGAGGTCGCCAGAGACGCCCGGCGGAACGCCGCAACCGCTCGCGCAGCTCTGGTTCGTCGGATCGGAGATAGCAATTTGTTGCAACTCCAGAGGGGTCCCGCGGGCATGGTATTGGTTGAAGAGGTAGCACCAGTCCGAGGCGGACGAGCCGCTCGTACAGGGCCCCGTGGTCACGTCTAGCAGGGATAGTCCCTGGCTGCCAAAAGCGTTCACCACGCCGAATGCGTTGGCGGCTGCTATTGCGTCCGCTGCCTCCATATCCGGATACCCCAGCTGGGTTCCAACCTCGTTGATGGGCCAGTAGCTAACGCTTTGCGGGCCTAAATACTGAATGTACTGGACCTTGCTCTGATAGTCGGTCGTCCAAGTATTCGGGGGGGTTGTAGGCATCAGTTTGTAAGGGCTGGACAAGGTCCCGAGGTACGATGCACAGTAGAGGTCAGATTCGCCGCCAACCCAGGTGCCAGCACGAATGTAGCCAATCTGGTTCGTGCCGGCTGAGCCTACGATCGTTGAGTTGGCCGGATAGTTCGCTCCATAGTGAAGCATGGCAGCGGAGACAAACGCCTCCCATGCCGAGGTATAAGGTTGCTCGTAAGGCACTGGAGATGACCAGCCCTGGCTTATGTAGACACAGTCTGAGCATGAGGTTGAGCCCGTATTCGCAACGGTGTACGTAAACTGGTTGGGGTTTAGGCCCGAGACGGCTGCGGCGGTACCGGACGTAGCGAAATTCGGATTCAGTGCGCTCGATACGTAGACAGTGTCTCCGTTATGGATCGTTGTGGCATTTTGGCTGCAGCAGCCCGGCGAGTCTACTGTCACTGTTGTGAGGGATCGGGTGAAGGTGACACTCGAGCTTGCGGGGACGCCCGACCAAGGCGCGCCCGAGCAGCTATTAATTGTGTTGAGGACATCCTGACGGTTGTAGGTGGCCGGAAAGTTGGAAACATAGGCACTCGAGGTAACGTACCACGGCGTGACGGTATCAATACCGTTCGTGGTCCCGATGCCAAATAGGAGCAGATTGACCTTCTTCAGTCTGCCACCAAACGAGTTAAACCATGTCCAAATCCCAGGCGCTGACATTGCTGTGTCGTAGGGAGCCCAGCTATAGGTATGACATTGTCCGACCGAATCAGTTTGGTGCGTTCCATCTGGCGGCGCACAGGGAGGCACGGAGGGTGGGCTGGTTTCGACAGCGGACCAGTCGATCTCTACTGTAACACCGTCCACACTTGGCTGAGTCATTACATTATTGTAGAAGGTGGAATAATCCTGGCTGGCGATCGCAGGGGGAAACAGGGCCATAATTTGGACGCTCCGCGAATAGGGCGAGTTGAGGCCCACTTGGCCTTGAAGCGTTCCCCGGCCCTGAACGATAGTCTGCGCGTTTGCCGCTCCTCCCCCAATCATCAAAGCGAAGGTAAGGAACCTGACGGCGGCTTGAACGAATCGTCGCATTCGGGCCTCCTTAATTTGGATTTCCCATGCAAATGTAGTCAAACGAATACGTTCCGTTGGTCGATATAGTCACAGTGAAGCCGGTAGTACTTATGGCCGAAATGTAATACGACTTCGTGCCAAGACTTGTGAGCGACGTAAGGACACAAACCGGGGTGCTGTTATACGCCGTATTGAAGGTGATCGACGCAGTTGTCGAGGAGCTTATCGTTACAACTCCAGCGATGTCGCTGCTGGAATTATTCGTCTGGATATGTCCGCCCGCGGAGTTCACCGTCACCGAAGGGGCGGCCACACCCACGCTGCTCGTGAGGGTAGTTGCAGCGGAGTTGGCGGCAAGAGTGAGGCTCCCGCTTGACGATCCGTTGAATGTGACCTGTCCTGCTGAACCACTCGCCGCGCCTAAGGTAAGCTGCCCTACGGCCGTTGGGTTGCCAGAGGTGTCGACCTTGAACGCCGAGGTCCCGCCGACCTCTAGATTGATGAGCGTTGAGCCGGAAGCCGAGTGGGTGTTTGTGATATTGCTCAGGATGTTGGTAAATGTAGTCGTGCTGCTGTTCCAGGTCGCGGTCTGATTAAATACCGGCGTGCTTGACGTAATAGTCCCCTGCGAGATGGTCAGTGCGCCGGTGCTCCCGAGTGTCGCGGCACTACTCTCAGAGACCGCCGAAGATGAGGAGCCGTATAGAAGTCCACCGCTCGTTGCTAAGGACGCCGGGAGCATGTAGGCCGACCATACTGGTGCATTGTTCCCGCCGGTCGTGCCGGACTGCAGGAAAAACCCCGATCCACCAGTGGGGTAAAGGAGCGTATTCTCGGCGTATATTGTGCTGCCTCCAATGGGGGCGCCCGAGAACTGTATGCACCCATAGGTCGTATTGCCGCAGGACCAATAGGAGACGGGCTCGCCGCCATTGCCGCGATTGTTCATCATCCAGCGCTGCGCGGTGGAATCTGCCCACATCGCATCAGAGTAGTTTGATGTTGAATTGGGAGATATGGCACCGCCCTCAGTGGCATTCAGCCCGCTACCGAGCGCCGTTTGGCCGAGGAGCATGCCCGGGAAGGCCAAGCAGCAAGCCAACGCCATTGCCAAGGTTAGTGACCGCTGATGCCTGAGGTGTTGGCTAGAGAATGCGTTCGAAAGAAAATCGGTGTTGCAAGGGGGGGGGGGGACGATTTTTACCATCGGGTGCCTCTCCGTCTGAGAATAAATGCAGGGGCCCGAAAACGCGATCCGATTACAGGGTCTTGCGAGGGGGGAATTTGGTTCGAGCGCCGAGGCTTTGCACGGCTCAAACCCGGACGAAAAGCACTATATTGCGGGGATTCCCGGATGTCAAGCGAAACATCCACTCACCCCAAAAACTCCACCATTCACCTCCCCGTTCCCGCGTCTCGCGTCACCCTCGCGCGGATTAGGCCAATCTTCATTGCACCCCCTGCCTGCCTCTGTTAGCCTTTTAAAGGATTTCCCCTTAATGTGCCGCCTTGGCTGCGCTCATGGGATATCCGCTGGCCGATCCGGCCAGCATCAACTGCCCTGGCATTTGCCCAGTGCAATCTTAAGGAGACACGCCATTGCCATCGAAGAACCGTTATTTATTCACATCCGAATCCGTTACCGAAGGCCATCCCGATAAAATCGCCGACCAGATTTCTGACGCCATCCTTGACGCCTGCCTCACCGACGACAATCTGAGCCGCGTCGCCTGCGAGACTTTGACCGCCACCGGCCTGGTCGTCATCGCCGGCGAAATCACCACCAAGGCCTACGTCGATTTCCAGAGCGTCGTCCGCGGCACCGTCGCCTCCATCGGCTATGACAACGCCCTCTATGGCTTCGACGCCAACACCTGCGCCGTAATTTCCACCATCAACAAACAATCCGGCGACATAGCCATGGGTGTAGACACCGGCGGCGCCGGCGACCAGGGAATGATGATGGGATATGCCGTCAATGAAACACCCGAGCTGATGCCGACGCCGATTTCCCTGGCGCACAAGCTGACTATGCGGCTTTCGCAGGTACGCAAGAATGGAACGCTGCCGTTTCTGCGGCCGGATGGCAAATCTCAAGTTACAGTCGAGTACGATGCGAACGGCAAGGTGCAGCGCGTGGATGCTGTCGTCGTCTCCACGCAACACTCCGAGACCGTTGCCAACGACGAGTTGCGCGCCGGTATTCTCAAGCATGTGATTCAATCCGTGATCCCGGCTCATCTGCTCGATGAAGATACCAAGTACCACATCAATCCTACGGGACGGTTCGTCATCGGCGGGCCCATGGGCGACACCGGGCTGACCGGGCGCAAGATCATCGTCGACACTTACGGCGGCATGGGACGCCACGGCGGCGGCGCGTTCAGCGGCAAGGATCCGACCAAGGTGGATCGTTCGGCAGCCTACATGGCGCGGCACATCGCGAAGAACGTGGTCGCTGCCGGACTCGCGGAACGTTGCGAGGTGCAGCTCGCGTACGCGATCGGCGTAGCCGATCCCGTCAGCGTCCGCGTCGATACCTTCGGCACGGAGAAAGTCGATCCGGAGACTATTCCGGACCTGATTCGCGCGAACTTCAAGCTGACTCCGCGCGGCATTATTGAGTCGCTCGACCTGCGGCGTCCGATTTATAAGAAGACCGCGGCCTACGGACACTTCGGGCGCAACGATCCCGACTTCACATGGGAGTCGACGGCGAAGGCGGCGGAACTCGCGAGCGATGCCGGACTGCGGGAACCGGTGGTGGCGCGGAAGTAACGGCAAATGCTTTCACCACGGAGGACACAGAGGAGCACAGAGGAAAACGATCTTCTCGCATCATCTCTTCTCTGTTCTCCTCTGTGAACCTTGGTGACCTGTGTGGTCAAAGATTTTTTCGAACCGGAAGTGCAACTCCGGGGTAGTCCCAAAGTCGCACACGAAAGCTGGAATTCGACACGCTGACTTGTTTCCGAAAGCGTGTATTCTGCGAAGATATTGGGGAACATATTTGGGAGCCGGGAGTATCTGCAAGCAAGTCTGAAAAAGAACGAACAAATCTCCGCCGTAGAACGCAGACCATAAAACAATCGCGAGAGCGACAACCAGGACTGAACAGCACAGAGCAAACAGCTCACGAGGAGAAGTAATGTCAACCGCCGCGGTAAATTGCGATATCAAGGGCATCGAGCACGCCGACCTGGGGAAGAAGCGCATCGAGTGGGCCAACCAGTCGATGAAAGTTCTGCAGATTATAAGAAAAGAGTTCATTAAGAATCAGCCGCTGAAGGGCATTCGCATTTCGGCGTGCCTGCATGTCACGGCCGAGACCGCGAACCTGGGCATCTGCCTGCGCGATGGCGGAGCCGAAGTTGTGCTGTGCGCGTCGAACCCGCTTTCCACGCAGGATGACGTGGCCGCTTCGCTGGTGCGCGACCACAACATTCCCGTGTTCGCCATCAAGGGCGAGGACAACGATACCTACTACAGCCACATCACCGCGGCCATCGACCACAAGCCGCACATTACGATGGACGACGGAGCCGACCTGGTTTCGATCCTGCACACCAAGCGCACCGACGTGCTCGAAGGCGTGATCGGCGGGACGGAAGAAACTACGACTGGCGTGATCCGCCTGCGCGCTATGTCGAAGGAAGGCATTCTGAAATTTCCCATCGTGGCCGTCAACGACGCCGACACCAAGCATCTGTTCGACAATCGGTATGGCACCGGACAATCCACGATTGACGGAATTATTCGCGCCACCAATTTTCTGCTGGCGGGATCGAAGTTTGTGGTGGCCGGGTACGGATGGTGCGGCCGCGGGCTGGCTTCGCGCGCGCGGGGTGCGGGAGCGGAAGTGATCGTGACGGAAATCGATCCGACGAAGGCGCTCGAAGCGGTGATGGACGGCTTCCGCGTGATGAGCATGAACGAAGCCGCCAAGATCGGCGACGTATTCTGCACCGTCACCGGCAACAAGAGTGTGCTGACGAAAGAACATTTCGACCTGATGAAAGATGGCGCGATCATTGCCAACTCCGGGCACTTCAACGTGGAAATCGATATTCCCGCGCTGGAAAAGATGGCGTCGTCGAAACGCACCACACGCAATTTTGTGGAAGAGTACTCGCTGAAAGACGGACGCAAGATCAACTTGCTGGGCGAGGGCCGGCTGATTAATCTGGCGGCGGCGGAGGGGCATCCGGCGAGCGTGATGGATATGAGCTTCGCCGATCAGGCGCTCTCGGTCGAGTACATGGTGAAGAACGCGAAGAAGCTGGAGAAGCGCGTATATAAAGTGCCGGACGAACTCGACAAGCGCGTCGCCAAGCTGAAGCTGGAGTCGATGGCAATTAAGATCGACCGGCTTACGCCGGAGCAGGAAGAGTACCTTGCGGGGTGGAGCGAGGGGACGTAACAGCGGCTTCCGGCGCTCGGCTTCCGGCTTCCGGAAAATCGGCGTCGGGCGTCAGAGCTTGGACCTTAGCAAATCCCATGTGGGACGGCCTTCTCGGCTGTCCGGCGGCCCGGAAGTTTCGGGCCGCAGCTTTTTGATCTAGGCATGGGCGCAGGCGTCCCGCTCATTGTTGCGCTCTTTTAGCAATTATGGGCGATCCTGCGACGCGTGCCAGATGTGCAGAACTTCTACGGCATCTTCTCGTGCGCGATAGACCACAATATACGGCAAGCGATCATGGACGAGTTCGCGAGTTCCCTCGATCGCTCCTGGCCTTCCACAGTGAGGAAACTTCCTCAGGGAATAGATTGCATCGCACAACGCGATGACCGTGGATCGCGCTAAATGGGGCTCATGTTCTCGAAGATAATCGTGGATTTGCTGCAGATCGTCCGCGGCGGCGGGTGTCCAGCGAATGCGCATCTAGGACCGAATCATTCGCTCGATGCGGGATTCCATTTCGGCTTCATCTACAAACTCGCCCCGGTCCGCCTGCTCCAGTCCGTGGCGCACGGCGGCGCGAAAGCCCGCCTCCCGTTCCAGCAGACGCAATGCCGCATTCTTGACGAGTTGCTCGGCGTCGGTCCCAGACTGCATGGCAATTTCCGAAAGCCGCGCTTCCTGTTCCGGCGTGAAATGGACTTCCATGGTCGCAGTGTAACAGGAAAATCGGCGTCGGGCGTCAGGCGTCAGCAAGAACCGTGTGGGGACCGCCGCCCTCGGCGGTCTGGCGGCCCGGAAGTTTCGGGCCGCAGCCCGTTTGGGGAAGGTATGCCACTGACTAGTAATGCTTGGGAACGAATCCTAGCCGCACACTAACGTGCAGTCCATTTCAAAAACTGTTTCGCGCGTTTTCGCGGTAGCTTCTGTCCCGGGTCAAGATTCACAAACGCCAGCGAACCGACGGATTTCCATTCGTTCAGCCACTCCCGAAGATCATTCTCCATCACAGCGGAGTGCTGCATCACGTTTGACCATGCATCGTCATAAAGAATCTGTTCGACCCGTTTAAGCGTTTCGAGTAACTCCATCTTTGCGGCCTCCACGTTTCTCAGCTGGAACTCGGTGAATCGCCTCTCCCTGTAATGCGCCTCGGGTGGCAACAGAGAGCGCTGGCCGGATTCCGCGATCCGCCTTCTTTCCTGTGCCTTCGCGCGAGTCTCGTGCATGAAGGGAATGACGGATTTTTCGGTTGCCTTGAAGACCTCAACTCCTTTTTCGTGTCGGGTCGCATATACCATGTGAAAATGAAACGCGTCCTGGTCCGGCTTCAGCACGGGTAGCGTGCACACGTACTTAAAATTACCGGCGACCTTGACCCGATCTGCGTACAATCTGACGAGTTCTTCTTCCTGCTGTTCGCCTCTCAATTGCCTCAGCCGTGACAGGTTGGGGCCCAGGAGACGCTCAAAGTGTTTCGTCTCGTCGCTGAGGAAGCGAAGGATCCATGAGGTCATCAGGTTGATGAGAACCTCTCCCGGTTCCAGCCTAAGAATGGGGTTGATGAGCCCGTCGGCTAGTTGTTGCCATCCGGTTGGGTCAATGAAAATGAAGGGAAAGGACTTGTTTCGGGCCTTCGCGAATTCGACTATTTCGCTGATCCGGGAGGTGAAGTCCCAGTTCCTGAAAGTCACCTCCAGATCGGTGACAGCGTTGCAAAACGCTTGTAGCTTCTCAAACGCCTCCGGCTCCTTTTCTATAAAGAGGCATCGCATTGTAGGAGATTTCCCGCGGCTTTCCAGTACCACGCGTGTGGACCTGAGCACCTCGATGGCTTGCGAGAATGAGGTGTCCTTTAGGTTAGGGTCGGCTTCTTTCCACGGTCCCGCCAGGCAGTCAATATAGGCGATGTCGGACGCCCAATCCCCGACGATCGGAACGAAGGCAGAGAGGTACCTTGCGAGAATTCGGTGCTTAACCTGCGTTTGCTCTCGATCTTCGTAAAACCGCGAGTTCATAGAGATACTGAAACTAAATCCGGCCACAACTCGACGCTCGCGATATGGTCATCGCGGACGGAGTTGCTGGGCGCGGAGCCCCGAACGATGTCGGGGAACTCGTCGTAAGTCCTGCCGTCGAGAAGTCGGCCTGCCTTTTTCTTTTGCCGGCCTCCCCACTGCTTGAAGAAGAAAGGTATGCCTTCCGCACTGCATTGGTCTCGAAGTGACCTAACCCAGTCTGGTTTGATCGGGCGCGCTCTCGGACCGCTCTCTCCTCCGACGATTGCCCAGGAGATCGCGTTGAGCTTGATTCGTCCTAGGTCTTCGAGTAGCGGCTCTATTGAGAGGAATCGCACTTGAGCACGCGCAGCTTGAAGATCGCGAATTCGTGGAAGTCCGTATTTTTTGTCCTCAACGCTCACCCCCCACCAGATGTGAGGGTGCATGGCGTATGGCCTAAGCGACGTTTGGAGTAGTTCCTTCATGCGCTCCGACCTCTTGGTCAGCACTTGGAACACATGCCAGTCCGCGAGCGCCATCACCTTCGCTACCTTTACGATATAGTCGTCGGGCACGCTGCTGTGAAATAGGTCACTCATTGAGTTGACGAATATCATGCGGGGCTTCGCCCATCGGAGGGGCTCCGCAAGCTTTTCAGGCACGAGACGCGGGTCGAAGCCACGCTCGTACGGGTGCCCCTCGACGCCGCGAAATCTTTCGGCGAAGACCTCCGCATAGCAATACTTGCAGCCTGGGCTGATCTTGGTGCACCCGCGGACTGGGTTCCATGTTGCGTCCGTCCACTCGATTGATGACTGGCTACTCATAGAATCTCCCCGGGACTCTGACATATTATGCAGGAAAGAGATGCGATGACTACGTTCCTTTGCGAGCACTCCGGCAAAGAAAACCATTCGCTCTCTAGTCAGAACTGCATTCGAGGCTTCATTATTCGCTTTTTGTTCGCTTTGGCGCAAGGGATTATGACTGTCTCATCCGGTCGTAAAGCCGGATTTCCTTTTCTGGGCACCTGACGCGGACCTGAAGGTCCGCTCTTTCACGGTGGTCCGCCGGTTTCAGAGAGTGCGCGGGGCTTCCGCTTCATCATGAGAAGAGCTGCGGCCCGATACTTCAGGGCCGCTGGACGGCCGGGGGCGGCTGTCCCCACGTGGGCGGTTTTGTCGCATGGGTTGTGGTGGATTCCCGGAATGGGAATTGCGGGGGATTTCTTGCGGAAATTTCTTGCGTTTGGCTGCGTGAACGTGGCATGGTGAAAATGGTAGTAGAAATAGGCGCGGCCCTTGCGGCCGCGTTTCTATTTCCGGTGAAAATCAGAGAAACGAGGAAAATCCCGGAGCAGTTTTTTCGCCCCGCCTCTCTTACATGGAAGGTGGGGTTGGTCGTTCTGGGCGAAATTCGGTGGAGTTCGAAGGGAAAGCAGGTTCCTCACCGGGCTTGGCGCCCGGTTCGGAATGACAAGGTTAATTGTTGGGAGCGAGGTTGGAGGAAACGAGGTTGGAGGAAAGGGAGTGGGGCGTTATGAAAAATCGGGGAATGAAGATCAAACATCCGAAGGTGCGGGGGGAGTGGGTGGAGTTGCGGTTCAAAGGTTGAGCTTCTGGAGGAGCACGGACCAACGCTGCCCCGAATCGCACGCGGACGTGATCACGAGCTCGCGGCAGGCGAATATGAAAGAGCTCAGAGCTCAGAGCAAAGGCGGAGGGGCGGCCTTTGCGTGTGTTGTACGCCTTCGATCTGCGGCGCACTGCTTTTGCTTCTGATTGGCGGAGACAAGACTGGCGATCTCAAGTGGTATGAAAAGCTCGTGCCGATCGCCGATGATTTGCTCGATCAGCACCTGAAATCACTTCGCTCGAAAAGACGTTAGTGGTAGATCAGGTCCTGATGGACCTAGATTTGAGGATGCAATGCCAAGGAACTTCCAGACTCTCCGGGCAAAGATGTCTCCACAGGCCCGCGAGCGCTCCCGCGCGCTTGCCGGCAAGTACCGCTCGGGGATGGCTCTGGATGAATTGCGCGAGGCGCGGGAGATGACGCAGGTTCATCTGGCGAAGGTGCTGGGAGTGAACCAGGCGGCCGTGTCGAAGCTGGAGCGGCGCACGGATATGTACGTGAGCACTCTGCACGATTTCGTAAAAGCGATGGGTGGTGAGTTGAAGATTACCGCCCGGTTCCCTGAGGGGACGGTGGAGATCAATCAGTTTGAGGCGGTGAAGAAAACCTAAACGCTGGTACCCATCCTAGCCGCAAAGAACGCGGTTAGGATGGGGCACCCAGCGCGAGGCCCGCAATCTTTACCATTCCCTCCTGAGGCTTTCCAGCCCTTGCCGGTAATCTTCGTCTGCGATTCTGCTTTCCACTCCGAATTCGGTCAGGATCGTCATCATTTGCCCCAGGGAAACTCCGGCAAGCTCCGCGGTTCTTCCCAGCGAGGCTTCGCCTTTTTTGTATCGCTCGACCGCAAGGAGGGTTCTGCCGCGCGTCACCATTTCGCGCACGGCCTTTGACAGATCACTCTTCTGTTCCCTGGTGAGCTGATTCAGAAACTCGAAATTTTCCCGATCCATGCGAATGCTCATGGTCTTGGTCATACTGCCGCCTCCAATTTCTTCCTCGCGTCTTCCATGATCGACTGCTTGTAGCGCCCATGCCTTCCCAGCGCGGCCAGCTTCGCCAGCGCATCTTCCCGCGTCAGCAGGCGCTTCTCGCGCATGCGGACCAGAATACCGATGGCTGTCGTGAACGCAAGGCCCAGAAGTTTGCAGGCGTTGATGCCGTTCTTGTCGTCGATGGCGACGATCGGCACTTTCTCCGTCACTGCCGGCTGCGCCAGGGCCAAAGCGATCGCTTCGGCTTCGCCTTTGCCCAGCCCGAAGTCCGATCTCAGCCGGGTTATCGTCCTCTTGTTCTTGACGCTGAGCACTTTGATTTTCGATTCTTCAATCGCCTTCTGAATCATAAGCGCGTCCATCGATTTCTTGGCCGCGCAGCTCTCTTTCTCCACTTCGACCGGAATTAGAACTTGCAGCTTCGAGCCGTTGAGAAAGAGATCGAGCGCCTCGATTTTCGCGATCAAGATCAGCGTGGAGGCGTCGAAAACGATCATGTATGACAATATATTACAAATGTCATTTTAGCATAGATAGGGCGGCCTGCGCTGTGCAGCACGATTGAGATTCAGGCTCGTGTGGACGCTTCGTGCGGGGGGCTGTGGGCTTGGTTCCGGCGAATGTTGTGGGGCGGGAGCCAGCTCATCGCGGGGCGGGTTGGGTTTGTCCCCGGCAGGGGCGCCCGCTGTTCCAGGAATTTCGGGAATGAAGCCCCAAATCCCGCAACGGAGGCGAGACTTGGGGCACGGGGCGGTTATCGGCTACTTATGTTCACCGCCGCCATGAGAAGCTCCGCCACCATGCGATGCGGCAGCGTGGGAGGTAGCGTGCGACGTACCGTGCGGCGCTGCGTGCGATCCGCTACTGTGCGCCGCTGCGGCATGAGGCGCGCTATGAGCGTTGCCGCCACGCGAGGATGCAACCCGAGCGCCTCCTCCGGCGCGTGCTGGGGATGACTCGTGTCCACGATTGCCGGCATAGGCTCGTCCGCCGCCGTTGCCGCGGCCGGCGACATATCTTCCTCCTCCGGCGCCGCTGAAGCGATGCCCACCCCAGCCGTGTCCGTAGCCCCAGTTCGCCCATGGGCCTACGCCCAGGAAGATGCCGTTAAAAAAGTATCCCGGCCCGTAAAAGCCCGACGGAGCGCATCCGTACGGCGAATACTCGTAGTAGCCATAGGAACAGACCGGTGGAGTCACGCTGATGACAACTTGTGCGTTGGCCGCGGGCGCCGCCATGTTCGCCAGCAGGGCGGTCGTACCGGCCAGAAACAGACTGCGTATCGCGAACTTGTGAACCCACGGGCCCACGCCTTTGACTTTCCACATTTTACGTCCTCCAAAACCTCCGCGTTCAAATCGGAAGTCGTATCTCCAGTATCCGGCCCTAGCCGGCGGATAACTGATCAATAAAGACCGGAGTTGCAATCGTCGGAAGCGAGTGCGGAGCGCGGGGTTGGAGGACTCAGGGGCTTAGGCTCAGGGCTGGGGCAGGAGGTTGGGTTTGTCTCCGGCGGGGACTTGGGCTTCGCGTTTGGTTTTGCGCCAGACGTTGGCTACAGCCAGCGTCCAGAGGGGAACCAGGTCGACACCGGGGACTAACTTGACCAGAAACGATGGGAGGAACTCCCAGTGCCAGCCGAGCAGGTGAACCATGGCGGCGGCGACGCCGACATCGAGTACATCGTCGGCGGGGGACATTGCTCCTTCAGCAAAGAGCGGGATGAAGAACAGTTGCAGGGCGTCGGCGGCGATGGCCACGAGCATGGCGGTGCGGAATTTCGGTCCGGGAGAGATGATGATGGGATCGTCGGGCATGGGAACTCCGTCGCTTCTATTCTAGATGATGGAGGAGTCGGCGGGGCGCTGGATTTTTCGGGAATGGTGATCTCATCCCCGTTGTGAGCAAGAAGCTAATGCTGGGTTTGGGCAGAGAAACGAAACGGCCGCGGGTAGGATCGCCAGCGGCCGTACGTCAGCATTGGGGGTCGAACTTTCGATACGCTAAGTCTTGCAATTATCATAACGTTGTTATATACACAGTGTCAACGCTACGGTATGTCCGCCCTGCGCTTCCCTCCGCCAGGCTCTTTGGCGACCGTCGAGCTGGAGGAGCCATGCCCCGTCCTGCTGATCCGGAATTGGAGGAGAGGATTCTGCGCGCCGCTGAGGTGTTGTGGCGGCGCGGGGGAGATCGCACGCTTTCGATGCGCTCAGTGGCGCGAGTGGCGGCCACCAACACGCCCGCGGTGTACCGCCGCTTCAAGAACCGGCAAGAACTGATGCGGGCGCTGCTGCTGAGGATCGCGCAGCGCACACGCCAGCATTTTGATGAGGGACGGACGCTGCAACAGATGGCCGAAGTTTACCTGGATACAGCGATACGCATGCCGCACGAGTACCGGCTGTTTTATTCGTACGCCGCGGCGCTTTCTCCGAAGAAAGGCCGGGGCGAGCCGCCGCCCATACGCGAGTCACGGCCGAACTTCGCCTATCTGGAGCAGCGGCTGGCGCAGGCGCTGGGCGGGGTTGCGGAGGATCACACGCAACTGGCGCTGGCCATGTGGGCCACGCTGCATGGAACCGCCATGCTGCTGCTGAGCCGGTCGATTCCAGAAGGACATGAAGAGGCGCTCCGCCAGGCCTGCCTGGGTGTGGTCAAGAAAATGGTGGAATCCGCGAAGCCGGAACCGGGCCAGCAGTAGCCGTCCGCGCCGGCCTCACCCGCGCCAAGTGCGAGAGCCGGGAAGCTTTGAAGTCCCGCGCCGAACCTGCCGATGACAGAGATGGGAATCCCGAGAAGCGTGGACCGCGCGGGTTTTCAAAGGCAGGGGAATGACCAAGATTCTGCTGGTCGAGGACAGTAAGTTTCTGCGTATGTCGACGGAGCGGGCGCTAGTGCGCGCAGGATACGAGGTCAGCGTGGCGTTCGATGGAGAAGAGGCAGTGGCCAAAGCTCGGGAGGCGATGCCCGACCTTATCTTGCTGGACATGCTGCTGCCGAAGATGACGGGGCCAGATGTATTAAAGGCTTTAAAGAAAGATCCCGTCACGGAGAAGATTGCTGTGGTCGTGTTTACCGGGCTGTCGCAGGCCAACGCCAGCCGGCTGCAACAAGATGGAGCAGTAGGGTTCCTGGCGAAGTCGAGCTTGGAACTGGATAAGGGAAGCGTCACATTTCTTGGCGCTCTTGCGGTAATTCTGCGGCGACTCGATATTGCAGTTCCCACGGACGATGCACATACGCCGGATGCCAGGGCGCATGCCGCGCGTTAAGGCTTGCATTGAGAACTGTGACCTGTAGTAACCAGCTGTGGTGACTTTCGCGTCTCTTCGCCTTGATTTCAGGGCGCTTCCCGGGCTTGAGCGACGTTCCAGCCGTGAACGGACTGAAAATAAATGGCTATCCGCTGGGAACTCTACGCCTGGCCCCGGCGTCTATGTTAGGTAGCTGCCCGTTTCTGCTGGAGCCGATTACCCGGCGGAATTTCGTGGCAGAATTCGCGGGCAAACAGTCCTATAATCGTTTAGCGGCAAGGGTTTTGAGATCGAGCGTTCTCTCTCTAGAAAGGGGACGCGGTCATGCCGGGAGCAGCTACGTTGGGCAATCTGGCGGGAGTGATCGGGGCGCGGGCGCAGGAGGAAGCGACCATTGTCGCTGAACTCAAGGCTGGCTCCGAAACGGCCTATGCGTGGCTAATTGGGGAGTTTCAGCAGCCGGTGTACGGGCTGGTTTACCGGATCGTGAACGATCCGGCGGACGCCGCCGATACCACGCAAGATGTTTTCGTGAAAGTCTTTCGCGGGATGAAGAACTTTCACGGCGGGTCGAGTTTAAAGACCTGGATCTACCGCATCGCGCTGCACGAGGCGGCGAACCGGCGGCGGTGGTGGTTCCGGCACAAGGCGCGCGAGACTTCGATCGAGCCGGCGGAACCGGAAGCGTCGAATTCGACCGAGAATGCGGTGCAGTGGGCGCTGGCCGATCCATCGGATTCGCCGTTTGATAACGTGGCGCATCACGAAGTGCAGCAGCGGGTGGAAGAAGAATTGAGCAAGGTTTCTGAGCCCTACCGCACCACGTTGATTCTGCGCGATCTGGAAGAGATGTCGTATGACGAGATTGCCGAGGTGCTGGAGATTTCGCTGGGCACGGTGAAATCTCGGTTGACGCGTGGCCGGGAAGCTTTGCGGCAGCGGCTGGCGCCGTATGTGCGCGAAGTGGGAAACGAGTTGGGCCTGACCGCTCCAGAAGAGACGAGCAAGAAAGAGCGGAACGAACTGAAGGTTGCTGTGAGGGGTAGAAGCGTCGAGGTAATGCCGTAATGAAGACAGAGAAGACCGGCAGATATACGATCGTCGCATTGCAGTGCCATCAGGCGAGGCGCTTGTTCTCGCGCTATCTGGATGGAGCGGTGCGGGGCACGCAGATGCTGGCGCTACAGGCGCACATGGCGAAGTGCGAGCCCTGCGACGGCGAATTTCAGGCGCTGCGGCGCACGCAACAGTTGGTTTCCAGCTTGAAACGTCCGCGGGTTCCGGCGGATTTGGGATTGAAGCTGCGTCTGGCGATTTCGCGCGAAGTGGCGGCGGCCAAACGGCCTGCGTTTGAAGGGCTGCGAATACGTTTGGAAAACGCGGTGAGGACTTTTATGGTTCCGGCGACGGCGGGATTTTTGAGCGCGCTGCTGATTTTCGGCGTGGCCATGGCCTACTTTGTGGAACCGGCGGTGGTGCATGCCGGAAACGATGTGCCGCTGGTGATGGTCAATACCGGTCCGGAGCTGCAGCCGAGCGCGTTTGGCTTGTCGATGGATTCGATTGACGCCGATTCGCTGGTGATTGAAGCCTACGTCGACGCCAACGGACGGGTGCAGGATTACCGGATTCTCTCCGATCCGGCAGCCTCGCAGGAAGTGCTGCCGCAAGTTAAGCGCATGCTGATCTTCACCACGTTCCGCCCCGCGTTGTCGATGGGACGCCCGACGCCGAGCCGGGCCGTGCTGGCGTTTTCCAGGGTCAGTGTAAAGGGCTAAATACCCAGTACTCCGTTTTCAGTCGTTCTTCGATGAGCCCCAGTTCGCTGGGGCTTTTTCGGTTGTCGCCTTCCGTTAGGCAATTGTTTTGTGAACAGTTGCAATCGATTCACCAGGGGGGCAATATGGAGCGATCCGGGGATTCCTTGCAGGTTGTGGAGGTAGAAGATGAAATCAGCAAAGAAGGCGAAGAAGGCAAAAGCTGGCGATGTCTACCTGATCGGGGCGAGGCTAACGCCGCAAGCCGAGTCTGAAGGATATGCCATTCTTCCCGATACCGATGATCAGGGACATGTGATTTTTCGGAAAGACGTTGAACAGAAGAAGGCGATAACGGGGTTTGCAAATTGTATTTCTCTGGCCAACCGCATGATCGAAGGTGCCAGCAGGGTTTCAAAGGAATACCGAGTCGAGTCAGTAACGCTCAAACTCGCGCTAGACACTGAGGTGGGTTGCAGCTTTCTGGCAAAAGGTAAGGTGGAAGCTGCGATTGAGGTGGAGATCAAGCGGGTGGCTACGGAGCCGCGGCAAACTCGTTGATGTCGAGGTACTGTTTGATAGCGCGACGGAGGTTATCGATGCCGATAGCGTCCTGGTCAGCGCCGGCGCGGGCGGCTACGCGCGAATGAGCCGAGCCGGATACGGAGAACTTCCCTTGAAATCCGCCCATCACGGCGAACACGTTCGGGGGAAGATCAACAGGGAAGTTTCGCGTCAGGAATAAGATGACGTCTTCCTTCGCTGAAAGCTGCGCTTCACTGTCAACCGTGACATCTGCCTCCGGGGTGCGGCCTCCAAGAGTGCGAATGAGGACTTCATTCCCGGTCTCAAATGGCGGAGCCTTGAGCTTGTTGTCGATATGGACCCGACTATCGGTAAATGCCAGCAGAAAATCCGTGGGACCCAACCGGACAGAAGCGGATTGAACTGCAGGTGCGGTGACATGGGCCTCTACAATCATGTCGGCCTGCTTGGCGAGTTGTTCGAGGCTGAACTCGACCAGCATGCCCGACATCGCGATTTGTTTTTTTCGTCTCATGCGCTTTCTTCTTACGGGTAAAGCGTCTTAATGCCCGCGATATCGTCGTTATGCAGCTTGCGCGATTGACCGGGCTTTATGACTGGCCGCATCATCGTCGCGCTTCCGCTTAAATCTTCATTCAAATGCAAAAGATGGCCGAACTCGTGCGCGAGAATTGTTTCAAGCTGGTAAGGCCCAGCGGTGTCTCCAGCAGTTTCAGTAGAATGCGGCGGATTGAATTCGTACCATAGGTTGATAAGGACATCGCGTCCGGTCAGATAGCTGCCGGGCTTTGAGGGGCGGAGTTGGGTAAAACCGATCCAGCCTTGGGAACGAAACTTGTACGCCGCCAGGTGAATGTTGGCAGCCGAGGAGGCATCCTCCATAAATTTGAACTTTGCCGTGGCTGCGTTCCACATCTTCATGGCCGATCTGGCGCTCGGAACCCACGCGGGGTCCCAACCCGGACCGGTGAGATTGATCTTGCAAACCCCGCCTCGCCATTTCCGGTAGTCGGTCGAAAACCCCAAATTACGCCTCCTTTAAGTCTACGCTTGTGGGAAGTGAATTCAAGCGCTTTTTGCGCCTACGAGAATCGCCGTCCGATTTCCTTGGGAACTGCCTTAGACAAGAGAGTAACCACGGCGATGGTTACCTTTCGGCGTGCGGCACGCCGACCAGAGAGCCGCCGATCTCGTTATTTTTCAGCCTCTTGGCCCGAATTACTCCATTGGTTCTACTCCCTTCGGAGAGATTGCCCGGGCCATCTTACGCGCCTATAATCGAACTACTCTGGTAGAAGATTCTCCCCACAGGTTCCGGGTACAGCTCGGGAGGGAAAAGTTTGTCTGAACGCAGACCCTCCGCAGCGAAATTTTGGCGAAAAGGAAAACGCCCGGATATGCGTAAGCACCTGCCCCTGAGATCGATGCTGATAACCGCGACGATCACGACCTCCTTAGCTTCTCTCTCTCTATTGAGTGCGCCCCTGTGTGCCCAGAGCATTACTGCGAACGAAGAACATGGGCGCAAAATTTATGTGAACGACGAGGCCGCGGCGGGGGAGCGGCAAACGCCAGTTCGACAAGCGAAGCGATCGCCGCTGGTCTATTGGAGCGGCAAGGAGAACCGGTGGAAGCCGGTGCCTGCAGCGAATACGGCGTCGATGCGGTCGGCGCGGTCGGCGGCGGCAGAAGTCAGCCAGTACTACCGGCGGGAGCCGGAGGAGTCGGCCAACGCGCGAATCTTAGCATATAACTCGGCTTATAACTCTGCGGCGAATTCCGGACATCAGCCCACGCAGGATGATATCGATCAGGCCATTACGATGGCGGCGGCGCGGCACAATGTGGATCCGAATCTGGTGCGGGCCGTGATCAAGGTGGAATCGAATTTCAATTCGAACGCCGTATCGCGCAAGGGCGCGATGGGCCTGATGCAACTAATGCCGGCGACGGCGCGGGAGTTGAATGTGAAGAATCCCTTCGATCCCGACCAGAATGTGGATGCGGGCGTGCGTCATCTCAAGCAATTGCTGGAGAACTATAACGGCGATGTGAAGTTGACGCTGGCGGCGTATAACGCGGGATCGGCGGCGGTGGCGCGCAGTTCCGGCATTCCGCACTTTCCCGAAACGCAAAACTACGTGCGCAAGATCACCAGTCTTTACTTCGCAGGGGCGGAGTTGGCTCCGGCGGGTGCATCGCGCGATCCGGTGCGCGTGGAACGCGATGCTCGTGGCGTGATTCATTTCAGCAACACAGATTAGCCCTGAGTCCCGAGTCCTGAGTCGCGAGGCTAAGACCGAGCCGCCAGAGGGGGAAACAGGAAAGAAGCTAGAAGCGGTAAACGAAGTCTCCCAGATGTTCGAAATGGCACGTGATCAGAATCGGTCGGAGAACCGCGCGGCCGGTGCCGAAGTACGCGACCCGTGGAGTGTGGGCTCGGTACTCGGCACCCGGTACTCGGTACAGTTGTTGCTGCTCGTCGTTTTCATGACGGCCGCGACGGCGGCGCACGCCCGCGTTCACCGCACCGAGAACTGGGCGCGCGACCGGTATGCCGCGGCTGAGCGCATGCGCGAGGCGCTGAACGGACGGCCTCCCGCGGAACGTACCCGGCACGATTATCAGCGTGTGCTGGACTCCTACCGCAGCGTCTATTTCGGCGCGCCGACTTCCACCAAGGCCGATCCCAGCGCTGTGGCCGTAGCCGAAACGCTGGTGGAAATGGGACGGCGCTTCGACGACGATAAAATTCTCGGCGAAGCCGTCAGCCAATACAAATTTCTGCGCAAAGAATATCCCGGCAGCAAGTATCGATGCGACGCGCTGTTCACCATCGGAGAAATTTACAAAGACGATCTCAACGATCCCGAGCAGGCGCGGGCGGTTTTTGCGGAGTTTCTGCACCGCTATCCGCACAATCGTCTGGTGGAGGACGCGCACAAGGCGATCGCCGAACTCGATCAGCAGGCCAAACTGGATCAACAAGCGAAAGATCGGCAGGCCAAAGATCAGCAGGCCAAAGACGAGAAAAAGGCGGACAAGAAACCGGGCCAGCCGCTCGCCGACAAGAATGCGACTGCATCGACGGCGTCGGGATCGGGCGCGTCCGGATCGGCCGCCTCCGCATCAAAAGACGCAAACGATGCAAACGCGGCAAACGCAAAGAACCCGCAGGATTCAGCGGCGAAGACCGGCGATGTTCATGCCGACAATGGAGCGGATAATTCGCCTGCCGCGCGCCGGCTGCCGCGAGTGACGGGAATCCGGCATTGGTCCACGCCGGACTATACCCGCGTGGCCATCGATCTGGAGAGCGACGTTAAGTTCGGGTCGCAGCGCATTGCCGATCCCGACCGCATTTTTTTCGATCTGCGCGACACCAAGCTGGCCTCGACGCTGGTGGGCAAAAGCTTCGATGTGGATGACGGCTTCCTGAAGAAAATTCGCGTAGCGCAGTTTCAGCCGGGGCGCACGCGTGTGGTGCTGGAAGTCGCAAATCTTTCCGATTATGAAGCCTTCCTGTTGCCGAATCCCTACCGGCTGATTATCGACATTCACGGAAAAGCCACTCACGCGAAAGAGGTGCGGGGAAGCAACGGCGCCCAGAGTAAGCCGGCGCAGGAGCCGACTGCGGTTGCCGACGTGGAAGCTCCGCCGAAGGCAACGGGTGATGCTTCTACGACCGTGACCTCGGGAACGGGAAAAAATGCGCATCTTCAGCCCAAGATCGTCCCGGCAAACGACGAAACTGAAGAGGATGGCGAGGCGGAAGAGGCTTCGGGGAAAACATCGTCTCCGATCGCAGTCAAGCGCGTAGAAACGGCTACCAAGACGCAGATAAAGAAAGACGGCGCCCCGGTCAAGGTAATCGTCGACAATGACGATCCTCCGGCAGCCCCGGCCAAAAAGACTCATGCGGCAAGCCCGAGCCAGCTGCCATCCCAACTGGCGACCGATCAGAACCCGAGTGCGCCGGATGTGCGCGAGGCCAAACCAACCTCGAGTGGAGATCGCTCGCTCACTCGCGCCCTCGGCCTGAAGATCGGCCGCATCGTGATCGATCCCGGACATGGCGGTCATGACACGGGCACGATTGGTCCCGATGGATTGCGGGAAAAGGATTTGGTGCTGGAAGTAGGACGGAGGCTGGGCAAGCTGCTGGAAACGCGGCTCGGCGCCGAAGTGGTGTACACCCGCAAAGACGACACGTTTATTCCGCTGGAGACGCGCACGGCGATCGCCAACCAGCAGCGGGCTGACCTGTTCGTCTCGATCCACGCCAACTCCAGCGACGATCCGGCGGCGCGCGGAGTGGAAACTTATTACCTGAATTTCACGTCATCCCCGGAGGCGCTGGAAGTGGCGGCGCGCGAGAACGCGGTGTCCGAGAAATCGGTCTACGAACTGCAGGATCTGGTCAAGAAGATCGCGCTGAAAGAAAAAATCGAAGAGTCCCGCGAATTTGCCGGCGACGTGCAGGAATCGCTGCATGATGGACTGTCGACGAAAAACCCGGGCATTCGCAATCGCGGGGTAAAGAAAGCGCCGTTTATTGTTCTGATCGGCGCCAACATGCCTTCGATTCTGGCGGAAATTTCTTTCGTGTCGAATCCCACCGACGAACATCGCCTGGAAACCAGCGAATACCGCGAGCGCATCGCGGAATCGCTCTATCGCGGCATCGCCAAATATGTCGACGGCCTGAGCGGGGTCAAGATCGCCAGCAAGATAGATAAGACCGCTGTCCGCTAGGAAAGCCTGATAAAGCTGGTTTGAGGATTAGTTCGACCCTACTGCGGTATTGACGTGCGAGAAAATCGAACTGGCGTTGGAGCCAATCAGGCGCACCGTGCCCACCACCAGCACCAGCAGAACAGCGAGCATCACCGAGTACTCGGCGATGTCCTGGCCGGAATCCTCCCGAATGAGCCGATGCGAACTTAAATGACGAAGTAGATTGCGCATGTCTGAGTTCTATACGCCTTGTCTGTTGATGGAACTGGTGTTGTCGGACCAGATTCGAGAGGGGCTGCAAGTTGGGGGGATGACTGCGCCCGCTCAGTCCATTCTAGAGTTTGCGCTGTCGAGGGTTCTTCGGGAATGGCCCTCTCGGGTAGTGCAGGGGGCACGAGAGTAACAGTATTTCGGCCGATGCCGTCGTCGCAAAAATGCCAAAGAAACGACCGTCGCGGCCGGGAAACTTTTCCCCACCCAATGTGGTCTAATCAACAGAGGCGAGCGCGGCTCGCCATCTCATGAGATCCCAGCGGCATCTGCGTTTCCTGATAGTTCCCTTCACGCTGGCCTGCCTGATGGGCGTGGCGCTGGCTGCGCCGCAGGCTCAAGCGGCCTCGCCGTCTGTTCTGCCGGCCCAATTCGCCGGTTGGCAGATGCAGGGCAGCGTCCAAAACAGCACCGCCCCGGCGCTGGCGGACGCCGCGAATGCGGCGGTGCTCAAGGAATATGGCTTTGCCAATCTGTCGACGGCGACTTACACGCGCGACGATGGCCGGACCGTGAAAATTCGCGCCGCGCAGTTCGCTGACGCCTCGGGAGCGTTCGGGGCTTACTTGTTCTATCTGCAGCCTGAGATGACCAGGGAGCAGATCGGCGATCAGGGGGCATCTCTGGGGGACCGCGTACTTTTTTATCGCGGCAACGTGCTGGTGGACGCGCAATTCAGCCAGGAATCGGCCATGTCGGGCGCGGAACTGCGCGAGCTGGCCGGAACGCTGCCGCGTCCCGCAGGCGGCTCCGGCAAACTGCCATCGTTCATCGATTTGCTGCCGCATCGCGGCTATGTAGCCAACACCCAGAAGTATGTGATGGGACCGGCGGCGCTGGCTGCTCTGAAAACGCCGATCTCGTCCGATCAGGTTGATTTCGCCGCCAGCGCCGAACTGACTCTGGCCGATTACAACACTTCGAGCGGCGAAGCCGAGTTGCTGCTGATTTCTTATCCCACGCCGCAGATGGCGGCCGAGCATCTGCGCCGCATCGATGCGGCCCATCAGCTCGCACAGGCGCAGCCCGGAGTGGCCACGGTTGGCGGTTCGGGATATTTTTTCGATAAGCGCACCGGACCGATCGTGGCCGTCGCAACCGGTTCCATGTCTGAGAGCGATGCCAAGTCATTGCTGGGCATGGTGAACTGGGAAGCCACCGTCACCTGGAATACTCCCGCCGAAAACAAGGAAGCGAAGGACCTTTATTCGTTGCTGCTCAACACGGTGATCCTCTGCGCGATTCTCGGCGCTCTGGCCATTGTTGCCGGTGTGGCCTTCGGAGGAATTCGAATTTTGATGAAGCGTCTGTATCCCGACAGGGTTTTTGACCGCCCGGAACAGATGGAATTCATCTCCTTGCGCCTGACCGAGGTGCAGGTCACGGCGACCCTGGAAAGCCCGCCCGAGGCACCCCGCGAACTGCCCCAAAACCCCTCCTGAAGACCTCCCGGACTGGCATAAGTGCCGTAGACCTATTGGCTTAGGACCATTTCGATGGCACTCTGTCTCAATTCGATACACCTGGTAGGGATGTTGACCTTTTTTGTAAATAGCTGAAACCAAAGGCATTTATTTCCGAAAAATCGCTTGACACCCTTGTTTTTAGGCTCATAAGATTTCGGCAGAAAGTTTTGACGGGTTCTTTGCCTCCGTTGGAACTATTCTCCCTTGAAAAGAAGAGGCCGCCCAGTTGCCGGGTGGCCTTTTCGTTTTCGATGATATGGCAGGGAACTGCGGTGAACGATCTGCGTATCACTATAGTGGGCTCGGTTATTCACGTTCTTGCGGCGGTTGCGGAGGCGCGTCATGTTCTGCGATGGATGCGGTGGCCCGGTACAAGCAGGTCAGACATTTTGCAGCAAGTGCGGGAAACAGATTGTTGGCTCCATTTTGACCATGCGGCCAGCGCGCGGCCGTGTGCACGAGCATCTGCATCTCGTGGCGATTTTGTGGCTGGCGATGTCGGCGATCAATGCGGTTGGCGGATTGATCCTGATCGTGATGGGCAATACTTTGTTTGCGCACCTGCATGAGCTGGGCGCGCCGTCGAATGTGCCCACAGGATTCCTGACTTCAATTGTGACCACGCTGGGGATTGTGGTTCTGGCCAAGGCCGCCTGCGAATTCCTGGCCGGATATGGCCTGCTGCACCGCAAATCGTGGGCACGCGTGATCACGCTGGTGATGGGATTTATTGCTTTGATTCACATTCCGTTAGGCACAGCGCTGGGCGTGTATACGCTATGGGTGCTGCTTCCCGGAGAATCGCAGGCGGAATTCGAAGGGTTGGCCCAAGCGCAGGCGGTGCCAGCGGCATAACTCAGGTTTGGGAGGTCTGGCTCATCTTTCAGAAGATGCCCGCTGCCGGGCGCTGCCTTGTTCTGACATTTCTTGTTCTGCCATTTAAAGTCGAAGCAAGCCGCAGCCATCGCGCCGATGCCACTTCAGTTGGGATTTCGGCCGCGCTCCCCGAGATAGTCTGCGACCACATCCTTCCATTTGCCTTGGGCTTTGAGAATGAAGTCAACCGCATCGCGCAGAGCGCCTTCGCCGCCGGCGTGGGGCGTAACGTAGTGCGCCTCTTTTTTGACTTCCGCGCGCGCATTCTTCACTGCGATGGAGAGACCACAGGCGCGCATAGCCGGGAGATCGACGACGTCGTCGCCGACGAATGCCACTTGATCGACGACGAGGCCCGCTTCTTTAGCGATTTCTGCGAGTGCCGCGCCTTTGTCCTGACTTCCCTGATGGACGAATTCGAGTTTGAGATCGCGGCCGCGCAGGGCGACGGTTTCGGAAAAGCGCCTGGTGATGAGCCCGGTCCTTAAGCCCGCGACACGGGCGAGCGAGACCGCCACTCCGTCGTGGGCATGAAAGCCTTTGAACTCGATCGAGCCCTGGGCGCTTAATTCGGTCGCCGCGTTGGTTGGCTGACGGTCGGGAAGAAAAAACAGTTTGCCGTCGGTGAGCACGCCATCCACGTCGAACAGAAGAAGCTTGATTTTGCGGGCGCGGGCTTGCGGGGACAGTTTGGGCATCGGTTCATTCTAGCATTTCCGGTGTGCAATATGACACCATTTCTGATAGCTCAAATGCTATGATAGCTGATAGCAAGAAAGACGCGATAGCGAAAGAGAGGCGCTTATGCCCAGCGCAGCCGCAAGTCTTTTTCAGAGCACCACACTGCGCGTTCCCAAGCGCGTTTACGAACTGGCCAAGGACGCGATCCGCCGGTCGCAGCAATCCAGCTTCAATGAATTCGTCGTGCAGGCCATCGAGGAGAAGCTGCGACGTATGACCGAGGCTGAAATCGATGCGGCTTTCGCTTCCATGGCTGACGATGCCGACTACCAAGGGGCGGCCGTGGCCATGGCCAGGGAATTCGAGACCAGCGATTGGCAGGCGATGCAATCTGAGCCCGCGTCTGAACCGGCAATAAGCGCGCCTTCACGGCGGAAATCGCTCAATCGCGCGAAGGAGGTGCATGGCGGTACTTCCAAAACCCGTTCGCGGTGATGTATTCAGCGCACGACTCGATCCGACCGAGGGAAGTGAGCAAGCGGGCACGCGGCCGGTGGTGGTGGTGAGCCGGGATGCGATCAACGCGAACAGCCCAGTCGTCGTAATCATTCCGGTGACAGACGCTGCCAATGTGAAGCGGATTTATCCCAGCCACGTTTTTCTGGCCAAAGGTTCCGGCGGATTAAAGCTGGACAGCGTAGCCAAGACCGAGCAGATTCGTGCCATTCAGACTTCACGGTTTGTCGCCTATTTCGGTCGGCTCGAGGCAGGCGTTTTGTCGCGTGTGGAGGAAGCGTTGAAGATCACACTTGCCTTGCGATAGTTATGATTTGCCGGCCGCAAACCCGGCCAGCGGCGCGCCTTTTACGTGTATAATCGGGAGACTTTAAGCCCGACGGCGTCGCTGAATCTTCCAAAGGCGGCGCCGGAAATCATCGATCCCTCGGGCGAAAATCATCCCACCGGACTAACCAACCCGGAGTTGCACAGGAGAGCTGCATGAGAGTTCGATTCGGATACTTCTGTCTTCTGCTGTCTGTCATTTTATTGTGGTCGCTACTGGGATCTGTGTCCGCGCAGACCGGGTACACGGGGATTTTCGGCGGCGGACCTTTCTATAAAGACGCCTCGGCCATCACCGAAATCGAGAACTCCGGCTTTACCGAGGCCATCGTGTGGAGCGTCGAGGTCAGCACCACCGGCGACCTGAACTTCAACGGCGAGTTTCCCTTGACCTCAGGCGGAGTCTATGTCGGCGACCAGTACTATCCCAATTTCGCCTCTGACATGGCGACCCTGAAGCTGGGGACGGTGAAGCGAGTCACATTCAGCGTGGGCTCTTCGAATTACGGCGACTGGGAAAACATCAAGGCGCTGATCGACGCGCAGGGTACGGGGCCCACCAGCATCCTCTACCAGGATTTTCAGGCGCTCAAGGCGGCGATTCCAGCGTTGGACGCGGTCGATTTCGACGACGAAAACAGCTTTGACTCCCCCAGCACCATTTCGTTCGGCGTGATGCTGAACGGCTTGGGGTTGCACTCCATGCCCGATGCGTTTGACGACGCGACCTACTGGCAGGGCGTGGTCACCGGGATCAACGCCGGGGCGCCGGGAGCGGTGGATGGCGTACATCTGCAGGCCTATTCCGGTGGCGCGGGGAACAATCCGTGCGTGGGATGGAATTTCGGTACGGTTCCGGTGTTTCCCGGCTTGTGGGACCAGGACGATACGCCCAGTCAGGTGCAGACCACCATGACCGGCTGGCACGATCAATGCGACATCATTGGCGGATTCATGTGGCTCTACGACGACTTTGTCGGGACCGGTGAGGCGGCCGAATATGCGGCTGCGATCAACACCGCGGTAAGCGGCGTCGGATTCTCGCTGACCGCGCCAGCCACGGTATTCGTGAATCAGAGCGCGTCGGCAAACGCCGCAATCACCATCACTGATATCGGCGGATTTAGCGGCACGGTCACGCTCAGCGCATCCGGCCTGCCGAAAGGTGTGGCCGCAACCTACTCAGGCTCGGGGAACTCCCAGACCGTAACCTTCAAAGCGAGCTCGACGGCCGCGACGGGATTCGCCACCATCACGGTGACCGGAACCTCCGGCACGACCACATCGTCGACCACTTTGTCGTTGGCGGTGAGCGCGGGCGTTGGCAAGACCGGGGCGGGAACGCAGGTCAGTCTTTCGTCCGAGTTCAACCTGTACGGAATTTATACCGACGGGTCCAAGTACACCACCGGAGGCCTCGACGGAGACGGATATTCGTATTCCGAGAAGCTGCTGAGCACGTCGCGCGTCTATAACGGCACGCTGTTCGATCTGGGCGCGGCGAATGTGCCCGATGCGGTCGGCTCCAGCGGACAAGTCATCACCCTGCCACAAGGCGAGCATGCCACGCTGATGCTGCTGGCGACCGGCGTCGAGGGCGATCAAACTTCGCAGACGCTGACCGTCACCTACACCGACGGGTCGAGCACGAAATTCACCCAGAGCTTCAGCGACTGGTACACTCCCGAGAAATACGCGCACGAGTCCGAAGGCGTGGCCATGGCCTACCGCAACGACGACAACGGCACCAAGGACAATCGGACGTTTAATTTGTACGAATATCAGTTCGCGCTGAATTCGAAGAAGACAGTGAAGAGCCTGACGCTGCCGAACAACACGCACGTGGCGGTGCTGGCGGTGACGCTGAAGTAGCTTAGCGGGCGAGCCACAAGACGGGAAAATGCCGGCCCAGTTTTTCGAAGTCTCGGTCGGAAGTGACTAGAGTTGCCTGATTCTGCAGGGCGAGCGCAGCAGCGAAACAATCGGCGTAGGGGATTTTGTGGACTGCTTTCAGTTCTCCCGCTTTCAGAGCCAGTTCGAGATGAACGGGAACGATCTGAACCGGCAAGCGTGACAGGCTCGCGATGGTTCTGCGGGCTTCTTCTTGCCCCGTTTTCTGCCAGACAAGATAAAAGACCTCGGCGAGATTCACTACAGAAATCGATAATTGGAGTTGCTGGCGAATGGCATCCGCCAGCAACTCTTGAACTTTAGCAGCCCCCGGACCAGTTTCAACAAAATCGACAACTGCGTTCGCGTCGAGGACGAAGTTCCTCATCGGTTCTTCTCGATAACATGTTCACGTTCACGATCTTCCAGCAGATTGTGGCCCTTCAGTGAGCCGCGCATCTTTCGGATGAACTCGTCGGTAATGGGCAACAGCACGATATGATCATTTTCCCGATAGATGCTGAGACACGCACCCTCCTTAAGATCCATCTCTCGCCGCAAATGCAACGGCAGAACGACGGTTCCTTCTGGCCCGACAAACGCTGTTTCTGAACGCATTCCATCTAAGCCAGCGATGCCGGAGTCGCCGGATCTTAAATCTGTCGGGAATTGGTGAAGTGTATTCACTTCCGGCGCAGACTGAGAGGACGCACCCTGTTTGCAATAGATCTGATCATACCAATCGACAACAGGCTGGTATTCAATGGGAATATCCTTCTTCTCCGGGCGAATTTTCCCATTTTGGCGGTCGGGATGAAAGGGGTCACCTGTCCGGAACAACCGCCGGCGACCGCGCGCTGTCTCGACCAATATGCGGTCGCGAACAGGGTTCGGAGATTTGTTCGCGACGCAGTGCTTAGAGCAGTAAACTGAAAGACCCGGCCTGTAGCTTTCGACCAGTCTTGCAGCCAATGACTTTGCGATGATTTCCTGCACCGAAAAGTCTGATGCGTGAGATTTTTCGCGGTGAAGTAGCGCCGTGGCCAGCCAAACTGAATCTGCGATCGTCATGCTTCCTCCCATAGGACTTTGCTATGATATAACATACATACGTAAATTAAATACTTTCGCCAAACCCGGAGAATCTCTCGTCTATCCCTAGGCGAATGCTTGGCGAAACAAGAATTCCGGATTAAAATATCCGGATGCCGTCCCTTCCCGCCTCGCTGACCTGGGCTCACCCTCTCGTAGCGGAGTGGTTTGTCTCGCGCTTCGGTACCCCCACCGAGCCCCAGGAGCAAGGCTGGCCGCACATCCTTGCAGGCCGAACCACGCTGATTTCCGCGCCCACCGGATCGGGAAAAACTCTCGCCGCATTTCTCGCCTGCATTGACCGGCTGGTCCGCAAGGCGCTCGCCGGCGATTTGACCGACCGCACCGAAGTTCTCTATGTGTCGCCGCTGAAGGCGCTGGGCAACGACATCCAGAAAAATCTGGAGATCCCTCTCGGCGAGATTCTCGCGCTCGCCGGAGAGCGCGGGCTGCTCATGCCGGAAATTCGCACCGCCGTCCGCACCGGCGACACCCTGATGCCCGAGCGCCGCGCCATGCTGAAGCGGCCTCCGCACATTCTGGTGACCACGCCGGAATCGCTCTACATTCTGCTCACCGCCGAGAAGAGCCGCGCCATCCTGCGCCACGTGGAGACGGTGATCGTCGATGAAATCCACGCCGTCGCCGACGACAAGCGCGGCGCGCACCTGGCGCTGTCGCTCGAGCGCCTGGACGCGCTCGTGTTGGAGGGCCAAAGCCAGAAGCTGCCGGTACGAATCGGACTGTCGGCCACGCAGAAGCCCATCGAAGAAGTCGCGCACTTCCTGACCGGCAGCGGCCGCACCGATCCCATCATCGTCAACATCGGCCACAAGCGCACCCTCGATCTCGGGATTGAAGTTCCTCCCATGCCACTGGGTCCGGTGGCGTCAAACGAGATGTGGGACGCCATCTACGACCGCCTGGTCGAACTGGTTTCGCAGCACCGCTCCACCCTGGTCTTCGTCAACACGCGCCGCATGTCCGAGCGCCTCTGTCATGAACTTGGCGAACGCATCGGCGAGGACAATGTCGCGGCCCATCACGGCAGCCTGTCGCGCAAGCTGCGCCTGGCGGCGGAACGAAAGTTGAAAGAAGGCCAGGTGCGGGTGTTGGTCGCGACCGCATCGCTCGAACTCGGAATCGATGTGGGATTCGTCGACCTGGCGGTGCAGATCAATTCTCCGCGCTCGATTGCCGTGGCATTGCAAAGAGTCGGCCGTTCGGGACACTGGCGCGGCGCGGTTCCCAAAGGACGTTTCTTCTGCACCACCCGCGACGATCTGATGGAGTGCGCCGCGCTGGTGCGCGCCATCCAGCAGGGAGACCTCGATCGCCTCATGATTCCCGAAGCTCCGCTCGATGTGCTGGCCCAGCAGATCGTGGCCGCCTGCGCAGCCCAGGAGTGGGACGAAGAAGAAATGCTCGCGCTCGCCCGCCGAGCCTATCCCTACCGCAATCTGCAGCGCGAAACGTTCGACTCAATTCTGGAAATGCTCTCTGAAGGAATTGCCGCGAAACGCGGCCGCTATGGCGCCTACATCCATCGCGACCGCGTGAATGGAAAGTTGCGCGCGCGCCGCGGAGCCAGGCTGGCCGCCATCACCAGCGGCGGAGCCATTCCCGACAACGCGCTCTTCACGGTCGTCGCCGAGCCCGAAGGCGTAACCGTCGGCACCGTCGATGAAGACTTCGCCGTCGAAAGTATGGCCGGCGAAATCATGCTGCTGGGCAATAGTTCCTGGCGTATTCGGCGCATTGAGAACAAATCCGGCCGCATGCTGGTCGAGAACGCTCACGGCGCGCCTCCGGGAATTCCATTCTGGCGCGGCGAAGCTCCGGCCCGCACTGAGGAATTATCCGCGCATGTCGGCGACTTGCGGCAGAAGATCAGCGACCTGCTCCCGCGAACCTCTCCCGTAGGATTTTCGGCAACGCAGCCGGAGGTTGCCGGGGCCGTTGCCTGGCTGAAAGCAGAATGCGGCCTGAATGACTCCGGCGCGGAGCAGGCAATTGAATACATTCTGCAGGGCCGCGCGGTGCTTGGAGCGGTGCCCACGCAAACCACCGTCATCGCCGAACGCTTTTTCGATGAAGGCGGCGGCATGCAGTTGATCATTCACTCTCCCTTTGGCGGCCGCATCAACAAAGCCTGGGGACTCTCGCTGCGCAAGCGCTTCTGCCGCGGATTCAATTTCGAGTTGCAAGCCGCGGCCACCGATAACGGCCTGAACATCGCTCTGGCCGAGCAGCACAGTTTTCCGCTGGGCGATGTGTTTCACTTCCTCAACGCCGAAACCGTGCAGCCGATTCTGGAGCAGGCGGCGCTCGATTCTCCCATCTTCGGCACGCGCTGGCGCTGGGACGCGAACCGCGCTCTGGCCCTGCTGCGCTTTCAGAACGGCCGCAAAGTTCCGCCGCAGATTCAGCGCATCCGCTCCGACGATCTGCTGGCATCGGTGTTTCCCGATGCCGCCGCGTGTTTTGAAAACATCGAAGGCGAGCGGCAGATTCCCGACCATCCGCTGGTGAACGAAGTCATGAAAGATGTGCTCACCGAAGCCATGGATCTGGACGGGCTCAAGAAATTGCTGCGCGGCATGGCCTCGGGAGAGATTCGCGTGATCGCAGTCGATACTCCGGTTCCGTCGCAGTTCTCGCACGAGATTCTGAATGCCAATCCCTATGCCTATCTCGACGACGCGCCGCTCGAGGAACGCCGCGCCCGCGCGGTCGAGATGCGACGGGTGCTTCCCGAGTCGGTGCTCGAAGAAGTAGGCAAGCTCGATGAGGGAGCGATCCGGCAGGTGCAGGATGAAGCCTGGCCTGACGTTCGCGATGCCGACGAGCTGCATGACGTGTTGCACACCCTGGTGGCTTTACCTTCGGGCGAAGGCTCGCTGGGGGAACAACACCTTATGGCGGGGGAAGAACAGCTTATGTGGGGGCAGCCGCCCCCGGCTGTCCAGTCGAGCGAAGCTCGACAGGGTTTTGCTAGCCAGCTAACCGGCCTCATCCAAGCGAGTTCAGCTCAGCTGAACCGGACAGCCGAGGGCGGCTGTCCTCACATAAACATTGCCGGTTGGAACAACTACTTCGAGAAACTGCTGAGCCAGGGCCGCGCAGGAATCGCGTCGGCCGCGAACCGCCAGTACTGGGTCGCCGCCGAACGCGGGCGAAGCTTTCGAACCCTGTTTCCCGAGGCCGAGTTCGAGCACAAGCTCGCCGACGTGGAGACTGGCGAGATTTCGCGCGACAATGCCTTGCTCACTCTCGTGACCGGCTGGATGGCGCATCTTGGCCCCACCAGCGCATCGCAGTTGGGCGAAATGCTCGGGCTGCCGTCGTCCGAAATTGAAAAAGCCTTACTGCGCATGGAGGCCAGCGGAACCGTTTTGCGTGGCAAGTTTCTTGGCGCTGCCGGCACGCGGGCAGGAGTGCCCGCGCCACATCACGCTGCCCCACACGCTTCCGGCGGCCACGAAACAGAGTGGTGCGAGCGCCGCCTGCTGGCTCGCATCCACCGCTTGACTGTCGGCATGCTGCGCAAGCAGATCGAGCCGGTCACCGCGGCCCATTTCATGCGCTGGCTCATGCGTTGGCAGCATGCCGCCCCAGGTTCGCAGGTCCTGGGAGAGCGGGGCACGCTGGAAGTCTTGCGGCAACTCCAGGGATTTGAGATTCCCGCCAACGCCTGGGAGCGCCACATTCTCGCCCGTCGAATTGCCGACTACGATCCCAACTGGCTCGATCAGCTTTGCCTGACCGGAGCGGTGGGATGGGGAAGGCTATCGCCGCATCCGGCAACGCTTGATTCTGGTGGTACAGCAGGAAGTGCAGCGGAAGGCGCGGGCCCGACGCGGCAGCGCCGCGTGATTCCAACCAGCGTAGCTCCGATTACGTTCTTCGTGCGCGAAGATGCGGATTGGATGACTCCCCATGAGAATCCCCAGGTCGCATCCCGCCGCGGAGAAGCGGCGCACCCGACCGATCCCGGCGCTGATCCCAACGACGACCACAGGCGCGGGCTCAGCCACACGGCGCAGTTGGTGCTGAATTTTCTGCGGCAGCGGGGCGCTTCGTTTTTCGCCGACATTGTGCGCGGTACCGGCAAATTGAAAGCCGAGATTGAAACCGGCTTGTGGGAACTGGTCGCTGCCGGATTGGTCACGGCCGACGGTTTCGATAATCTACGCTCGCTCATCGACCCCAAACGCCGCGCCGGACAAGGCACCGGACGCACCACCCGTCCGCGGCACAGCACAGGACGCTGGGCCCTGTTGCACGCCGATGCCGCCGTAGAAAGACCGCGCGCCGTGGAAGCCGCCTGCTGGATGCTGCTGCGGCGTTATGGAATTGTCATCCGCGATGTGCTGGCTCGTGAGTCGAACCTGCCCACCTGGCGCGAGCTGTTGATGGCATTCCGCCGCCTGGAAGATCGCGGCGAAATTCGTGGCGGCCGCTTCGTCGGCGGCTTCCTGGGAGAACAATTCGCTTTACCCGTCGCAGTCGAGTCCGTGCGTGCCCTGCGCAGCCTGCCGCTCAGCGGAGAGACCATAACCCTGTCCGCGGCCGATCCCCTCAACTTGATCGGAATCCTCGTGCCTGGAGAAAGATTGCCTGGAGAAAGACCGGGAGAACGAGTGCCGGCAATTTCCGGCAGAACCGTGTGTTATCGCGACGGAGTGGCCGTAGCCAGCGCAGATCACCTGACTCGAAACGAAGCGAATCCAGAAGCGCTCGAAGACAAACAAGCAGCAGCCGGCTAACCGGCAACCTCCGAACAAAACGCAAAAAACAAAAAGTCAGGAGTTCGATGAGGGGGTCCCCCGAACTCCCGACTTCGCGACGTCGGCTTGAACTGCCCGAAAGCGCTTCCCCCATCGCTTTTGCCGAGCATCCGCATTGTCTTCCTTTGCACGCCAGCGGCCAGTTCCCTCACTTGCGCCCACCACCTTGCCCGCTTTAGTATTTGCACTCACTTGGAAGTTTCTTGGTAACAGACCCCGGGGCAGGATGGGCGTGGCTCGAGCGCCTAAAGCTATCCGATCAGATAGTCCAACTAACCGTTCGGATATTCAATCTTAACCAGTGCAGATGTTTTGTTTCGGTCGTGCCGCCAGTGGCGCGGGTGGGAGAACCGATTTTGCGGCCCAGATTGTTTGTGATCGCCGGTCCGGCGAAAGACCGTACTTTTCCCTTGCCTGAAGGAGAATCCACGCTCGGCCGCGATCCCGGCAGCGCCGTCGCTCTGAACGATCCTTCGGTATCGCGAAAGCATTGCCTGCTGCGCCGGGCAGAAGACGGCCGGGTTCAGATCAAGGATCTGGAAAGCCGCAACGGAACCCTGGTCAACGGTCTGCCCATTACTGAGCAATGGCTGCATCACGGCGATGAAATCGCACCCGGCGATTCCGTCCTGGTGTTTCTGGTCGAGGAGGAGGAGAATCGCGCTCCCGCCAGCCGCGTCGAGTTCGACGACAGCCATCCTGCCGCCGAAACCAAGCTCATCCATCCCCGCGAGGTCGTCTACCTGCAACCCGATCGCCTGCTGGAAGAACTTTCAGGGAACTCGCAACTGGCGCGGAATCTGGGCGCACTGCTCAAGATCAGCCGCGTGGTCCATTCCATCCGCGACCTGGAACAATTGCAGGCGCAGCTCATGGAACTGATTTTTGAAGTGGTCCCGGCCAACCGCGGCGCCATCCTGCTTTCCGATGGGGCGACACAGGAATTCGGATCGGGGCCCGGATCGGGGCAGGACTTCCACCACCAATACGCCCGAGCCCGGCAGCCCGGCCAGCCCCCCCTGCGCGTGAGCCGTACCGTGGCCCGGCAAGCCATGCATGACAATGTCGCGATTCTCGGCGTAGACGTCACCGCAGCCGGCCCTTTGCGCGACGTGGAAAGCCTGGTGGCCTCCGAAGTCCGCTCGCTCATCTGCGTGCCCCTCAGCCTGTTTCAGCGGACCATCGGCTGCATTTACCTGGACAGCACGAATCCGGCAAAACGCTTCCACGAAGATCATCTGCAACTGATGGCGGCGATCGCCGGCATCTCCGCCGTGGCGCTCGATAATGCCCGCCGTCTGCTATGGCTGGAGCAGGAAAACCAGCGGCTCACCACCGAAGTCCGCATGGAACAAAGCCTGGTGGGCGACGGCCCTCGCATGAATGAAATTTTCCAGTTCCTGTCACGCGTGGGACCCACCGATTCCACCGTCCTCATCGAAGGAGAAAGCGGCACGGGTAAGGAACTGGTGGCCAAGGCTCTGCATCGCCTCAGCGCGCGCAGCACAAATCCGTTTGTTGCTATTAACTGTGCCGCCATTCAGGAAACGCTGCTCGAAAGCGAGCTCTTCGGCCATGAACGCGGCGCTTTTACCGGCGCGGTCACGCGAAAGAAAGGACGGATGGAGGTCGCCGACAGTGGCGTGCTTTTTCTCGATGAGATTGGCGACATGAGTCCAGCCCTGCAAGCGAAACTACTGCGCGCTTTGCAGGAGCGTCAGTTCGAACGTGTGGGCGGAACCAGTCCCATCAAGATTGATATCCGCCTGATCGCCGCTACCAATCGCAATCTGCTGGAAGCGGTGAAAGAGGGAAAATTCCGTCCCGACCTGTACTACCGCCTGGCGGTCGTGACCCTGACCATGCCCCCCCTGCGCGAACGCCGCGAAGACATTCCCATGCTCACCCACAACTTCATCAAAAAATACGCGGAGCGCTGCCAGGTGAAGCCCAAACCCGTGTCGCCGGAAGCCCTGGCTGCGCTGCAGCAATATGATTGGCCGGGCAACGTGCGTGAGCTGGAGAACGCCCTGGAGCGCGCGCTGGTGATGGGCGCGTCGGATACCGTGCTCCCCGAAGACCTGCCCGAAGCTTTAATGGAGCAGGCTGAACTGGCCGCCACCGATGGCGGCAAATACCACCCCGGCATCAAACAATTTAAGCGCAATCTGATTCTCGACGCGGTAGTAGCGGCGAAAGGCAGTTACGTCGATGCCGCGAAAACTCTAGGCATGCACGTCAACTATCTGCACCGCGTAATCAAGAATCTGGATCTCAAAGACGATATAAACAAAGCCCTCCGCGGCAAGAAGTAGCAAGCTAAAAGCTAAGAGCGAGCCCCTAGCCCCTAGATCCTAGCCCCCTCACGGCAAACTCATCCCCACCAGCCTGGCCGGATCCAAATACGTCCCCTGCCAGCGCACCGCAACATGCAGATGCGGCCCGGTCGCGCGCCCCGTGCCCCCGCTCAGCCCGATGATCTGCCCGCGCTTCACCACATCTCCTTCTTTCACTTTGAATTCCGAAAGATGCAGGTAAAGCGTGAGCAACCCCTGCCCGTGATCGATCACCACGAAGTTGCCTTCATAAAACAGCGGCCGCGCCAGCAGCACCGTGCCATCGTTCATCGCGGCCACCGGAGTTCCCGCGGGCACGCGGAAATCCAGGCCCATGTGCGGACTCTGCGCGGTGCCGTTGAAAATTCGCTGCGAGCCGAACACATCCGAAATGGCGGCGTCGGCGGGAGCCTTGAAGTTGCCGTCCCACTCGCGATCCGGCGTAACCCGGTTCAGATAATCCTGCTTGATCTTCACCCCCTCGGCGATCTGCTGCTGCTGCTCGGGCGTGGGTTCGGTGAATTTCTTTTCCACGGTAAGCGCAGCCTTAATTTGCGGATACTTGGCCTTCGCGACGGAGAACGCCTGAGAAAAAGTCAGCGGACCTGCGCCTGTAGCGCTCTTGCCGGTAAGTTCGAGCGTGTACTCGCCGGGCGCAGTTTCAATGCTCACCCCTCCCAGCGCGAACCATGTTTTCGTAGACGCGTGGTAGCTGAAGGTGAGCTGATGTCCCAGCCACGTGCCCGCCAGCGAATCCAGAGGAACTCCCGCCTTAACCTGAAACAGCACCGGAGCACCATTGACCAGTCGCACCGGCTCAGCCCGCACCGTCCAGCGCGCCGCCTGAGCCGGAATCGCAGCGGCCAGAAACGAGAAGAAGACGAGACCAGAACTCGCCCCAGCCGCGTAGCGGCGCAAGCATGCAGCCCACTGCCTGCCCTGAGCCTGTCGAAGGGGCGTAAGCCGCGGGTCGATCAAGCGAAAATCGAACCGGCCCCGAAGGGGCGAAAGATTTTGGTCGCGGTGTGACCCCATCGCTAACCAGCCTAGCATCCCGCCAATCCCCATCCTATAATCTCGGCGATGCGCCTCCTGTAAACGCCTTGTCCTGTAAACGCCTTGTCCTTAAACGCCTTGTCATCAAACGCCTTGTCATCAAACGCCTTGTCATTCTGAGCGAAGCGAAGAACCTCTGTAACTGGCCGGTACCGCCTCAGCTGCCGGCAAGCTGCATAGGGGCGTTCGCTCCGCTCACAATGACAAACCAAACTTGCTGCCGAAGGTTTACAATGGCGCACAATTCAACGACACCTGAATTCACCGCCATATCATGCCCGATAAAAACATTGCTCCCGCTATACAGAAAAAACTCGAGCAAGCCGCCGCTCGCGCCATGAAAAACTCCTACGCTCCCTATTCGAATTTTCATGTGGGCGCCGCCATCCTTCTGGCCAACGGCAAGATTCTCGCCGGCTGCAACGTGGAAAACGCCAGCTACAGCATGACCAACTGCGCCGAGCGCACCGCAATTTTCGCTGCGGTGGCCGCGCTCGGCCCCAAAATCGAAATCCGCGCCGTCGCCGTCACCAACGATCAGGGCGTCGCCTGTTCGCCCTGCGGCGCTTGCCGCCAGGTCATCTACGAGTTCGGACCCAACGCAACCGTATTCTTCCGCAGCGAAAAAGGACCGAAGCAGGCCCACATCGCCGAACTGCTTCCGGAGGGATTTCGCCTCAAGTGAGCGCGCACCCATCCTCACAGAATTTTCGCGCCATCGACGTCATTCGCAAAAAACGCGACGGCGTGGAACTCTCCCGCGCCGAAATCGAAAGCCTGATCGACGCCTACACCCGCGGCGATATTCCCGACTATCAGGTCTCCGCCTGGCTGATGGCCGTAGTTCTGCGCGGCATGACGCGCCCGGAAACCGCCGCGCTCACCGATGCCATGCTGCATTCCGGCGAAGTGCTCGATCTCTCCTCGTTGCCCGCGAAAAAAGTCGACAAGCACTCCACCGGCGGAGTCGGCGACAAAACTTCTCTCGTGCTCGCCCCGCTGGTCGCAGCCGCCGGCGTGGCTGTTCCCATGATCAGCGGCCGCGGCCTCGGCCACACCGGCGGCACGCTCGACAAGCTCGAATCCATCCCCGGATTCAACGTGAATCTTTCCGTCTCGGAATTCCGCCGCATGCTCGAAACCTGCGGCTGCTCCATGATTGGCCAGTCCGCCGAAATCGCCCCCGCCGATCGCAAACTCTACGCTCTGCGCGACGTCACTGGGACAATCGAAAGCCCTTACCTGATCTGTGCTTCGATCATGAGCAAGAAACTTGCCGAGGGCATCGACGCACTGGTGCTCGATGTGAAAACCGGCTCCGGCGCGTTCATGAAAAATGAAAACGACGCCGCTTTTCTAGCCGAACTGATGGTCGAAACCGGCCAGCGTATGGGCAAGCAAGTGGTCGCGCTGATCACCGATATGGACCAACCTCTCGGCAATCTGATCGGCAACTCGCTCGAAGTGGTCGAGTGCGTCGAAGTCGTGCGCGGCGGAGGCCCAAGAGATTTGCTCGAGCTGTGCCTGGAACTCGCCGCCTGGATGCTCGTTCTCGGCGGCGCAGCCAACTCGATCGAGGAAGGAAAGCAACGCAGCGCGCAACTGATCTCATCCGGCGCAGCCCTGGAAAAATTCCGGCAGATGATCGAACTGCAGGGCGGCGATGCTCGTGTCATCGATGAACCCTCCATCGACAAGATGAAGCATCTTCCCCTGGCGAAGCATTCCGCCGCTGTCACAGCCGTAAGCTCCGGTTATATCGCTTCCCTGCAATGCGAGCAGATCGGCACCGCCTGCGTGATTCTGGGCGGAGGCCGCGAGCGCAAAGAAGACGCCGTCGATCCCTCAGTCGGCATCGTTCTGCACAAAAAAGTCTGCGACCGCGTGGAATCCGGCGAGCCGCTCGCCACGATTTACTACAATGCCGAATCTCGCATGGAACGAGCCCGCGAGTTGATTCGCGACGCCTGCGAAGTCGCGCAAGAGCCGCCGCTCTATGCGCGGCCATTGATCCACCGCGTCATCGGAGATTCCGGAGACAAAAGCTAATGGGACGATACACGGGAATTCTCGGCATGATCACGATGCTCGCGCTGGCGTTCATTTTCTCCACCAACCGCCGCGCCATTCGCGTGAAAACCGTTCTCTGGGGACTCGGCCTGCAAATCGCGCTGGCGGTTTTTGTCCTGCGCGTGGACGCTGGCGAACGACTCTTCCATCGCATCGGAGACGGCGCCAAACATCTGCTCGATTTTTCCTACTATGGTTCCGAATTCCTGTTCGGAGAGATTGGCAAGCAGCAATCCTCCCTCGGATTCATTTTTGCCTTTCAGGTGCTCCCCACCATCATTTTTATCGCCGCATTTTTTGCCATTCTCTATCACATCGGCCTGATGCAGCTCATCGTCCGCGCCGGCGCATGGGTCATGACCACGGTCATGGGTGCCAGCGGCGCCGAGTCGCTCAATCTGGTCGCCAGCATCTTCATGGGGCAGACCGAAGCCCCGCTCACCATCCGCCCATTTCTTCCCGATCTGACGCAATCCGAGCTCATGACCGTCATGACCAGCGGCATGGCCCATGTCTCCGGGGGCATGATGGCGGCCTACATTTACGCCGGCGGCGCCGACGCCAAGAACCTGATCACCGCCGTCATCATGACCGCGCCCGGCACGCTGCTGATTTCGAAAATGCTCGTGCCCGAAACCGGCCATCCCTTGACCGCCGGTAAGGTGCAAATGCCCGCGATGGAAAAAGAACCCAACATTCTCGGCGCCATCGCCCGCGGCACCATCGATGGCCTGCACCTTGCCCTCAACGTTGGCGCCATGCTGATCACCTTCATCGCCCTGCTGGCGCTGCTCAACGCCGTCATGGGGTGGATACACATCCATATTTCCTGGTTTCCCTACAGCCTGCAGGAAGTTTTCGGCTGGGTCTTCGCTCCCATCGCCTGGGTGATCGGCGTGCCCTGGCACGATGCTCCCTCCATTGGCAATCTGCTCGGCACGCGCATGGTGGTCAACGAATTTGTCGCCTTCTCGCAGCTCAAGCCAATGAAGCCCATGCTCGATCCGCGCTCATTCATCATCGCCCAATTCGCGCTCTGCGGATTCGCCAACCTCAGCTCGATCGGAATCCAGATCGGCGGCATCGGCGCGCTCGCTCCCAACCGCCGCGGCGATCTGGCGAAACTCGGCATCCGCGCCATGCTGGCCGGCACTATGGCGAACTTAATGTCGGCCTCGATCGCAGGCATGCTGCTGTGAACTTCGCCATTTTCACGCCTCGTCATCATTTTCACGCCTCGTCATCATCTTCACGCCTCGTCATTCTGATTCACGCCTCGTCATTCTGAGCGAAGCGAAGAACCTATGTAGTCCGCCGGTGCCCGGCAAACTGCATGTGCATTTTCGCTGCCGGCTGTGAGCGAGACGCGGCACAACGCCGCGCCCCGATAAATCCCTCAGTTCGGTTTGGTCGGTGGAGGCGTAGGAGCAAGCTGATTGGCCAGCGGCTTGTCGCCGGAGCCAGCCGACGGTTTGTCGTACAAGGGTTTGTCGTCCGTAGCGCCGACTTCCGGGCTGCTCGCATGGTCGATCGGCTTCATGGAGACAACCTGGTAGCGGCGTTCTTTGTGATCGCCTTCGGGAATTCGCATCTCGATGACACAGCGGAGCCTTGAGCCGCAGAGGTTGCCGGAAAACGCCGGCCCTGAAGCGAAATAAAAACATCTAGCCCCGGACGAAATGTAGCCCCGGACGAAATGTAGCCCCGGACGAAATGTAGCCCCGGACGCCTCGTCCGGGGTTGCGCGCAGCGCAATGAGAGCCGTAGCGCGACCTGTGGGCAAACGCTGCCTCAGTCTCTACGCGACTCTACCCATTAGCCCGCGCCACCAGCAGAATCGCCAGCCCGTAGAACACGAACATCAGCGCCAGATAAACTTTGGCGCGTGTGCCCGATCCTTCGAACTCCTTCCAGGCGAACACGCCCCAGAGCGCCGCGACCATGGGCGACGATTGCCCAATGGCGTAAGAAATCGCCTGCCCCGTCAACCTGCCTGCAGTCAGATTGAACACTGTGCCCGTGCCCCAGATGATCCCGCCCAGCAATCCCAGCAGATGGCCTGACGCCGGCCCACCGAAGAATCCGCCCAGGCTGACCGGTTCACCCACAATGGGATGCTTCATGAAATACAGATTCCAGATGAAACACGAGAGCAGCGCGCCCAGCGTAAGAAACACTACGCCGCTGTAAGGCGTAAGCGCGTTGCCGCGCGTCATGGCAAACGTCGAAAACGGACTCCACAGCCCCATCAGGACTCCCGAGACGACGCACAGGATGATGCTCTTGCGCGAGGTTCCGGCACTCGATGTTCCCGTGGACGAAGTTTTTGTTAAAGCCTGTTTCAGATGGCCGTACGCTTTGCCGTCGAGAATCACCGCGATCAGCGCGCAGGCCACTCCGGCGGCCAGCACCGCGGCATTGCCTTTATGCTCCTGCACGTAGTTCAATAAAACTCCCACCACCAGCGCGATGCCGATCGCCACCGGAAACGCCACGGCAAGCCCCGCCAGATCGACCGCGGCCATCAGCAGCAGATTCGCCAGATTGAAAATTGCCCCGCCCACCATGGCCGAAATCATGTTCCGGGTGTCGGCGGACTGCACATTGGCGGTGAAACTGGAAGAGTCGTGCCCCATACTGCCCATGGTGAAGGCGAGAATCAGCGCGCTCACAAAAATTCCGATGGCGTAATCCCAGTAGAACAGCTCGAAGCGATAATTCCTGACTCCCTTGTAGGTGTTGGCCCACGAACCCCAGCAGATGGCGCTGGCAATCATCATCAGCAAAGCGACCGGCAAAGTGGTCGGCGTAAACATTCGTTTCTCCTCGCGCTTCTTGTCGAACTGTAACCGGAAAAGCTGTAACTGTACGCCTGTTTGCGGTTCTTGTCATGAACATCTGCAACTTGCGGTTCTTCACGTCTTGTCATTCCGACGCGCGAGCGGAGCGAGCGCGGAGGAACCTGCTGTTGATCGTCGAGGGAGACTCGTCGAGCGAGACCAAGGCAACAGCGGGTTCCTCACCGCCGCTTCGCGCCGATTCGGAATGACAGGCCGGGGTAAGAGAACGACAGGCTGGGGGTAAGAGAAGGACAGGTTGGGAGGAGTCCAAGACGTGGCCGGGCCTCGATTGAGCAGTTTGCAAAGAGGGCCGGTTCCTGAGGATCGAAATGTCAAGCGCTAACCGACTTTTTGTGCACCATATTCAGTGCTATGCTGGCCTAAACAGCTGCGAAAACAGGGGCGTAGATCGAATGTTGCCTGTGGAAATGATAGTCCGCAAGTTATTGATAACAAGCCAGTTATCGATCCCGAAGTTAAATCGATTTAACTTGCCCGTAGATCGACGCGGACCTCGCGCAGCACCTCTGGGTCCACCCGGACACCGATCGCTCAACAGCGGCCAACAGAACGCCAGCGCGGGGCATTGTACGGGTCGAGCAGGACGCGTTTTTGTGGCAGCGTTTACTCCGGGGAACTGCGAGCGCTTCACAGTCTTAGGCTATGACGATGGATACAGCAGGTTGTGGCGGGTCGAGACTAGGACGCGAGGCGTCGTCGTCACGCGCATCGACTAAGTGTTTCGAATCGGCCTATCCGTTCACCTGCGCATACGTCGCGCGTCTTAGGAATTCTCCCTGGCCGGCGCGGCCTAGAAACTTTTCGCCTTCGACGATCACGTTGCCGCGCGACATCACCACGTCTGCCATGCCGGTTACGGTGACGCCTTCGAACATGGAATAATCCACGCGCATGTGATGCGTGGCTGCGCTGATGGTGTGCTTGCGCCTGGGATCGAACACCACCAGATCGGCGTCGCTGCCCACGGCAATCGTTCCCTTGCGCGGATAGAGCCCGAACAACTTCGCCGGCGTAGTCGAGACCAGCTCCACGAAACGATTCGGGCTGAAGCGTCCGCTGGCCACGCCGCCGGAATAGATCAGGCTCATGCGATGTTCCACGCCGGGGCCGCCGTTGGGGATTTTGGTGAAATCGTCTTTGCCCATTTCTTTCTGCTCCTTGAAGCAGAACGGGCAGTGATCGGTCGAGACCACCTGCAGATGGTCGCGCTGCAATCCATTCCACAATTTTTCCTGATGCCACTTCTCGCGCAGCGGCGGCGTGAAAACATATTTCGCGGCTTCGAAGCCGGGCGCGTCCATGTTTTCCAGCGAGAGGTACAGATATTGCGGGCAGGTCTCGGCATAGACGGGAAGCCCGCGGTCGCGCGCCTCGCGCACTTTTTCCAGCGCGTCGTTGCAGCTTAAATGCACAATGTAAATCGGGGCTCCGGCCATTTCGGCGAGCGCAATGGCGCGGGACGTTGCTTCCGCCTCGGCAGTGGTGGGGCGTGTGAGCGCGTGATACTTCGGAGCCTTCTTTCCTTCCGCCAGCGCTTGCTGCACGATCACATCGATGGCGCTGCCGTTTTCGGCGTGCATGCAGATCAGGCCTCCATTCTGCGAGGTCTGGCGCAGCGCCTTGAAGATCGATCCGTCATCAAGCATGAACACGCCGGGATACGCCATGAACAACTTGAAGCTGGTGACGCCTTCGTGGATGAGGTCGTTCATTTCGCCAAGCTGTCCGCCGGAAATGTCGGTGACGATGCAGTGAAAAGCGTAGTCAGCCACGGCCTTGCTGGCGGCCTTCGCCATCCACGTATCGAAGGCCTGGCGCAGCGGCTGGCCTTTGTATTGAATGGCGAAGTCGATCAGCGTAGTGGTGCCGCCGAAGGCCGCGGCGCGCGTGCCGGTTTCAAAATCGTCGGCGCTGGTGGTGCCGCCGAACGGCATGTCCAGGTGCGTGTGCACGTCGATGCCGCCGGGGAGAACGAGTTTGTTTGTGGCGTCGATGATCTTCGCTGCGTTCTCTGCGGGCAGCTTATCGCCGATGGCAGAGATCTTGCCGTTGGCGATGGCAACGTCGGCGATGTAGGTGTCGGTCGCGGTGACGACGGAACCATTGCGGATGATGGTGTCGAACGACATCAGAGTTTCTCCGTGCACTGCGGATGTGAGAGGCATTCTATGCTACACTGCGCGCCTTAAGCTCTGTGCATTGCTCTTCAGCGTGATCGGATAGGAGATTCCTATCAGGGGATTCGTATCAGGGGATTCGTATCAAGAGATTCGTATCAGGGGACGCCTTTGAGGCGTCCCGCTGCGATGCAGATTTGAAGAACCGGCTTCAGCCGCTGCTTCGGCGGTCGCAGCGGCTAAAGCCGTTCCAGGCGGGAGACGTTTCCGGCATCGCTGAAGCGATGCCCTGATACGAATCGTTCGAAGCGACTTCCTGATACGAATCGTTCGAAGCGATGCTTGGATACGAATCGTTCTCGGACGGAGTGACTTCTGGGGAAGGGGCCAGCCATGCAATTCGGCATCACCATCAAACCGGATATTTCTGTGGAGCGCATCGTCGGATTGACGCGGCAGGCGGAAGCTGCCGGGTTCGAGTACGGCTGGATTTTCGATTCGCACGTGCTGTGGAAAGAATGCTATCCGCTGATGACGCTGATGGCGGCGAATACGAAGAACATGCACATCGGCACGTGCGTGACCAATCCGGCGACGCGCGATCTGACCGTGACGGCGAGCTTGTTCGCCACGCTGCAGCTGATTTCCGGCAATCGCATGGAACTGGGCATTGGGCGCGGAGACTCGTCGCGGCGCGTGCTGGGCAAAAAGCCGGTGAGCTGGTCGCAACTGGAAGCGGCGATCGCGGAATTTCGCGGGCTGACTTCGGGAAATGAAGTGCAGCACGATGAGCAGCCGACGCGGTTGACCTGGGCGAAGGAATCTCCGCGGGTGTGGGTTGCGGGATATGGGCCGAAAGTTCTGCACATGGCGGGGCGCGTGGCCGATGGAATCATTCTGCAGTTTGCCGATCCGGATTTGATTGCGTGGTGCCTGGGATTTGTGAAAGAAGGCGCGAAGGCCGCAGGGCGCGATTTCTCGAAGATTGAAGTGATGGCCGCTGCGCCCGTGTGGATTTCTGACGACCTGAACGTGGGCCGCGAGCGGGTGCGCTGGTTTCCGGCGCTGGTGTCGAATCACGTGATGGATTTGATCCGGCAGTACAAGCCGGAGGATTTGCCGCCCGCGCTTACGTCGTATGTGCAGGATCGGGGCGCGTATGACTATCAGCATCATTGCGAGGTCGATAGCGACAACCGGAATTTTGTGTCGGACGAAGTGGTGGATCGATTCTGTTTGCTGGGCAACGCGGCGGCGCAGCAGAAAAAGCTGCGCGATCTGGCCGCGGTGGGCGTGACCCAGTTCAATATTTACCTGATGTGCGGGGATGAGGAGCAGAGTTTGGGGCAGTGGGCGAAGGATGTGCTGCCGGGAGCGCGAATGTGACGGAAGGTTGATAGAATCCACGCATGCCGACGGTCTTGCGGCTAGGTCCATACCGGTTCTACTTTTACAGCCACGAACCGAACGAGCCCCCGCATGTGCACGTCGACCGCGATGACGATTCGGCCAAGTTCTGGCTCGATCCGGTTCAGTTGGCGGGGGATTTTGGTTTTCGCGCCCATGAACTTCGCGAGATACAATCGATTGTGAGCCAGTTTCAAGTGCGGCTTTTGGAGGCGTGGTTTGAGTTTTTCGGCGACAGCAGATGAGCGCGTGACGGGCGTGGAGTTCAGCGACGATGCGCTGAGCGTGTCATTGCGCGACGGGCGTGTGATCAGCGTGCCGCTGGTCTGGTATCCGCGGTTGCTGGGTGCGACGGATGCGCAGCGCCGGAACTGGAAGATCGCCGGCGGAGGGTATGGCATCCATTGGCCGGAAATTGACGAAGACTTAAGCAGCGAAGGCTTGCTGCGTGGCGCGCCCGCGCCGAAGGCGAAGATGCCATCGAAGTAATTCAACTCCTCATCATTCCGTAATACGCCACAAAACTCACGGCAAATCCGACGAACCACGAATAGTCATAGAGCGCGTGGGCGCTGGGGATGGCTAATCCTGACAATGCCGTGCCTGCTCCCAAGGCCAGGGCGATTACCGCCTTCCAGTTGAATCCGCGGGAATACTCGTACACTCCGTTGCGCAGATACAGGTCATCAACCACCAGCACGCGGCGGCGAATTATGAAGTAATCGCAGATCATGATGCCGGCGACTGGGCCTAGGAACGCTGCGTAGCCGCCTAGCCATCCGATGATGAACGTGCCGTAGTTGGCCAGCAGTTTCCACGGCATCATGGCGACGCCCATGAAGCAGGTGATGACGCCTCCGGTGCGGAAGCTGATCTTCTTTGGCCAGAGATTGGAAAAATCGTTGGCGGGCGAGACTACGTTCGCGCCGATGTTCACGTTCAATGTGGCCAGAACAATCGCGATCAGGGAAATCACGACCGCGACCGGCGAGTGAAAGCGGCTAAGGAGTTCGACCGGATTCCAGATGGCGGTGCCGTAGATGACGACCGTGGCCGACGTGACCACGATTCCGACGAAGGCATAGAGAGTCATGGTGGTGGGCAGGGCGAGGGCCTGGCCGATCATCTGTTCGCGTTGATTGCGGGCGAAGCGGGTGAAGTCGGGAATGTTGAGCGAGACCGTGGCCCAGAATCCGACGGTGCCGTTGAGGGCGGGGATAAAAAATCTCAGGAAGTCGGGAAGGCTGGTGAATTTTGACGGTAACGAGAACATGGGGCCGAATCCGCCGGCGGCTTTGTAGGCCCAGCCGAGCAGAAGCAGGCCGACGGCGAGAAGAATGGGCGCGCTGATGCCTTGCAGCAGGCGAATGTATTCGATGCCCTTCAGTACGACGAGCAGATTGATCAGCCAGAAGAGAAAAAAGCAGACGGCGTTGCCGTAGGCGAAATGTTTCCAACTTGGAAATAGGGTTGCGAGCAGGGTGCTGATGGCCTGGCCGCCGATCCAAGCCTGGATGCCGAACCATCCGCAGGCGACGAGCGCGCGCAGAACCGCGGCAACGTTGGCGCCGAGAACTCCGAATGACGCGCGGGCGAGGACAGGGAAGGGCACTCCGTACTTCGCGCCGGGGTGGGAGTTGAGCAGCATGGGCCCGAGCACGATCACGTTGCCGATGAAGATGGTGAAGACGGCCTGCTTCCAGTTCATGCCGCCCTGAATCAGGCTGGCGGCGAGCATGTAGGTGAGAATGTTCACCGACATGGAGACCCAGAGCGCGGCGAAGTTGTAGGTGGTCCAGTGGCGCTGGGTGGGCGTGGCGGGTGCGAGGTCGTGGTTATAGAGCGGGGAGGACTCGATGGAGCGAGTAGGGTCGGGTTCGAAAGTCATGAGAATTGGGTAATTGGGTAATTTAGCAATTGGGTAATTGAAAACCCTTCGGCTTCAGCGGCACAAGCAACTATTCGGTGTCTCGATTCTCAATTACTCAATTACCAAATTTCCCAATTACTCAATCCGGGAACTTGTTCGACTACGCTGTTATTTTGAGACTCCTACCGCCTGTTCCAGCGCCAGGCGAATGAAGCGCTGGTACGGGAGGCCGGCACGTGCGGCGCGCTTGCGTACGGCGTCGTAAAGCTCTTCGGATAAACGCAGGTTGATGGACTTGTTTTTGCGTTTGATCTCAAAGCGCAGCAGTTGCGCGCCGGAGAGATCGTAGCGCGACAGGTCGGCTTTATCGACAAAGGCGACTGCCGCGCGATCCGTCTTAAAGGCCGGGATTTTCTTTTTCATACGATTCAACCTCTTTCTTGTGCATGTAGCGGGCGCTGATAGGACGGATTAGCATCTCATCGTTCTTCCGTCGCAGAGTGAAGATGAGAAACACTCTGCGTCCTTTCTCCGTGGCGCCGATTGCGCGGAAACGGTTCTCCTGCTCAGAATGCGCCGCATCCGGGAGGATCGCGATCGGCCGGGTAAAAAGATCTTCAATCACCGCGATCGTCAGCCCATGTTTTTCGCACTTGGAGCGGTTGCCGCGATCCCAGTCGAAGCCATCCGCTTGCGGATTCATCATAGCGCTATGATATGCAATTGTATAGGCAAATGTAGCTACTCGCCGACAGAGATGCTGGAATCATGAAAATTGGGTAATTGAGAAATTTGGTAATTGGGTAATTGAAAACCTGCGTGCCGCCGACTGCTCCGGCAATTACTCAATTACCAAATTTCCCAATTACTCAATTTAGTCACTCAATTTCAGACGCTTTGTGTGGTGATCGCTTCGTAGCTGTCGGGTCTGCGGTCGCGGTAGAACTGCCAGACTTTTCTTACTTCCTGGATCATTTCCAGATCCAGGTCGGCGACTACCAGTTCATCTTTGTCGCGGCTGGCCTGGGCTATGATCTTGCCGCGCGGATTGCAGAAATAACTTTTGCCGTAGAATTCGCCGATGCTCCAGGGCTTTTCGATTCCCACGCGATTGATGGCGCCGACGAAATATCCGTTGGCGACGGCGTGGGCGGGCTGCTCGAGTTCCCACAGATATTCCGACAATCCCGCGACCGTCGCCGATGGATTGAAAACGATTTCTGCGCCGTTCAGTCCTAGAATGCGCGCGCCTTCGGGGAAGTGGCGGTCGTAGCAGATGTAGACGCCGATGCGGGCGTACTTGGTTTCAAAGACGGGATAGCCGAGATCTCCGGGCGTGAAATAAAACTTTTCCCAGAATCCGGGATGGCAATGCGGGATGTGATGTTTGCGGTATTTGCCAAGATATTTTCCGTCGGCGTCGATAACGGCGGCAGTGTTGAAGTAAACGCCGGGCATGTGCTCTTCGTAAATGGGCACGACCATCGCCATTTTGTGTTTGGCGGCGACTTTCTGCATGAGCTTTGTCGTGGGGCCGTCAGGGACGCGCTCGGTCATTTCGTACCAGCGGGCGTTCTGTTCGGCGCAGAAATAGGGGCCGTTGAACAGTTCCTGCAGGCAGAGAATCTGCGCCTTTTTCTTGGCCGCCTGCTCGATCATCTTCATGTGCTTGTCGAGCATGGCTTTCTGAATCTGGGCGAGCGGGCGGTCGGTGGGGATGGCGTTCGAGGCTTGAATCAAGGCGCAGCGGACTGTGCGGGGCATACGTCCTCCGGAGACTGAACGAACTATAGCAAAGTTCTTAGCCACGGATTTACGCGGATTGGCACGGATAATTCCTGATATTTGGTATTCCGCAAGAGGTCTGTGGGGAACCGCTCATGCTCGATGTGCGGCTGCTACCGACGCGACCACGATTGCTATGTACATTGCGAATAAGCCGGAGAGAACGATCTTGTCGCGCATCGTCAGATGCAGCTCTGGCCAGGGGAGTGGGACTTTGCGGCCGGCTCGTATCGTCAGGCCGAGGCCGACCACTACGCACAGCAAGGTGCCAGGCCCGAGCCAGCGCTCATACGGGTGCAGCGCCGGGGATACGGAGGCATAAAACTCCAGGCCTTCGAAGTCCGCTTTGAGGGGGATGGTCAGCAGGAGCGTGGCAAACATATTCCAGTAGGAAGTTCGCCGGACGGTGTTTGGGAAATCGGTATTCGCGAAAGTTGAGGCGTGGGAGAGCATGACTGCCGCCATCAGGCCATGGATCAGGTTCATGACGGGGACGCGAAAAACCATGAACAGCGATTTCGGCGCCAGCAGCACGGTATGACCGATTCCTGCCCGCAACACCGGCAGTTCCTGCGGGGCTGCGCTATAGCTTACGGCGAGCAGCACGAAGGGCGCGCAAAACATGGTGCATGCCAGGACTGTCAGGGTTGATTTCCGCACGGTGTAGGCGCTGGTACGCGACCCGTTCAGCTTACAGGAACAGACCTCAGGCGTCGGACCTCAGACCTAGGATCTCAGACCTGGGATCTCAGACCTGGGATCTCAGACCTGGGATCTCAGACCTGGGATCTCAGACCTTGGACCTAGGCAACTGCCAGATAGGTTCTGGTACGTTGACACAGCGGGCTGCACTGGCTAGACTCGGCCTTCTTTGCTTGTGGGAGCGAGCATGCCAAAGCGTCCGCGGATTGTGGTGGTGGGCAGCGCGAATATCGATCTGACGACGTTCGCGCAGCGATTTCCCAGGCCGGGGGAGACGATTTTCGGGGACAGGTTCGATCTGGGATTCGGCGGCAAGGGTGCGAATCAGGCGGTGGCGGCGCGATTGTGCGGCGCGGATGTGTTCATGGTGGCGCGCGTGGGCAGCGATTTGTTTGGTCCGGCAACCATCGAAAATTTCCGCAGGCAGGGAATCGATGCCACGCACGTCAAGGTGGTCGAGGGATTATCGAGCGGCGTGGCGCCGATTTTTGTTGAGCCGAATGGGCAGAATCGAATTCTGGTGGTGAAGGGCGCGAACGATGCGGTGACGCCGGCGGTGGTGGACGCGGCGGCAGACGTCTTGCGGGCGGCCGACTGCATTGTGCTGCAGTTCGAGATTCCGCTGGAAACGGTTTACTACACCGTGGGATTTGCGCGGAGGCATGGGATTCGCTGCATTCTGAATCCGGCGCCGGCGCAAGAAGTGGATGTGGCGGCGATCGCGGGGCTGGATTATTTCGTCCCGAATGAGAGCGAGGCCGAAACGATTACGGGCCTGCCGGTCAGGAGCGTCGACGATGCGAAACGCTGCGCCGAGAAATTGATGGCGGGCGGGATTGGGCGCGTGATCATTACGCTGGGAGCGAAGGGATCTCTGCTGGCGTCGAGTGAGGGATGCGAGCACGTTCCTGCATTTGAAGTGAAGAGTGTGGACAGCACGGGGGCGGGCGACGCGTTTATCGGAAGTTTTGCCGTGTTTCTGGGCGAAGGGATGAATGAGCGGGAAGCGGTGCGGCGGGCCAACCTGTATGCCGGGTTGTCGACGACCAGCGTGGGAACCCAGAAATCGTTTTATGACCGCGCGCGCTGGGAGCAGGAGTGGGCGTGGAGAGGGTGAAGGGCGCGAACTCTTGGCAATGCAAAGATTTGGCTGGTTTTTCCACAGCGGATACTTCTTGACTAAGTGACAACTGCCAAGTTATAAGCACGGGCTTACGGTCAATGTGGACCTCTCCGGGGTGGAGCGGGTCTTTTTCTGTTTAGGGTTGTCTTTTGGCCGCGACAGCGGAAAGGGGCGAATTCGATGCCGACGAAGTGGAAGTTTTTCGCGATGGTGTGCTGTGCGCTGATGTGCTTCGGCCTGCGGGTTCATGGTCAGGCCAACGCAAGTTTTTCGGGCACGGTTGCGGACAAGGCGGGCGCAGTCATCGCGGGAGCGAGCGTGACCGTCACGTCGGAGGATACCGGTCTTACCCGCGACGCGAAATCGGACGACGCGGGCCGCTATCTGGTGCCGCTGCTTCCGGTCGGCTTTTACAAGATTCATGTGGAAGCGCAGGGCTTCGGTCCGGCCGAGCAGAAGGGTTTGCGTTTGCAGGTTGACGAACAACGCGAGCTGGATTTCTCGTTGCAGCCGGCATCGGTGAGCACCAGCGTCGAGGTGAGCGCGACCGAAGTTGCAGTCGAGACCGCGAATGCGACGCTGGGCCAGGTGATTACGTCGGAGGAAGTGGCGGATTTGCCCTTGAATGGACGGAACTTCGTACAGTTGGCGACGCTGACGCCGGGTACGACTCAATCCACCAGCCCGGTGAGTTTCTTTACCAACGCGGCCAGCAGTGAGGCGGCCACGCGCGGAATATTCTCGCTTTCGGTGGGAGGTTCGCGCGAGCAGGAAACTGACTGGCTGCTTGACGGCAACGACAACAATCAGCTGGATGAAGGCGGCATCGCGATCTTCCCGGACATTGACGACATTCAGGAATTCAAGGTACTGACTTACAACTATTCGGCTGAGTACGGTGAGCGCGCGGGCCCGACGGTGCTGGTCACAACGAAATCGGGATCGAATCGGTATCACGGGTCATTGTTTGAGTTCTTCCGCAACACGGCGCTCGATGCCGACAATTACTTCTCCCATAGTCAACAGAAGTTCAATCTGAATCAGTTTGGCGGGTCGCTGGGCGGCCCTATCAAGAAGGACAAAACGTTTTTCTTCCTTGATTATCAGGCGAAGATGCAGCGCGAGGGCGTGACGTTTACGGGATTCGTGCCGACGAGTGCGATGGAGACGCCGTTTGACAGCGCCGGAGATTACAACTACAACATCGATCCTTCCGGTATTTCCCGGCCGGACACATTCAATGGCGCGGCGAACCAGGACGGTTTCGGCGATCTGGTGAATCCCTACAATAACTTCGCTCCTTTCACGTGCAATCCCGACGGGACCGCGGTTACGCCGGTGAACGGCGTGCAGACGGGTGGTACGAGCTGCAACGTGATTCCGGGCGGGTTGGTGAATCCGATCGCAGCCAAGATTCTGGCGCCGCCGCAAAATGGCGGCCTCTACCCCACGCAAACGCCGGGCCTGGCAAGCGGTATCGGGTACAACTACGTAAACCAGCCGACAAGAAAGCTGAACGAGGGGACGTGGGATATCCGCCTTGATCACAACTTTTCGAGTAAGGATTCTGCGTTCGGGCGGTTCAGCTACGACCAGGCGACGAACTTCGTGCCTGGCGGTTCGCCTACCTATGCAGAAGCTAACGCATTTGGCAGCAATCAATACATCAACAATCATGGCCGGAACGCGGTCGTGACCGAGACGCACGTGTTCTCCCCGAACATGATCAACCAGGCGACGTTCGGCTATAACCGAATCTTCAACCACATCCTGTCATTTGCCACTGGGACGTGTCTGGCGTCGACGATTGCCCCTGGCGGGGGTATTCCGGGCGCGAACCTGGGCAGCGCCTGCGATCAGTACACGGGCTATCCGGCAAGCCTGAACCAGTCGAACAAAGATTGCATCAGCTGCGGGATGACGTCGTTCCAAATGAGCAGCTATTTTTCACTCGGCGATCGCGGCTATGCGCCGTATCAGGGTGGAACCAACGTGTATTCGCTTTCTGACACGCTCGATCTGATCCACGGAGCGCACGACGTTCGCATGGGAGTGGTGTATCGAGCGGAACAAATGAATGTGCGCAACAACTCGTTCCAGGATGGGTATGTGGTGGAGGCAGGCACGGCGACCGGCGATGATGTGGCCGACTTGCTGATGGGCAGCACGGGGATTTTTGCCGCGCACGATCAGACGTTTCTGGGAGGCACGACCGGACGGCGGTGGAAGCTGGCGCGGCCGTTTGTGCAGGATAACTGGCGGGTGAGCAACAGCCTGACGCTGAATCTGGGTTTCGCGTGGGCGCTGGCGACTCCGGAGACGGAAGTCGAAAACCGGATGGCGGACTATGACATCAAGAGCCTGAAATGGTACGTTCCGCGCGGCAGCCCAATGTTGGGCGCCTGCACGGACTGCGTGGCCACAAATGGGGCGGCAGGGTTGCAGTTCGATAAGACGGCGCTGGAGCCGCGGATTGGATTCGCGTGGAAACCGACCAAAAGCGACAAAATGGTGATTCGCGGCGGATACGGTATTGTGCACGACTCGGCGTGGAACCAGGGCGGACAAGGCTTGTGGCAGAACCCGCCGTATTATGCGGAAATCGATCCGGATCTTTCCCCGAACACCCTGCTCAATCCGTTCTTTCTGTCGACGGGGCTGTGCGTGACTCCGGGAGCGCCGCAGTGCGGGCTGTCTTACGGTTTCCAGCAGCCTACGCCGTCGAGTTCCGCATGTCCTCCGGCGGGTATTCTGACGGGTCCGGTAAATCCGACTTGCTACACCGGCGGCATCCAGTCGGCCAATCTGAATTTCAAGCAGGGCCAGGTGCAGCAGCTCAATGTGAATGTGGAACGGCAGATGCCCGGCAACGTAGTGCTGACGGTCGGTTATGCCGGAACGCGCAGCCATCACATTCTGGTTAGCCAGGTGAACGAAAACCTGAACGATCCCAACGCTTGCCCAGATGGTTTCACTCCGGTGCCGGGCTATACGCTGGGGTGCGGCATTGGATACTTCCCGTATGCGATCAACCAGCCTTTAGGCGGAGCCTACCAATCCGTGAACAGCAACAACAGCGTGGGGGCGGCGCGCTACGACTCGCTGGAGGTGAAAGCTGAAACCAAGAGCGCGAAGCATGGGCTTTATGCTCTGATCGGCTACACGTACTCGCGCAATTTCGACTCTGGGTTGCCCGACGGTCTGGGAACCCCTCCGGGCGCGCTGTATTATCCGCTGCCGGGAACGGCGAAGCTGGACTGGGGCTTGTCGGAACTGAACCTGAATAACAGCTTCACGGCCAGCGTGCTTTACGATTTGCCGTTCGGGCGCGGGAAACATTTTGGCGGCGATTGGAGCAAGACCACCGACGCGATTCTGGGAAATTGGCAGGTGGACCTGATCGAGCGGGCGACTTCTGGTTTTCCGCTGTATGTGGTCGACAGCGCCGATGAGTCGGGAACGTATTTCTCATACAACGGGTTCACGTTCCAGCGCCCGAATGAGGTGGGCAATCCGAATGTCGCCGGAAATGAAGGCGGCCAGACGGACTGCCCCACGAGGATTCACACGCTACAGAACTGGTTCAATCCGTGTGCCTTCGCGAAGGCTATTTCCGGCGAACTGGGCAATGAGGCCCGCGCTCCGGTCTACGGCCCGCGCTTTGTGAATACGGATTTCTCGGTCATCAAAGATTTCCCGCTGCCCTGGCGCGAAGGCATGGGACTGCAGTTCCGGGCGGAGTTCTTTAACCTGTTCAACCATCCGCAGTTCTTTCTGCCGGGCGTGGGCGACAGCGGAGAGCAGGACATCAATAATTCTTCGAGCTTCGGGGTGGTCAGCAATACGGTGAATAATCCGCGGCTGGTGCAGTTTGCGTTGAAGCTGAAGTTTTAGTTAGAGCGCAATCCCTAACCACAGAGGACACAGAGGAGCACGGAGGGATCTCAAGAACGGGCCTTGGTGTTTCTTCGGGGCCGTTGAAATCGCGACGCTCCATTTGTTTGCCCGCGTCGCTTGCCCGCGCTGGCGAGAACCGGGCAGACCGCATACAATACGAAATTGCAGTCTTTCCCGAATATGTCTCCCATTCCAGACGATTTGAGTACCGTTCGCGACGATATGGTGGCTTTCATTGAAGGCCATGGCATGCGGCGTTTTTTTGGCTACGTCGATTACGACGAAGTGCAGTGTGTGATGTGGGAGATGGGCAATAATCCCGAGGGCTGGAAGGACTTTGTGGAGCTGGCCAAGACCGCGGGCGCTGCATTTCTGACGATGCATTCGTGGGCGCTGGATCGGGCGCAACTGGATGAATTAGTGGAGCGGCTGACCGATTCGGAGTTCTCCGACGGCGAGGACGTGGATGACGCGCGCTGGCTGCGCGGGCACATGGGCAAAGTCGGATATCTGCAGCTGGGCTGGGCGTATCAGGGATCGATGTTTCTGTGCGAGCTTTCGACCGAGTGGTACGACCGCTATCAGCATCTGCGCGAGGTTTCCGACGAATTCGGCGGCCTGACCCTGGACGAGCCGGACGCGGGCGAAGAGAATTAGGCGCGCTCTGATGCGACCTCCATGCGGTGGATTCCGAAAACTCCGGCCCCGACAGCTCTTGCAGAGCTGATCGAATCGTTGCGCTCCGATTGTGTTGTTCGCGGGAGCGCCGCTTCGATCCCCATTCTTGCTTCTCTCTTGTTGAACCGCGGTATTGCGAACGCCGAGGCCGCGCGGCGTTTTCTTTCACCTTCCCTCGATCATCTTCATTTGCCGGGGCAGATGATGGGTCTGCGTGCGGCCGTTGATCGTCTGGACGCCGCGATCGAGGGCAAAGAGCCGATCCTGATCTACGGCGACTACGACGTGGACGGCACCATGGCCGTCATCATTCTGAAAACTGCGATTGAGCTGTGCGGGGGGGCGGCGGATTTCCATGTGCCGCACCGCATCCGCGAAGGCTATGACATGCGCGACGACGTGATTGAGCGCGCTGCGGCCGCGGGGATTCGGCTGATCATCAGCGTGGATATGGGGATTCGCGCCTTTGCGCCGGCGGAGACGGCGCGTCGGCTGGGGGTGGATTTGATTGTGACCGACCATCACCTGCCCGGTCCCGATGGCGTGCCGAACGCGTTGGCGGTGGTGAATCCCAATCAGGCCGGCTGCGAGTATCCGTATAAGCAGCTTTGCGGAGCGGGCGTGGCGTTCAAGCTGGCGCAGGGTTTGATGGGAAGACGGCTTGCGGGCAAAGATCAGAACAAGCTGCTGCTTTCGTTTATGAAAGTGGTGGCGATTGCGACCATCGCCGATGCCGTGCCGCTGACGGGAGAGAACCGGGTTTTCGCGTCGCTGGGGCTGGATGGGTTGCGGCGCGCAGTGAATCCGGGGTTGAAGGCGTTGCTGGAATGCGCGCAGATTTCGGCGAACCGGCCGCCGACTTCGGGAGAAGTCGGGTTTCGCATTGCGCCGCGCATTAACGCCGCCGGACGCATGGACGTGGCTCGCGATGTGATCGAGTTGTTCAGCGTGAAAGATGCAACGCGCGCGCGGGAGCTGGCCGCGAAACTCGACAAGCTTAATACCGACCGTCAGGAAGAAGAGAGGCGGATTCTGCGCAGTGTGGAAGAACGCTTTGCTGGCGAACCCGCGTTATGCGAAGCGTACTGCATTGTGATCGACGGCGACGGCTGGCATCGCGGGGTGATCGGCATTACCGCGACGCGGATTGTGGAGAAATATAACCGGCCGACGGTGGTGATTGCACGCGACGGCGAGGAAGCGTTTGGATCGGGACGTTCAATTCGCGCGTTTCATCTGCTGGAAGGGATTGAATCGTGCCGGGAGCTGTTTTCGCGCTATGGCGGGCACGCGCATGCCTGCGGATTTGCTATGCCGGGGGCGAATGTCGGCGAGTTGCGCACCCGGCTGGATGCGTTTGCACGGGCGCGGCTTACGCTGGAAGATTTTGATCCGGTGCTGGATGTGGATGCGGAGTTGGGTCTGGAAGATGTGACTCCGGAATTGTTTCGAGCACTGGAGATGCTGGAGCCGTATGGGGTGGGGAATCCGGAGCCGGTGTTTGCCGCGCGCGGAGTGCAGGTGACGGCACCGCCGCGCATTTTGAAAGAGAAGCATATCAAGTTGAAACTGCGGGCCGGGGATGTGCCGCCCTCGGGCGTCGGGCATCCGGCTGCATTCATGCGGCAGGACCTCTCGGCAGAAGCGATTCTGGCTACGCCCCGATGCCATCCGGATGGCGCGGCCGTGGGTCGCGCCGCCGTGGCGGAGGCTGCGGAAGGAGCGCGGCGAAGCAATCTTCGCGCCACGTTCGATGCGCTGGGCTGGCACATGGCTCCGCGGCTGGTGGAAAGGCCGCTGCTGGCGGGCGATTCCGTCGATGTTGCGTTCACCGTGGGGAACAACGATCATCCCGAGTATGGCGGGCTGGAACTGACGCTGCGGGATTTCCAAGACAGGGCTTGCAAGGCTGGATACTGAGCCTCGGCAATTCTGATGCTACACTTCCCGCTTCCGCGAATTTTCAAGCGCGGGAGCGGAGGTGCCTATGCGGCGTTTGCTCCTCACTTTTCTCCTGATCAATCTTTCCTGCAGTCTGCTGGCTCAGAAACAGCCGGATCAGCCCAAGCCTGCGCGGCCACAATCTGCACAATCGAAATCTTCGCAAGCGGCGACTCCCGCTGCGACGGAAAGTATCGATTTACCGATATCCAGGCGGGCAGTTCGGCGTTGTTCGTGAATTCTCCGGGTTTTCAGCGCTTCGATCTTTCGAATGTTTATCTGGGAATCGGCCGGGATAATGAGATTGATGCGACGCTGAATGTGGGTGCGGCGAGCCAAAGCGTCGAGGTGCAGAGCTCAGCCCCAATGGTCAATACGGAGAACGCCGAAGTCTCCGAGATTGCAGGCAAGCAGGGTGTCGAAGCCGAGGGTAAGTCGGCGGGCGACTTTTTCGAATACAAGATCAGTCAGAAGATCACGATCGGCAAGAACCAGTCGGCGCTGGTGCCGATTTTGCAGGCGCACATCGAGGCAGAGAAGGTCACTTTGTGGAATCAGGAATCGGCACCGCTGCGCGCTCTGTGGATCAAGAACAACGGCGGGCAGGTGCTCGACGCGGGATCGTTCAACGTTCTCGAAGCCGATACGTTTGCGGGTGAGGGCGTGTTCGAGACCATCCATCCTGACGAGCGGCGGTTGTTGTCGTATGCGGGCGATGCGGCGGTTCACGTCAAGTATTCCGACGAATCGAGCGAGAAGCCGTACAGCCGGATCGTGATCGCCAAAGGCGTGATGATGCTGACCCAGGAGCAGCACAAGAGCAGCAAGTTTTCTATTCGCAATGCCGACACGGATGCGCGGCAGGTTGTGCTGGAATATCCGCTGGAAAAGGGATGGAAGCTGGCTCCGGGAACGCCGCAGCCGGAAGAATCGACGGAATCGTTTCAACGCTTCCGCGTTCCGGTGGAGGCGGGAAAGACGGCGGAATTGACGGTGGAAGCGATCCATCCCGAGGATGCGCGCTACGAACTGACGAATCTCGATGACGATGAGGTGAAGTTGCTGGTTGAGCAGCAGCGTGTGACTCCGGCGATGCAGCTGGGGTTCGATCGTATCTTGAAGCAGCGGGAGAAGATCGGCGACATCTCGGGAAAGATCAACGACCGGAAGCACGAAGTCGAGCAGATCACGGCCGATCAGGGTCGCATCCGCGAGAACATGAAGGCGCTGAAGGGAAGCTCGGAGGAGAAAGCGCTGCTGCAGCGGTATGTTGGCCAGCTTGATTCGCAGGAGAGCCGGCTGGCCACGCTGCGCAAGGAGATGGAGGATTTGGACGCGCAGCAGAATGCGGCTCGGGAGGAGTTGGAGCGCATCGTGATGGAAATGAGTGTGGATGCTACGTTTTGACGGGCCGGTGCACAGGGGCTGAAGCCCGGATCAATTCGATGCGGCGGACGCGGCCCTGAAGGGCCGCTCTTCCACGGTCGTTCCGTCCGTCGTGGTACATCCATAGATCCGTCCCCGGGCCCATCCGCAGGGTCCGTCCCCTGAGTTCGTCTGCGCTGGAGATCCTTCGCTCCGGCTGAAGAACGCCTACGCTCAGGATGACGCCCGGGCGATGGGCTAAGTAAGGGCTCGGGATGACGCCGGGGCCGGGGCGGGTGGATTACACTGAAGCCAGATGGCGCTGCGCATCTACCGATTGCGGAGGTTGCTGGCGGGGACGGCTATCGTGCTCTCCCTGGCCGTGGCCGGGATTTATTTTTATGCGCGATCGCGAGCGCCGAATGTATTGAAGAGCTTTCCGGGCAAGATCGGCCTCGACATCAAGCAGACGGCCAACGGATTTCAGTACTCCAACTCCAAAGGCGGGCGCACGCAGTTTACGGTGCAGGCCCACGATGTGAAAGAGTTCAAGGTGAATGGCAACGCCGAGCTGCACGGCGTAAGTATTGTGCTCTACGGGCGCGATTCTACGCGCTTCGACCGCATCTCAGGCGACGATTTTTCCTTCAATCAGAAGACGGGCGACGTGGTGGCGCGAGGCGAAGTCGAGATCGACTTGCTGGGGAATCCTGAGGGCGGGACCGCAGTGGATCAGGCGGCGCCGAAGGAGATGAAAAATCCGATTCATCTGAAGACGCGCGATCTGGTTTTCAACAAGGACAGCGGAAATGCTGCGACGGACGCGCGCGTGGATTTTCGCACTCCGCAGGCGACGGGCTGGGCGGTTGGCGTGAAGTATGACGGTACGACCAAGCTGATGACATTGATGTCGCAGGTTCACTTGATCCTGAGCACGGCGCATGATGCGGTGCTGGAGGCGGAGCATGGAGTCATCACCAACGAGCCGCGGCAGATTGAGCTGGAGCATCCCCGGCTGACGCGGGCCGACGGCGTGATGCAGGCCGAGCACGCTACGTTTTACCTGACGGCGGAGAATCAGGTGGAGCGCGTGCTGGCGACGGGGAACGTGACGAGCGAGACGCGCTCCCCCGGCGGGTCGGCTTCGGGGGAATCGGCTTCTGGAGAATCGGCGCAGGGCAAGGAGGTTCGCGGACGATCCGATCGGGCGGAGTTTGTGATGGCCAGCCAGCAGAATCAGTTGCGTACAGCGACGCTTACCGGCAGTGTCCACTTCGAGCAGGAGGGCGAGCCGCCGCTTCAGGGCGACTCGGGACGGGCGATTCTTGATTTTGGCGGCCACAATGAATTGCGAAAAGTGCATGCGCTGGATGGAGCGCGGCTGTATCAGAAGGGCGCCAGCGTGTTCCAGCCCTCGGCGAAGGGGCAAGCCGGTACACCGCAGGATTTTGAATTGAAGGCGCCGGTGATCGATTTTGATGTGGTTGGGGGACATTTTCTGCGGCACGCTTCGACTGCGGGCGCGGCCCAGATCACCATTGCCGACGCGCAGCCTGCGGGCTCAATGCCGGCGGCTTCTTCTCTTCCTTCTTCTTCCCAGGCGCGCGGCCAGCGCACGGTCGTCACCGCCGGCAAATTCGATGGGGACTTCGCTACTGCAGCGGGAAAGAACCACCTGGCGCACGTGCACGGCGCGCCTGCCGCGCGCATCGTTAATTCAAATCCCGATCAGCCGGACCGCGTCAGCACCAGCGAAGCGGTCGACGCCGACTTTTTGCCGCTGGGCGGGATCGAGGCCCTGACACAGACCGGCCACGTTGCTTATACCGATAACGAGACGCCGGATAAACGGACGCAAGCCTGGTCCGACAATGCGCGCTATACGCCGGCGGATCAGGTTCTGGTGATGACGGGTAGTCCGCGGGTTACCTCGGGCAGCATGGCCACGACGGCGAAGATGGTGCGGGTGAATCGCGCGACCGGCGAATCCGAGGCCGAAGGCGACGTGAAGAGCACCTACAACGAGGTGAAGGAACAGCCGGATGGCGCGCTGCTGGCGTCGTCGTCGCCGATTCACGTCACGGCACCTAAGATGACTGCTCACAACGAACCTGGAGTCGCGCTTTATACCGGCAACGCGCGGCTTTGGCAGGATGCGAACCTGATTCAGGCTCCCTCGATTGAATTTGACCGCGATCGCCGCTTTCTGACCGCGCAGGGGACGGCGGGTCAGCCGGTGCAGACCGTATTGGTGCAGACCGAGAAGGCTCAGACCGAGAAGGCTGACGCATCGAACGCGGGCGGCAATTCAAATTCAACGAAAGCTCAGCCGGTTCCCGCATCGAGCCCAATCGCGATTACTTCCATGAAGCTCACTTACGCCGACGCCGAGCGGAAGGCTCACTATGAGGGAGGAGTGGTGGCGAAAGGAGCGGATTTTACGGCTACCTCGAACTCCGCGGATGCGTATCTGCTGCCTCGGAGCCAGATGACGGGGAAGACACAGCAGGGTCCCGGGCAGTTGGAGAAAATTGTGGCCGTGGGCAACGTGATTGTGAAGCAACCGAATCGCAGAGCAGATGGAGAGCAGCTGGTTTATACCGCGGCTGACGACAAATTCGTGTTGACGGGCGGACCGCCTAGCATTTTTGATGCCGAACAAGGCAAGATTACGGGGGTTTCGTTGACTTTCTTTAGACACGATGATAGGGTGCTCGTAGATGGCGCAGCAAGTGCTTCTGTGGTAACAACGACGCGAGTGGCGCAGTAGATAGCCACGAGTGGCAAGAAAAATGCATACTCTGGCCACCGAAGAAATCGGCAAATCCTACCGTGGGCGTCGCGTTGTAAATGGGGTCAGCCTGACAGTCGAGCAGGGCGAAGTTGTTGGTTTATTAGGCCCTAACGGTGCAGGCAAGACCACTTCGTTCTACGCAATTGTTGGCTTGATCCCTCCCGATACTGGCCGCGTGCTGTACGACGGCCAGGACATCACCGACGTCCCCATGTACCTGAGGGCGCGTCAGTATGGCATCAGCTATCTCCCGCAGGAAGCTTCGGTGTTTCGTAAATTGACGGTGGAAGAAAACATCCTTGCCGTGCTGGAAAATCAGCCGATTTCGTGGCATGAACGGCGCGAGAGGATGGAAAAGTTGATTGATGAGCTGGGGCTGGAGCATATCCGGCTGAATCGGGGATATGCGCTTTCCGGAGGTGAACGCCGGAGAGTGGAGATCGCCCGGTGCCTGTGCATCAATCCCACGTTCATTTTGCTGGATGAGCCGTTTTCCGGGATCGATCCGATTGCGGTGCTGGATTTACAGAAGATTATCAGCAGCTTGAGGGCCAGTGGGATCGGAGTGCTGATTACCGATCACAATGTCCGCGAGACGCTTTCGGTGACCGACCGGGCCTACATTATTGACGATGGACGGATTTTCCGTCACGGACCGCCCAGCCAACTGGCGGGCGATGCGGAAGTGAGGAAAGTGTATTTGGGGGAGAGTTTCTCTCTGGTGTAGGACTGGGTTTGTTGCGGCGAGTCTGTAGGGGTGGATCTATGACCATTGACGAGCGTTTAGAGGCGTTGACTCGGAATCTGGAACTTATGATTCTTGAGACTGGGAACCATGACCGGCAGATCGCAGCCCTTGGCAGTCATTCTGAGAACTACGACCGCCAGCTAGCCGCGCTGCTCAATCAGTCGGCGAGCCAGGATGGGCGGCTCGAGCGGAGGCGTGAGCGTTTGGACGCGCTGACGCAAAGTCTGCAGCTGCTCGCGTTGGAGAGTGAGAAACATGATCGGCAGATCGAGCAGGCGACGAGGCTGGTAACGGACGTAGCGGAAGGAACCGCCCGGCTTCTGCGCATAGCGGAAAGGCACGAAACTCGGCTGGACAGCCACGATGATCGTCTCGACCAGATGCAGTAATCCAGCCCTGGCCAGAACTTTGAGACTTGAAACCTTGAAACTTTGAAACATGGTGTTACTCCAGCACAAACTGAACGTTAAGCTATCGCAGCGCCAGATTCTGACTCCCGGTCTGGTGCAGATGGTGTCCGTGCTTGCGCTCAACAAGCTTGAGCTCAAGGACATGATCAATTCGGAGATGGTCGAGAACCCCGTGCTGGAGGAACTCGACGAAACTGTACCCCTGCTCGATGAAGTGGGGAAGAAAGAGGAAGACCGCGATCGCGCCGCAACGGCCGCGACGGAAGAGAATCCGATTACCGCGGTCGAGAAAAAGGATCCGTTCGAGGAAATCGATTTCGGTTCGTTTTTCCAGGACTATCTTGATCCCGGTTACCGCACGCACAGCGAGATGGAGGACATCGAGCGGCCTTCATTTGAGAATTTTCTGTCGAAACCCTCGAACCTGACCGATCATCTTTCGTGGCAACTGGGCGCGCTCAGTTTGCGGCCGGAAGTACGGGAAGCTGCGGACCTGATTATTGGCAATCTGAACGAAGACGGATATCTGATCGCCAGCGATGATGAGTTGCTGGGAGTGGCCCCGCCGGCTCCGCCGGAAGCCGATGCCCTGACTGCGCAGAAGATTGTGAATGAAGCGCAGGCTCTGGGACTTGCGGCTGCGAGCGTAGCAAGTGAGGATGCAGCGAGTGAAGACGATGAGTTGCCTGCCGAAGCCGCTACACGCTCGGGCGCACTCGACCCGGAGCCGTTCATTCATTCGGGGACGGCGAATTCGGGGACATTGAATCCAGAATTGGCGAATTCAGGATTCACCGACTCAAGCTTGGCGATCGACACCGGTATCGCTGAGGCGGAGGCGAGTCCGGAGTCGCCGGTATCTTTGGGTTTGTCCGGCGGGGTGCCGGGGAGTGTCCCGGGCAGCGCAGCCGCTGCCGCACCTGCGCCAGTGGCGCCGGCTCCGGCGTCTGCCTACAAGCCGGGATTTACCGCCGCCGATCTGCAGGAGGCTTTGCAGGTCGTGCAACAACTTGATCCTTCGGGCGTAGGCTGTCGCGATTTGCGGCAGTGCCTGCTCAATCAGCTTCACTACCATCAGGTGCAGCTGGCGCAGCACTCGCTCTCCCAACAAAAGAACGGGAACGGCACGGCGCAGCTGGTCAATGATGCGATCGCGGTAGTTGACAACCATCTCCGCGGATTGCAGAACAAACAGCACAAGGAGATTTCCAAGGCTATCGGACGGCCAGTCGAAGCGGTGCAGGCGGCGCTGGACTACATTCGCACGCTCGATCCGCGGCCCGGCCTGCGCTACAACAAGGTGACGGCGCGGCTGATCGAACCGGACGTGGCGTTCGTGAAACACGGCGACGAGTGGCTGGTGATGATGAATGACGATGACCTGCCGCAGCTTCGCCTGAATCCGGCATACAAAAAGCTGGTGACGCGCGACGGAACCAACGAAAAGAGCACCCGCGACTATGTGAAGGAGCGGTACAAGAGCGCCATTCAGCTGATCAAGAACATCGAACAGCGCAAGCAGACCATCACCAAAGTCTGCTATTCGATCGTGGCGCGGCAGCAGGAGTTTCTGGAACGCGGCATCGATCAACTCAAACCCATGATGATCAAGGAGGTGGCCGAAGAGATCGGCGTGCATCCTTCGACGGTGAGCCGGGCTGTGGCCAACAAGTACGCGCACACGCCGCAAGGAGTTTTCGAGCTGCGATACTTCTTCAGCGAGAGCGTGCAGGGGCCGGAGGGCGGCGGAACGTCGCTGCTGATTCTGAAGCGCCGCGTCAAGAAGCTGATCGAAGAAGAAGATCCGGCGCGCCCGCTGACCGACGAGCAGATCACACGCATCCTGCAATCGCAAGGCATTCAGGTGACGCGCCGGACAGTGGCCAAGTATCGCGAAGATATGCGCATCCCCAGCACGCACCAGAGAAGGGTGAAAAAATAGATTTGGTAATTGGGTAATTTAGTAATTGTGCGATTGAACCCTGGCCGGTGTTGGCTACGCGAACAATTACTCAATTTCAGAATTTCTCAATTGCTCAATTTTCCATTTGCAGTGCCCAATTCAGCTCGACCGAACGAATTTTCAGGAGGGGCGCTCATGAACGTGGAATACACCGGAAGACACTACGAAGTCACCAACTCCATCCGCAAAGAAGTAGAGACCGGCCTGGCAAAAATCCGCAAAATCTTAGGCGACAAGTTCGAGACGAAAGTGATTCTTGCGGTAGAAAAGCACCGCCATAAAGCTGAAATTACGATTACTCCCCGCAACGGCCCGATCGTCGGGCTGGCCCAGGCCAAGGACATGACCATGGCTGTCAGTGAGGCGCTCGATCATCTGGAGCGGCAGGCCATCAAGTACAAGACGAAGTGGCAGGGCAAGAAGCGCTCGGCGCGCAAGAGCGAGGAAGAGAAGAAGTGGAACGGTCATTCCACTCAGGAAGAAATCACGACCCTGGTGGGGCTCTCGGAAAAGACGGCGGTGCCGGTGATGGTGCACAAGTATCCGGCAGTGGCCAAGACCACCGAAGTCCATTTGCTGCGTTCCGATGAATCGGTGGCCATGCGCCCCATGACGCTGGAAGAGGCTATCAAAGAGGCGCATTTCAAAGACCGCGACGTCTTCGTATTCCGCGATCCGAAGGGCAAACTGATGGTGCTGCACCGCCGGCGCCGCGACGACAAGATGGAGTTGATTGAAGTGCCTTAATCAGCCGTTAGCTTTCAGCTGTCAGCCCTCAGCTACATCAAGAGCAGCGCCCCACTTCTCGCTCCTTCGCGGGAAGTGGGGGCTTGGATTTGCGTTTCCCTCATGAACTTCCGATCAGCACGCCGGTGATGAACACCAGTACTCCGCCTAGGCCAACCTGCAGGGCTGCTGTGATCCAGGGCGTATCCATGTAACGGCGCCGAATCCAGGTAATCACGCCCAATTCGCCCACCACGACCAATCCGGCGAAAACCAGGGCGGCGCGGAAGTCGCGGATCAGGAAGGGCAGCGTGTGTCCGATGCCGCCGAGAGCAGTCATAGCGCCGCAGATCACTCCGCGTACCCAGGGATGACCGCGCCCGGTGAGACTGCCATCGTCGGATAAAGCTTCGGCGAATCCCATGCTGATGCCCGCGCCTGCCGAGGCGGCTACGCCGACCAGGAAAGCGTCCCAACTGTTTTTCGTCGCCAGGGCCGCGGCGAATACCGGGGCGAGCGTGGAGACGGAACCATCCATCAGGCCGGCGAGGCCGGGCTGTACGATCTGCAGAACGAAAAGCCGGCGCTGCGCGATTTCTTCATCGGCCTTCACGTTGGCGGGCAGCTTTTCCTTGTCGAGTTCCTGGGCGCGCATCTCGTGGCCACGTTCCTCGTTGACCAGATCGTCCAGCAGTTGGCGGATGCTGGCGTCCTGGGTGCGGGCGGCGGCCTTTTCGTAGAAACGACGGGTTTCGACCTCCATGGTCGATGCTTCTTTGCGCACGGCTTCGATGCGCAGCGGGCGCACCAGCCAGAGCGCAGGCCGCTCCACGAATCCGCGCACATCCTGGCGGCGAATCAGCGGGATATGTTCTCCGAATTTCTTCTGGAACAATTCCAGGAGGCGGCGGCGGTGTCCGGATTCTTCTTCGCGCATGCCTTCGAACATAGAGGCGGTCGCGGGATAGTCCTGGCGCAGTCCTTCGGCGAAATCGGCATAGACGCGCTCGTCTTCTTCTTCCAGGCCGATGGCCAGGGCCAGCACTTCGCGTTCCGTGAGATCTTCGAATTTTTTCATGACCGAATAGATTACCTGCCACAGCGGACTGAGACAATGTGGATTTGCGATTGTCGATTTCCGATTTTCGATAGGACTGGGTCGAGCGGTATCTGAATGAGTAATCAGCATCCGGGAGTTGGGGCTTATTCGATGCTACTATCCAACTTATGACGGCCCGTAAGACGCCTCGCAAGTCATCCAGCCAGCCGCGGGCAAAACGGAAGGCAGTGGAGGAGTCCGCGCCCGTTGAGCACGCGCCGGAGTTGGTGCTGATTACCGGCATGAGCGGCTCGGGGAAGGCTTCAGTGTTGAAGGCCTTCGAGGATCTGGGCTACTACTGTGTCGACAACCTTCCGGTGGAGTTGATTCCGCAATTTGCGGAACTGGCGGTGCAGTCCAGCGAGATTCGCCGTACGGCCCTGGTTGTGGACGTGCGCGAAGGAGCGAAGCTGGAGAAGTTGCCGGGCATTTTGAAGTCGGTCCGGCGCATGATTCCGAGCAAAGTTGTTTTCCTCGAGGCTTCGGATTCGGTGCTGGTTCGCCGGTTCAGCGAAACGCGGCGCCCGCATCCGCTGGGCACGGACGCGCCGGTGAAAGCGGCGCTGAAGGCCGAACGCGGCCATCTGAGCGCGATCCGGCGGCTGGCCGACCTGGTGATCGATACCTCGAAGTTCAATGTGCACGAGCTGCGCGCGCATATCACCGAGCGATTTCAGGAACAGGCCACAGAGCGCAGCATTCTGGTTTCGTGCGTGAGCTTCGGTTTTCGCAAAGGCGTGCCCGAGGATGCCGATCTTGTCTTCGACGTGCGCTTTCTGCCCAACCCGCATTTTGTGCCGGAATTTCGGCCGCTGACGGGGCGCGATCCGCGCGTAGCGAAATACATTCGATCGTTTCCGCAGACGCGGGAGTTCATTTCGCGTATCTCCGATCTGCTCGTCTATCTGCTGCCGCATTATGTGCATGAGGGCAAGAGTTATTTGACCATCGCGTTCGGCTGCACCGGAGGACAGCACCGCTCGGTGATGATCGCCGAAGAGGTGGGCCAACGCCTGCGCCGCGCGGGATACCGGGTGAAGGCGCTGCACCGGGACAGCCCGAACTAGATCTTTTCTGAAATAATGTCGAACTGACCGTTGTCATCCTGAGCGAAGCGAAGGACCTGTGTAACTTGCCGGGAGCATTGAAGCTGGCGGCAAGTTGCATAGGTCCTTCGGCCTGCAAAGAGCGCAGGCCTCAGGATGACAACCCCTTCGATACCACAGCAAAACAAAAGGTGCTTCGAGGGGAACAGGCTGGCGCCTCTCGCCCCGCAAACGGCGCAAGAACGGTGGGCCAACCCTATGTTTGAGAGTTGGCACAGAACGCGTGACCCTCTCGTGCATCGCAAACGCCATTCCTGCCGCGCCGAAGTCAAGTAAAATAAGTGCATTGCACGCTTTGTCGATTTGGCGGGCGCTGAGCGATTGCTGCCCGCTTTGCGCAGGAGCTCCATGCGGCAACTGATGCGGCTGGTCCGCTACGTGCTTCCGTTTCTCAGCCAGCTTCTGCCTGGAGTTTTTTTGCTTGCCTGCGTGGGTTTTCTGGAAGCGTTCCGGCTGATGCTGCTGAAACCGGTGCTGGACCGGGTGTTGAATCCAGCTTCGGGTTCGGAAGATATTCTCCTCTTTACTGTGCCGCAAACCGGGGAGCCGATTTATCTGCAGCGCTTTGTTCCCACACATTTCCATAATGCATGGACGATTGTGGCTTACGCGCTGGTCGCTTCCACCGTCGTGAAGGGGCTGTGCGACTATTGCGGCACCTATCTGGTGAACCATGCCGGCTTTGGGATGATCACCAACCTGCGCAACGAGCTGTATAACTCAGTGCTGCGCCGCTCCGCCGCATTTTTTCAAAAGCACACCACCGGGACGCTGATTTCTACGATCATCAACGATATTGAGCGCGTGCAGTTTGCCATGTCGAGCGTGCTGGCGGAGTTTCTGCAGCAGTTATTCCAGTTTGCATTTACCGCGGTGCTGGTCGTGATTCTGGGGGGCAAACTGGCGTGGGTGCTGCTGCTGTTTATTCCGGTCATCGTTATGTCGGCGGTGCGCATTGGCCGCCGGGTGCGCTCGACCACCCGCACCGGACAAGACCAGTTGGCCGATGTGCAGAACATTCTGCACGAAACCATCACCGGCAACCGCATTGTGAAGGCGTTTGGGATGGAATCGTGGGAAGTGGCGCGATTCCGCACGGCCGCGCAGCGGTTGTTTCGGGCCAATTTGCGTTCAGTGGCGGCGGCGGCGATTAGCTCTCCGCTGATGGATATCTTCGGAGCGGTCGCGATCGCATTGCTGCTCCTGTTGGGCCGCGATCAAATCGCGCACAACGAACTCACGCTGGGAGCGTTCATCGCTTTCGTGGCGGCGGTCTTGAGTATGTACAATCCGGTGCGCAAGTTTGCGGTTTTCAATAACAGTTTTCAGCAGGCGCTGGGCGCGTCGTCACAACTGTTCAAGTTTATGGACGCCGAGGATGCGGTGGGCGAGCGCGCGGGAGCGAAGGCTCTGCCCCGGTTTGCACGAAACGTAGAATTTGAGAATGTTTCTTTCTCGTATCAATCGGAGGGCGAAGACTCGCGCGAGGTGCTGCAAGGCATCAACCTTAACGTGAAGCGCGGGGAGATTCTGGCGATTGTGGGCTCCAGCGGCGCGGGAAAAAGCACGCTGGTTCATTTGATTCCCCGGTTCTTCGATGTGACTGCGGGACGCATTATGATCGACGGTCATGATGTGCGCGATGTGACGCTGGCGTCGCTGCGCTCGCAGGTGGGCATTGTGACGCAGGAAACCGTGTTGTTCAATGACACCGTGCGCAACAACATCGCTTATGGGCAGCCGCATGTTCCGCTGAAGACTGTGGAAGCTGCGGCGCGTGCCGCGCTGGCGCATGATTTCATTCTGAACCTGCCGGCAGGGTACGATACGGTGATCGGAGAGCGCGGGGTACGGCTTTCCGGCGGCGAACGGCAGCGGTTGGCGATTGCGCGGGCGCTGTTGAAGAATGCTCCGATCCTGATTTTGGATGAAGCGACCTCGGCGCTCGACAGCGAGTCGGAAGCGCTGGTGCAGCCGGCTTTGCACAATCTGATGAGCGGGCGTACGGTGTTTGTGATCGCGCACCGCCTGTCGACCGTGCGCCGTGCGGATCGCATCGTGGTGATTGAAAATGGAAGCGTCGCCGATATCGGCGCGCACGAGGAGTTGATGAAAAGATTCGGCACGTACCGCAGGCTTTATGAATTGCAGTTCGCCGATGCGGATGCGCCCAAGGTGGTGGCAGAAACTTGAAAGCCCCGCACACTATGCCCATACGTTCGATGACCGGTTTTGCGCAGGTAAAAGGCGAGATTCACTCCAACAACGAAAACGCGGCCGGCAGGCTGGCTTTTTCTCTTTCCCTAAAATCGGTGAATCATCGCTTTCTCGATTTGCATTTCCGTCTGCCGTCGGGGGCGGATTCGCTGGAAATGCAGCTTCGGCGGCTGCTGAAAGAGAAGATGGCGCGGGGACACGTGGAAGTTTCGCTGAGCGTGGAACGATCCTCCGGCGAATCGTTTTCTCTGAACCGCGAACTTGTGGGCGGATATATTGCCGCGTTTCGTGCGGCCGCCGCGGATTTTTCTCTGGCCATGGAGCCGGATCTAAACGTGGTTCTGCGAATTCCAGGTGCACTCGAATCGGGAAGCGAGGCGGCCGACGGTGAGTTGGAATCTGCAGTGATGGCACGGGTGGGCGAAGTTCTGGAGCGGCTCAATCAGATGCGCGAGGAAGAGGGGCGCGGGATTGTCCGCGAATTGCGCGAGCGCATGGCTCACCTGGTAACCGCCGTCGGGAGCGTGCAACAACACCGGCGCCCCGTGTTGCAGAGTTATGCTGAGCGATTGCAGTCGCGCCTGCAGGAGTTGCTGGGATCGACGGTCGATCGGGAGCGTGTGTTGCAGGAGGCTGCTTTGCTGGTGGATCGCAGCGACATTCAGGAAGAGATTGTGCGTCTGGAAAACCACGTGACGCATTTCCGGGGCCTGCTGGACGAAGGCGGCGAGATCGGAAAGAAGCTCGACTTCCTGCTGCAGGAAATGAACCGCGAGGCCAACACGCTGCTTTCGAAAACGTCGGGCCTTGCCGGGGAGGCGCTGAACATCACGGAAGCGGGCCTGGCCATGAAAGCCGAAATCGAAAAATCACGCGAGCAGGTGCAGAACCTGGAATGAACTCCTTTCGCAAGCCGCTGGTGTTTATCATTTCCGCCCCATCTGGCTCGGGGAAATCGACGCTGGTCAATGAACTCATCCGATTGGTTCCGGGGCTGGATTTTTCGGTATCGTACACCACGCGCTCTCCGCGCGGCAGCGAGCAGAACGGCAAGCAGTATTACTTCATCAGGCGCGAAGAATTTGAGGAGATGATCCGCGACAACGAATTTCTGGAACATGCCGATGTGTTCGGCAACTATTACGGGACGGCACGGCGCTTTCTGCGGGAGGCGGAAGCTGATGGTCACGATCTGCTGCTCGACATCGACGTGCAGGGAGCGCAGCAGATGAAGCAAAAGCTGGCGGACGCGATCAGCATTTTCGTTCTGCCTCCGGATCGAAAGACGCTGGAGTGGCGGCTGCGCAAGCGCAGCGAAGACTCGGCGGAAGTGATTGAGCATCGGCTGGTGAAGGCCGGAGGCGAGATTGAAAACTATAGTAAGTATGACTACGTGCTGATCAACGATAAGCTGGAAGAGTCGAGCGAGGTTCTACAAGCGATCGTGTTGAGTGAGCGCTTGCGGCACTCGGGGCGAATTCTGACTCCGCCGGAACAGCAAACTGTGAACATGGCGGACCGGCATCGGCTAGCGAATGTGAAAGACCGGGTTGAGCCGATCCTGGCCTCCTTTCGGGCAGCGCCGCAGTCGGCACACTTCTGAGTTTCGCGGTATTATTTCTGTGGCGCCAGGATGGGCCTGAACCGGAAAGAAGCGGGACAAACCAGGTCGCTGGTTCTGTTCTGCGGGACAGAGCGGTACGTTCGGCACTGATTCGACTTTTAAACCAGTTCTTAACGGAGATCCCATGAAGTTGATTGAAGGTTTTGACAGCAACTACCGGTACATTCTTGTGGCCGCCCGGCGCGCGCGCCAACTCCAGTCCGGAGCTCCCCCAGTGGTTGACACCAACTCGCGCAAACCCTGCCGCATCGCGCAGGATGAAATTCGCGCGGGCAAGGTGAAATGGGAAGTTACGGAAATTCGCTCCGCCGCAGAGCAGGCTGCGGAGAGCCTCGACAAGGCGATCGGGCAAGACTGAGTGCAATTGCCGATTGTCGATTTGAATCCATTTGGGTTCATCAATCGTCAATTGAGAGTCGGCAGTCGGAAATGCTCATGAAGATCGCCCTCGGCGTCAGCGGCGGAATTGCAGCTTACAAGGCGGCCGAGATCGTGCGCCTGCTGCAGGATCGCGGCATCCGCGTGCAAGTGGTGATGACCAGCGCGGCCCAGGAATTCATCCGGCCTCTTACCTTTGCAGCGCTCTCCGGAGAAAAAGTTATCACCGGAATGTTCGCCTCTGCTGAGGAAAACACTCCCGACATTGATTCTGCGATCGCAGAATCTGCAATCGAGCACATCGCGGTTGCGCAGTCGATCGATGCGCTCGTGGTCGCTCCGGCAACGGCGGACGTCATTGCACATTTTGCCCAGGGACTCGCCCGAGATTTTCTGACCACGCTTTACCTGGCCACGACTGCGCCGGTGATCGTTGCGCCCGCGATGAATGTGAACATGTGGAACCATGCGGCGACGCAGGCGAATCTGCAGATTCTTCGGCAGCGCGGCGTTAAGATCGTGGAGCCTGGATCGGGATACCTGGCCTGCGGCATGACCGGCGCGGGGCGGCTCGCGGCCAACGAAGCCATTGTAGCTGCCGTACTGGAAGCCCTTGGCGCAACGCAGGACCTGGCGGGAGAAACCGTACTCATTACCGCCGGGCCGACGCGGGAAAAAATTGATCCGGTGCGCTATCTGACGAACCGCTCCAGCGGGCGCATGGGATATGCCCTGGCCGAAGCGGCGCTGCGGCGTGGGGCGCGAGTTCTTCTGGTGAGCGGTCCGACTGCGCTTACGCCGCCGGCTGCGGCGGAGGTTACGCGCGTGGAATCGACCGAGGAGATGCGGGACGCGGTCCTCAGCCTGCTTCCGCAGGCCGGCATCGTGATCAAGACCGCGGCCGTTGCCGACTATCGTCCGAAATCTGCGGCAGATCAGAAGATCAAACGGAAAGGCCCGATCACACTGGAACTGGAAGCGACTCCCGATATTCTGAAGGAGATTTCCGCCAGGAAGACTGCGCAGATCGTTATTGGCTTCGCGGCAGAGACCGAGAACGTTCTAGAGAACGCCCGGCAAAAGCTTGTGGCGAAAAATCTCGACGTTATCGTAGTCAACGACGTTTCGAAGGAAGGCATCGGCTTCGACTCCGACCGCAATGCGGTTACGATCATTACGCACGAACACGTCGTCGAAGTGCCTGAAACTACCAAGTGGGACGTGGCCCAGCGCGTTCTCGATCAAGTCGTCCGCCTGCGGCAACACCGCAACACCGCGGTGAAGGCGTGAAATCGGTTCTGCACCGATCCTGAATTCCACCGATCTGACCTAGACTGATCTGGATTACAATCGAAACACTCATGGTCCACACGCTTGACCCGGATATGCGGCACGCCCTTGCCGCGCGCCTGCGCTTTTATCACGACCTGGGAATTTACGACTTCTACCGGCGTGAGCGCGGAACGCCCGAATTGGAAATTTCCGCCGCTATTGCCGAACCTGCAGAACCGGCATATGAGCCCCAGCCAGAATTGCGAGAGGAAATGAACGCCAGACGAAGTGCAGCAGCAGTCGTAGAAGAAAAAATCTTTGAGGTTCCGCAGCCGAGGGCAGAGCAAGCCACGTCCGATCCGGTTGTTGCGCTCAAACTGATTCGCGAAGATCTGGGCGATTGCACGCGCTGCAAATTGCATCAGCAGGGGCGCAAGCAGATTGTATTTGGCGTGGGCAATCCACGTGCCGAGTTGATGTTTGTGGGCGAAGGTCCCGGCGCCGATGAGGACACGCAGGGAGAGCCTTTCGTTGGGCGCGCCGGACAGTTGCTGAACAACATGATCAAGGCGATGGGCTTGCGTCGCGAAAATGTTTACATTGCGAATGTGGTGAAGTGCCGCCCGCCGGGTAATCGCACGCCGGAGCGCGACGAATGCGACACCTGCTCGCCGTTCCTGATGCGTCAGATTGCGGCGATCAAGCCGAAGGCGATGGTGGCGCTGGGCGCGGTCGCGGCGAAAAATCTGCTCGCCATCAACGCGCCCATGTCCGAATTGCGCGGCCGGTTTTACGACTTCATGCCTGCCGGTGCGCGCAGCAACGATCCGGCCTGGCAGGGAGCAAAGCTTGCGGTCACCTACCATCCTGCGTTTCTGCTGCGCGATCCGCGGCAAAAAGGTGAGGCGTGGAAAGATTTGCAGATGGTGATGAAGTATCTTGGGCTGGAGCCTCCCAGGAAAGCGGCAGAGTAGTCTGCCTCTTTCCTTTTTTCTTTTTCCTCACGCGACGCTGCTATCCTCTTTGCACGAATGCCTGAATTCTGTGACGTCGCTCTGCCGGTTCCGCTGGACATGGCGTTCACCTACCGTGTGCCTGCCGATGCCGCGCCGGTCGTGGGTGGACGCGTGCTGGTTGCGTTTCGTCAGCAGCGCCTGACGGGCATTGTGGTGGAACGCCATGATCGCGAGCCTGGCGTCGTGACGAAGAATATTCTTAGCGTCATCGACACGGCTCCCAGCCTGGACGACCACCTGTTGCGACTCGGCCGCTGGATTGCCGAATACTACCTTGCTCCCGTCGGCGAAGTTTTCCGCACCATGCTCCCGCTCAATGCTGAGTTCAAGCGGGTGATCGGCTATCGCATCGCCGAAGCGGGTTACACCGCTCTGCATCAGGCCGGACTGCTCGGGTCATCTGCGCGCTCGCAGCGCAGTCCGGAAGAACAGGCTGCGGAGTTTCGCGTGCTGGATTATCTGGCGAATGCCGATGGTGAACTGGTTCGCTTTGAGACGCTGCGCTCATCCACGCACGCTTCGAAAGACGCGCTGAGCGGCATGGTGCGCAAGAAGTGGATTACGCGCGAGGATTTGTCAGCGCAGCGGGATGCGAGGCGCACAGTCAAACTGGCTCTGCTCAAGTCCGTGGAAGGCAAGCTCAATGAGAATCAGCGGACGCTGGTTGAAACTCTGGCCGCCGCCGGCGGAAAAATTCAAATCGAAACCCTGCGGTCGCTCGACGTTCCTCGCACTACTCTCAGCACGCTGGTCAAACGCGGCTTGATCGAGATCGTTGAGGAGCCCGCGGATTTCACGGTCTCACGCAGCAAGCCGCGGCCTGTGCTTTTCGACTTCGACCTGAATCCGGCGCAGCAGTCCGCGCTTGCACATATGCGAAAGGCGGTTGAGGACCGCAAATTTTCCGGCATGCTGCTGCACGGCGTGACTGGTTCAGGCAAGACCGCGGTTTACCTGGCTGCGATGCGCGCCGTGCTTGAGGCCGGACGCTCCTCGATTCTGCTGGTTCCGGAGATTGGTTTGACTCCCGCGGTCGCCGCCGACTTGCATCAGATTTTCGGCGATGAAGTCGCGATTCTGCATTCCGCGCTTTCCGATCGCGAGCGGGCGGAACAGTGGCATCGCATCAAACGCGGCGAAGCGCGGGTGGTGGTGGGCACGCGCTCGGCGGTGTTCGCGCCGGTTGCCGATCTTGCTCTGATCATCGTGGACGAAGAGCACGACTCTTCTTACAAGCAGGAGGAAACGCCACGCTATAACGCCCGCGACGTTGCCGTGGTGCGAGCCAAGATGGCGGGCGCCGTCGTCGTGCTGGGTTCAGCGACGCCATCGCTCGAATCGTATTTCAACACGAAAAGGAATAAGTACGAACTGATTGGGCTTCCCGACCGCGTGGAATCGCGGCCTCTACCGGAGGTGGAGATCGTTGACATGCGGCTGGAGTTTCAGGAGACCGGCCACGAGCAAGTCATCTCGCGCAAACTCGCAGCGGAAATCAGAGAGCGGCTTGAGCGAAAAGAGCAGGCGATGGTGCTGCTCAACCGCCGGGGATATTCGCCGGTGGTTCTATGCCGCACCTGCGGGAAAAAATTGGAATGCGCCAACTGTGCGATCTCGCTCTCGCTGCACAAACACGAGCAGAAGATGATCTGCCACTATTGCGGCTATACCGCCGCGGTTCCCAAGGTGTGCGTGCATTGCGGGAGCGAATATATTTATTTCCTTGGAACCGGATCGGAAAAGCTCGAAGAGATCCTGCACGGCATGTTTCCGGAGGCGCGCATTGCGCGGCTGGACCGCGACACCGTGCGCGGCCATGAAGATTTCGAACGCAACTTGAATGCCTTGAATGAAGGCGACCTGGATCTATTGGTCGGCACACAGATGATCGCTAAGGGGCACGATATTCATGGCGTAACCCTGGTGGGCGTGGTTGGGGCCGACTCCGCTCTGGGGTTGCCTGACTTTCGCGCGGCCGAGCGTACGTTTCAGTTGCTCACCCAGGTTGCCGGGCGCGCCGGGCGCGGGCAATCGCCGGGCAAAGTGATTTTACAGACGTATTTCCAGGATCATTATGCCGTGCAATTTGCCGCGCAGCACGACTTCGTCGGGTTCTATGAGAAAGAACTTCGTTTCCGTAACTGGATGCACTATCCGCCGTATTCGGCGCTTGCCAATGTGCTGATCCGCAGCGACAAACTCGACGACGCATTGCGCTGGTCGGGCCAACTCGGAAAGTGGTTCAACCAGACCAGCCACGAAGGGGTTCGCGTACTTGGCCCGGCGTCGGCGCCGATCATGCGGCTCAAGCGGGACTATCGCTATCATTTTGTGCTGAAGTCGCCCAGCCGCGAGAAACTCAACAACGCGCTGCGCGCCATGCTCGCCCATGCGGCCAAGCAGAACATTCCACGCACGCAAGTTATCGTGGACGTGGACGCGCAATGGTTGATGTAAATTGTCAGCGCAAGGAAACGTGTTTGCGTGGAAAGCTCGGAATGCCGCCGAAACCAAAATTCTTCGTCGCACTTTCCGATTGGCGCGCCTGGCTCGAACAGTATCACGCGCAGAAGGAAGAACTTTGGGTGGGTTTCTACAAGCGCGATTCCGGCCGCCCGAGCATTACCTGGCCGGAATCGGTGGATGGAGCGCTGTGTTTTGGCTGGATTGATGGCGTGCGCTACAGCATCGATGAGATCAGCTACAAGATCCGCTTCACGCCACGCAGGCCACGCAGCATCTGGAGTGCAATCAACCGGAAACGCGCGAAGGAACTTTCACGGCTGGGATTGATGCATCCGGCAGGTCTGGCAGCATTTGAGAAACTCGAAAGCGAGCGCTCGGCGATTTATGCCTATGAGCAGAGAAAGGCTGCCAGTTTCCCAGCCGAATTCGAAAAGCGATTCCGCGAGCAACCTGCCGCATGGGAGTTTTTTCAAGCACAGCCGCCGTGGTACCGCAGAACGAGCACCTATTGGGTGATCTGCGCGAAAAAAGAAGAAACCAAATCGAGACGGTTGGCGATTCTGATGGACGTTTCGGCTCGCGGAAAGACAATTCGGCAGCTGACGCGGCCCTCAGGAAAAAAGTGAACTGCTCGCATCACCGCCAATTCATCTGAAACGGGGAGACCGTAAAGGTGAGAGCGAGCAGGATTGCGGCCACCATCGCCAAAATCCACCGACTGGGCGGAAGCATAGGAAATCTTGGAGCCTGTTGCACGCGAAAAGTCAGAATGTTCATGGCGATGATCAGGCCCGCCCACACACGCCAGGTCATGTTGGTGTGTCCCATGCCCAGGTAAAGCAGTCCGAACGCGGTCATCCACGAAATCCACCGGTGCCCGCGCGGGCTGAGAGCATAGACGATGTGTCCGCCATCGAGTTGACCGGCCGGCAACAAGTTCAAGGCTGTGGCAAACATTCCCACCCACGCTGCCACGGCCGTCGGATGCAGATAAACTCGGCTTAACGGCACGTTCGCGATGGCATAGCCGGGATCGACCAAGCGCAGAAAACTGTGGACCCAAAAAAAGATTTCGGGAAACCCGAGTGCTAAATCTGACGCCGGCATGCCGTGAGCCAGCGGCTTCGACAGCATCAGCGCAATCGCCAGCGCGGGAACAGCCACGACGAATCCCGCGATCGGTCCCGCTATGCCGATATCGAACAAGGCAGCTCGCGAGCGGATTTGCGCTTTGATGCGAATGACCGCTCCCAGGGTTCCAATCAAAGTCGGAGCGGGAATGAAGAAAGGCAGCGTCGCCCGCACGTCGTAAAGCAGGCAGAGCACGTAATGTCCCATCTCGTGGCAAAAAAGAATTCCCAGCAGCGTGAGCGAAAATGGAATACCGAGCAAAAGCCGCGAAGGTTGTGCCAAGGCCCATTCGACGGGAAAAAACGGAATATGCCCGCCTGTGTCGGTGAGCGGCGGCAGGTTGTGCCGAAAGTCAAACTCCATCCGCGCTCCCACCACCAGGGTGGTGAAGCAGGTTGCCGCCAGCAGGAGCAGATGCAGCCATAGGCGTTGCCGCGGCAGACGCTCAGGCCGGGGTAGCGACTGGACATACTCCAGCGTCGAAGTGGGATAGGAGAAATCTGGTTCCGACATGCTCTCATCAGCCCGAGACATACTCGGGACCATATCTTTGATGCTACTACGAGCGCGCCCAATTCGCCCTCAAATCAGCCTGGCTCTTTAGCAATGGCCCACTCGTGCTATCGGAATGTTACGAATGAGCCATTTTGCTTCGAGCAGCCTGGGCATAAACTTGATGGACCTAAGGAACTCGGCGGCCGGGCCCGGTTGAGTTTGTTCCGGACGCGAGTTTCTTATTGAGGAGCCTCTTCCTTCCCCGAAGTTCCTCTTCCCCCAAAGCCAATCCCCCGAAAAGTGCCCTATTCATGCGGCCTAATTTATGAGCTTTGCTGCGTCTATTTCCGGCACTAAAGTCGGGTCGATCGATTCGTCGGTCGCGGTGACGTGGACTGAACTCCAGGGGCAGGACCTTTGCGCCTGGAACGATGTTCTGTTTCGGACAGGTGCATCCATCCATCAATATCCCTTCTGGAACGAACCTTACCGCCACATGGGGGTGACGCCGCACTATCTGGTTTGGGGTGCGCCGCATCGCCCGAACGCCCTGGCCACAATTCTTACTGTGGGAGCGGGTCCCATCAAGATTGGCATGGTGTTCCGCGGGCCAACTTCGTTAGTCGAAGGGGCCGAGATTCCCAAAGAGAGCTTCTCGCAGTTGTTCGCGTGGGCGCGTGTGAAGGACTTTATGTTCTTGCGCTTCACCCACTCCGATCCTGATGTTTTGGCCGGCTTAGCCGAAGCCTCCGAATCCAGTCTGAAGGGTGACGCTTTTCCCTATCTGCTGGACTACTCAATTCTTTCAGGCGATTACATTATCGAGCAGCGTGCCAGCGACGAGGAAATGCTGGCCGGCTTTGACCGCGAAGTGCGCCGCAAACTTCGGCGCGCCGCCGAAGCGGGATACGAATTCGGCTCGGATGATTCTCCGGAGGCGCTGGAGCAGGTATGGCGCCTTTATCAGCAGTGTGCGCGGCGCAAACAGTTTCGCGTGGAGCGTCCACTTTCGTTCTACCAGGAATTAATGCAGGGAGCGCGCCTGAATCGTCTCACGCGGCTTTATACCGTTCGCGTGGAAGGAAAGATTGTCGGCAGTACGTTGATTTTCCGCGACCGTACGACGGCGCATTGCCAACTGGCAGCGTTCGAAGCAGATCATCGAGACTCGGCAACATTTCTGCACTGGCATTCGATGCGCGACATGCATCGCATGGGCGTTGAGCGCTACAACCTGGGGCCTGGTCCGGGGTCGCTGGCGAGATTCAAGAGCATGTTCACGCCGCACCCGGTGCAATATCCGAGTCCGCTGACGGTTGTGTTGAAGGAGAACTGGTTCCGGCTGTGGAGGAAAGCGTTTATTCCCGCAGCCAAACGGCTGCACCCCATGGTCCGCAGGTTGGCAATGCAGCGTGCGGCGCTGAGCCGCCGCATCGTCTAATCGATCGACTGCAATTCTTTTCCCGGCTTGAAGCGCACGGCCCGTCCGGGCGGAATAGAAACTTCGGCGCCGGTGCGCGGATTGCGGCCAATGCCGGTCTTGCGCGGGCGCACGTTGAAGACGCCAAATCCGCGCAGTTCAATGCGGTTGCCCGCAGCCAGAGCCTTCTTCATGGTCTCGAAAACGGTTTCCACCGCCAGTTCAGCTTTTGTTTTGGTGATGCCCGTCTTGGCCACCACTTCGTTGATGATATCGAGCTTGATCACGCAGCGCTCCCCGTCGAGCAGTCGGAATTGAGCCCCAAGTTATTGATGCTAAGGAAGATAACGGAGATTGTCAACGGGAGCATCCATCCCGTAAACTGACAGGCACCAGCCAAACGAAGTGAGTAATTGGGATATCGGGTAATCGTGTAATTGCTAATGACCCCGACGCCCGAAATACCCTTTCGTTGCTCAATTTCCAAATTGCCCCAATTACTCAATTTTTCCCCAAGGAGTTCCATGCTTAAGAGCGACCGCTGGATCCGCAAGATGTCCCAGCAACACGACATGATTAATCCGTTCTCCGAGAAGCAGGTGCGCGAGGGCGTCATTTCCTACGGGCTGTCGTCGTACGGCTACGACCTGCGCGTGGCCGACGAATTCAAGATTTTTACCAACGTAAACTCCTCCATCGTCGACCCAAAGCACTTCGACGAGAAATCGTTCGTCACGGTGCAGACCGATATTTGCATCGTCCCGCCCAACTCGTTTGCTCTGGCGCGATCGGTCGAGTATTTCAAGATTCCGCGCAGCATTCTCACGATCTGTGTGGGCAAGAGCACCTATGCCCGCTGCGGGATCATCGTCAACGTGACGCCCTTCGAGCCGGAGTGGGAAGGCTTCGTCACGCTGGAGATCTCGAACACGACGCCACTGCCCGCTCGCATCTACGCCAACGAAGGTCTGTGCCAGATTTTGTTCTTCGAGGGAGATGAAATCTGCGAAACCAGCTACGCCGACCGCAAGGGAAAGTATCAGGCACAGAAAGGAATTGTGCTGCCGAAGCTGTGAGGGCTGTCAGCTATCAGTCTTCAGAAAAAGCGACTCTCAAAGATGATCGGCTTCACCAATGGCGAAGTCAGAGCGTACCTGACCGGTCATCCAGAGTTGCGCTGTGAGGTGCGAAACCTTTGGTTCGCTAATCCCGAAGCCCCTTCTATCACGGTTAATCTTCGAGTGAAGGGACCGCACCAACTGGTCTATCTAGCGCGCCTGGCAGCACACCTCGGGCACGATGAAGGTCACTTTGGGCACGCGTGCCTATGGATTACGACGTGGGGCGTCTGGAGTAATCATGACGAAGCGATAGCCTTCAAGACGCTGGAGCGGTTTCGCAGGAGCTACGGCGAGGCGCGATCCATCGAAGCCGCGCCCGGCACATGTTTTCGGCACGACGAATTCATCGAGTCCGTCTCGTGCCTGCTGCAGCCGATGCTAATCGGATGGGACGCCTACTACGTTCCTTCATGGGCCCCGGGCGGCATCGACTACTTTGTCTCAGTGAGCCACGATGGCTTCATCGACATCGAGGTCCGGACGAAGGCACTGCACGCCGAGGTTGTTGGCATCTTCCGGAGGCACATCTGGATCGATGGACTCATGAAGTCCTGATCGCTAATGGCTTGGAACGCCGTGGAAGAGCGCCCTTCAGGGTCGACCAAAGTCTCAACAACTGGAGGAGTTGTACGCTCGGCATGGGATAGACCCATGCGTTTCGGCTACAGGCAGGAATTTCTACCGCTGATTCTCGCCTTCTTTGAACATGTACTTGATGGCCAGCTTGTAGATCATCAGGTTGGGTTCGCCGTTTTCGCGGTTCACCTTGATGCAGGTCCGGTCGTACCACTCAATCACGCCGTGAATCTGCTCGCCGTCTTGCAGCACGATGACCATCGGCGTGCGCGATTGCATCTGCTTCTGGTAGTAAAAATTCTCGGCGTTGGTCTGCTCCGGCGGAGCCGGTTTTTTGCCCGCGCCACCCCCTGAACGATCACTGCGATCCATACGTTCCTGCCGATCCATTCGGTCTGGCCTGTCGTGCCTCTCGGGACGGTCGGGACGGTCATTACGGTCGGGGCGCTCGCGCCGATCCTGTACCGGCATGGGGCCGGCGGCATGGTTGCCGTGATTATCCCCGCGCGTAAGCGTTGGCCGAATCAACTTGCGGTTGGCGAAGTTTTCTCTCTCGGCCGATTCATTGGCGGGTAAGGAATCCATGATGATTTCCTTCATGTGGCGGCGCCCCTGAGCTACACGCGTTCGCCGTAACTTCGAATCCCGGGATGCTATGAGTGCAAAGCTTAACGAAGGCGTGAATTTTCCATACCCTACCACAGCAGCCTCTCTGTGACAATGCTTCCTTTGTGCCATAAGTCCGAGTGTGCCAATTCTTGCACACCCCCCAAGATAATCGATAGTTAGTCGATAGATAATCGACTCATCCCGTCAGTTCGCTTCAGCTCCGCTGAGTACTGGAAAGATCGGCGCCCCGCCGTTCCTTCCCACTGACGGTGACTATCGCCACCAGGCTCGCCACCAGCAGCACCGTCCATCCCAGCACCGGAGGATAAGCGCCTCCGTAGCGCCTTTCGGCCAGCCTGGCCTGAATCACTGCATTTCGCGACGAGAGCAGATTTCCCAACTGATAGGCAAATCCCGGCAAGGTTCCGCGGACTGCCGGAGGCGACAGTTCATTCAAATGTGCCGGGATCACACCCCACGCCCCCTGCACCATAAACTGCATCAGGAATGCACCCAGGGCCAGCATCGGGGCTGTGTGAGAAAAGGCGAACAAAGGGATGGCGGGAATCGACAGCAAGGCCGCGATGACAATGGCGCGTCGCCGCCCAATCTTTTCCGACCAGGTGCCAAACAGAATCCCACCCAGCAGCGCCCCAACGTTGTAGACGATTGCGATCAACCCCACAGTGTGCGGGTTGAACTTCATGTTTTTCTGCAGGAACGTCGGATATACATCCTGAGTTCCATGGCTGAAGGAGTTAAACGCGAACATCAGCACCACCATGAAAAGAAAAAGCCCGATGTTCCCGCGAACGTCGTTCCACAGACTTCCCCTCGCTGGCCGTGACGCTTTCCCTTGCAGCCAGGCGGGCGATTCGTCCACCTTGGTGCGAATGTAGATCACCAGAAATGCCGGCAGCGCCCCGATTACAAACATGCCGCGCCAGCCGACATAGTCGAAGACCGCGAAGTAGATCAGTGCGGCAAACAGATACCCGGTGGCGTAGCCTTCCTGCAACAGGCCAGAGAAGAACCCGCGCCCTTCGGTCGGTAGCGTCTCAAACGCCAGAGCGGCTCCCACGCCCCATTCTCCGCCCATGGCAATCCCGAACAGGGCGCGCGTAATCAGGAAAAAATGCCACGACGGAGCAAAGGCCGACCCCAGCTCAAAAATGGAGTACGCGATGATGTCGACCATCAGAGTGGGCCGCCGCCCGTAGCGGTCAGCCATCATCCCGAATAAAAAAGCTCCCACCGGACGCATCGCCAGCGTGAGAAAACTGGCCTCCAGAATCTGCGATGGCTGCCTGCCAAACTGAGTAGCCAGGGCGCTCACGCAAAAAATAAGAATGAAGAAATCGAACGCGTCCAGCGACCAGCCCATAAAGCAGGCGACGAACGTGTTCCGTTGCACCGGAGTCAGTCTGCGGAAATGCCCAACGAATTCCACCCTCAGTGATCCTCCGTCCGCAGCGCTAGCGCTTGTTTCTTCCCACAGCACCCGCAGCCGGATGCTAGCATAGCTTTTTCACTCGGCAATCGAAAATCGGCGATCGCAAATTCCACCCATGCCCGACCTCGACCTCCCGCAACGCCAGGCCACCGACACATGGATGCTGACCGGCTTCTGGTATCGCGCGCTCCCGGCCGACCAGGTTCATCGCAATCAGCTCCATAAAGCGACCTTGCTCGAAATTCCACTCGTCATTGGCCGCGACCGCCAGGGACAGCCCTTCGCCCTGCGCGATACCTGCCCGCATCGCGGCATGCCGCTCAACGGCGGCCACTTCGACGGAGAGAACCTGGCATGCCCGTATCACGGCTGGCAGTTCGACGTGCACAACGGACAATGCCAGCTCATTCCTTCGCTCACTTCCGATCAGAAGCTGAAGGTCGATCGAATCTATGCCGGCAGCTATCCCTGCGAAGAGCAGGACGGATTCATCTGGACCTACATTCCTGATCCGCCGCCGGCGGGCGCGGGATTCAGCGCGCCGGAGGAGGCTCCAGACGCTGCGCCACAGATCGAAAAGTTCAGCGAGAAATATAAGCTCGCGTATCTGCAGGCAGAGATGCCGGTGAGCATCGACCACGGCATCATCGGCCTGATGGATCCTGCGCACGGACCCTTTGTCCACCAAGCCTGGTGGTGGCGCACGCAGCACAGCATTCACGAAAAGAAGAAAAACTTCGAGCCTATCCCCAATGGTTTTCGCATGAGCGCGCACACGCCCAGCTCAAACTCCGCGCCCTACAAACTTCTCCGCCTCTATGCCGACGCCGATTCCATCAATACGACGATCGATTTTGTGCTCCCCAACGTCCGCACCGAAACCATTCGCGCCGGCAAGTATTGGTTCTCCAGCTTGACGACGGTCACGCCCATCACGCGCAATCAATGCCGCATCGACGTCGTCGCGGCCTGGAATCTTTTTCGCTGGGTTCCGTTCGTCGCCGAACTGCTGACGTTCGTTTTTGGAAAGTTTGTGGAACAAGACCGCCGCACCATGGAACTGCAGGCCGAAGGCCTGAAGTACAATCCGCACCTGATGCTGATCGACGACGCCGACCGCCCGGCCAAGTGGTACTTTCAGTTAAAGGCCGCATACCTGGACGCAAAGCGAACGGGCGCAGAGATGAAGCACCCAATGGCGGGGCCGGTAACGCTGAAGTGGAGAAGCTGAACGATTTCGACGAGGAGGCATGGTGTCACAACAGCAGATCGAAATTCCTATGCGCGACGGCAGCAGCGAGAGTGTTCTTTGCAATCCCGCGGGCGGGTCAAGCTGTCCCGGCGTTCTTTATTTCACTGACATTGGAGGCATTCGCGCCGCCAACCGCGAGTCTGCGGAGCGGTTGGCAGAGCAGGGCTACGCCGTGCTCATGCCGAACATTTTTTATCGCACCGGGCGCGTCCCGCTCCAGCCCTCCCTGCGTAGCCTGGAGCCCGACGCCCAAAAGAAGCGCATGGCGGAGCTGACTACTCCTCTCCCGCCTGACGTCATGGAGAGCGATGCTTCCATCTACAGTGATTTTCTGTCAGCGCAGAAGGGTACGAGTCCGGGCATGATCGGCGTAGCCGGTTACTGCTTCAGTGGGAAAATGGCGATGTACGCCGCCGCCGCACGCCCGGATAAGATTGCCGCAGCCGCATCCTTTCATGGCGGCGGGCTGCTTACCGACGATCCCTCAAGTCCCCACCTCGCGCTGTCTCGCATCAAAGCGCGCCTCTATTTTGCGCACGCGGTCAAGGATCGCAGTATGCCGGAAGAAGCGATCGCGCGTTTCGAACAGGCTCTTGAGCGCTGGGGAGGAAGATTCGAAAGCGAGACCTACGAAGGCGCCTACCACAGCTGGACGGCCACCGACAGCCCCGTATACAACCAGCCCCAGGCGGAACGCGCCTTCAGCAAGCTGGTGGAGCTATTCAAGCAGACGTTGCGTTGAGAGGACGCTGGGCTACCAGATGATTTTCAGATTTTCGTACAGCCTGAACTTATCGTCTGGAGTTACGACAGGTATTTCTTCGCTCAATGCCTGAGCGATGATTTGGCGGTCAAAGGGATCGTTATGGTGGCGCGCAAGCCCGAACACGCGGAAGGCATGATCGGCCGTATACGGCAAGATGCGAATTCCCAAGTCATCCATTGCTTTCCGAAGAATCGCAGCTGAAAACTCCAGCTTGCCGGAAGCCGCCTTGATCGCAATTTCCGTGACGGAAACCGCACTTAGCTCAAGTGCGTTATCCAGATTGCGCAAGGCGGTTGCCGCGCGCCTGCTAAGCTTCTCCGGAAATTCCACCGCATAGATGACGACCGCGGTATCCAGCAAAAGTCGCATGACTTTTCTAGTAACGGCCCGCAAGAAAGTCTTCCACTTCCTTGTCGGTCATGGGCTTCCACCAGTCCGGATCGTTGATTTTGATCTGCCCGCGGAGGGTGCCCAGAGTACGCTTCTTGCGCAGCGGCTTTTTCGTGCGCACGATGTCCACAACGGGAACACCCCGCCGGCAGATGGTCACAGACTCCCCATCTTCAACCGCCTTGATCAATTCCGGTAATTTGTTCTTGGCGTCGGCCACGCTGAATTGCACGATATCTATGATAGCCATCTTAGGTAGCTATGTAAACAAGATGTCCCTCATTGCCCAGGTTCTTCCACCAACCAGTCCATGGCCTCTTCGCGAGTCTTGAAGGCGGGAAAGTCGCGTTGCGAGAAGCTCTTGATGTGCTCCTGAAAAATGTGCGGCAGGCTTTCCGAACCCACCCATGCCGACCGCTTCACGTACGGACGATCCAGCGTTAGCACTTCCTTCATTCTTGTCACGACGTTCCGGTCCGGCTCTGCGCCCGTGAAGTCGGCCAGCGTAAGCAGTGAGCCCGGCGCCTGGCGGGCCACAACCAGCCGAACCTGTTCCAGGAGGAACAATATTTCTTTCGCCTGGCAGTGGCTTAAATCCACAAGGTAGATCGGGTGGCCTTTGTGCTTGATGAATCGCAAACGCTCGTCGTCCTCGTGATTCGTCATGCGAGCAGCGCCTCCACTACGCCGTAAGCCCCGTCCAGCGCGGCGTCCAGCGCAGACGCATCTTTGCCTCCGGCTTCCGCCAGATCGGGACGCCCGCCGCCCTTGCCGCCCACTTTCTGCGCCACTGCGCCAACGATTTTGCCGGCCTGCACCCGCGACGTGAGATCTTTGGTGACGCCCACAATCAGGGCCACATCTCCATTCGACGCCGATCCCAGCACCACCACGCCCGATCCCAGCTTGTTGCGCAGTTGATCGACCAGCAGGCGCAACTGCGCCCGCTCAAGATTATCCACGCGATGCGCCAGCACCTTGACGCCTTTCACGTCTTTGATCTTTTCGCCAATGTTCGCCGCTGAAGACGACGCCGATTTCATCCGCGCCTGATCGAGTTCCTTCGTCAGCCGCTTGATCTCGGCGTCTTTCTTTTCGATCTCCGCCTTCAGCGCCTCAGCCGGACTCCACTCGGTCTCAGCATGATCCGCTTCAGATGAGGGTGCCCCATCCTTGCGCGCTTGTTGCGCAAGAGCCTGCCCTGAGCGAACCTCGCGAGCCGAAAGGCTGGGAGATACGAATGCCGACACCACGTTTTCCAGTTGATGATCTTTCCTAAAGTGTCGGACCGAGCCCTCCCCGGTAATCGCCTCGACGCGCCGCACGCCCGATGACACGCTGCCTTCCTTCAGAATCTTGATCAGCCCAATCTCGCCCGTGGCCTTGGTGTGCGTGCCGCCGCAAAGCTCGGTCGAGAAATCGCCGATGCGCACTACGCGCACCTTGTCGCCGTATTTCTCTCCGAAGAGCGCCATCGCGTGATACTGGTTGATGGCCTCGTCGATCGGAACGTCGACCAGCGTTTCGACTTTGATATTGCGCAGCACTTCCTTGTTAATGATGTCTTCAATATCCTGTAACTCTTCGTCTTCGACCGCCGTGAAGTGAGAAAAATCGAAGCGCAGATGATTCGGCGCCACCAGGGATCCCGCCTGCTTCACATGCTTGCCCAGCACCTCGCGCAGCCCGGCATGAAGAAGATGCGTCGCCGTATGATTCCGCATGGTCGCCTCGCGGATGTCGGTGTTGACCACGGCGTCCACTTTGTCGCCCACGCGAATCGCCGACTTCGCGATCACCTGATGCGCCCGCACGCCCTGAATCGGCGCATAACATCCCTTAACCTCGGCGACGACGGTGTTGTGATCGTCGGAATAGAACCATCCCTTGTCGCCAACCTGCCCGCCCGAGTCGGCATAAAACGGCGTGTGATCGAGAATGACCTCACCTTCTTCGCCAGCTTTCAACTCCTGCGCTCCCTGGCCGTTCTTGATGATCGCCAGAACTTCGCATCCGTCAGAGCGTGTCTGCGAGTAGCCTTCAAACGCCGACTTCGGAAGCTGCTGATACGCAGGATTCGCCGTCTGCTTTGCCGCGCCTTTCCAGGAAGCTCGAGCCAGATTTCGCTGTATCTGCATCGACGCCTCGAATCCCCATTGATCAAAATGAACGCCTTGATCTCTTAGAGCGTCTTGCATGAAATCCACTGGCAGACCATAGGTGTCATAAAGTTTGAAAGCGTCGGCCCCTCCTAGCATTGTGGCTCGAAGACGATCCGCAGTCGCCCAATCTTGCAAGAGCCTCTGATATCGCTCGCCCGGCGCGAATATCGACGCTGCGCGCAAGAAGATTTCGTCGTTGACCTCTCTCTTAGCCGAACTGAGAGCATGTTCTAGCTCCAACTTGTGTTCGGGTTTATCCGCCACCAGCTCCCCAACTAAAATCGACTTCGCATGGGTAGCAGGCCCCTTCACAATCCGCTCAAGCTCTTTCAGCCCGACCTCTACCGTATGCGCAAATCGATCTTCCTCCACGCCCACAACCCTTGACACCCGTTCAGCAGTCTCCCGAAGTTCGGGATAAGCGCCGTCCATGATATCTCTGACGGCGAAGACTATCTGGTAGAGGAACGGCTCGTTCTGTCCGAGGAGCCGCCCGTGCGTAATGGCTCGACGGATAATCTTGCGCAAGACGTAGCCGCGACCTTCGTTAGAAGGGAGCACGCCGTCAGATAGGAGGAAGGTTGCAGCACGAGAGTGGTCAGCGATGATTCTTAGAGATGCGTTCTGCTGCATCATCTGCGGAAATGTGAAGGCCGCACTCGGCAGATCTGTTCTTTCGAAATGTTTCTTTCCGGTAAGCTGGGTCGCTCTGGCGATCAGCGGTGTAAACAGGTCCGTCTCGTAATTCGAAATCACGCCTTGCAGCACCGCTGTTACCCGCTCCAAACCCATGCCCGTATCAATCGATGGTTTCGGCAGCGGCGTCAGCTTGCCCGATGCATCGCGGTCAAACTGCATGAACACCAGATTCCAGATCTCCACATACCGCCCGCAATCGCAAGGGAAATGACACTCGGCGTGCCCGTGCTCCGACGCGGCCACGCCCATGTCGTAGTGAATCTCGCTGCACGGACCGCACGGGCCGGTGTCGCCCATCTGCCAGAAATTGTCTTTCAGGCCCATCTCGAAGATGCGCTCTTTCGGCACGCCCTGCGCTGCCCAAAAGTCATAAGCCTCTGCGTCGCGCTGCAGGCCGCCTTCGCCGTTGAACACCGTAACGTACAGCTTCTCTTTCGCAATGCTGAACCACTCGGGCGAAGTAATCAGCTCCCAGGCATATGCGATGGCGTCTTTCTTGAAGTAATCGCCGAACGAAAAATTCCCCAGCATCTCAAAAAACGTGTGATGGCGGTTGGTGAAGCCGACGTTTTCCAGGTCATTGTGCTTGCCGCCGGCCCGTACGCATTTCTGCGAAGTTGTGGCCCGGTCGTAGTCGCGCTTCTCCAGGCCGAGAAAGACATCTTTGAACTGATTCATCCCGGCGTTGGTGAACAACAAAGTGGGATCGTTGGCGGGAACGAGCGACGACGAGTGCACTTCCTTGTGCCCCTTTTGCACGAAGAAGTCCAGGAATTTGCGGCGAATCTCGGAACCAGTCAGCATGAATTTCAATTCTAAATGAAACACTAAACCACAGAGGGCACAGAGGATCACAGAGACGGTCTCTGTGTTCCTCTGTGTTCCTCTGTGGTGAAGTTTTGCGTTGCCTACTTCTTAGAATCGGCCGGCATCGACTCGGACTTGTCGTCGCCTTTCATCGCGCCTCCCACCTTCTTGGTGGTGTGCTTCACCGCGCTTCCGGTTTTCTCCGCGCCTTTCTCGGTGTCTTTGGCCACAACTTTCGCGCCCTTCTCGGTATCTTTGGCGGCGACCTTGGTCCCTTTCACAGTATCTTTGGCGGCAACTTTGGTGCCCTTTTCCGTATCCTTGGCCGCAGTCGTCGCTACTTTCTTCGTCTCCTGGCCGGTCTTTTTGGTCGCGTCTTTCACTTCCGTGCCCGTCGATTTCTTTTCCGTGCCTGTGTCCTGGGCAGTCACAAACGGCCCCGCCACAAACAGAGCAGCCACAAGAATTCCTGCGAGTTTCGCTTTCATAACTCTCTCCTTGGATTGGGACTGGGATCGGTATCTACCGAAATCGTCTGAGAGTATGCATGATTTCATGCACGCGACGCAATCGGCGCGGCCTGGCGTTTCAGATCAGCTTAACGTTCCAGATCGGTCGCCTCGCCTTCAAGCGCCGTAAGCACCTCGTCATCCACGTCCCACTTTTTTAGGATGGCGAAAACCGTTCGCATGCCGAACCCCGCCCGCACCAACTGACGAAACACGCGCGCCGTCTGCTTCTGGTCTTTCGGCTTCTGCAACCGCTTCTTGCGAAGATATTCCCGCGCCTGCTTCTCGTCGGTGACGCCATCGTAGGCCTCTTCCACAGCCTTCTCGATCACCGTGCCATGCACCCCACGCGTCTTCAATTCTGTGATCACGCGCCGGCGTCCCAGCTTCTGGTTGTCCCGGCGCATGGAAGAGAACGCCGCGGCATACTGCGAATCGTTTAGATAGCCCCGATCCTTCAGCCGGCGAATCACCAACTCGATCAGCGTCTGCCCATATTCGGATTCTGCGTCTTCCACGCGCGCCCGCATCGCCCGCTTCAGTTCGGCGACGGTTCTCATGCGGCGCGCCAGCGATCCCACGGCGTATTCGTAAAGTTCGTCTTCCGAATAGGGTCGTTTCTTGGGACGCGCAAACGCCATGTACACAACGATAGCGCACCTTGCCGCGCTAAAAAATAAAAACCGCCGAGGACGCGGAGGACGCGGAGAAAAAGACAGGATGGTTCTCATAACCGGGGCCCTGGTATGTTGGTTTTCACTGAATTCCTCCGCGTCCTCCGCGGTTTTCATTTCCCGCCAAAGAAAAAAGGGCGCGATCGCTCGCGCCCATCCAAGGAGGTAACACGCCATGAAATCTGTAGTTTGCTCTAGCCGCCGAACCCTGCGGTCTGCATCGACTGCCGCGAAATGTCCGCCGTGGACGCGATGCCTTGCATGCGCAGCTTGAAGTCGTCGGCGTTCGACGCATTCTCCAATGCCGTTTCGTAGTTGACCAGTCCCGCCTGGAACAAATCCCACAACGATTGATCGAAGGTCTGCATGCCATATTGCGAAGTGCCGGCCGCGATGGCGTCCCGAACGGCGCGCGTTTTTTCCGGCACCAGAATGCACTCGCGGATATAAGGAGTGTTAATCATCACTTCGACTGCGGGCACTCGGCCTTCCGCGTCACAGCGCCGGACCAACCGCTGGCTGATAATTGCGCGCAGCACCGCAGCCAACTGCATGCGAACCTGTTTCTGCTCGGGCGGAGGAAAAATCGAAATCACGCGGTTGATGGTTTCCACCGCATCCAGCGTGTGCAGGGTTGAGAACACCATATGGCCGGTTTCCGCCGCGTGCAGTGCGACCTGAATCGTTTCCAGGTCACGCATTTCGCCCACCAGAATCACATCCGGATCCTGACGCAACGAAGCGCGCAGCGCCGTGCCGAACGAGGGCGTATCCACTCCCACCTCGCGTTGATTGACGTAGCCCTTCTTATCGCGATGCAGGAATTCGATGGGATCTTCGATGGTGACAATATGTTCGGCGCGCGACGAGTTGACGCGATCCACCATGGCCGCCAAGGTTGTGGATTTGCCCGATCCAGTCACGCCGGTCACCAGCACCAGCCCGCGCGGCATGTCGCAAACTTGCTCGACTACCTTGGGCAGGAATAACTCATCCAGCGCGCGAATTTTCGTAGGAATGACGCGCAGCACCAGGCCCACATTGCCGCGCTGCTGAAAAATGTTCACACGGAAGCGTCCCAGGCCGGCCACGCCATACGCCATATCGATTTCCGTGGTCTCTTTGAATTTCTGCTTTTGCCGCGCCGACATCATGCTGAAAGCCATGTTCAGTATGTCTTCGGCGCTGATGCGCGGCTGGTCGGTCAGTGGAGTCAGTTCGCCATCCACGCGCAGGTGCGGATAGTTGCCGACCTTCAAATGCAAATCGCTGGCTCGCCGTTCGGTCGCAATGCGGAGCAGGTCATCAATATTCATGCCGAAGTCTTTCCCGGGAGGCAGACGAAGAAAACCGTCTCACCGTGGGTGGCCCTTGCAGCATGATCGCCCGAATCGTTACCTGACCCAAGATGACCTAGGTAACAAGCAAGGCAGGGACGGACGCGTGCGTTCGTTCCTTGCGAAGACAGACCTCTGACCTGCCCGTAACGCTATAATGTCGCAGCACTCCATGTCCCTCACCTCCGGCACCAAACTCGGTCCTTACGAAATCCAATCCCCGCTCGGCGCCGGCGGTATGGGTGAGGTTTACCGCGCCCTCGATACTCGCCTCAACCGGACCGTTGCCATCAAAGTTCTCGCTTCGCATCTTTCCAATTCGCCAGAACTCAAGCAGCGCATGGAGCGCGAGGCCCGCGCCATCTCCTCGCTGAACCATCCCCACATCTGCCAGCTCTACGACGTCGGCTCGCACGACGGCGCCGACTTTCTGGTCATGGAGTTTCTGGAAGGCGAAACCCTGGCCGACCGCCTGCGCCGCGGTCCGATCGCGCTTGCCGACATATATAGGATTGCCATCGCCGTGGCCGAGGCGCTTGCCCTCGCGCATCGCCAGGGCATTGTTCACCGTGATCTGAAACCCGGCAACATCATGCTTACGGCTGCTGGCGCCAAGCTCATGGATTTCGGCCTGGCCAAGCCTCTCGCCGCTGCCGCACCCGGTTCCGGATCTTCCGCCGCGCCGCCATCGTTCACTGCCGCTGCGACCATGAGCGGTGCCAGCCCCCTCAGTCCGCTCACCACCGCGGGCACAATCGTCGGCACCATTCAGTACATGTCGCCCGAGCAGATTGAAGGCAAGGAAGCCGATGCCCGCTCCGACATTTTTGCGTTTGGAGCCGTTCTCTATGAATTGGCAGCCGGCAAGCGTCCCTTCGAGGGCAAGAGCCAGATTTCGCTCGCCTCGTCCATCCTGGAAAAAGATCCCGATCCCATCTCGGCGCTGAAGCCGCAGACTCCCGCAGCCTTCGAGCACATCGTCACAACTTGTCTGCAAAAGAATCCCGAGGACCGCTTTCTTGCGGCGCACGACATCAAGCTCGAACTGCTGTGGATTGCCTCAGCAAAGCCCGCCGCCGAAGGCGCTGCTGCGGCCGCGGCTCTTGCTGTGCAACCTCCGGCCCGCCGCCCGCTGGTCTGGATCGCCGCTGTGATTGCCGGGCTTCTGCTGGGCGCGATCGCCGGATTCCTGCTCCACCGTCCCACTCCTGTCCCATCTATCCGCACCGTCATCAATCCGCCGGAGAAGACGCACTTCATCTCGGCCGGTGACACCGCCGGTCCTGCCGTGATATCGCCCGACGGCTCAATGATCGCATTTACTGCTACCGAGGCCGACGGCAAGAGCACCCTCTGGGTGCGCCCGGTCAGCTCGCTCGAAGCCCGCCAAATCGCCGGAACCGAAAACGCCATCTTCCCCTTTTGGTCATTCGACAGTCATTCCATCGCCTTCTTCGCTGACGCAAAACTGAAATCCGTGGACCTTTCCGGGGGCTCACCCCAAGTCATCGCCGACGCTGCCTTCGGCCGCGGTGGTGCCTGGGGCGCCGAGGGAGTTATGATCATTTCTCCCGCGACCACAGGTCCGCTTTATCGTGTCAACGCTGACGGCGGCGCTCCCGTCGAACTCACTCAGATAGATACCGCTCTTCACACTTCTCATCGCTGGCCATTCTTGCTGCCCGACGGGAAACACTTCCTCTATCTCGCCATCAATCATGACCCTTCCAAATCGGCCAACGATACGATTTATTACGCCTCCGTCGATGGCAGCGTGAACAAGCCGTTATTGAAGAGCCAATCAAACGCCGTCTATGCTGACGGATATCTCCTGTTTGCCCGCAACGGCCAGTTGATGGCGCAAGCCTTCAATCCCTCCAGCGGTTCGTTGAGCGGGCAGCCGCAACCGCTGATCCGGGGCGTCGTCAGCGATCCAACCACGTGGCACATGGACGCTTCCGCTTCCAGCGACGGCCTGCTCCTGTACGACAGCGGCGGATCAGGCGCCGCCGAGATTCTCTGGATGGACCGTGCCAGCAAACAAATTTCCACCATCGCCGGCAACATCTCCAATCTGTATACGATGGCGCTCTCTCCGCAGGGTGACCGGATCGCACTCGGAATCGACAACGGCGTCGACGATACGTGGATTCTTGATCTTGCGCGCGGTACTCGCACCCGTCTCACGTTCGGCCCCGTTTCCAATAACGCTCCTCAGTGGTCTCCCGACGGCAAATGGATCGTTTACAGTTCCGGGCGCAACGGCAAGTTCCAGCTTTTCCGTAAGCCTTCCGACGGTGGGGGCGCGGAGGAAGAATTGCTCAGTGACGATCAAATGGTCGTTGCCTTGGATTGGTCGCGCGATGGCAAATACATCTTTTACGTCTGCGGCAAGCCCGGGACCCAGGACATTTGGGCGTTACCCCTCGAAGGTGACCGCAAGCCCTTTCAAGTGGTGCCGGCTACTCCGAATACTTTCCGGAGCTGGCCCAGCCTATCCCCGGACGGGCACTGGCTGGCCTACGGGTCAAATGAGTCCGGCTTGTACCAGATCTATGTTGTTGCCTTCAACGGCGGTCACGGCAAATGGCAGGTCTCCGTCAGCAATGGTCAACGGCCAACCTGGAGCCACGACGGCAAAGAACTTTATTTCGTGGATACGGCGAACACGCTGTATGCCGTGCCTGTGAAGGAAGCCGCCGGGGCTTTACAATTTGGAGCCCCGCAAACCCTGGTGAGCACTTGGTCCATGCCCGAGCCTTTCTTCCAGCTCAGCCCCGACGACAAGAAGATTCTCCTGTATCGCATCTCCCAGGAGGTCAGCGACTCCGTCACCGTAATCACCAACTTCCCCTCGCTGCTGAAAAAATAAGAGAATTGGCAGGACCTCAACTTGGCTTGTCATCCTGAGCGGAGGCGTTCTTCAGCCCTCGTTGTCATCCTGAGCAGAGGCGTTCTTCAGCCGCAGCGAAGGATCTCCCGCGCATCCGCTTTGTGGGTATAGAGATCCCTCAGCCCGCGGGAAAAAGCGCAAACCATCGAGACGACCCGCGAAACGCGGGACTGAAATTGCGCACGAGGTTCCCACGTTTGACACCCAAATCCCAGCGCGACTATCCTTATCAAATATCTCGCCATTCGCCCCGTGCGAGAATAATCGTCTTCAGCACTCTTCAATTCATCGAATGCATCAGGAGGAACCATGACCACCGCGACCGAAACCCAGAGCATCCCCCGCATCAACGACACCGCGCCCGATTTCACCGCCGAAACCACGCAGGGCCCCATTCACTTCCATCAATGGATCGGCGACGGCTGGGCCATCCTGTTCTCCCATCCCAAGGACTTCACTCCCGTCTGCACCACCGAACTCGGCTACATGGCCAAGCTGCAGCCGGAGTTTGCCAAGCGCAACGTAAAGGTCATCGGACTCAGCGTCGATCCGGTATCGAGCCACGAAAAATGGGAAAAAGATATCGAAGAAACCCAAGGCACAAAAGTGAACTATCCCATGATCGGCGACCCGCAACTGAAAGTTGCGAAACTCTACGGCATGCTGCCCGCCGAAGCTGGAGAAAGCTGTGAAGGCCGCACCCCCGCCGACAACGCCACGGTCCGAACGGTTTTCGTAGTAGGCCCCGACAAAAAGATCAAGCTGCAACTAAGCTATCCCATGACCACAGGCCGCAACTTCGACGAAATCCTCCGCGTAATCGACTCCATGCAGCTAACCGCGAAACACAAAGTCGCAACGCCGGTGAACTGGAAGCAAGGCGACGACGTGATCATCACCGGGGCAGTCTCGAACGAAGAAGCAGCCCAGAAGTTCCCCGGCTTCAAAACTGTAAAGCCCTATCTGCGCACGACGACCCAACCAAAGTAAAACGTCGGAACAACTTCGAAAGCGGGTGCCCCATTCTAGCCGCGTTCTCGGGAGGGGCTGCGATCAGCCGCGCCTCTAGTCACGATTATTGAGAAGCCTCGTGAGTCAAAAGGCCCATCCCGGAAGTGCTTCGCCTTTTCTTCGTCGACGGTGCTATGATAGGTTTCGGCTGAGTTTCGACCTAGGTTTTCAATAGGATGTTCAGCATTGAGCCGGTGCTAAAATGCACGCACTCTCTCAAAACGAAATGAAGAAACACAAGAGTGCAGAGAAGGATTTCCTAGCTTTCCTAGCGGGACGGAAATTCGGGACGATTCTCGCGGACCCTCCTTGGCAGTTCCAGAACAGGACCGGAAAGATAGCCCCTCAACACAAGCGGCTATCGCGCTACGGGACCATGCCTTTGGAGGGCATCAAGTCGCTGCCGATTCCTTTGGCCGCCGCCGGCACATGCTCTCTCGGCTTTCGGAAGAATATCAAATCCTTGCGGGACGCAACGTAGTGACACTACCCAACGGCATGGTTGACGAAGACGAACTGGAAAGCGCGAGGCCCATTTTTCGAAACTATTACCTTTGTCCCTACGATGGAACATCGTGGATAGATGAGTGGAGCTGCAGATGCAATGATCGATGCCCGCGCTGCCGGGCTGAGATTGAGCCCTACGACAGCGAAGACATCTAGGACCGGATGATAACCTTACAGCCAAATGAACCTTCAGTGCAGCATTGACCTTGCTGCCGCTTACAAGTCCGCTTCTCAGATCGCGCGCATCCTGACCGAGAATTGGTGCGCTCGCGAACTTTATTGTCCGGCGTGCACTTCTGACCGTTTGTCACCATCAAAGGTCAACACTCCGGTAGTTGACTTTACTTGCCCGAAGTGTGCGCAGCTTTTCCAACTAAAGAGCCTGCGAAGGTCGAATCCGAAGACAATTCCCGATGCCGGCTACTATTCTATGCTTCGCTCAATCCGCGCAGACAATGTCCCCAATCTTCTGGTCCTGCAGTATTCGCAAGAGTGGTTGGTGCGCGGACTTTTGCTAGTACCTCGCTTCTTTTTTTCGGAAAGCATCATCGAAAAGCGCGCGCCCTTGGGGCCTCGAGCTCGTCGCGCCGGATGGGTAGGATGCAACATCCTCCTTAGTCAGGTACCTGACGATGGAAGGATCGCTATGGTTTCGAACGGGGTGCCCGTGCTCCCGAAGCAAGTGCGAGCCGAGTTCGCGCGCACTCGCGGCCTCGGTGAAATTCCTCCCTCGGTTAGAGGTTGGACGTTGGACGTTTATAAGCTAGTTCGCCGATTAGCCAAACCGAAATTTCACCTGAAGGAACTTTATGAATCCGAGGCTGAGCTTCAAGCAGAACACCCAGGTAATAACAACGTGCGTCCTAAAATTCGTCAACAGCTACAAGTGCTACGCGATCTTGGCCTACTGGACTTCACCGCGCCAGGACGGTACACGGTGAGGACATAGCCCAAGGTTCAACCCCCATACCCACTAACGGCGATGACGCGGCGCCTGTCAAAACTTGTCGGTCTGCTGATCGCACGTGAAGCCGCTTAAAGTTCTCCAGGTCTCGGTCGAAGAACGGGTCCTTGTTGTTCCACTCGATTTCGAGGGCAAGCATGTACTTGTCGAACGTCTTCACGTGGTCAATCTCGTGCGAGATGGCTTCTCGCTCTTTTCCGTTGATGATCCTCTTCACCTCGAACGTGAACTTCTCCCAACCCTGGTCGTTGAACGCACGCCTCATTCGCTGCGTGCCCTTTGTCTCTCCTCCGCCCGAGCCTATAATCTCAGTGATGGGAATAGAGATCTTGGATAGTGCGGTCTCGATCCCTTTCAGCGCGTCCGGGAAGTCGTGCTCAAGGATCGCGGCTGCGTGGGACTCGCAGCGAATCTCGAAGCCTTTTTCTTGAAGATTCTCTAGCACGGTCAATAAGTGGAGGCAAGCACGACCGTGAACATTAGAATGGAGCGGACCTTGGTTTGGCAAGATACTAGACAGGGGCCGAAGGTTCGCCTGCGGAGGCCGCGAATTGTGGGAGGTCCGGAGTCGCCTGCCGCGTGGCCGCATTGCTCGCGTCATCTTTTGCATTGAGCCAGACTGTATGGTTCTGCTGCACGGGTTCATGAAGAAAACGCAGCAGACGCCGCAGCGGGAAATCGATCTGGCGATGCAAAGGAAGAAGGAGTCTGAGCGTGAAAAGAAAAACCATTGGCTCAACGTTCGATAGCTGGCTTCGCGAGGAACGCATCTACGAAAAAGTCAGCGCAACAGCGATCAAACGCGTGGTCGCCCGCCAGGTTGAAGCTGCGATGCAGCAAAAAGGCCTGACCAAGGTCGAGATGGCTCGCCGTATGCGTACCAACCGCTCCGCTCTCGACCGCCTCCTCGATCCAGAAAATGACGCCATCACTTTGGCAACGCTCCAAAAAGCTGCCGCAGTGGTTGGCCGCCAAGTCCGGCTGGAGTTGGTCTAATCGTGTGCTCAATTTCTGCCTGACTAGACCCCACAAAACGGAAGCGTATGCGGGACGACGCGGAAATTAACTGACCGTAGTCTAGGCCGATGAACTCCATCTCTATCGCAGCGAATCGAGCCGGGTTTGCAAGGCGAACGATAAATCCTTGTCGTTGTCCCGTACGAACTGTGAAGGTTTGCACATGCCCGCCGCCTGGGCGCCAAGCCATTGTTCATAACCAGACGTCTTGATGGTAGCGAACTGCGTCCACTCAGCCTTGCCTTCTTGCTTCTTCGGCAGGAACTCGCCGCATACCAGATAATTTGTCCCGGCTGAAGTGGTCATGTGCCCAAGGTGAACATTGCGAAATCGTTTGACCTCAGGTGGACGGTGGTCATGAAAATCCTGAGCCGAAACGGTCAGCAGATATTCCATGGCTGAATCCGCCGGGGAATTCTGCCCGGCCGCAGCAAGTGCCGGACCGGGTTTGGTCCGCTCAGATTGACCATACAAAACTGGGGTCGCGATTGCTGCAAACACGCAAGCTAGTAAGGCAACAATAAGCCGCAATGGAACTCCTTTGGCCGCCTAAGAGGTCGGCACAATAATACATCGAGAGCGAGCGAGCAGATGTACCCGGCTTCCGAGCCAGATGTTACATTGAAGACCGGCGGGGAAGCGCATGCGGTCCGGTGATCGTCCCGGTCTTCAAAACCGGCGGGTGGCAGGCACTCCTGTCACCGGTGGGTTCGACCCCCACTCGCTTCCGCCATTTATTTTTGAGTGAGTTACGAAGGCTGCTCGCTCCTTCATCTCGACCTGAGATCACCCCGAAAAGCCCCACCGTGATAAAACACCAAATGAGCGAAAGCGGGTGCCCCATCCTAGCCGCGTTCTGTGCGGCTAGGGTGGGGATTTTCTTTGTCTGAGACCGCACCGGAGTATTCGTCTCAATTAGGGCCCTTACGTTGGAAGATCGGGAAGCGTAAGTCCCGCCAACTGTCGTTAGTCCGAGCGACACGAAGCCGTCACGCTTCCGCCCGCGCCTTATTCGACGCCATAAATCTCTTGATCTGCTTGACCCTCGCCTTCGGTGCATGCCCGACAAACTTCCTCGCATGCGGGTACAGCGCCACGATCACCGCTGCGGGATCGTTCTTGATCACGGTCAGGAGCACGCGCGCCGCGGCCTCCGGCGTGCGGCGCTGCGTCTCCCAATTCTTCACCGCATCCAGGCTAAATCCGAACGTGTCGGAGAAACGAGCCTGAGTCAGTCCAAGGCGGCGGCGGATGGATTTCACGTCAACTTCTCCCGGAACGTGCGCCTTGAATCCCTTGGCATCGCCCTTCAGATAAGACTCGACTTCGTCCAATCCCTGCATCAATTTGTTGAACGCGGTTTTCATGCTCGGCCCTTTCCTCGAAGTGACGAAAAACGATACGTCGCAAAAATCTGATCCGCGCGTTTCTTGAGTTCGTTCCGCTCGTTCGCCGAAAGATTCTCTTTCTGATTCTTGGAAAATACAGTAACAAGAAAAACTGGGAATGCAGTGCTGCGGAATATATAGATGACCCGTGCCCCGCCGCTCTTTCCCATACCCCGCCGGGCGACGCGCACCTTCCGGAATCCGCCCGTTCCTCTGATAACATCCCCGGCTTCCGGATCGACTGCCAGCAAATTCACAATATCGGCCCGCTCCTCGTCCGTGAAGAGCTTTGCCGCAGCAGAGAGAAACCCGGGCGTTTCGACGACCGTCTCCACAATTCTGTTGTACGCCATTGGACACCATCGGTCAAGAGCAAAACGGCGTTCCCTCGGGTCTTCGAAATTCCCAACGACAGATTTTCCCGCCGAAACAGCAACAGATGATCCATTTTGAGGCGCAGCACACGGAAGCGCATGCGGTCCGGTGATCGTCCCGGTCTTCAAAACCGGCGGGTGGCAGGCACTCCTGTCACCGGTGGGTTCGACCCCCACTCGCTTCCGCCATTTCTAACATCAGCGCCTCGCCCGAGTGAGGAAGAGAATTTGGTGCGCGATCTGGTGACGGAGTTCTAGTCCCTAAAGAATGTTTACCGCGCGAGCGGCCAACAGGGCCACCGTTGTTAGCGATATTAGCGATTGAACCATCATGAGCAGTTTGGCCCACGTGGACAAGACAGGACAGTCCGTCGGGGAAAATGCGGTACTGGTGTTGAAGGCGAGAAAAAGGTAATCCACAAAACCCGGACTCCAGCATTGCTCTCCCATCGCGCGCTTGGTTTGCTGATCGAGAGTCATCTGCGGAAAAAGGAACGCTCCGTCGGTATGCACGCCGCGCAACTCACGTTCGCGCGGGCCGCCGGCGTCCAACCGCCAATACCACGAGGCGAAGACCAGGATGTTCGTAATCCATAAGGCAGCGGCGGAACGCAGTAGATCCTTAGGAGTCTGTCGATGCGCGGGTAGAGCCGCGACCAGCAGTCCAAGCGACCAGATCATGTCGACCGTCACGATGGAGATCAACAGATAGCCCAAATACTTGTTGAGCTTATCTTTACCGCGCTGGCGTGCCCACGCGGTGGGAATCAGAAGCACTCCGACGACAACGAGGAGCAGCCAGTCGGGGCCCATGGACAGGGATTCGGGCAGAGAAAAGCGCAATCCACACACGGCGAGCAGAGCAAGCATTACAGGCCACCGTGGTTCTAAACGTTCCGAAGTATTTGGCATGGTGCTCCATGGTGCCGCGCGCAAGTGCGGCGCTGAGTCTCGCGGCGCTGACTCGAACAAGGATTCAACGTCGCGCTTCGGAGAATTGTCGCATGATCGGCTGCTTGCCTGAGCCGTTCGGCCTCGCACACTTCGAGAGAGCGCCCGATTATTCGGTGGTGTAGTTGATCTCCATGCGCCGCACCTGAACGCTGGAGATGAACAGCGCCAACAGCGCAACCGTGACCACTCCCGCTACCGCCAAAGGCGCGGCGACCGGATCCGAATTCGACACCAGCAGCGCCCACAGCGGCGAAGTGCCCGGAGAGACCGGGATATTCACGGGGCAAAGCGACTTCAGATAATAGATGACGCTGATCTGCTTGAGCACCGAGGGCAGAAAAGGATTGATCCCTTCCCACAGCAAAGCGGCCGCGGTGGGCTGAATGGGATTGCGAAACAACATTCCCGCCACCAGGAAAAACGCTCCATAGCCGAGGCACGCGAGCACCGTGACTCCCACATATTGCGCGGCATGTTCCAGGCCATGATTCTGATAGAGGTAGAGGTCGCGCGCGGCCGGACTGAAGTGTCCGAGGAAGGCAATCGTTTGCAGCACTTCGCTGGTGACAAAAATCGTGCACGTTGCCAGGAATCCGGCGAGAAACTTTCCGGCCATCAGCACTTCGCGGCGAATCGGCGCAAGAAAATAGAAGTGCAGGCTGCGGTCAAGGATTTCGCCGCGGAACAAGTTCATGAAGATTCCCAGGCATCCGAAGAAGACGGCGAGCCGGAGAAAGAAGAACTGAAAGACTCCTGCGAACATGATGGAGTCTTGCCCCTGGCTGTAGCCTTCGCGAATGGTGACGCTCTCCACCTTGTCATCCACCAGTGACACAAAGAGCTCGTCCTGCCCGTCGGAGTAGTGGTAATTCTCACGAAGAACTCCCACACTGGAGCCATTTTCGGCGGGACGTCTTCCGTGCCATTGCGTAATCAAAAACGGCTTGCCCAGGATCGAGATGACTTCTTCGCGGGTCATTCCGGGTCTAATGGCCCGCAAATCCTGCGATGTAAGCGCCTTCTCTCCCTGGCGGGCGATTCTGGCGCTGCTGTCTTGTTCTCGCGATGACACTACGGCGAAGATCATGAACAAAGCCACCGGCAGGGCCGCCAGCACATAGATCCACAGGCCGCGCCGGGCGAAAAACGTCTTCTTCAATTCCAGCCGCATGACGGCTTTGATCTGCGCCCACCATAGGCTCGTCATCGGGTTCGTCATCGGGGTGCTCATCGGATGACCTCTTCGTTGCCGATCAGGTATTCGTAAACCGAGAGCACATCGTCATCCGCGGGGGCGATGGATTCGATTTCGATTCCGTCGAGAGCGAGTTGATTGAGCCGCAAGTGGAAGCTGTCCGCATCGCGAGTTTTGATCAGCAATCCTTTCCCGTCATTGTGAATGGAAACTTCAATCGTCTGCTCCGATTCGAAGACCTTGCGCGCGAGTTCCCGCGGGCGGTCGCAGCGAATCAGAATCTGCGTGGGATGCTCTTGAATCTCGTTGCGCACATTCTGAATCTGGCCCTCGGCGACAACGTAGCCGTTGCTGAGCAGAATCACCTGGTCGGAAATTACGTCGACCTCATGCAGAATATGGCTGGAGATGATCACGTAGCAGCCTTCCGCTGCGGCGGCGCGGAATAGAGCGATCATCTCGGAGCGCGCCAGCGGATCGAGACCGTTCAGCGGTTCATCGAGCACAAGCACTTTCGGATTGTGCGCCAGCGCCTGCGCCAGCCGGATTCTTTGCCGCATGCCTTTGCTGTAGCCGGCGACGTTGCGGTGCGCGGACTCGGTCATCTTGGCGCGCTCGATCGCCTTCCACGCAAGCTGCTCGGCGCTTTGTGCGTTCCGGCCGGAGAGAAGCAAGTAGGAATATATGAACTGAAATCCGGTCAGGCCTTTGGGGAACGCGTCAAATTGCGTGGAGTAGCCGAGGATCTTGAACAGATGCTCGGAATCGCTGGTGGCTAAACCGAGCACATGAATTCGCCCGCGCGTCGGCCTCACCAGGCCCGTCATCAAGTTCATCAGAGTCGTCTTGCCCGACCCGTTGGGCCCAACCAGACTGGTAATGCCATGCGGGATGGAAAGATTCACGCGATTCACGCCGAGAATCTCGCCATAGAACTTCGAGACGTCTTCGAAGACGATGCGGTCGCTGGCTGGGGCTGTGCTGCTTTGTTCTGTTTTCACCGGACCACCTCATAGGCGCGAACCTTGCGCAGCAGCAGGCCGAGGCAAATCGAACAATAGATGAAGATCGCGAAGCAGGCCTCTCCGACTGGAATTTCCCGCTCGGTATCCATTTGAAACAGTGCGTTCCACACCGTCGACATCAGATAGCCCAGATTGAAGAAATGCCCCGCGTGGGTGCGCAACACGACATTCACCGCCTGCGCGAAGCCGGCGCCGAAGAACATGACGGCCAGCAGCAGGGCGCCGGCGACGATTCTCCATTTCACCCACGCCGAAAGCGCCATGGCGAGCAGAGAGAGAATCGCGATCCAGAGCAGGGAGGAGATCACGAAGCTGACGGCGATCCAGAGGTTGCTCCACGTCCATGAGGCTCCGGCAAAGCTGGCTTGAATCGCGAACAGAATGACGCCGGGAACCCAAGTGACCTGTGAAAGCAGAATGAGGAGCACGGAAGATTTTCCCAGGACATACTCCGCGCGCGAGAACGGACGGCAGAAATATAAAGGAAGCGCTCCGTTGGCCAGGTCGGGGGAGATCAGGCCCGGGCCTACGAATGCGGTCAAGAGAAATGCGAACGCTCCCTGCACACTCATCAAATGGAAAAAGAAAGCGTTGTCGATGGAGAGAAATTGGCTGGACAGCCCGAGTTGCTTCAGAAAGCTGGCGCTGTGGGCCAGGTAGATCATGACCAGGCAGACGATGGGGTAGAAGAAACAGGCGACAAATAATCCAGTCAGAAACTTCGAGCGGAATAGATTGCGGCGCGAGTAGCGGAAGAGGACGAGAAAACGCGACCAGGCGGGAGTGAGTCCGCCCGCGTACGGCTTGTAGTTGCGTCTGTAGACTGCCATTTAGACTCGTCCTCGGTGGAACCTATTTGCTCGTGATCGAGCGAAAAGCAGGTTCCTCACCGCCGCTTCGCGGCGGTTCGGAATGACATCCCTTTGCTTCGCGGCGGTTCGGAATGACATCCCTTTGCTTCGCGGCGGTTCGGAATGACATCGCTTTGCTTCGCGGCGGTTCGGGAATGACATCCCTTTGCTTCGCGGCGGTTCGGGAATGACATCCCTTTGCTTCGCGGCGGTTCGGGAATGACATCCCTTTGCTTCGCGGCGGTTCGGAATGACATCCCTTT